>Ga0070717_10000606_pt1 | contig 22984 bp, 22 predicted proteins | sample LARL113metaG_FD_71366 | JGI IMG/M metagenome (GOLD analysis project Ga0070717, IMG submission 71366) | Corn, switchgrass and miscanthus rhizosphere microbial communities from Kellogg Biological Station, Michigan, USA - LAR L11-3 metaG | ecosystem: Host-associated > Plants > Roots > Rhizosphere ...
CGCATTTTGTCACACGGACCGGCCCTGACTTGAAACGAGGCATTCCTTACAGCACATCCCCAGGCCTACCCGACCAACCCCGGTCGGCGACGAGCGGCCCCGAGCGGGCTTGCCACTGAGACCCAATCCAAATGATGAGCGCGAGTGAGAAGGTTCGAGAGAACCGGCTGCGCCGAATGCTCGGCCGTTGAGGATACCGGGTGGTTAAGATCAGCCGGCGCGATCCCATTCCTGGCTCATCGGCACGCGTCCTGAAATCGGCCGATCACCACATCTAGCCTCTAAAACTGATCTCGATAACTAGAAATAGCGTGCCACTACTCGTAGCGCGGGCGGGGTCCTGTTTGCTACAAAGTAATCATCCGCCCCCCCTTCGCTCGAAAGGAGCCGAAATGCCCACTGACACTAAAGACCTGCTCACCGTCCCCCAGGCCGCCGAGGCCCTGGACAAGTCCATCGTCACGATCCTCCGCTGGGTCCAAACCCGGAAGCTGGCTCACTACCGGATCGGCGGAGAGGTGCGGATTGGACGGGATGATGTGGCCTCGATGATTGCCGCCGGGAGACGGCCGGCGCTGGCTTGATCCATGACCAAAGTAGGGGACTTGATCGAGAACGAAAAAGTGGGGGATTGCGGCGTTCACCCCAAAAGGCCAGCACTTCATATTGTTGAAAACACTGAAGAAAACACGGAAGTTGCACAAGTCTGTATGAGCACGCGGAGGACTTCTGCAACCCTGCCTCTGATCATCGGCTTTGACGCGGAGTGGTTCGAAGATCCGACATGGGTCAAGCCCGCGGAAAAGGAGTTAGACCCGAAGAACCCCGCGCACTACCCCCGGAACATCATCTTGTTCTACCAGTACGCCTGCCGGCTTGGTGGGGAGCAGGTCGGCCAGGGGATCATTTGGACCCGCGCCGGCGCCAAGAGGAGGTTCCCCGGGCTGAGCCCGGCCCAGCTTGCCAAGTACCCCGAGCGGGTCCGGTTCTCGGACATAATCGGTGAGGCTCTCGGGACCTACCCCCGGTCGAAAACGGGTCGTCGGAAATGGCCGGAGAATGTCCTGGCCACCGCCCATTGGACCCGCGCGGACCTCTCGGCGATGGGGGACTTCGACAAGATCAAAGGCCACTTCGACGGGGTGCAGAAGAGCCACGTGACGGTGATCAAGCCCTATGAGGTGACGGTGAGGAACGGTCACCACAGCAAGAAGGTCAAGGTCTCCCTGGTCGACACACAACTCCTCGTTCCGCCGGAAGGGGGCAAAGCCCTAGAGGTCGTCGGCGGGCTCTACAAATTCGAAAAGCTCGATCCGGGGACACTCCCAGACGGGACCAAGTACATCGCCCACATGGACAGGCTCCTTGTCGATATCCCGAGCACTACGAAGCCTACGCGATCCGCGATGCGGAGATCAGCGCGCTGCACGTTGAGAGGATGTTGGAGTTTTCGATCGGAGACCTCGGGCTCGAGATCGACCTGGTCAAACCCCCGATCACTCTCGGCGCGATAGCCACAAAGTACCTGTTGAAGGTGTGGAAGGACCTCGGGATCGAGGAAGGGCAGCTGAACGGCTTTCGGTTGGTCAAACAGAGCCGGTTCAACAAGAACGTCGGCTCCGGGAGGGCTAACGGCGGTGGAGAAAGATTATTTCCCTCGCTACAAACTGCACAAGACCGCGGCCGAGCTTTGCTTCCACGGCGGCCGGAATGAGTGTTTCTGGTACGGCCCGACGCCAGTAGCCGATCCGAATGCGGCCCCAACCCCGCCGGCGTTGGCCTACAAGAGTTGGAGAAGGCCGATCGAGGAGCCTCAAACCCCCGGCTTTTTCCGTGAGTTCGACCTCACCGGCGCCTATGCGACGTGTCTCTCGTCCCTGAAGATCCCGGATTACGACCCGCGCGCGTCCGACCCAGGTCCTGGAGGACTTCAAGACCGGCGAGTTGGGCTTCGCTCGCGTGAGGTTCGCCTTCCCGTCTGGCACGCGGTTCCCGTGCCTTCCAGTGCTCTCATTGGGTCGGCATGGTTCAGCACGCGGCCGATGATAAAACGCGAGACCCCGAGCTTGCCCAAGCCGGTGGCCATGGTCCTGCGCAGGTCGTGTATCCGCCATGGCTCCCCGCTCCACTCCCCCTCGGCAAGGAGATGGTCGAGCCTCGCCTTGACCTTTGAGAACCCGCTGATCGGCCGGCCTCCGAGGGCCGTGAAGACCCAGTCCCCCCGGCCTCGTGGGGCTTCCCTAAGGATTTCCCGCGCTAAGGCCGAGAGCGGTACGACGTGAGCCCGACCAGCCTTCGTCCTCTCCCCGGTCAGTGTCCACACCCCCTCCGCCTCGTTGATCTCCACCCACCTCATCCGTGCGACCTCCTCCCACCGCTGGCCGAGGACCAGGGCCAGGCGGAAGAAATGCCCGAAGCGATACCCAAGCTCGCCGGAGGCGGCCCAAACTGCATGGACCTCGGCCGGGGATAAGGTTCTTTGACGTTTCCTCACCACACCCGGCTTCTCCACGAGGACCACCGGACTATTGTCGACGAGCCCCCGCTGAACTGACCATGCAAAGAGCTTGGTCAGAGGCCGCTGGGCCACCCGCTCCCCCGAAGCACTCCCGAAGCACCACGCTTGTTCTCTGCCTCTCAGCCCTGGGAAACGGGAACCACAAACCCCTGAAACACCCTGCGCGAGCCGAAGGCGAGCCAAAAAAGCAGCTCTATCGCGCCCAGCAGATCCTCGCCGGGCACCCCTACCACCGGGGTTAAGGTTGGGAACGCTATCTCGGTGCAGCGGGTTTCGCGTATACAGATGGACGCGAATTCCTCGAGGTTATCCAAAATGAACTCCCGCCCCCGCCCTCACCCGCTTGTGCTCTGCATCCTTGACGGGTGGGGCGAGCGGGCGAACGCCGACGATAACGCGATCGAGAGGGCGCATGCCCCCAACTGGCATCGGCTGTTGGCTCGCTGGCCGCACGCGCATCTGCAAGCAAGCGAGCACTATGTCGGGCTACCCGACGGTCAAATGGGGAATTCCGAGGTCGGTCACACGAACATCGGCGCCGGGCGGGTCGTGCTACAGGATCTTCCGCGCATCGATGCAGCAGTCGCTGAGGGAAGCCTCGCCACAATGCCCGCGCTCCGCGATTTCTTTTGCGAGCTGAAGGAGAGCCGCGGCACTGCTCATTTGATAGGGCTGATGTCACCCGGGGGTGTTCATTCCCACCAAGACCATATCGCGGCGCTGGCCCGTATCCTTTCCGAGAACGGGGTGCCGGTCGCGGTTCACGCGTTTCTCGATGGACGTGATACTCCGCCCAAATCCGCGGCGTCATATTTAAAGCGATTTCAAGACCAGGTTTCAGATCTCCGAGGTCTGAGAGTCGCTACGGTGTGCGGCCGCTATTATGCGATGGATCGTGATAAGCGCTGGGATCGGGTCCAGAAAGCATATCGCACGATGGTAAGCGGCAGCGGCGAGAGCGCCGACGATCCCGTGCGGGCAGTCAAGGCTGCGTATGTCCGGGGTCAGACCGACGAGTTCGTCGAGCCGACCGTAATCGCCGGCTTTCGAGGCATGTGTGATGGAGACGGCCTGTTGATCGCCAATTTTCGCGCCGATCGGGTGCGGGAAATCGCGACCGCCCTTCTCGACCCTGATTTCTCTGGCTTCGCACGTGAAAAAGAGATCGCCTTCATTGCGGCATTGGGACTTGCCGAGTATTCAACCGAGCTCAATCGTTTTCTTCGCACGTTATTTCTTCCTCAGGATCTCGACGATACCTTCGGAGAGCTGGTATCTCGGGCAGGGCTGAAGCAGCTGCGTCTCGCAGAGACCGAGAAATACGCGCATGTCACCTTCTTCTTTAACGGGGGACGTGAGATGATCTTTCCGGGCGAGGAGCGCATATTGGTGCCGTCCCCCAGAGTCCCGACTTACGATCAGCAACCCGAGATGTCCGCGCCGGAGGTAACCGACAAGATCGTCGAGGCTGTTCGGAGTGGCCGTTTCGACGTGATCGTCCTCAATTACGCGAACACTGACATGGTCGGGCATACCGGAAGCGTAGACGCCGCAATCAAGGCGGTCGAGACCGTCGACACCTGCCTCGGCCGGCTGTCCGCGGCAGTCGAGGAGGTAGGCGGCACGCTTGTCATCACAGCTGATCACGGCAATGCCGAGATGATGCGCGACCCGGAGACGGCAGAGCCGCACACGGCCCATACACTCAACCCGGTACCGTTTGTTGTGGTCAATCCGCCCGCCGTAATTTCCCGTCTTGAGGATGGCCGCCTCTCGGACGTCGCGCCGACCTTGCTCGACATCCTGGGCCTCCCGAAGCCAGCGGTGATGACCGGCCATTCGCTAATCGGCCCGGTAGAGCAGCAGCGTGCAGCGGACTGATATCAAACCATTTCGACGCCGTCGGCCTGTCTTGATCATCCGGAGCCGCGGCGGGTATATGATGCGATCGCCAATCGAGCCGATCGGGCCCGAGACGATAGGGTGAGTGAATGAAGCGTTCGGGTCTTATCGCGATCGTTGCCGCGACGGTAATCGTTTTCTCGCTGCGCCAGGACGTCGGAGCAGCATCCCCAGCAAACTCGGCGGAAACCTACAAACAGCTAAATTTATTCGGTGAGGTGTTCGAACGTGTGCGCGCCGAATACGTCGACGAAGTCAGCGACGACACGTTGATTGAATCGGCGATCAACGGCATGCTGACCTCACTCGACCCCCACTCGAATTATCTGAACACGAAAAATTTCAACGACATGAAGGTCCAGACCCGCGGCGAGTTCGGTGGGTTGGGTATCGAAGTGTCGATGGAGAGCGGTCTCGTCAAGGTGGTATCGCCGATCGATGATACCCCCGCAGCTCGGGCGGGGTTGAAGCCCGGCGATTTGATTACCCATCTCGACGGCGATCCGGTCCAGGGTATGACCCTGCCCGAAGCGGTCGAAAAGATGCGTGGCCTGGTCAACACCGAGATCAAGCTGACGATCCGGCGCGAAGGGAAGGAACCCTTCGATGTCAAGCTGACCAGGGCGACCATCAAGATCCAGTCGGTTCGCTCGCATATCGAGGGCGACAATATCGGCTATATCCGGGTCACGTCGTTCAACGAGCAGACCGATGTCGGCCTCAACAATGCCATGAAAAGCTTAAAGCAGCAGGCCGGCAACAAGCTCTTGGGGGTGATCCTAGATCTCCGCAACAATCCCGGCGGGCTGCTCGATCAAGCGGTAGCCGTCTCGGACGCCTTCCTCGACAAGGGTGAAATCGTATCGACCCGCGGACGTCGCAGCGAGGACGCGCAGCGTTACAACGCGCGCCCGGGCGACATCGCCGCCGGCCTTCCGGTGGCGGTGCTGATCAACGGCGGCTCTGCCTCGGCCAGCGAAATAGTCGCCGGCGCGCTGCAGGATCACCACCGCGCGATACTTCTCGGCACGAAATCGTTCGGCAAGGGATCGGTACAAACGATCATTCCGCTTCCGGGTCATGGCGCCATGCGGCTCACCACGGCGCGCTACTACACGCCTTCGGGTCGCTCCATCCAGGCCAAGGGGATCGATCCGGACATCGTCGTCGAGGCCGCAAAAATCGAGAAGGCACCCGAAAAGGGGGAAAAACCCGTCACGGCGTCGGACCTGAAGAGGGATGATTCCAGCGATGGCCCCCCCGAGCAGAGCTCTGTTGATCCAGCGGTCATGGGTACGGCCGCCGATTACCAGCTCACCCGGGCCGTCGACATGCTTCGCGGCATCGCGTTGTTCAACGGGCGGGTCATCAACTGAGATTTCACCGCGGGCCTGCCTTGGGGGCTTTCCGATGAACGAAGGCGATACCAAGATGCTCCGATACCGGCTTGCGGTCGGTATTATGCTGCTGAACTGCCAGGGCCAGGTCTTTCTCGGCCGCCGCATCGACATGCCGGTCGCACCGGCTTGGCAGATGCCGCAAGGCGGCATTGACTCCGGCGAGACCCCCCGTCAGGCGGCAATGCGTGAGCTCGAAGAGGAGATCGGCACCGCCAAGGCGAAGATACTCGCCGAGTGCCGGCTATGGCTGACATATGATTTACCGGTCGAGCTCGCGGGCGGCGTATGGGGTGGTCGCTATCGCGGCCAGCGGCAAAAGTGGTTCGCCATGCGTTTCACCGGAAAGGATGCTGATATCAATCTCGCGACCGAGCATCCGGAATTTGACGATTGGCAATGGGTCACGCCCGTCCGGCTGCCCGAACTGATCGTCCCGTTCAAACGCCAACTGTATATCGACATCCTCGCCGAATTCCGCGAGCATTGCATCGCCAGCTGCGCGGAGAAAAGATCCTCCTTTTGAGGGCGTCCTCGGCGAAGCCAAGATCGTCCTGCAATGCAATGATTTTTCCTCGCGCCGATACGTCGCGGATTGCGCTCTGCAGAGGTCATGTGCCTATTCGCACCACTGCCGGCTTCCGAACGAGCACATTGCTGGGGTTGAGCGCGATCTTTCTTGTTGTCGGCGCCTTCAGTCTCATCCTTTCTCCGGCAGCTTTCTGCGAAGGGACGGAGTCGGGGGTAAATCGGGCGGTTTCCAGTTCCGAAACATCGTCCTCGGACGCCGCCCCATTTTTCGGCAATATCGAGCTGAAGGCGCGGCTCGACGCACCGGGCAAGCTGGTGATCGCCGGCGAGCGGCTGCACAGCGCTCTGTTGCGCCGCTTTTATGTCGCACACGAGTATCAGATCTTATGGGATACACACCCGGCGGAAGCGAACCGCCTGCGGGACGCGATCCTGCGTGCCGCTGATCACGGCCTCGACCCGAGCGTTTTCCACAGCGCTGCCCTCGCGGAGCATGGCGCGATGTTGCCTCCGGTCGAACGCGATCTCTTGCTGTCGGATGCATTCCTTTCCTATGCCGATGCGTTATCGCGCGGAGCGATGCCGATCGAAGAGCGCGCCGACGACGAGGATCTGACGCCGGAACCAGTCGACGTCATTGCCGTGCTCGATGCGGCGATCGCCGATCCCGATCCGTCAAAGGTGATCGAGGCGCTCGCTCCTTCGTCTTCCGAATACCGGGCTATGCGTCACGCCTATGCGCAGTATCTCACCCTTGCCGCGGGGGAACGGTCTGCGCGGGGTAGGCGTGGATCTGCGGAAAAAGCAGCGAGTGCGGAAAAGCGGGCGCGGCAGGTGGCAATCAACCTCGAGCGCCTCCGCTGGCTGCCTCGCCACATGCCGCCGGATCGGGTTGTCGTGAACGCGGCGATAGCGCGAATCCAGCTCTTCCATGACGATCGGCCGGTGCTCACGACGCGCGTCGTGGTCGGGGAACTCGGCAAGCAAACCCCCGAATTCCAATCGACGATCGACAGCGTTCTGTTCAATCCTCCGTGGAACATTCCCCAGTCGATTGCACTGAAGGAGATTCTGCCGAAACTGGCGGCGGATCCGGGCTACCTGACCAGCCATCACATGCGTTTTCGCAGCAACGGGGCGATCCAGCAGGAGGCCGGAGCGTACAGCGCATTAGGCCGGCTGAAATTCGAGATGAACGATCGGTACGACGTTTATCTGCACGATACGCCCACCAAATCTCTATTCCAGGCCCCCGCGCGGATGATGAGCCATGGCTGCATACGGGTCGAAAACCCTCGAGCGCTGGCGGTATCGCTGCTTGGCGAGCCGGTGGAAGCGATCGACAAGAGAATCGCTTCCGGGCACACGGCTCGGCGGGCGTTGCCGACACCGATGCCAATTTTCATTGTATATCAAACCACTTACGTGGAGCCGGACGGGTCAATCGAGTTCCGTATCGACCCGTACGAGCGGGATGACGAGATTTGGCGCTATCTGACGCGTGCGCAACAGCCACCTTTGGCTCAAGATTCCGCACCGAGCCAGCGGAAAGGGTGATTGAGCCTCAATCTGCTTCAACCGGCGTTCAAAAGCCGGCAGCAAATCGGCGTTCGATCGCTTAATTTCAACCCATCCAGGCTTGTTCGACCGGGTTTCAGGTGGTATTGCCCCTCCCGGGGAACTTGGGGGAGCAACCCGTGCAAGCGACTTCTTTGCTGAGCCGCCGCCGACTCCTCGGCGTTGCGGTTGCTGTTACTACTGTTGGTCTGATTCAACCAGCTCCAGCGATTTCGTACGCCCCGCGATCGATATCGCTTTACAACACACATACGGGCGAATGGCTGCGCACCGTCTATTGGGCCGACGGACACTACATCCGTGAGGCGGTGAGGGACATCAATTGGATCTTGCGGGATCACCATACGGACGAGATGCGCCCGATGGATGCCGGAGTGCTCGACGTGCTCGGGATGATGCGCGAACGGCTCGATACAAGCGATCCTTTCCTGGTCGTCAGCGGTTACCGATCGCCCACGACCAACACGCAGATGTATCTAAATCGTGAAGGCGTGGCGAAGCATAGCTACCACACCAAAGGCATGGCGATCGATCTTCGGTCAGAGCAGCGTAGCTTGAGCGAAGTGCGTGAAGCAGCGATGAGCCTGCAGTGCGGTGGCGTCGGTTATTACCCTCGCTCGGAGTTCGTCCATGTCGATTGTGGACCAATCCGCCACTGGTAGGTTTAACCGCCACAACGTCAAGCGCGATCACCCACGCGGTACGGTTGGGGTACGATTGGCGCTTTTCTAAACCAGACGTGGAACCGGCAGGCGCGGCCCACAGTTCTTTATGCAGTGGAAACTTTCTGACCTACTGCAATGCTGAGCACGATCCTTCTGATTATTCTGATCGTCCTCTTGATCGGCTCACTGCCGACCTGGGGATATAGTGGCGGGTGGGGATATTATCCGAGCGGTGGACTGGGTCTGCTGCTTATAATCATCATCGTTCTGCTCGCCCTCGGTCGCGTATAGCGGGCGGCGCAGAGGGTCGCGCCGCCTCGCCGCTCAGGTTGAACGCGGCCCTCTCCGCAACACCTCGACCCGCAATTGTAAGGGTGACCCGAGCCAGAGTGCAAATCGCGTGTGATCGGCAACGCTGTCGTCGGTAAGCGGGTGTATGAGGATGTTGAGCTCCTCCCGGTTCAACATCAGCCAGGGAACAAGAGCTGGAAAATCGTCGACCACAAAGGCCACCTGATACATCGCTACCGGATGCGGCCCAACCGGCGCGTCATGCCAGCTGCCGACCCGGGCCCGCGGGAAACGCTCGCTGATTGCCGTCCGCAGCCGCTCGGCGATCGACTTTGTCTCTGGAGCGTAATAGAGGTGGGCGTGATAACCCTCGACTTTGGCAGGATCGGCGAAGCCTTCAGCCATGCTCATCTCCTCTACTTGACGAACCGGCCGCTGATGGCAGGCTCGTCGCACCGGGCCCGAGGGCGCGCTGCATCAGGACGGTGTCGACCCAATCACCGAATTTGTACCCGACCGCGGGCAGAAGACCCGTTCGCGTAAAACCGAGTGCCTCGTGCAAGCGGATCGAGGGCCATTGATCACTGCCCCCGATGACCGCGATCATCTGCCTGTAACCGAGCTCGCAGGAGCGCTCGATCACTGTCGACAGAAGGGCTCTGCCAATGCCACGCCCGACTTCCGCTGCGTCGATGTAGATCGAGTCTTCGAGCGTGAACCGATAGCCCGATCGCGTGCGGTAGCGCGAGGCGTAACAATATCCGAGAACGCGTCCCGACCGCTCGGCAACAAAATAGGGGAGCCCCAGCGCGACGATCTCGCTACGTCGCAGCCGGAGTTCGTCGGGTTCGGGCGGGATCTCGTCGAAAGACGCGACACCGTGAAGTACGTGATAGCCGTAGATGGCGGCGATTGCCGCGAGATCCCCGTCGCACGATGGACGGATCACGACACCATCGGTATCCCTTGGGGCTCGGGCGCCCTCAGGTTCGGATGACGCGAATTGGGTTGCCATCGAGGAAGGCGGCGACATTCTCGACAATTTGCGGATAGGAGCTCCGGTAATTTTCCTCCGTGACGTAGCCGATATGCGGCGTCAACAGAATGTTGGGCGCGCGACGCAGCGGATGATCGGCCGGCAGCGGCTCACGATCGTAGACGTCGAAGGCGGCGTAACCGAGCCGCCCTCTCGCGAGCGCTTCAATGACGGCGTCGCTGTCGACGATCGGTCCGCGCGACGTGTTGACGAGGATCGCGGTCTTCTTCATCAGGGCGATGTCATCCCGCCCGACCAGACCACGGCTGCGCGGGCTCAGCACGACATGCACCGTGAGGATGTCCGACTGTCGCAACAGAGCCTCTTTGTCGACCCGCTCGACTCCCACGGCCGCCGCCCGTTCAGCCGTGAGGTTCGGGCTCCAGGCAATCACCTTCATGTCGAAGGCGAGGCCGACCCGGGCGACGGCGCTGCCGAGCCTGCCGAGCCCGAGTATGCCCAGGGTCTTCCCTTCGATGCGGTTGCCGATGCGGGTCTGCCACTGCCCCTCGCGCATCGATCGCTGGTCCTCGGCAATCCGGCGGGCCGCGCCTAGGATCAGGCCCCAGGTGAGTTCGGCGGTATCCAGACCACCGCCCTCTGTTCCGCAAACCTCGACCCCACGATCGCGTAAGGCCGCCAAATCGAACGAGGCGTTGCGCATTCCTGTGGTAATCAGAAGCTTGAGCTTGGGCAGCCGTTCGACCAAGCTGCGCGGGAACGGCGTGCGCTCGCGCATTGCCGCCACGATCTCCGAATCGGCGAGGGCGCGCGCGGTTTCATCCTCATTGGCGAAGGGTTTGCGCTCGACGACGATATCGACACTGCCCTTGAGCCGCGACCAGTCCGCCATATCGAGTGCTATACCCTGGTAATCGTCGAGAATGCTGAGCCGCATCGCCGCCTCTCTGTTTTGTGGTGCCCTTACGACGCCATCGCCTTTTGAAGATTTGCGTCGAGCTTGTCGAGGAAGTGGTTGGTCGTCAGCCAGGGATGATCGGCGCGGATCAGAATCGCCAAATCGCGAGTCATGTCGCCGCCTTCGACGGTGTCGATGCAGACCCGCTCCAGATTCTCGGCAAAGCGGACGACATCGGGGGTGTTGTCGAAGGTGCCGCGATAGCGCAGCCCGCGCGTCCAGGCGAAGATCGAGGCGATCGGGTTGGTCGAGGTCTCCCGGCCTTGCTGGTGCTGGCGGTAGTGACGGGTGACCGTGCCGTGCGCGGCCTCGGTCTCGACCGTCTTGCCGTCAGGGGTCAGCAAGACCGAGGTCATCATGCCGAGCGAGCCGAAGCCCTGCGCCAAGGTGTCCGACTGCACGTCGCCGTCGTAGTTTTTGCACGCCCAGACGAAGCCGCCGTTCCACTTCAGCGCCAACGCCACCATGTCGTCGATCAGCCGGTGCTCATAAGTCAGGTTGCGCTTTTTAAACTCGGCGGCGAATTCGTTGTCGAACACCTCCTGGAATAGGTCCTTGAAGCGCCCGTCATAGGCTTTGAGGATCGTGTTCTTGGTCGAGAGATAGACCGGCCAGCCACGTTGCAGCCCAAAATTGAAGGAAGAGCGGGCGAACCCCCGGATAGAATCGTCGAGGTTGTACATCCCCATGGCGACGCCGCCATCGGGGAAATCGAACACCTTGCGCGTGACCGGTTGGCCACCGCCTTTAGGGGTGAAGGTCATCGTCAGGGTGCCGGCTTCCGGAACGACGAAATCAGTCGCGGCATATTGATCGGCATAGGCATGGCGCCCGATCACGATCGGCTGCGTCCAGTTGGGCACCAGGCGCGGCACGTTCTGACATACGATCGGCTCGCGGAAGATCGTGCCACCAATAATGTTACGCAGCGTGCCGTTCGGCGACTTATACATGCGCTTCAGGTGGAACTCCTCCACCCGCGCCTCATCGGGTGTGATCCCGGCGCATTTGATGCCGACGCCGTAGCGTTTAATCGCCTCGGCGGCTTCGGCGGTGATCTGGTCCTCGGTCGCGTCGCGCTTCTCCATGCCGAGATCGTAATATTTCAGCTCGATATCGAGATAAGGCAGGATCAGCTTGTTCTTGATAAAGCTCCACATGATCCGAGCCATCTCGTCGCCATCGAGTTCGACGATAGGCTGGGCCACTTTGATCTTTGCCATAAATGTCATCCTCGCATGCGGCTGAGGGGCCGTGCAGGCCGGGTTTTCGATCGAGCGAAAATAGAGAGCGATGCAGGGCGAGGCAAGTCGCTGGCGTTACTTGATAATGCATGAGTTTTCGAGGTCGGAGCCGTTTTCAACCCGCTGCGATCCCGGTCGCGTCTCACAAGAGTTCCGAAGCGATATTGCGCCCGGGCGCCGGCTCAGCCGCAAGGGCTTCGATCAGGGCAGCGACGGTTGGGACGACCTGCAGCAGGCCTTGCGTCTCCGGCCGCGCAAAGCCCTTGACCACGACGTGGTCGAGGAGGGCGCGGAGTGGCCTCCAGTAGCCGTCGATATCGACGAGAAGGATCGGCTTATCATGGAGTGCGAGCTGCTTCCAGCTCAGGATCTCGAACGTTTCGTCGAGAGTTCCTATGCCGCCCGGTAAGATCGCGAAGGCATCGGCGCTTTCGGCCATCACCCGTTTGCGCTCGTGCATGCTGTCGACGACGACCAGTTCGGTGACGCCAAGATGAGCCAGTTCGGCATCCCGCAGCCGCGCCGGGATGATCCCGGTAACCTGTCCGCCGCCCGCCAATGCCGCGTTCGCAACCAGCCCCATCAGCCCAACCCGACCGCCGCCATAGACCAGTCCGATCCCGGCCGCGGCGAGACCGGTTCCCAGTTCCGTCGCTGCTGCTCGGTATTTTTCGCCGACCGTCCCGGCCGAGCCGCAATAGACGCATAATCGTCGGATATTCCGCATCTGTCCTCGATCGGATTTCGGTGGTGCAGTATCAGCTTTGTCCGCATGCGTGGCAAAGATTGCACGTCTAATCGACAAGGCATACACTTCGCGCTTGGCAATTTAATGATCGTGACGGGGATGGTGCGACGTAGCGTTCTGATCGGGTCGGCTATCGTCGTTTTGTTGCTCGGCGCGGCCGCCGCTCTGATCTTGCAACACAACCGCATTCCCCCGGATGTGGAATCGAAGCGGCAATTGGCGGCTGTGCCGCAGGGCGGACCTCGCGCCGTCGCAACAGATTCTGCCATGCCAAAGCCTGCTTCGCAGCCCTCCGTGACCCCTCCGAGTTTTGACATCGTTAAAGTCGGTCCTTCTGGAACTGCAGTCATTGCCGGGCGCGCCGAACCGGGTAGCAAGGTGATTGTTCGCGATGGCGACACGATGATCGGAGAGGTCACCGCCGATGGCCGCGGAGAATGGGTGCTCGTCCCGGAGAGGCCTATCGCTCCCGGTGATCGGTTGCTCTCCCTCGAAGCCTCGAACCCGCAAAGCGGAGCGGCGGTCAGATCCAACGAGACGGTGGCTCTCTCGGTCGCCCCCGCTACGGGCGGCAAGGGAGAGACGGCGCTTGCGGTTATTCTGCCGCGCGACGGCGCGGGCGCGGCGCGGGTGCTGCAATATCCCAATGTTGGCGGGTCGGCTTCCGCCGAAGCGCTCCCGGTGGATAAGCCCAACGCCTTGTCGATGGACTCGGTGGAATATGATGCGCAAGGCCGAGTCGTCCTGTCCGGCCGCGCGACGCCAAAGGCAACCGTTCAAATCTATCTAGGAAACGAGCCGTTCGCGACGGTAACAGCCGATGATTCCGGAGCATGGACGGCGACATCGGCGCGACCGGTCGGCCACCGGCGTCTCGAATTACGGCTCGATCAATTGGCAGACGACGGCCGCGTCGTCCAACGCCTGGCGGTGCCTTTCGCACGTCCGGCAGAGTTGGAGCTGTCACCAGGCCAGGAATATGTCGTGCAGCCCGGCAACAATCTCTGGCAAATCGCCCGCCGCGCCTATGGCGCCGGCACTCGCTATCTGATCATCTACTCAGCCAATCTCCCGCAGATCCGGGACCCGGGGCGTATCTACCCTGGTCAAATCTTCAAACTTCCCAAATCGTGATCAAGCACTAGTCGGCGATGCCGATCGGCGGACCATAGGGTGGCGGCGGCTTAAGCCGCCGCCTCAGCAGCCCACGACAGCACGGCCCATACAACCAGCAAAGAAAGCCTATTGGACGTGGCTCCCTTCTGGGGTCAAACCGGGTCCCAGGAGAAGAGCTCACCGGAGCGATCGAGCGGCATGAAAGAGGATTCGAGCGCCGGCAGGGCGTGCTCGGCGATCGCCTCTGGGGTCCAGCCGTCAGCCCGATGCAAGCTGCGGATCGGGCGCGGCGAGCTGAAGAGATAAATCTCGTTCATCCGTGTGCCGAAGACTTGGCCCGTGACATTCCGCGCCGCGTCCGAAGCCAGAAACACCGCCATCGGCGCGTTCTTATCCGGGGTCATCTGCTGGAGTTTCGCGACCCGGGCCTGTTCGTCAGCGGTGCGGGCCGGGATCGACTGAGTCATCCGGCTCCACGCCCACGGCGACAGGCAGTTGGACCGTACATTGAACCGCCTCATGTCGATTGCGATCGCCTTCGACAAGGCGGTGATGCCGAGTTTCGCCGTGGCGTAGTTGGCCTGACCCATATTGCCGATCAACCCCGAGGTGCTGGTGATGTGCACAAAGGCACCACTCTCTTGTTTGCGGTACTGGTCGGCGGCGGCGCGGCTGACGAAAAAGCTGCCATTCAGATGAACCGAGATAACCGCCAGCCAGTCTTCCGGCGTCATCCGATGAAAGATCTGGTCGCGCAGGACACCGGCGTTATTGACCACGACGTCCAGCCCACGGAAATGATCGAGCGCTGCCTGGACAATCTTTTGTGCCGAACTCCACTCGGCGACGGAATCGGTGCTGGTCGCGGCTGACCCGCCGCCTTCTTCGATCAAACGCTTGGTTTCTTCGGCGGGCGTCGTCGAATGTCCCTCACCGGACAGCGAGGCCCCGACATCATTGACGATCACCATGGCACCCGCGCGTGCCATGGCGATCGCGATCTCCCGCCCGATGCCGCCGCCCGCACCGGTAACAGCCGCGGTCTTGCCTTCCAGCATGCCTGCCATTGGCTGTTCCTCCCTCGCGTTTCCGACGATCTCGATCAAACGATGAAGCCGAAGCCCCGGTCAATTGGCGCATTATATCGCCGCCCGCGAGCATCACACTGGGTGTAATTGTGGCGAAGCTGTACCGATGGCGCGCCGCCGGCTTGGTCTGGCGCGAGGCATCCCGTTTCTCGCAAAGGGCTGTACCCCCCGCGGTCGGCAAGTATTCCGGGATATTCCCGTGGAACCGGGAATTTTTTCAATTGTTCCCGATAAGTACCATTTTGACCACGAAACGGCGAGGCAAATCAAGTCCTTGCCAGCCAATTCCCGTAGCAGCGGAAACGGGAATTTTCGCCGCCTCAATCGGGAATTAAATACGCAGAACCGGGAATCGTGTCGAAGAACGTTCCCCGCAACGGCCGCGCACCAGAAGAGAACCAAAAAGAGACCCATCGCTCCGTTCCGTCGGAATACGCCAAAAGATAGATCCAGCTGACGGGGCGATCGTACCCCGAAACTTGGCTTTTTGTGAGACGGACCCGCCGCTGGCTGCCAGGGGGCGAGATGGGGTACCAACCGCGCGTTAAGAGAATGTGTGCGAATACAGGAGGGACGCTCGGCAGAAAGAGAGAAGTAGGCCGTTTTTAGTGTCTGGGAAATGCTGCGCTCTGATCCGTGGGAAACCGATCGAATTGGGAGCGCCTCAGTTGGACGCTGACGATGGCGCGCCCCTCCGTCGCTCCTCCCCCCGACGATCGCGATACAACGTGTCCGATCAAACGACGAAGCTCGAAGCCGATCAACGTGAACGTGATCTCGCTTGACTCCAGGAGCAAGCTGAAGCTCGCATTCGATCCGAAGCCTTCAGAGGGGCATTCATGATCGCCATCCGCGCACTGAACGGGACTGAAATCGAGGTCAACGAGAACGCCGTAACCCTCGTCGCCGGCCCCTATCCGCACGACGTCGGGCCTCATACCTACGTGCATGGCGTCGACCGCGGGGTGTTGGTGACCGCGGAGGACGCCGTGGTCTTGGTCGCCCGTTTGAACGTCGACCCGCCATTGGCCAAGCTTACGCGCCCCAACTCGACACCGGTCTGGATCAAGGGATCTGCCGTGTCCGAAATCCGCCTGCCACTCCCGACGGAACAGCAGAGTGGAGGAGGGGTGAAGGCCGTGCTGATGATCGGAGATCTTCACCAGGCGGTGCGCGAGGATGTCGCAACCGCGGAGCGTATTTTAACGCCTCCGGCAGCTACCGTCTGATTACGAACCGGGTATCAGCTCGTCTGAGCGACCCGCCCAGCGACCGCCCGCACTTTGCCCGGCGCAGCGAGCCAGATTGCAAGGGCGGAGAGCAGGCAGCAAACCAGCGCGATCGAGAACGCCGGCGCGTAGCTGGTGGTCGCATCGTGCAGCACGCCCGTCACCCAGGGCCCGGCCGCTGCACCCAGCATCGACGCCAGCATCAATGTCCCAAAGATCGAGCCGTAGTGGCGGCCGAGGAAGATCTCGGCTGGAATGGCCCCGAGAACCGAGGTCAAGCCATAGCCTAGCATGCCCTGTGAGGCGACCATCAGGTAGAGCAGCACCGGCGTCGGCCAGTACCGCATCACCAGCAACACTCCATAGCAGATCGCGAAGCCTAGACTGCCCACTGTCCAAACCCATTCGCGCCCAATGCGGTCCGAGACATGACCGAGCGCGATTTGCCCAGGGATCGCCAGGAGGCTCACCAGGCCCAACGCCCACGCTGCCTCGAACGGTTCGAACCCGAGTTCGACCAGGTATTTCGTCTGGTGGACCTGCACGGCATACCAGGCGAAGAGCGCACAAAAAAACCCGAGCGCGATCCACCAGAAGCGCGCTGTCTGCAATGCCCGAGGCAAAGTCCAGTCTTTTGAAGCCCAGACCGGGTCGACGATATTGGCATGCCTCCCGTCGGTGGTGTGTTGCGACACTGCACCATCCGCCGTCAGCCCGAGATCCTCGGGCCGTTGCCGCAGCAGGAGATTGAGCGGGACAAGTGCACCTACGAGCATAATCCCCATTGCCCAGCACGCAGTGCGCCAGCCACCCCGCTCGATCAGCAGCTGCACCCAGGGCAGCAGAATGATCGAGCCGACGCCAACCCCGGAGAACGCCAAGCTCATCGCCAGGCCACGGCGGCGCACGAACCAGTTTGGCAGGAACAGCGACTGCCCCGAATAGGAGAGACATACGCTGCCGCCGCCGACCAGCACGCCGAGAGTGACGTAGAGGTGCCATGGCTCACTCGTCAGAGTGGCGAGAACCATACCGCCCGCCATCAGGATTACGCCCATCTCGACGACGAGGCGCGGCCCGCGGCGATCCATCAGCCCGCCGAGCATAGGGCTCAACCCGGCGGAAATCAGAAAGCCGAATGAGAATGCGCCTGCCGTGACGCCCCGATCCCAGCCGAACTCATCGAGGATCGGTGGAAAGAGCAGGGAGAAGGCCGTCCGCGCGTTGACGCCGACTGCCATCGTGACGAACACGACTCCGACGATAACCCAGCCATAGAAGAACGGCAGACGCCGCGGGCGCCTGCGCGCGGAAGCGATGCGAGCCATCTTCCGATCCTGATCGGCCACGAGGGTGAAATCAATTACGTGTCGGGTAATGGGTGCTCTGATCGAGATTCCATCGACATGTGTACTTTGCGGCGGCAGGATGGGACCGTAATAAACTCTAAAAGAGGAATTCGCCCAATGCCCGAAACGCCGACTTTTGGCCGCTACGCCGAGATCCCCTACGATCAGATGACGCCGGAGCAACAGGAGGGCTATCGCTCTCTGATTGAGACACGCGGGCGTCTGCCCGGACCGACCAAGATCTGGGTGCACAATCCGAAGCTGGCGAAGGCGGCCGGCCCGCTCGGCGCGCATTTTCGCACCGGCTACTCGTTGAGCGAGCGCGAGCGTGAGATTGCCGTCGTCGTCATCAACAGCAAGTGGCATTCGATCTACCCGACCAATGCGCACGAGCGCGCCGGCAAGGCAGCCGGCCTGCCGGCCGAGAAGGTCGAGGCGCTGCTGTCGGGCCTGCATACGTCGTTCGACGACAAGCGCGAGCAGATCGTCTACGAAATGGCGACTTGTCTCGCCAATTCGCGCTGGGTCGCGAAGGGGCTCTACGACCGCGCGGTCGAGGCGCTCGGCCATGTCGGCATCACCGACGTCATCTGCCTGATGGGCTACTATACGATGGTGTCGATGACTCTCGCGTTCTACGACGTCCCGGCCGGCGCCGAGGGCATGCAGCGCTGATCAATCGGAAAGGAAAGTGCCAATGAAGATCGTCGACGCGCAGGTCCACATCTGGTCGGCCGGACCGCCGACCAATCCGTCGCATCGCCAGGTCACCTCGTATACCGCCGAGGAGTGCATCCGCGACATGGATGCCGCCGGGGTCGACGCCTGCCTGCTGCATCCGCCGGGCTGGGACGCGAATTCGGGAAAGATCTCGGAAGAGGCGGCGGCCAAGTATCCGAACCGCTTCGCGATTCTCGGCAATTTCCCGCTCGACAGGCCGGAAAACCGTGCCCTGATCGACAGCTGGAAGAGCCGGCCGGGAATGCGCGGCCTGCGCTACGCCTTTACCCAGCCGCATCAGCAGAACTGGATGACCGACGGCACGATGGACTGGCTGTGGCCGGCCGCCGCGAAGGCGGGCATCCCGATTGCGCTGATGGCCTCGAACTATCTGCCGCTGGTCGGACAGATCGCCGAGCGGCATCCCAGCTTGAAATTGCTGATCGACCATTACGCCCGCGTCCGCGACGGCAAGGACGACGCGGCGCACGGCAACCAGGCTGCCTTGCTGGCATTGGCGAAACACCCGAACGTGGCGGTCAAATGCACCGGCGCGCCGGGCAATTCGAGCGAACCCTACCCCTATCGCAACATCCACAAATATACGCAGCAGATCTTCGAGACCTTCGGGCCGCAGCGCAGCTTCTGGGGTACCGACATCACCCGCATGCCATGCTCGTGGAAAGAGTGCGTTACGATGTTCACTGAGGAGATGCCGTGGCTCAGGGGCCGCGACCTCGAACTCGTCATGGGCCGCGCGGTCTGCGACTGGATCGGCTGGAAACTCCCGGACTGATGATTTTGCCCCTCTCCCCGGCCCTCTCCGCGCCAGCGGGGCCAGGGAGAAATACTGAGCCCCCTCTCCCCGCCGGCGGGGAGAGGTTAGGGTGAGGGGCATCGGCGTCGCTCTTCTGACTCTTTTGCTCCTCGGACTGGCCGATGGCGCGGCGGCAGGGAGTGACTCAGGGCTCGATGCGCTGGTGCGGGCTTATCCCCAGCAGCTGGCTGGCTATGATTCGACCGATCTGATCTGGCGGGACGGAACGCGGATGCCGCTCTCCGACGGCAAACCGCACAAGACTTTCGAGGAGATGCTCCGGCGCGGATCGATCCTCGACCAAATTCACCTGCCCTATCCGACAGGGGTTAGCGCAGCGGCGCTTGATCGGCAAAGCGACCCCGGCCGGATCCGCAACCGCGCCTTCTTCGATAAGATGTACGGGGATTGCTGGAGGGGCGAGGTGGCCGCACGGCTGGTATCGGTCGTTTGGTTACCCCAGAGCTGGGGGCGCACTGTCCGAGTGACATCCGTCAACGGCATCGCCCAGCGCCTTGCCGAGATCTCCGAAGAGTTGGATGCGCTGCCTGCTGGCATAAAACGCTACGTCTATCCACCCGCGGGTACCTATAACTGCCGTACCGTTGCCGACACCGGGGAGCCCAGCATGCATTCGTGGGGCGCGGCTATCGACATCAATTCAGCGCATGCCGATTATTGGCTTTGGGGTCGCGGTTCATCGACGACAACGATACCGGCCGAGATTATCGAGATTTTCGAGCGGCACGGCTTCATCTGGGGTGGGAAGTGGTCCCATTACGATACGATGCACTTCGAATACCGGCCGGAACTGGTCAACGGGCCGGCCGCAGCGGTACAATGGGCTTCTACGCCCCGCTGACACGCATTCGAGTTATTTGTCGAGCCAAACGTCCTCCATTCGCCAACTGTTGAAGATGCTGTTTTCCATCAATGTCAGCCCCTTGACTTCAGGCTGCCAGCAGGTGCCTTGACGCATGAAAAAGATGATGGGTCGTGTGGCGTCCTCGATCAGCCTCCGCTCGATCTGCCAGACGAGCTCCCTGCGCTTCACTGGGTCGGCTTCGGCTGATTGCCGATCGATCAGCGCATCGACCTCGGCGCTGCAGCCGGTGTAATTGCGCGACGAGCGGCAGGAATAGTTCTCGTAAAACTGGGTATCAGGGTCGTCGACCGCGCTGCCCGAAAGGCTCAGTGCCACCGCAAAATCCTTACGCATCAGCTTCGGCACCCAATTGGCTGTCTCGACCGCGTCAAGCTCGCCATCGATCCAGATCTCTTTGAGCTGGTCGATCAAGATCGCCGCCGGGTCGCGATACCAGGCGATGTTGCGCGCTGAGACCTTGACCTTGAGCCGGTTGTCGGGCCCGTAGCCGAGCGAGCGCATCATGGCCTGCGCTTCTTCGCGGTTCTTCTTAACATTCGGGCCATAACCCGTCAGCTCTTCAAGCATCTCCCGGGGCATGCCCCAAATGCCCTCCGGCGGCGGCTGGAGCACGGCGCCGACGTCGTATTGCCCCTCGCCGAGAATATCGATAAAGGATTTGCGGTCCAAATTGAGCTGCATTGCCCGGCGCAGCACAGGGTTATCGAAAGGAGGCGCGGTGGTGATCAGAAGGTTGGCCCTGCCGTTCATCGGCTTCACTTCGCAAATCGCCTGCGGCGCCTGGCTGCGTACATCCTTCACCAGCGGGATCGAGACCTCGTAGGGAAAGGTCATATCGAATTTGCCGGCGATGAAGGCGAGGATCGCGGTCGAGCGGTTGGGGATGATCGTGTATTCGATCCCGTCAAGATAAGGCCGCCCGGGCTTCCAATAATCGGGGTTTCGCGCGACCTTGATCGACTGGTTGGGTTTATATTCGACGAATTTGAACGGACCGGTGCCGATCGGGTGAGTTCGCATGTCTCGCGCCGGGATATGGCAGGGGTAGATCGGCGAATATCCGGAAGCAAGTAAGGATATAAAAGCTGGCTGCGGCCGCTTCAGGTGAAAGGTCACATCGCTGTCACCATTCGTTGTCACCTCCTCGAGGTTGAGGAACCAGGCCTCGCGGTAGTTGAGGCGCAGCTTCTCCTTGGCTCTCCCGGTCAACAGATCATAGGTGCATTTGACATCTGCGGCGGTGAACGGCTTGCCGTCGTGCCATTTGACGCCCTCGCGCAAGGTGAAGGTCAATTCGGTCCCTTCCTCATTCGAGGTCCAGCTCGCCGCAAGGTCCGGAACGATCGATTGGACTCGGTTTTGCGGCACATGCGGGTCGAAGAGGACAAGGTTATTGAACACCCCCATCATCGGCATGATCGCCGATATGCTTCCTTCCTCGAGGATCGACATGCTGGCGGGGCTGTCGCGGTGAAAGACCCGCAGGACGCCGCCCTGTTTTTGTGCGAGCGCTGTCGTGGCGCATGCGAGGCTGAGCAATAGTCCGGTGAGTGTGCCAAACACTCGGCCTGTTTGCGTCATGGCTGATCCTCCGCGGCGCCGCGGGTTTGCCCCGTCTTGCCGCTACGAGTAGAAGATTAGCGCGAAACATCCGACCCCGCACGCGCCGCAATTGAGAGACAGCGATGAGTGGCCTGGCCCCGCTTCCCTACTCCGACGCGCAGCTCCGCGCCATCCTGCAACGCGTCAAGACCATCGCAATGGTCGGAGCCTCGTCCAATTGGAACCGGCCGAGCTATTTCGTCATGAAGTATCTCCAGGGTAAAGGCTACCGGGTGATCCCGGTAAATCCGGGGATCGCCGGCCAGGATCTACTCGGGCAAAAGGTCTGGCCCTCCTTGCGCGATATTCCCGAGCCGGTCGACATGGTTGATGTCTTCCGTCCCTCCCGGGATGCGCCGGCGATCGTCGAGGACGCGATCGCGATCGGCGCCAAGGTGGTGTGGATGCAGCTCGGCATCCGCAACGACGAGGCGGCGGCCGTGGCGGAGAACGCCGGCATCGAAGTCATCATGAACCGCTGCCCGAAGATAGAGTTCGGCCGCTTGGGCGGTGAACTCTCGTGGAGCGGGGTCAACAGCGGAATCATCCGCAACCGGCCGCCCGAGCCGCCGATCGCAAAGCATGGCCGGGAGCGAGAGACACGATCGCACAATGTGACCTACGGCTTCGAGACCCGCGCCATCCACGCCGGGGCGGCGCCCGACCCAGTCACCGGTGCGCGCTCGACGCCGATCTACCAGACCACTTCTTATGTTTTCGACGACGTGGACCACGCGGCCTCGCTCTTCAACCTCCATAATTTCGGCTACGTCTATTCCCGCCTCAGCAACCCCACCGTCGCCGTCTTGGAGGAGCGGGTCGCCAGCCTCGAGGGCGGTCGCGCGGCGGTCGCTGCAGCCTCGGGGCATGCCGCCCAGTTCCTGATCTTCTTTACGTTAATGGAGGCGGGAGACGAATTTCTCGCCTCGCGCAATCTCTATGGCGGCTCGCTAACCCAGTTCGGGCTGTCGTTCAAAAAGCTCGGCTGGAAGTGCCATTTTGTCGACCCGACCGACCCGGAAAATTTTCATAAGGCGCTGACTCCGCGGACCAAGGCGATCTTTCTCGAGAACCTGGCTAATCCGGGTGGCATCGTCGTCGATCTCGAAAAGGTAGCGGCGATTGCCCATGGGGCGGGGATTCCCCTGATCGTCGACAACACCCTGGCAACGCCCTATCTCTGCGAGCCCTTCGCCTGGGGCGCGGATATTATCTGCCATTCGACAACGAAGTTCTTGAGCGGCCATGGCCATGCTCTGGGCGGCATGGTGGTTGAATCTGGCCGGTTCGACTGGGCACAAGGCGATCGCTTTCCGTCTTTGACTGATCCCGAGCCCGCCTATCACGG
>Ga0070717_10000607_pt1 | contig 22973 bp, 23 predicted proteins | sample LARL113metaG_FD_71366 | JGI IMG/M metagenome (GOLD analysis project Ga0070717, IMG submission 71366) | Corn, switchgrass and miscanthus rhizosphere microbial communities from Kellogg Biological Station, Michigan, USA - LAR L11-3 metaG | ecosystem: Host-associated > Plants > Roots > Rhizosphere ...
AACCAGTCCCGCTACGGGCTCATCGGCTTTGACATTACGTTTTCGCGCAACTGGGGCCGGTATTTCGCGGTCAAGGCCGACGGAGCGTACTTCCCCGGCTCCTACGCCTCCGGCAATCCCGGCAATCCGAAGGTATCCATGCTCCTGGCAGGACCCGAATTGCACGCTTCTATCTACGGCAAGGTGGGCGGCTTCTTTCACGGTCTAATCGGCGGGGAACATACCGGCGGCGTGGGCGTTACCCCGAGAGTGTCCTTCGCGGGAGGCCCGGGATTTGGTCTCGAATACACGCTGTCTCCGCGGTTCGTGATGCGCGCTTCGGGAGACTATATCCTCTCCTCTTTCTCGGTGACCAACAACACTCCGGAACAGGGAAACTCGCCCCACAGGCGGGGTAATGCGCGGGCCACGATCGGGGTCGCGTACCGGTTCTGATCGCAAGATTCAGGCGGAACAATGAGTGAGGCGGGAGCAAGCTCCTGCCTCACTTTTTGCCCGAGATTTCGTCGCTGTGGCCTTGGTCAAACGTAACTCATAGCTTCAGATTTCAGTTGCAACTCGCAGCAACTACATAGCTTCGGGGCTTTCGACACCCAGCCAGCCCAGCACCGTCACCAGTTCCCGCAGGGTGACAGCGGCGGTGGCGAGCAGGAAGTTTTTGCGCGCCGGATCTTCTTCGGTCAGGATGTGGTGATTGTGATAGAAGTTGCTGAACTCCTGGGCTAGCTGGAAGGCATGCTTGGCCAAGTACGCGGGCTCGGAAGTGGAGATGCACTGTTCAAGAACCATCGAGCGGCGGCCCGCACGCAGCCACAGCGACCAGATATCCTCGTTCTCCTCGCCACTCAGATACTCGGCGATTCTGCCGCGCCCACCGGCGAGCTCCGCGAATTCCTCCAGCACCGCCTCCGGCCTCGTGTTCCCCTTGCGGAAAATGCTGCGTATGCGGGCGGCTGCGTACATCAGGTAGGGACCGGTTTCCCCTTCCGGGGACAGTGCCATTTCCTGGTCGAACGCGATCACCGAGTTGCGGGTGAAGCGCAACATGTAATAGCGCAGGGCACCGTAGGCGATCTGTGATGCGACCGCGTTGGTGCGATCGTCGTCCCAGTCCGCGTGGCGCTTCACCACTTCTGACTTCGCCGCTTCGATCATCAGGTCCATCAGGTCGTCCGCTTTTACGCCGAACCCCTTGCGCCCGCTGATCTCGATATACGGCCGCGAACGATCTTCTTCCGCAAGCTCATATCCAAGCTGCTGGGCGTACGACGGTGTGAGCGCTACCATCTCGTATCCGAAGTGGGTATAGCGCTCGGCCTGCTCCGTGTACCCCATGCCGCGCAGCGCCTGGATCACGTTGGCCTGCGGATCGGATTGCCGCGAATCGATGACGTTGTAAATGGCCTGCGCGCCGCCGAAGTGCGGATGTTCTTTTTCGCCCTCGACAGTGGAAATCCAGCATTCGCGGTCGGAGTAGCGGAAGAACGGCTTGTAGCCGAAGTCGCGGCCCAGCAGGCCAAATTTCCACAGGTGGTAGGCGATGTCCTTGCCGACATACGTGACGGTGCCGTTGGAGCGGACGATGACCTTGGCATCTTCATCGACCGCACCTTCCACCGTGGCCGCGCCCGGCCGGCGCATCACCCAGCATCCCTTGTTCTTGCCTTCGGTTTCGAAGTAGAGCACGCCGGTCTGCTTCAACTGCTCGAAAGCCGCCTCCCAGAAATGCAGGTGCAGGATTTCGCTCTCACGGGGCAGGAAATCGTATTCGATGCCAAGGCGCAGCATGGTTTCGAGATGGCGACGCAGTACGGCGGTCGAAATCAGGTCGGCGACTTCGGCGGTTTCGTTGCCGCCGGTTTCGATCTCATGCAGCGTGGCGTAGCGCAGCCGCTTGCGCGCTTCCTGTTCCTCGGGCGATCCCTCCGTGTACCACTGCGAGGTGCGCGCGTAGAGATCCCAGCAATAGTAGTCAATTCTTTCCTTCTTCTGGTTTAGATCGTGGAGCAAGGAACGAACTTCTGCCAGAGACTTGCCTTCGAGATGCAAAAACCCGACCACAACATCGGCAACCTGGACGCCGGTGTTGTCGATGTAGTTCTGCACATCGACCTTCTGGCCGGCAGCGCGAAGCAGGCGCACAAACGTGTCGCCGAGAATGGCATTGCGCAGGTGGCCGATGTGCGCCGCCTTGTTGGGATTGATGCTGGTGTGCTCCACCAGCGAGTGCAGTCCGGCCTGCGCTGGAGCCGCAGCCCCGCCTGAAGCGACCGTGGACACCACAGCGCCGCGATCGAACCGCGCGTTGATATATCCCGCGCCCGCGACTTCAAATCCGGCGAATCCTTCCACGGCGCCCAGCGCCGCCACGATCTCCTGCGCGATCATTTTCGGCGCCTTGCGCAGTTTGCGCGCCAGCTCGAACGCAATGGGCGTGGCCAGTTCGCCGAACTTGAGTTCCGGCGGGACTTCGATGGGAATGTTTTCGATTTCTAATTCGTATTTCGCCCGCAGCACGTTACGCATGTGCTCCGCGAGCCGTTTCTGCAATTCCAGATACACGTCGACAAGCCTCAGAAATCCTTGATTTTCAAGGCGATTCTAACAGATCGATGCAGCGCTCATTTCGCCGGGCAGTTCAGTCGGAACGCGATGGTGGCGCGTATCTCCTGGCCTTCGGGGACGCCGCAGAATTTCCACTCCTTCACCGCAGTCTCAACGGCCTGCCGGAATTCCTTCGGACCATCGTCGATGGTGAATTCATCCACGGCACAACCGGAGCCGACCTCGAGATGGAACGAAACATCTCCTTCCACCTGCGCCGCTTTCGCGTCGTCAGGATATTTCGGCAGGGGAGATTGATCCGGTGGAAACGGTTCGCTTCGGACCAGTTTCACACAGGCTGTGGCCGGACGCTTCTGCGCCGCCGTTCCCAATCCCGCACAAAGCACGAGCAAAACGCCAAACCTCAAAAGCATTTTCATCACTGCCCATCCTACCGGGTGCCCCAGGTCTCGCCTTTGAGACCTGGGAAAACACCCACACCCCATGCCGTAAGATTGAGAAGAACGCCGCAGGAAGGGTAAGCGCTACAAGCACATCCATGGCCCAGGTCGACTCGAGTTCGTCGCATTTTTATCTCACCACGCCGATTTACTACGTGAATGCGCGGCCGCACCTGGGGCACGCCTACTCGACCATCGTGTGCGATGCCATCGCGCGGCGCAAGCGGGCGCTGGGCATCGACACCTGGTTTCTGACCGGCACCGATGAGCACGGCCAGAAGATCGAGCGCTCCGCAAAACTCGCGGGGCGCACACCGATGGAGTTTGCCACCGCGATCTCGGCGGAGTTTCGCGCTCTCTGGGACCGGCTGGGGCTGAGCTACGACGACTTCATCCGCACCACCGAGGAGCGGCACAAGCGCGGCGTGCAGAAGCTGTTCGCCACCCTGCGCGACAAGGGCTTCATTTACAAGAACACCTACACGGGCCAGTACTGCGTGTCCGACGAAGCTTATGTCGATGGACCGCCGGGCACCGTCTGCCCCACGTGCGGCCGTATCACCGAAACCGTCAGCGAAGAGAATTACTTTTTTAAGCTCTCTGCCTTCGAGCGCAAGCTGCTCGAATTCTACGAAGCCAATCCCGATTTCATGCAGCCCGAATCGACGCGCCGCGAAGTCATCTCGTTCGTGCGCAGCGGGCTCAAGGACCTGTCGGTGAGCCGTACCAGTTTTGCGTGGGGCATTCCCGTTCCCGGCGACGAAAAGCACGTCATCTACGTGTGGCTGGACGCGCTCGCAAATTACATCACCGCTCTTGGATATGAATCCGATACGCCCGAGGACAAGAAGAGATTCGAGAAATTCTGGCCTGCGGACATGCACCTGATCGGGAAGGAAATCAGCCGGTTTCACTGCGTGTACTGGCCGGCATTCTTGATGGCTGCGGGCATTGCCCCGCCGCGCTCAGTCAAAGCCAACGGCTGGCTGCTCTTCGAAGACACCAAGATGTCGAAGTCGATCGGCAACATCGTGCGCGCGGAGACGGTAGACACGGTGCTGGGCGCCGACGCGCTGCGCTATTTCCTGCTGCGCGAGATTCCCTTCGGGCAGGACGGCAGCTTCAGCTTCGACGCACTGGTGCGGCGCTATAACGGCGATCTGGCCAACGGCTACGGCAACCTCGTAAGCCGCGTGGTGAACATGGTGCACAAGTATTTCGGCGGCGTGCTGCCCGAGTCCGGTGCGGAGACCGCGGCCGAAAAAGTTTTGCGCGCATCGGCGGAAAGGGCCATTGCCGAATTCGCCCCCGCATTCGATGAATTGAATTTTTCGGACGCTTTGAAGGGACTGTGGGCCCTGGTCGCCGAGACCGACGGCTATCTCACCGCCAGCGCGCCCTGGAAGAAACCGGAGGGCCGCTCCGACGCCGATCATGCCGCGCTGCAGGCGCGGGTGCTCGCCAACGCGGCACAAGCCATCCGCATCATAACGGCACTGGTCTACCCCATCCTGCCGGCGTCGGCGGCGAAAGTATGGCAGCAGCTTGGGCTGGGCGCGATCGAGGACGCGGGCAAGCAGGCATTCCTCGCCAGCCTGGCATGGGGCGGCTTGAAAGCGGGAACGCGGTTCAGCGAGCCGGCGCCCCTGTTCCCCCGCGCAGAAAAGGACGCGATCGAACGTATGCAAAACCTGGAAAACGAAAACAACACCAGCGCCGTCGATGCGGCGGCGGGTAAAGGCTCGGGGTCGGGCGACAAGGCACCGCCTCCAACGCAGGCGCCGGCGTCGACCTCTGTGTCTCCAACCACTGCGACGAACAACGAAACCAACAAGGAAAACGAGGCGCTGACCCAAACCACCTCGGTTCCCCACAACACCGACCAGCCGGTAGAGACGGCCAAGGTTCACTCAGTGCCTAAAGACCTGGCGAGCGCCCGGCTGAACACGACGCCAGCAACAGCCCCGTCCGGCGCGCCTTTGAACCCCGAGGAGAAGAAAGAAAACCCTCCTGACGCTCCGTCACAACCCGCGCACATCACCATCGATGATTTTGCAAAAGTCGATCTGCGCGTGGCGCAAGTTCTTGTGGCGGAGCGTGTCCCCAAAGCCGATAAGCTGCTGCGCCTGGAGATCGATCTGGGCTATGAGAAACGCCAGATCCTGGCCGGCATCGCGCAGTACTATGAGCCGGAAAAGCTGATTGGCCGCAAAATCGTGATCGTGGCTAATCTCGCACCGCGGAAAATGCGCGGCCTGGAATCAAATGGCATGCTGCTGGCCGCCTCGCTGCCGCCTGAGGGCGCTCCGGTGCTGGCTGGGTTTCTGGAAGACGTGCCGCTGGGCGTAAGACTGAAGTAAAGCCTGCGATCTTACCCTCCCAGGTCTCAGAAGCGAGACCTGGGGCACCCGCACCGAATCAACAGATCAGAGATCAGGCCGCGCCCCGGCAGTTTTCACTGCGATAACTGTTGCGCCTGGAACGCCTCCGAGGACCGCACCGCGTCGAGGTAGAGCGTCGCGAGGATCACGGATTGGGTCATGAAAATGAGGCCCATGAGCACCGCAAAGAGGCCCCAGCCCAGAAACATTCCCGCCCACCACGCCGAGCGGCCGGACGTCAACGCCAGGGGGATGAACAGAGCCAGAAGCGCCGGGATCTGCGCGATCACCATCCCAAAGTAAAGGCCCAGGAGCGGCCCGATCTGCTGCAGGCTGAACCGGAAGCTTTTGCGCATGGCCATCCCCGCGTGATCACCAGCGGTGGCCAGCGCCGGCATCACAAAGGCACTCCACACCGCGAGAAAAATGCCGGGCAGGATGAACAGGCCACTCAGAAAAATCAGCATTCCCAGGCCGATGGAGAGTGGCACCAGCGGCAACGCGACGCGGCCAAATCGAGATAGGAACGACATCAGGTTGAGATTCTCGCCGTGCCGATCCGACCAGACGATGATCGCCACTCCCCCGGCGGCCAGGTCGCGCGGCAAGAAGATCTGGATGATGAATCCCAGGATGATGGCGACTTTGGCCAACGCGCTCATCGAGTGCCACATTTCCATTGGGCTGCCCGTCGGTCCCGGGGTGACATGAGCATGGACGACGAAGGAAATGGAGATCATGCAGATTCCCAGCAGGGCATAGGGCCAGACCGCAGCCAGCCACAAAGCTAGAAAACGACGCCGGATGAGCGGAATGATCTTTGGCGATTCCGGCTCCGATGGATCCATACCGCCCTCTTTCCGCGTGCCGAGCCCGTGGATTTTTCTGCTTCATCAATGGCCACGTTAACCCGTGGGTTTGCGACCAGAAGTATACCGCGTTTCAAGAAGAACAGCCGGCCGAATTGATCTTCCACGAGGTACTACCATAGGGAAAGGCTCAATCCGAACCGCGCATGTTTCCGCAGCTGAAAGCAAACCATCATCGACGTCTTACCGAGGTCCCTTTGCTGATCGATTCCCACGCGCACCTGGACAGTCATCGCTATCATGACGATCGCGAGGCCATCCTGCGCCGCGCCCGGGAAGCCTGCGTGGAAGCGGTGCTTTCGATTGGCATCGGCGAAGGGACCGCGGAGATGCACCAGGCCCGCGATCTCTGCCGCCAGTTCAATGGCCAGCCGGGAATGCCGCGCCTGTATGCGAGCGCCGGCATTTATCCGCATAACACCACCGAAGCTGACGAGCCCACGCTGGCCAAGCTCGATGAACTGCTCGCCGATCCCGACGTGATTGCCTGCGGCGAAATAGGGCTCGACTACTATCATCAGGGCGCTCCGCACGATGTGCAGCGACAGGGGCTCATCCGTCAGCTCGAAATCGCCGCCGCGCGCAAGCGCCCCATCCTTATCCATTGCCGCCCCAAGGATGGGAACACCCTCGCCTGGGACGATCTTTTTGTGGTTTTGGACGAGCATTGGCGACATACGGGGCTGCGCGGCATCATGCACTGCTTCGGCGGCGGCTGGGAGCAGGCGCGGCGCTCGCTCGACCTCGGCTTCCTGATCTCCTTTGCCGGAAACATCACCTATCCCAAGGCGCAATCGCTGCGCGACGTGGCGGCGCGCGTGCCGGTGGACAGCGTCCTGGTGGAGACCGACGCCCCCTGGCTGGCCCCCGAGGCGCATCGCGGCAAGCGCAATGAACCCGCGATGGTGGTGGAAACAGCCGCGGTTCTGGCCGGAGTCCTGGGCGTTGAAAACCAGGAAATCGCCGCCGCGACCACCACAAACTTCTTCCGCTTGTTTCCCGGCATTTCCCCAAACGCCGCCGGATAGGTAATATGCGTGTTTAGTGGCAAAACCACCCTCCTGTTTTTCATTAGGCGAACCCTTTCACGAATTACGGACAAAGGCCCCGCCCCGGCATGGGAAACTAGAGAATTGAGGCAGCCGGCAAATACCGGCTCGACGGCACCAACGAGGACGACCCTATGGCGCAGGATAATTCGTTTGACATCGTAAGCAAGGTGGACATTCAGGAAGTAAGGAATGCCATTGACCAGGCGATGAAAGAGATCCGCCAGCGCTTCGACCTGAAGGATTCTCACTCCGACATCAAGCTGGAAGGCAGCGACGCCATCGAGTTGGCCTCGGCGGGCGAATACAAGCTGGAGGCCGTGAAGGAGATCCTGGGGCAGAAGCTTGTGAAGCGCGGCGTCTCGCTCAAGAATCTGACTTATGGCAAGCTGGAACAGGCAACCGGCCAGAGCGTGCGGCAGAAAATCAGCCTCCAGCAGGGGATTCCCACGGAGAAGGCCAAGGAGATCGTCAAGCTGGTGAAGGAATCCAAAAAGAAAGCTCAGGCCAGCATTCAGGGCGATTCAGTCAGAATATCCAGCAAAGACCGAGACGAGTTGCAGGCCATCATTGCCTTGCTGCGCAGCAAGGACCTCGGCGTCGATTTGCAGTTCACGAATTACCGCACGAATTAACTCTTCGGAAACCGGCGGAGGTCTCGATGGACGGAGAACGAAAGTTGTTTCAGCAGAGTCTCACACCGCAATTGCTGATCCGGCCTTCATGGCGGAGGGCCTTGAGCTGGTGTGCCGTTCTGGGCGACTGCACCCTCGCTACGGTGTATTCCGGCTGGAGACTCGGGTGCCTGATTTTGCCCGCGGCGCTTCTTCTCTGGATGACCAAAGAAGACTCTCCCAAGGCGGGTCAGGATTCGGATCGTCCCGGCCCGCACTCAGACTTAATCCAAAACCAGGAAAAGAATTGAGCACCCTGGCGATAGCGACGGCGAGAGAGGTCTTCGATCTGCTGCGGGACGACCTCGTGGCGATCGAGCAGGAGCTGGGCCGCGACGCCGCCTCAGGCGTCAGCACCATTACTGAAATTGCCGAATATCTCCGCGAGGGCGGCGGCAAGCGCATCCGTCCGTCGGTGCTGCTGCTGGCTGCGCACATGCTGGGCTACACGGGCCCCAGCGCCATCCGGCTGGGCACGGTGGTGGAGATGGTCCACACCGCCACCCTGGTGCACGACGACATTATCGACGGCGCCGACACCCGCCGCGGCCGTCCCTCCGCCAATACTCGCTGGGGTAATGAGAAATGCGTGCTGGCCGGCGACTGGCTCTACATGCAGGCCTTTCGCGTGGCTCTCGAAGAGAAGAACCTGCGCGTGCTGGAGTTGCTGATCGGTCTCACCCAGCAGATGGTCGAGGGTGAACTGCTGCAAATCCAGAAGCTGGGCAAGGCAGTGTCGGAGGCCGAGTATTACGACCTGATCTACCGCAAGACCGCGTGCCTGTTCATGACCTCGATGCGGCTGGGCGCGGTGCTTGCCGGGGCCACCGAGACGCAGGAAAACCACATGGCAACTTATGGCCGCGCCGTTGGCCTCGCGTTCCAGATCGTCGACGACGTGCTCGATCTGACGGCCACCGAGGAAGTACTGGGCAAGCCCGTGGCCAGCGATCTGCGCGAGGGAAAGGCGACGCTGGCGGTGATCCATTCCATCGACCATGGCACGGCGGCCGACCGGCAGGCTATCCAGCGCGTGCTCGACGACCGCAGCTTTGAGAATGTGTGCCGCGAGCAGATGCAGGAGATCCTGGCGCGCAACGGATCGGTGGCGTACGCCATGAGCGTGGCCGATCGCTACGCCGAACAGTCGCGCCTGGCGCTCGCTTCCCTGCCCGACTCGGATTTCAAGCGCGCCCTGCTGTGGGTGCCGGATTTTGTCGTCGCGCGCGAAAAATAAATCTTACCCTGGAGATCCCAATGAAAGAACTTTGGGCGGCCGTGGACGGCTACTTCGCCGGCCAGCTCGCGCCGGAAGATGAAGCCCTGAAGGCAAGCATCGAGACCAATCGCGAGCAGGGTATGCCGTCGATCGACGTGCCCGCGCTGCTGGGCAAATTTCTTGAATTCATGGTACGGGTCTCCGGCGCGCGCAACGTGCTGGAGATCGGAACCCTGGGCGGCTACTCAACCATCTGGCTGGCCCGCGCGCTTCTCGCCGGTGGACAGGTTGTAACCCTCGAAATCGATCCGCACCACGCCGATATCGCGCGCAAAAACCTGGAACGCGCCGAAGTGCTGGACCGCGTGGAAATCACGATTGGCCCGGCGATCGAGACACTCAGCGCGCTGTATGATGGCGCAGCCGAGCCGTTCGATTTGATCTTCATCGATGCCGACAAAAAGAGCCTGCCGGAATATCTGGAGTGGTCGCTGAAATTGTCCAGACCGGGCACGGTCATCATCGCCGACAACGTGGTGCGCGACGGAAAAGTGCTCGAACTCGACAGCGCCGACCCCGATATCCGGGGTGTGCGCAAGATGACCGAAATGATGGCCGCTAATCCGCGCCTTTGCGCCACCGCGATTCCGACCGTGGGAGCGCGCGGCTACGACGGGTTTGCGGTCGCGGTGGTCATGTCCTGAAACTGCATGCGCCAGGCGCCGAACAGGCCTCAGGCACGGCTCGGCGGCCGAAAACCAGAGTAGCTCACGATGTGGGACCTAGGGGTTAGTTTAGGTTTTGCAATTGCGAGTCGACAATGCGACACTCTTTTCAAGCACGAATAGAAACCATTTACCTACTGAACGCCATTGATCTGATCGCCTAACGTTTCCTTGCATACAGCCCTAGAAAACAGAAGTGACTGGGTCATCTCACTTTCTGTCGGCGCTTTGTTTGAGGTCTATCCAGGTCTGCAAGTCCCCGGGGATACGCACAGACGTGCAAAGGACGCCTTGGAAAATTTCCCCCATTGCAGAGGCTCTATGCTTCCCCGGAAACTGTGTTTCTTTCTCCTTCCAGCGGTTCTTTGTGTCTTCGGAACCCGCATGAGCGCCCAGGCCAACATCAACGAAAACGAGTCGAGCTATATTTACGTAGACGCCAACAACGGGTCCGACGGTAACTCGGGTGCAGCCGGTTCTCCCCTCCAGACCATCCAGACTGCCGTCAATCAAGCCAACAGCGAGAATCAACAGGGCATCGGCGTCAAGGTGATCGTGAACCCCGGCGTTTACCGGGAAACCGTAAACATCGGTAATTACCGCTCGACAGGTGCAGCCCTGACGATTGAGGCTGCTTCTCCCGGGACATCTGTGATTGCCGGATCCGATGTGCTTTCAGGCTGGAACGCGGAAGGCAACGGGATCTACACCCACGCGTGGACCGCGAACCGCGGCGCATGTGCCGTGCCCTCGGGCTGGCCAACGACCTTCGCAGAGATCGCTCGCCGCACTGAAATGCTCTACATTAACGGAACTCCGCTTACCCAGGTCATGTCCACCTCGCAGCTGAAGCCAGGTACCTTCTTCGCCAGCGAAGGGAGCAACACCATCTACGCTTATCCCGATCCATCGGTGGATATGAACAGCGCCACCGTCGAAGCCGCCATGCGTCCGCGCACTCTCAACATCTCCGGCCGCAGCGACATTGCGGTTCGCGGCCTCGTGTTTCGCCACGCGGCAAGTTGCATCAATACCACCGGCGTGATCGTGTACGGCAGCAACAACATCCTGTTCGATTCGGTGCAGGCAGTATGGAACAACTGGGGTGGCCTCGGCATCTATTCGACCAATAACGTGACCGTGCAGAATTCCGCGGCCAGCCACAACGGCGGCATCGGCATCATGGCCGCCAGGGATCAAAACGCCGCCCTCAACTCCAACGAGACGGACTACAACAACTGGCGCGGTGCGCAGGCCGCTCTGTTCGACTGGGGCATGGGCGGAGCGAAGCTGATGTACATGCGCAATGCCAGCGTCCAGAACCACTTCTCGTACAACAACCAGGCTCAGGGCTTGTGGTTCGATACCGATAACAAGAACATCAACATCAACGGCGCGACACTCTCCGGCAACGTAATGGCGGGCCTGCAGCTTGAGGCCAACGAGGGTCCCGTCGAACTCCAGAACAGCAGCATCTGCTCCAATGGCGCCGGGGTCAATCTGCTCAATTCTCAGAGCGTCGTCATTCAGAACAACTCGCTTTTCGATAACGGCGGCACCGGAATCTTCGATCCAGGCCAGATTTTTGTCGCCGGCTTTGCCAACGGACATTCCATCACCGACTGGCTGGGCGGCGTGTTCTACAACCTGTTCACCACCGGAATGGTTTTGTCGGGAAACACGATCGAGAATGCGTCGGCAGGCCAGGAGATCTTCGGAACGTATCTGAAAGCCAACGACTGGTCGCTGTTCGCGAATTCGGTCAGTGCCTGGGGCAACACCTACTATGACGCGAATGCCTCGAACAGCTTCAGCCTGGTAAATGGGAAGAAGGTGGACCTGCCCGGCTGGCAGGCTGCCGTGGCGAGTGATTACTCGTCGACGTGGGCATCGGGCCCGGTTCCTCGTCCCGCCTCCTGCGATGCGCCCGCTCCCGATTACGCCGATTTCTCCATGGGCCTGAACCGCGAGCACTACACCATGAAAGCCGGGCAGGCAGTAGCCCGTCTGAGGCTCTCGTCCTTCGGCTCCGGCCCGGTCTCGCTCTCCATGTCTGGCCTGCCGGGTGGCGTCAGTGCATCTTTCAGCCAGAACAACGTCGCGAGCGGAATGGTGCAAGTCACACTATCGGCCGCGAACTGGGCGGCCACTCAGACGGTCCCGGTGACCCTCTGGGGTGTCAGTGGTTCCCGCGTCCACAGCATGACATTCAACCTGGCCGTCTCTCCGAACTAAGAAACTGGGGTGCCCCATCCAAGCTCTGCTTGGGTGGGGTTTCATCGATGGGATCGAATGTTTTCGGTGGGCACTAAAAGATCTGGGGTACCCCAGGTCTCGATTTTGAGACCTGGGATAGCGCCATGCGGCGCTCCATCCAACATCATGATCGAACCGAAGCTTGAAAATGAATCGCGCGCAGTCTTGAATTCGATCTAACCCATCATCCCCCGCAACGCCGTCGAGTACTGCTCCGGCAGCGGCATGCGCTTCATGTTCTCATCGCAGACGACATGGACGGTCTCGCCCTCGGCGAGCAGTTTGGGCTCCGTCCCATCGTGGCCGGCGCGCAGGATGCGGTAAGCAAATTTGAGCACCGACTGGCGCACCAGCGCGGGCTGGGTTTCGATGAGGATTTCGTCGTCGTAGCGGGCAGGGGCGCGGTAGCGGCAATTGGCTTCGACCACCGGCAGGATCAGCTTGTGCTCTTTTTCCAACTGGCTGTATGCCAGGCCCAGCGAGCGCAGCAACTCCACGCGCCCGAGTTCAAACCAGACCAGGTAATTGGCGTAATAGACGATGCCCATCTGGTCGGTTTCGGCATAGCGCACCCTCTGCTGCGTGATTACGGACATGGCTTTCAGTTCTCAGTCTTCGGTTGTCAGTTTTCAGTTCTCATTCTGAATGCCTCATCAACTGAGAACTGACGACTGACAACTATTTCACGGCTTCAGGTGGGTGAAAATCGGCAGCTTGGTCACATCGTTGAAAATCACAAATGCGAAGAACACCACGAGCACAACAAAGGCCGCTTGGTAGATGCGCTCCTTCACGTTGATGCTGATGTCGTGGCGCAGAATGCCTTCGATCATGAGCAGCAGAATCAGGCCGCCGTCCAGAATCGGGAACGGCATCAGGTTCAGAATGCCGAGATTCAGGCTAATGGCCGCGGCTGTATAGAACTTCGGGAACCAGCCCTTGGTTTCGGCCGCCTGGCCGGCCATGCGCGCAATCCCGATGGGGCCGGAAAGCTGGCTGACATGCACCTGGTGCGTGAACAGACGGCCCAGCACCTCCACAATGTCGGTGGAGTTGGTCAGGCAGAAGTTCTTGGACTGCACGGTCGCCTTTTTCAAGGGGAGAGGATCGTTGCGCAGCGGTGTGGCGACCGCCTGGAAGCCCAATTTCCAGCTTGAGTCGAGCTTGGCAGGCGTGGCCTCGAGCGTGACTCGTTGACCGTTGCGGAGAACCACCAGCGACATCGGCTTGCCCTGCTGGATCTGCATGTACGCCAGCAACGTCGAAACGGAATGAAACAGGTGCCCGTCGACAGACTCGATCTGATCGCCGGCGCGCAGGCCCGCTTTGTCGGCTGGCGTCCCCGGCTGGACCTCGTCCACGCCGATCGGTCCGGGCATGAACTGCGGAAGTATCCCCGCGTCACTGAAATCGAATTCCTGGCCCCGCGGCTCGGATGGGATATGCAGCGAAAGGTCAACCGGTTTCCCGTCGCGCATCACTGTAACGGCTACGGTCTGGTTCAAGTTCATGGACGCGCGCATGCCGATCTGCATCCAGTCCGGGCTCTCGGCACGATCGAAGCGCTGGATCACGTCCCCGGGCGCCATGCCGGCCTGCGCGGCCGCGGAGCCGGGCACTACCCACTCCACCGTGCTCGACCCGATCAGGTACTTGGGAACCTCGTTGATCCAGTGGTAGTAGATGAACATCAGCACAAAGGCCAGGATGAAGTTGGCCACCGGCCCTGCCACTCCGATTAGCATCCGTTGCCATCGCGGATGGGATGTGAATGCGCCGGGATCGTCGACCGGCTGGTCGCTCTCCGTGGGGTTCTCTCCCGTCATCTTCACATAGCCGCCCAGGGGCAGCAGGCAAATCTTGTAATCGGTGTCGCCGCGCTTGACGCCGAAGAGCCGCGGCCCGAAACCGATGGAAAACGCTTCGACCCGCACGCCGCAAAGCTTGGCCACCGCAAAATGGCCAAATTCGTGCACCACCACCATCACGCCAATCAGAACGATGAACGAGACGATGTAAACAATGGCTTCGTGAATATTGTGCATGTTAAACAAAATCAATCCTCGGCGTGTCTGCTCATGTCATACGCCGGTTAGCCGGCGAACGTTCCTGCGAGTTGACGCGCCTGCCGGTCCACCGAGAGCACTTCTGCAATGGTGGCCGGGTGCGCCTCCGGTGTGGAAGCGAGCACTCTTTCAATTGTATCTGGGATTCCTGTGAAGGGGATGCGGCGGGCCAGGAATGCGTCCACCGCGACTTCATCGGCAGCATTCAGTGCGATGCAATGGGCGCCTCCCTTTTCGGCGGCTTCGTAGGCCAGGCGGAGACACGGAAAGCGCTCAAAATCAGGCTCTTCGAAGTCGAGATGGCGCAGAGCGGCGAGATCGAAGCTCAGCGTGGACGCCGGCCGCTCCGGGTACGCCAGCGCATACAGAATGGGCAGGCGCATATCCGTCACCGAGATCTGCGCCAGAATCGAACCGTCGATGTACTCCACCAGCGAGTGCACCGTCGATTGCGGGTGGATCGTGACCCGCACCTGGGACGGCGGAACATTGAATAGGCGGCAGGCCTCGATGATCTCCAGGCCCTTGTTCAGCATGGTGGCGGAGTCGATGGTGATGCGCCGTCCCATCACCCAGGTAGGGTGCTTCAGAGCCTGTTCAGGAGTGATGCCGGCGAATTGCTCCCGCGGCGTATGTCGGAACGGCCCGCCCGACGCCGTGAGCCAGATGAATTTCACTTCCTGGTGCCGGCCGACACGCATGCACTGGTGCACGGCATTGTGTTCGCTGTCGATGGGCAGGATGGGCACGTTCCGCTCCCGCGCGGCGGCGGTCAGGATTTCGCCCGCGGCTACCATGCACTCCTTGTTGGCCAGGCCCACTGGCTTGCCCGACAGGAGAGCCGCATGGGTGGCTTCGAGCCCGGCCACTCCGACAATGGCGGAAACAACAAAATCGGCTTCGGGAATCGTCGAGCACGCGACCGTGCCTTCGGTTCCGTGAACTACCTCGATTTCCGGGAATCCGCCCTGCCGCAGCCGGGTCGCAAGTTCGGCCGCCAGTTCCTCGCTGGCAATCGAGATGATCTTCGGCCGCCAGCGGCTGGCCTGCGCAAAGGCTTCATCGACGTTGCGCCCGGCCGCCAGCGACGCGACGGAGTAGCGCTCCGGAAATTGCTCGACAATCGAAAGGGTGCTTTGGCCTATGGAGCCGGTGGAACCGAGAATGGCGAGTCTTTTCAAAACAGCTTCTATCTCCTAATTAGCCATTAGCTTTTAGCCTTTAGCTTGTAGCTTCGTTCACCAAGGTCTCTCCTGCGAGCACGATCGCTCGCCGACCTATGAATTAGCTAATAGCTAAAAGCCAATGGCTGTCTCTAAAACCGCTGGTAAATGAGTTGAGCGTACCATAGCGTCGGCGCTGCCAGCAGGAGGGCGTCGACCCGGTCAAGAATGCCTCCGTGACCCGGAAGCAGCGTGCCGGAATCTTTCACTCCCGCTGAGCGTTTGAGCGCGGATTCAGCCAGATCGCCCACCTGGGCGGCAATGTTCACGATGGCGGCAATGATCAACCAATACCACCAGACCTCGTCGGCATAGGAGAGAGCCACGGAGTTCCACCGGGCCAGGTAATTGGAAATGCCCAGCAGCGCCCCCGCCGCCAGCAGACTACCGACCACCGAAGCTATCGAGCCCTCCCATGTCTTTTGCGGGCTTAGACTCGGGGCCAGTTTGTGGCGGCCGAACGGGCGCCCGATGTAGAGCGCTGCCGTATCGCCTGCCCACACCACGCAGAGCAGAAACACTACCAGCGACGGGCCGTTGTTCTGGGCCCGAAGGCCGGGCAGAGAGATAAGAGTGAACCCGGTGTAGAGCAGGCAGAAAACGGCGTTTGAGGCGTCCGGCAGGACTCGCTCAATGGGGCTTGAAAATGTACACACCACCAGCAGAGTGAGGCTGAGAATTCCGAGAGTCGTGGCGACTTGGTCCGGCCACTGGAATGTGGCCGCAAAGAGCATCGCAATCGCGATCACCACCGAGATGCGCAACGGGCTCGAGCCCTTCTGTTGCGCCAGCCCGAGATACTCCCATGCGGCCAATGCGGCGACGAGGGCCGTCATCAGGGTGAACAGCCACTGCCACCCGGGCGGGAGAAACACGAGAACCAGGACCAGCGGAATCAGAACTACAGCCGTAAGTACACGTTTCATCGGTGGGTTGAGAATACAGCACTGTGGCGGGAACAAATGGATTCGGGGTAAAGCACGGGGCCAATGCCGGGAGGTTTCCTAAGTCCCCAACTTCCCGGCGAAGGAAGCCTCTTGCCACCGGCCCCGCAGCAAGATTTGCGAGATCACCACCGCTATTTCGGCTTCTTTGGAGTTTGTTTGGCAATGATTTGACCGGAGATCTTGTCGTAGGTTGCCGCGGGAATAATGGCCTTGCTCTTCAGCTGGGTCTTGTTCGAATAAGGGCGCCCGCTGATGATCTTCTGCGAATACGCATCCCCGATTCCCGGCAACGACTTCAGTTCGTCGGCGCTTGCCGAGTTGATGTCCACCAGCTTGCCGGAAGGAGTCGATGATTGTGCAGACGACTGCGTCTTGCCGGCTCCGGCTGCGCTTCCCGGCGCCGGTTTGCCGGTGGTGTGGCTTTGGGACGGGCTTTGCGCCGTGATCGGAAGAACGGTGAATAACGCCGCTGCTGTGAGCGCAAGAAACACACGCGAGAAACGGACAAATGACATGGAGTCTCCTTTGAGGTACACACCTCAATGTGTGATGCATGTGTCGTGGATTCGGGAAGGCGGACCGTTCCTAAGTGGGATCAGCTCGCAGCGATCTTCACCCGCTCGGCTTCTTCGTCGGTAAATCCGACGCTGTCGCTCAAGCCGCCGAAGCGCCGCTCGCGCCGCTGGAAGTCGGCGATCGCTTCGAGCAGATGGGTGCCGCGAAAATCGGGCCAAAGGCGCTCGGTGACATAGATCTCGGTATAGGCGATCTGCCACAGCAGGTAGTTCGAGATGCGCATTTCGCCTGAGGTGCGGATGAGCAGGTCGGGATCCGGCATGTGCGCGGTGTACAGATGGCGGCTGATATCGGCTTCGCTGATGCGCTCCGGCGCAAAGTGCTTGTGCCTGATCTCGGCGGCCAGCGCCCGGAAAGCATCCACGATCTCGATGCGCCCGCCGTAATTTAGCGCCAGCGTAAGCGTTGTGCCGGTGTTCGCGGAGGTGGTGTCAGCCGCCCAGGCCATCTTGTCCTGCACCTCGTTCGGCAATTCGTGGATCCGCCCGATGTAGCGGATGCGGACGTTGTTGTCCATCATGCGCTGCACGTTGTTCTCGAGATACGACTTGAGCAGGCGCATCAGGAAATTGACCTCGGTCTTGGGACGACGAAGGTTGTTTTCCAGAGAGAATGCGTAGAGCGTGAGCCAGGGAAGACCGATGCGGGAGGCAGTTTCGGTGACCAACTGGACGCTTTTGGCACCCTGCTGATGGCCGAGAAAGCGCTTCAGCGAGCGGTGCCCGGCCCAGCGGCCGTTGCCGTCCATGATGATGGCCACGTGTTCGGGAAGCGATTCGGTTTTCAGGGTCGAGTAGACGGCGCGCTCTTCCGGCGTGAGCTCATGAACGCGCGACGTGCTTGCTAAGTACAAAGGACCTGCCTTTATTTTCCGCGGCCTGCCAACTCTCGCGTCCGGCTCCCTGCTCGACGCCGTTCCGGAGTCGGCGCCCGATTCTCGTCAGCCGGCCACATCCCGGGCCCATGGCCAACTTCCCGCTTGCGGACATTATGATGTGAATCCGACGAAAAGTTGGATCAGTATCGACCCTAGCACAACCGCCCAGGGGTCGCAATTCACGCTGAGCCGGGATTCTTGTTTCTCTTCCCGGAATAAACTCCCCTGTTTAGATGCACACAATTTGGCTGATTTTTCGCACCCGTGCCGCTAAAAGTGAACTAGAATTCGGCGCATGATTTTCGCCACCCATCTGCTGCTTTACAGCCACGATCCAGAAGCGGATCGGGCGTTTTTCAGAGACGTGCTCCAGTTTCCTCAGGTGGACGCGGGCGGAGGATGGTTGATCTTTGCCTTGCCGCCGGCAGAGTTGGGCGTTCATCCCGCGGAGGAGAACCGTCCCCGGGCGCATGCGGACCAGGACGTGGCCACCGCCACCCTTTACCTCATGTGTGACAAGCTGCGCGACACCTTGGAGGAACTTGCGGCCAAGGGCGTCGCCCGCACCCAGATTCGCGAAGCGGACTGGGGTGTGGCGACCAGCATCCGCCTGCCCGGCGGAGCGAATCTCGGCCTCTATGAGCCGCGCCATGCGCTGGCGGTGGAGCGGGGTTCTAGCCCCGACCAGGCGCGATACAGCTAATCGCTAGCAGGTAGCAGCTGTGTTCACGCCAGCCGGCGCTGACCCGTCGCCCGATCCCGCACGGCTCCGTAGAACAACGTCTTCTGCAGCGAGTCCAGACGCGGCAGGAGAGCAGCAACTTCGGCCAGGAATGGATCGGCCAGGATTGCCGTTACCTCCTCCTCGCGACGGCTGCGCGCATCCCGCACCAGCTGCGACACATCCACTTCCAATGCGTCCGCCAGTCGCTGCAATGAGCCGAGCGTGGGAATGGCCTTGCCGTTCTCGATCTTGGAGATATACGTGCGCGGAACCTCCATGCGGCTGGCCAGTTGACGCTGGCTCAGATGGCGCGCTTTGCGGATGTCCCGCACCTGGGCAGCCACGTGCAGACCGGCGTCAGCCGACGAATGCAGCGTCGGCCCCGGCACGATCTGCGGCCCAAGTACGAGCGGCTCCTCGATATCGAGGGGTTTATGACATCTTCTGCAAAGGGAATTGCTGGTCCGGTACTGCACCAGGGTGCAGTGTTCGCAGCGCACGACCTCGCGAGTTTCGATACTCACAGGTGCAGTGGCCATAGGTTCTTCGCGGAGCGCCAGAGCGGGGCGGCCGCGACGCTTTTCAGCGCCGGTATATGTGCTACTTTGGGGCGGATGAACCATAATTGTCAAGTCCCAACTTAGGGTCAACCCTAAGTCTCACCCATAATACTCGGAGAAACCCGAAAAAACACGAACCAAATGCAGCAACAAGGAGATTTTTTTTATATGACAACCAGCGGCGACAGCGAAAAGCGCTATGGACGGGAACAGGCCTGGCAGCTTTTGACCGAATGGACCCCCAGCGAGAGCCTGCGCAAGCACGCGCTGGCGGTGGAAGCATGTGTAACCGCCTACGCCGCGGCCGAGGCTGGCCGGCTAGGCCTGGCCGGCGATGAGCGGGCGGCATTCCTGCAGCTTTACTCGACCACTGCCCTGCTCCACGACTTCGACTACGAGCGCCATCCGTCCCGGGAGGAGCATCCGTTTGTCGGCGTGCGCGAACTGGAACGGCAGGGCTGGCCCCAGGAAATGCGCACCGCCATCCTGGGCCACGCGGAGTATTCGGGAGTGCCGCGCGTCACGCATCTCGACAAGGTGTTGTTTGCCTGCGACGAGCTCGCCGGGTTTCTCACCGCGTGTGCGCTGGTCAAGCCGACCAAATCCATCGGAGAAGTTGAGGTTGCCGGCGTACGCCGCAAGATGAAAGACAAGGCCTTTGCCAAGGGCGTCAACCGCCAGGACGTGATCCAGGGCGCGGCGGAACTGGGCGTGGACCTCGATGCGCACATCGCCTTCTGCGTCGAGGCGATGAAGCGGCGCGCGGCGGAGCTGGGGCTGTAACGACAGTGATCAGTGGTCAGTAGTCAGTGATCAGCAGCAGGACCAATGCGCCGTGTAGGTCTTCAAGCCTGGAGACAACCATCTCGCTATCCGCGCCATCCCGGGGGCGCTGTGGCGAATCTTTCCGCCGACCAACTCCCTGCGCACCGTACGAATCTCTTCCATCATGAAAACGAGATGGCAAATAACGGCAGTCCTGCTGGGCACCGCAATGGCGTGCACTCCGGCTCTGGGCTGGAGCCAGCAACCCTACCCCGGCGAAGAAGACCACCGGCCCAAGCAGGACATGAGAAACGCTGGCCATGAGGCGAAAGATGCGGCTCGCGATACGGGCCATGCCGTCACGCACGGAACCGACAAGGCGTATCACTCCACCAAGCGCCACACCAAGCACGCCGCCCATCGAACCAAGAATGCGGTGAAGGGCGCCGCAGAGGGTGCCCGCGAAGGCGCGCACGAGCCGCAGTAAGAAAGGGGTCAATAGTCACCCCAGGGTGCCCCAGGTCCGGGATCCCCACGGACAGGTCTCCGTCCGTGGGGTAGGGGTCTCGATTTTGAGACCGGGGAAACCTCGGCTCTGCGAACCCGGACCCTACTGCTTCACGGCTTCGAACGACGCTTTCGTGTTTTGCCGTTTGTCTTCGCTGACGATCTTTGCGTTCTTTCCATCAGGACCGACCGTCATGCGCGAAACGTACAGGACCTTACCGTCCCGCAAATCGGTTTCCTCGAGGGTATCGTTGCCGATCATCTTCACCCGCACGCTGGTGGTGCCCGGGTCACCCTTGTAAGGCGCTTCCGTGCCGTCGAGCTTGGCGGTGAAGTTCGAACCCATCGGGCTGGTCATACTGAGTTCGTCACCGTTCACCTTGTACGTGAACGTAGCAGCGTTGTCCGACATGTCCATCTTCTTTCCCTGCCAGGATCCTGAGATTGCATGCGATCCAGGCGGCCCCGGGGCGACGCGCTTCGATTCGTTGTTTCCCTTGACCGGAGGCACCCCTTCAGGGGAGTAGGTGAACTCCTCTGTCAGCGTGCCGCCGTCAGGAGAGACGGTCATAGTCGATTCTCCCACCGGCTTTCCGTTTTTCTTGCTGGTCAGTTGAATCTGATGGTCATTGACGACCTTGATCGCCAATGTGTCCGAGTACGGAGAGCCGGTAATGGCCTGATCCTGGCCATCGGCCTTGATGGGGGCCTTTACATCGGTACAGCTTTTGCATGTGTAGGTGCCATTCTGCAGCAGGTATTCATCCGGCTTCGCCGGAAGACTTACCTTGCTGAAGTCGACCTTCCATGTGCCTTCAAAAACGCTTTGGGCGGCCGCGCCGGAAGCCCAGAGGGCCGCGAGCGCCAGGGGAAAGAACAGCTTCTTCATCGCATACCTCCGCAGGGTTCAAACTGCGATGGAAGCATACAGCAGAAATCGCCGCGTGCGGAGAAAACCTTATCCTATGTTCCCGGCTTGTGCAGAGGCGATTTTGACGCCCCTCCGTACCTTCCGCTCTCGATGATCGGCGCCCCCTCGTGGCTCCGTGCATATTCGTAAATCCAGCATGCCAGCAGCCGGCCGTCGGTCAACTGCACCGGGCATGTCCCACGGCGGATGAACAGGCTTGTGTTCGGCGACTCCGGATCGAATTCCTCGTATGCATCGAGCCGCTCGAGAACGCCTTCCGTTTTCGGCAGACGAAATACCGTGCCCCAGATCCGTCGAAAACTGGTCTCATCGAGCACCGCACCCGGGTAGGAACCCAAATCGTACAGAGTTCCGGGAACAGATCCCTTGCCGACCTCTACGAATCCGCCCACAAGGTCCGCGATCTCCTCCGGCGCATGCTCCGGATGCAGAGTCCCGTAGGTGAAAAGGTATTCGCTTTGCGATGACTGCTCGCGCCGATTGCCGGATGAATGCACAGAGTCCGCCAGCTATTTGAGAGGATTCTTCGCACGCAATTCCGCCACAATCTCGGCGGCGGCCGCACGGGCGCGGTCTTCCTGGTCGGGCGGGAAACTGATGGCCCCCACGCGGGCATGCCCACCGCCGCCGTAGCGCTCGCAAATCTGCGCCAGGTTCACCATCTTTGCATGGTCTGCCTTCGTCCACGGGTTGGAGCCCACTGCCACCTTGGTGCGGAAACTCGACTTCGACAGACCGATCGAATAGGTCGCGTCCGGGTGCAGATAATACGGAATGAACTTGTTGAATCCCTCGGTGGGATGATCCGTGATGTCGAAAAAGATGGTGCCGTCACGCTCTTCGCTGCGGCTGCGGATCAATTCCAGCGCCTGCCTGTGGCGCTCCATCAAGGCAGGCAACAGATCGGCCACAAATGGCTGCTCCAACACGTCCGCCAACGGCATTTCCGTGAGCAGCGGGATGAGGCGGGGAACAAACTGCGGATCCTGTGTGGCTTCGATGATCATGGTGAGTTTCATCGCCGGCTCCGCCATTTCAACGGCTGCCTGCGGGCTCTCGTAAAGCGCGCCGTCCACAATATTCGCCCAGTGAATCAGCTCGGCCACGGGCGCCGTGTCGAAACCAAACTTCGTCGCGGCGATGTGCCCAAGGAAACCCGTGCAGGAGATGTACGTGGGGTCGAAGAACTTGCGCGCCGCGCACACCGGATCCTGCTGGCAAGCGCGGAAATGGGCCTGATCCTGCGGCGTAAGAAATGCGGACTGGTGATGATCAAACCACCAGGTAATCCGCGGCGAGGCGGAGTATTTGAAATCGACAATGGCGTTTTCGTCGCCGGTGAATTCCGCTTCATCGAACAGGGCGCCGGCACGGTGCACCAGGCCGTGAAACTCGTACGCGGCCTCGGAATCGATGCGCTCGCGATGAAAACGTGTGAATAACGATGCTGAGCAAGCTCCGTCGAAACATTTGTCGTGATAAAAGACGCGAACCCGCAAAACCCGCACCCCTCCCTGGGGACCAGAATTCACCCCCGGAACAGTTAAGCATCAAGGGCTCGGCTCGTTGTGTCAAGGAGCGCGGGCACACAGGTAACCACCGGTATCGGATGGGTGCCC
>Ga0070717_10000608_pt1 | contig 22972 bp, 17 predicted proteins | sample LARL113metaG_FD_71366 | JGI IMG/M metagenome (GOLD analysis project Ga0070717, IMG submission 71366) | Corn, switchgrass and miscanthus rhizosphere microbial communities from Kellogg Biological Station, Michigan, USA - LAR L11-3 metaG | ecosystem: Host-associated > Plants > Roots > Rhizosphere ...
CCTGCGCGATGCATCATTGATCGAGACCCGCCGCGAGGGCCGCGGCGTCCGGCACTCGCTGACCTCGCTCGGCACCGTGATGACCGGCACCCACTTGGATGGCTAGAAGAAGGACAGGCCAGCGCGAGAATCCTTGATGATCTTGACGACCTCGCCCTGAATGCGCGCCATACGACAGGACCGAGGCCGCTGCCAGCACGAACTACGAAGCGTGGGCACCCCTTGCCCTCGGCATCCAGCGAGTTCCAGATCAGCTCAATGACCGCCGGGACGGGCTGGTCGCGATGCGCAAGCCGAAGGATCAGATCATCCTTGGCATCGATGGGAGCCGTCTCATGCATGCAGCCTGCCGCATCCGTACGACAGTCCCGCGGATGTTCCATGGCGGCCTGCCGGCGTGGCCAGAGGCAAGTAGCCACCGCTACACATACCTCGGGATCGCCCGGCGCTCCCGACAACGAGTGGCCTATACAGTAACGATCGATCTGCGCCAAGCTGCCTGGTAGGCGGCTAGCTGACGACCATTCCGATTCGGCAGGGAGGGTGGAAGGAGTCCGAGCGCCGTCGGCCGCTCGGTAACGGCGTCGTTGATGCCGGCGGTCCTGGGTATCTCCATGATTCGGAGAGCTGGCGGCCGACCCGGGGTGGTGGTGGAGGAGAGCACCGCTGCCGGTCACCGGTCCCGTCCGGCCGGCTTACCCGGGAAGGCCCGCGGACCGCCGGGTGGCCACAGGGGATGCACGCCCGGCTCCGCCGTTCACCTTAAGCCCGGAAAAATACGGTCAGCGCGGCCCGTCCGTGGCGGTCCGTGAAACAGCCGACGGTGTGCCCCGACCGCCGTAACTGTGCACACCGACCGTCCTTGCCCCACGGACGCCCGTCCGCTATGCGTCCGTGGACAGCGCAACATGACGGTCCACAGCGCGACAAGATGACACACGCCGGGACCGAGAAGAAACGGCCCGCCAGCGCGAGCATTCGCAGCAAGCGGGCCGTTTTCGCAGGTGGTGGCAGGTGTTGGGTTCGAACCAACGTAGGCTGAGCCGACGGTTTTACAGACCGCTCCTGCCTGTATCTCCAAACACCATCTGACCTGCGCAAACACGACCGGGTGATGCTCGCTGCGACGACCCTGTCCACTATTTGTACGTACGCCGGGCCATCCGCGCCTCCGATCGGACGGACAGCCGCGTACAGGCCCGTACAGCGTCCCGAAACCGCAGGCTGAAGCATCTCCGGCGCCGGGTTCCCTCCGCCGGGAAACGACCCGCGAGCACCACCGGACCGGACTCCCCCGCACGCCTGCCATGCTCAGGCTCCCAACCGCTACAGCAGGCCGGTACATCTGCCGCCCACCCTCGCTGCACCCTCCATGTACTTCTCGTAGACCCGCAGCACCACCAGACAGCGCCGCGAACCACCCTGGGACCCACTCCACCTGACACCTCCGATCGCTCCCGGTCCTAACGCATCATGTGCGCCTTTCCTCAACGCTCACCACAACAGTCTCTAGCTAATACACTTGAGGTAGATTGACGCCTCACCCGCAGGGCGGCGCCGGAGGGCCACTATCCCTAATCATCTGCACAGCACCGCATCAGGCAGATCTCTCACATCGGTCCTTCTCCGCGTTCGTGGCACACCTGAATAACCCTCACGGCCTGCACGTGTACTTAGCGCATATCAGTCACCTCTGCGAGCAAGCCGACAGTATTCCTGATTCCCTTGTCCTGTTCAGGGATAGAGTTGTCTTTTTGGGGCTCAAGATGCGGCGGGTGCTGGTGCTGCTTTCGACGGCCCACCTCCCGGGGCTGCCGGCGTGATTGCACTCATATGAGAATCGCCATGATCAGCTCCCCGGGCCATGCCCGTACCACTTATTACCGGCACACGCCGGCGTGTCGCCGATCCCAAGCCACAGCCGCGACTTTGCCAGCCCTGTGGGGTGTACACCTTCCGGCGATGCGGCTAATGTAACATTCACGGAATTCGTCGACGGTTCTCGCATAGCAGTCGCTGTTTGCAGTTGTTGACGTCGCGTTCATCGATGGTGCCGTCACTTTCCGGTTGTTCGCGTTGCGAATACGGGGGGATGTCATGCCTGAGGTCATCAACTGGTCGTTCTCGGTCGACGTCACGCTCGGGCCGAAGCTCACCGGCTCCGACTCGCTAACGGTGGGCGCCTACGACAAGGCCGGCGTCGTCATCGCCGCGGGAGCCGCGAACGTAGATGTCCAGGTCCAGCCTGCGAACGTCGCCGGCAGGGTGCAGGTCTTCGTGTTGCGTGCCGAGACCTACGATCCCGACCTCACGATCAGCGCTGACGGTGGCGCCACGAGCTTCCCGCTCGATGGGCCGCTGGTGCTTCTGGGCGCCGGGGCGGTCGCCCTCCTCGCCGACGCCCCGCAGACGCTGCGCTTCAGCAACGGAACCGCCGCCGATATCGGCGTCGACGTATTGATCGGACGCGATCCGGCTCCGTAGGGATGGCCCTGCGCGCAGCCGCGCGGCCCCGCCCACACGTCGAGCGAAAGGGGCTTCCTGTCCATGGCGACCATTTCCTATCCGGGCGTCTACATCCAAGAGCTCGACTCCGGGGTGCGTGTCATCAACGGTGTGTCGACGTCCATCACCGCCTTCGTCGGCCGGGCGACGCGTGGCCCGACCGACGTCCCGACTCGGGTGCAGAACTTCGGTGAGTACAGCCGCACGTTCGGCGACCTCTCCCCGGACTGCCCGATGGGCTTCGCCATCGCCCAGTTCTTCGACAACGGTGGCTCCGACGCGCTGGTGATCCGGGTGCACAACCTGAGCGCGGCCAACGCCGAGGACCGTGCCGAGGTGGACGTCCCCAGCGACGGCGGGACGCCGATGCACCTGTTTGCGGCCAGTCCCGGTACCTGGGGGAACCAGGTGCGGGTGTCGGTGACCCGGCCAGGCACAGGAACGGCGTTCCACCTTACGGTGCAGGAGGTCTCGTCGGCGAACCCCGCGCAGGTGCTCACCGAGGAGCGCTTCCTCAACCTCACGCTCACCGCAGGGGATCCGCGCTTCGTCACGGACGTGCTGACCGCGCAGTCGCGGCTGATCCGCCTCGGCACCCTGTCCCAGGGCCGTCCGCAGGCTACCGGGGCAGCGCTGGCATTCCAGGGCGGCGACAACGGCCGGCCGATCGGCGCCGCGCAGGTGTCGGACGTCGGTCTGCAGGCGGGCCGTAAGGGGATCTACGCGCTCGAGAACGCCGACCTGTTCAACCTCTTGTGCATCCCGCCGTTCGCGCCGGGCGTGCAACCGGCGCAGGCGACGTGGGACGCCGCGGCGACATACTGCCAGGACCGGCGGGCCATGCTGCTCGTCGACGCGAAGCAGGACTGGGCCGACCCAGCCGCCGTGGTCGCCGGGTTGAGCGGGTGGGTAACCCGATCGGCCAACGCCGCCCTGTACTTCCCGTGGATCCGGGTCGCGAACCCGCTGAACGAGAACCGGCTCGAATCCTTCGCGCCGTGTGGCGCCGTCGCCGGCGTCATCGCGCGAACCGATGCGACGCGGGGGGTCTGGAAGGCCCCGGCCGGTCAGGAGGCGACCCTCAGCGGCGTTTCCGAGCTCGACGTCCGGCTCACCGACCAGCAGCACGGGATCCTGAACCCGTTGGGGGTCAACTGCTTGCGGACGTTCCCCGTCGCGGGCCGAGTCGTGTGGGGTGCCCGCACGCTGCGCGGGGCCGACGAGCTCGCCGACCAGTGGGCCTACCTGCCGGTGCGCCGACTGGCGCTGTTCATCGAGGAGAGCTTGTACCGGGGCACGCAATGGGTCGTTTTCGAGCCCAACGACGAGCCGCTGTGGTCGCAGATCCGGCTGAACGTCGGAGCCTTCATGAACGGGCTCTTCCGCCGGGGCGCCTTCCAGGGCACCACGCCGGCCCAGGCCTACTTCGTGCGCTGTGACCGGACTGTCAACCCTCAGGAGGACATCGACCGCGGGATCGTCAACATCATCGTCGGTTTCGCCCCGGTAAAGCCGGCCGAGTTCGTCGTCATCAGCATCCAGCAGATCCGGCCGGGGGCATAGCCATGGCTCAGTTCAGCGTCAACGCCCAGCGGTTCGACCCCTACAAGAACTTCAAGTTCCGGCTGCGCTGGGACGGTCGGTACGTCGCCGGGGTGAGCAAGTGCAGCGCATTCAAGCGGACCACCGAAGTGGTCTCGCATCGCGAGGGCGGGGATCCGAGCTCGAGCCGCAAGTCGCCCGGGCGCACCGAGTTCGATGCGATCACCCTCGAGCGAGGTGTCACGCACGACACCGAGTTCGAGAAGTGGGCGAACAAGGTCTGGAACCTCGGTTCGGGGCTGGGATCGGAGGTGTCCCTGGCCGATTTCCGCAAGGACGTCATGCTCGAGGTATACAACGAGGCAGGCCAGCTCGCCCTAGCCTACAAGGTATTCAGGTGCTGGGTCTCGGAGTACCAGCCGCTCGCCGAGCTCGATGCCAACGCCAACGCCGTCCTCATCGCCACGCTCAAGCTCGAGAACGAGGGCTGGGAGCGCGACTACGACGTCGGCGAGCCGACCGAGCCGTCGTTCACCGAACCGGCGTCGTGATGGGCCGCCGGATGTCGGCGGCTGAACGCGACCTCCTCTACGTGCTCGACGAGGGCGAAAGTCGCTCCGGCCCGGAACGGGCGCTCTTGCTGGCCCGGGTGGCCGCGGGATTGCGGGACGGCCGTGCGCGTGATGATCCCGCCATCCTGCCGCTCGGCCGACGCGATCGACTCATCCTGGACCTGCATGCCACACTGTTCGGAACCGAGGTCGAGGCGCAGGATTCGTGCCCGCAGTGCGGCGAGCTGGTCACCTTCACGCTGACCGTGGACGCGCTGGACGACGTTCCGCCGACGGCGAGCGAGCCCGTCCGGGTCGAGCTCGACGGGTGCACGGTCACCTGCCGGCTGCTGACCGGCGGTGACCTGCTCGCCGCCACGGCGCCCCGGGCTGTCGGCGCGCATGGCCGGGAGGCCCTGCTCGCCGCCGCGGTGCTCACCGCGGAGCGACAGGGCGCGCCCGTCGCGCCGATCGACCTGCCCGCACCCGTGGTCGACGCCGTCGTGGGCGCCCTCGCCCGGGCGGATCCTTTCGCGGAGCTCCGGCTGCATCTGCTCTGCGAGGTCTGCGATCACGCCTGGGACGCCGTACTCGACCTGGCCCATTTCGTGTGGTGCGAGGTGCGGGATTGGGGGCGGCGCCTGGTCCGTGACGTCCACATGCTGGCCCGCGCCTACGGCTGGCGCGAGGGCGACGTGCTCGCGCTTCCTCACGCGCGCCGGGAGGCCTACCTGCGGCTGGTGCTCGATGGCTGACTTCCTCGACCGGCTCCTTGCCCGGGCCTACGGCGAGGAGCCGGTGGTAACGCCAGTGCGGCGCACGCGGTTCGAGCGAGGACCGGCCGCGATCGCCGCCTGGTCGGCGGCCGACGCACCCGAGCCGGCCCTCCCCGACGACGACTCTGATGACTCGGACGTGGCTGACGTGCCTGTAGACGACGCGGATGTGGACGACGTCGAGGCGGCCGACACCCGCCGACGGCCCGCCCCCGTTCCGCTGGCGCCGCGCGAGCCGGCCCCGCCCCGCGCCGACCTCCGGGCACCGCGTCCCGTCATCGGCGCCGACGCGCTGGTGCCGAAGTCGGCAACGCCGAGGCGCGGCGCGGATCGCCGTGAGCCGGAGCCAGTCCTGCATGATGCGGTGACGCGGGTCAAGGCGCCGCAGCCGACGCCGCGCGGCGGGGCAAGACCCGGGACGGCAGACCTGGACACCGCCCGTGGCTCGGCCCCTGACCGGGACTTGGCCCCGGACCTGGAGGCGGCCCCGGATCTGCCTGCGGTCCGACGCCCAGTCCGGTCCACGCGACCCGTCGGGACCGGCCCGTCCGCGGCCGACCAGGACGACGGGCCCGATCGGCCCGATCGACCGAAATCCGCAGCAGTCGTACAGGTGCGGATCAGCCGGGTCGAGGTGCGCGCCGCTGCGCCGTCCAGCCCATCGCCCGGCCCGCCTGCACAGTCTCAGTCACCGACCGGCCCCCAGCCCGCGGCCGCACCTGCCGCGGCCAGGCTCTCCCTGGACGCCTACCTGGAGCGCGCGAGGCGGCGGTCATGAGCAACCACCTCGCCATCGCCGGCGTCACCGCGACCCTCGTCCAGCTTCTCGACACCGTGGTAAGCACCGACGTGCCCGGAGCCCGCGCCGTTCCCGGCCGGCCAGATACCGGGACGCTGCCGGACTCCCCGCCAAAGGTGGTCGTCTTCCTCTACCGCGTCGAGCCGAACGCGGCCTGGCGCAACGAGGAGCTGCCCGTCTACAGCGGGGACGGCAGCCTGCGGGGGCGCCCGCACGCGGCGCTGACGCTGCATTACCTGCTGACCTTCGCCGGCGACGAGGGCGCCTTCGAGCCGCAGCGCATGCTCGGCAGCGTCGCGGGGACGTTGCACTTCCACCCGCTCCTCACCCGCGCCGAGATCGGGCAGATGGTCAAGGACGCGCTGCAGCAGGACCCGGCCTCCCCGTTCGGCACGCTGGACCTAGCCGAGCAGCCCGACCTGGTCCGGTTCACGCCGTTGCCGCTCTCGCTGGAGGACCTGTCCACCCTGTGGTCTTCCTTTTTCCAGGTGGACTACCGGCTGTCGGTGGCCTACCAGGCGGAAACCGTCCTGCTCACGCAGCCGGTCGCGCCGGTCACCCCGCTGCCCGTGCGCGAACGGCGGCTGGCGGTCTCGACCATCCAACGGCCCATGCTGCGGCGGGTAGACCGCGTTCCGGACGCCGAGGCGCCGATCCTGCCCGGCGTGACCGTGGCCCTGGAGGGCAGTGACCTGCGCGGGGAAGGTACTACGGTCATCCTGTTCGGCGAGCAAGAAGTGACGCCGGCCAGCGCCACCGGGACCCGGCTGATCGCCACCGTGCCAGCCGGCGTTCGGGCCGGGGTGGCGCCCGTCCTGGTCGAGCACCGGCGGCTCATGGGCGATCCGCCCGTCACGCGGCCCGCGGGCCGGTCCAACGTCGTCCCCGTCGTCGTCCACCCGCAGATCCGCACCGGAGTCAACGGGTACGAGGTCGCCGTCACCGGCGCCACACCGGGCCCCGCGGGGCACCACAGCGGCACCCTGACCATGACCGTCGACCCCGCCGTCGCCGCCCCGCAGGACGTCTCGGCCCAGCTCGATCCGGTCGGGGGCGGCGTCGGCGTCACCCTCGTCGGCAGACGTCGGGAGGGGCCCGCCGACCCGGCCGAGACGCACGACCTGAGCCTGCCCTTCACCTCTCTGCCGGACGGGAACTACCTGGTCCGGGTCGTCGTCTCCGGCGCCCAGAGCCCGCTCGACTCTCCCGCGACCGGACCCCAGGCCGGAACTTTCACCGGTCCGGTGGTGAGCGTGCCATGACCGCAGCCGAGCCGATCGCGACATCGTGGGAGCGTGACACCCAGCGCTGCACCGCCCTGCTGCTGCAGCGCATCGCCGCCTTCCTCGCCCACGGCCCGGAGGCGGACGTCGCCGAGCTCGACCGGGAGCGGGCCCAGCTCGAGGCCGGGATTACCCCGCCCCCGGCACTGGCGACGATCCGTGACTCGTTCGGGCTCAGCGCCTTCGAGTGCGACGTGCTAGGCCTGTGCGCCGGGGTCGAGCTGGATCCCCAGGTGGCGCGCCAGCTGGCGACGGGCGAGGCCGGGACGGCGCCGGCGACGCCGACGTTCGGCTTCGCCCTGGCGACGCTACCCGCCCCGCACTGGAGCGCACTGACCCCGCAGGCACCCCTACGGCGCTGGGGGATCATCGAGCTCGGCGTCGGCCGGCAGCTCACCACGCGGCCGCTCGCGCTCACCGAGCGGGTGCTGCACGCGCTCACTGGCGTCCGCTACCTCGATGAGGACACCGGCCTGCGCACGCCGCGGATGGCGCCGGAGCTCACCGCCGGCCAGGCCCGGGTCGTGGACGCCGCCGTGATGGCGCTGACCACCGCGGCGGGCGGCGCCCGGCCGGTCGTTCAGGTGCTCAGCCGCTCCCGCGAAACGGGTCTCGGTGCCGCCTCCGCGGTGGCCGCCAGGGTGGGTCTAGGCCTGGCCGTGACCCGGGCAGAGGACCTGCCGAGAGACGGCCCGCACCACGCTGCGCCCGCCCGCCGGCTGGAACTCGAGGCCGTTCTCGCCAGCGTCCTGGTCGTCGTGGACGCGCTGGACGCCGAGGGCGAGGTGGAACGGGCCGCGGCCCGGCTGGTCGACGAGCTGGCCGCCCCCGTCATGGTGCTCGCCCGCCGGCCGCTTCCGGTCGGGCGATCTGATGTGCGGCTCACGGTGCCGGCCGCAGCCGTGTCCGAGCGGCTCGCCGCGTGGACCAATGCCCTCGGCCCGGCGACTTCCCAGCTCGACGGGCAGATCACCCGCGTCGCCGAGCTGTTCGACCTCGACCCGATGGCGATCCGCGCCACCGCGGCCGAGTACGCCGCCCACGCGGCCGCCGACCGGCCCGACCGGCCGGCGGCCGGGGAGCTGTTCTGGACCCTGGTCAGGGACAGGGCGCGGCCACGGCTGGAGCACCTCACCGACCGCGTTCGGCCGGCCGCCACCTGGGCCACCCTCGTTCTGCCGCCGGCGCAGCTGGACCTCATCCGCGACCTCGCCGCGCAGGTCCGCTCGCGCTTCACCGTCCACCGGGACTGGGGTTTCGACACTGGCGGGCGCGGTGCCGGGATCTCGGCGCTCTTCTCAGGGCCGAGCGGTACCGGTAAGACGATGACCGCCGAGGTGATCGCGAACGACCTCGGGCTCGACCTGTACCGGATCGATCTCAGCCGGGTAGTCAGCAAGTACATTGGCGAGACCGAGAAGAACCTCGGCAACGTCTTCGACGAGGCTGAGGGCGCCGGGGCGATCCTGCTCTTCGATGAGGCCGACGCGCTGTTCGGGCGGCGCAGCGAGGTCCGCGACAGCCACGACCGCTACGCCAACCTCGAGGTCAGCTACCTGTTGCAGCGCATGGAGTCCTACGACGGGCTCGCGGTGCTGACCACCAACCAGCGCGAGGCGCTCGACCCCGCGTTCCTGCGCCGGCTGCGCTTCGCCGTGACGTTCCCGTTCCCCGACCCGGCGGCCCGGGCCCGGATCTGGCGGCGCGTGTTCCCCCCGGCGGTGCCGACCGAGGGCCTAGATCATGAGCGGCTCGGCCAGCTCAACGTCGCGGGCGGCACGATCCGCACGATGGCGCTCACCGCGGCGTTCTACGCGGCGGCCGAATCGGCCCCCGTGCAGATGCGCCACCTCGTGCGGGCGGCGCGCGCCGAGTTCGCCAAGCTCGACCGCCCCTTGCCGGAGGCGCAGGTGCGCGGATGGACGTGACCACGCCGCCGGCGGTCGAGGTGGAGATCGGAGAGCTGAGCCTGACCGGGCTGGGACCGCACGACGCGACGGCGCTGAAGTCCGCTGTCGAGAGCCACCTGTCGAACCTGCTGCGGGACACCGGCCTTCCCCCCGGAACAGCCTCGGGCCCGGCCGAGCGCGGGCATGTCGCGGTGGACCTTGACTGGGACGGCCATGGTGGCGAGGACGCGCTGGCCCGCCTGGTGGCCCGGCGGATCTACGAGGCGATGGGGTCATGAGCGGGCAGGCCGTGGCCGCCGTCGAGCATGGTCGCCGTAACCGCGAAAGGTCGGGGCCGCCGGCGGCGACGGGAAGCATGCCGGTCCCGGCGCAGGAGCGGATCCCCATGCCCCACCGCGACCGGCTCGAGCGGCGCTTCGGCCGGCCGCTGGCAGGCATCCCCGTCTACAGCGGCCCCCAGGTGGCGCGCGCTCTGGCAGACCACGGGGCGGTGGCCGCCACCCAGGATGGCTGCATTTTCCTGGCCGACCGGGCGGCCAGCCTGCCGGTGGTCGTGCACGAGGTGGTGCACGTCCTGCAGCCGCTGCTGCGGCGCCCCGGCATCCCGGTACTCGAGCCGGCCGACTCCGCCGCCGAGCGCGAGGCGAGCCGCGTGGCCGCCGCCGTGGCCTCCCAGGCTCCCGTGAGCGCGCCGAGCCTGGACGAGCCCCTGCCGGAAGGCTCGCTCGCCCTGCTCCGGAAATCGCCGGAAACGACCGATGAGCAACCGATCTCGCTCGACGGCGGGCTCCCGGTCCCGGTGCCCCGCCCTGCGCCGACGCCGTCGGCAGCGGGGGCGATGCCGGTGCCGCCGATCCCGGCGTCTCCACCGCCGGCCCGCGCCGCGGTGGGGACCACCCCGGGAGCCGCCCCGCCCGCGCCCGGGCCGGAGGCGGCGACGCCGCCGCCCGAGACCGCCGCGCTCGCCGGGCTCACCGCCGAGCCGGGGGCGGCTGGGCTGCCGGGCGCGCAGGCCCAGTCCGAGCAAGCCATGGCCCAGCAGGCGGCGGCCCAGCAGGCGATGGCCGAAGCGACCTCCTCGGGCGTGCTGCTGCACGCCTACGCGACCGCCCCGCCGACCGCGAAGGCCGCCCAGGCGGCGACGCTCGCCGCCCAGGTGGGCCGGATGGCCGACGGCGAGGCGGCATCCGTGCAGTCGGACGTGCCGGACCTGCACGCCCACCTGGACGCCGGAGCCCCGCCGAGCGGGGCGGACACCGTGCTCGCCCCCACCCCGCATGCCGTCGAGCTCGTGCCGCCGCCGGCCGGCCCTACCCCGCTGCCGCAGGTGGAGGTGCCTGACGCCGTCGGAGAGTTCCACCCCGGGCAAGACGTCTCGGCGCCCTTCAACCGGCTCACCACCGCGGAGCCCGCGGTGCTGGCCGACCAGATCGGCGAGTCCCTCTCCGACGTGCCAGTGACGGACCCCGGCGTGCCGCACTCGACCGGCGCGCTTCCCGCGATCCCGCAGGAGGGCGACAGCGATCCGGCGCTGCTGGCGACGACGCAGGCCGGCGCCCAGACCCAGGCCGGCACCGCGAGGGCCGATGCGGCCCAGGCGGTCCTGGACGGCCCCGGCCCGGAGCGGGTGCAGCCCGCGGGAGTGGACGTCGGCTACCCGCTGGGGGAGCTGGCGGTCACGCCGCTCGCCATCCCGGCCGGCCCGGCGGAGGCGGCAGCGGCCGACACGCCACAGGCCTACCTCGCGATGAACCTGCCCCCCGAGGTGCAGGCCTCGTTCGACGCCCAGCAGCAGACGGCGATGGAGCAGTCGGCCGCCGGGGCGGCGGACCAGGTCGACCAGGCGGCGGCGGCCCGGGACGAGGCCAAGCAGGCGGCGGTGTCGGACGCCCAGACCGGCCTGGCGGAACTCAACGGGACCGCGGGCGACCAGCAGGCGCAGGCAGTCACCGACGCCCGCCAGGGCATCCAGGCCGCCCGGCGGGACACCCTGGACAAGCAGCAGCAGGAGGTCGACCGGGTCGCGACGGACGCCGAGACGCAGCGCGTGTCCCAGGAGCAGGAAATCGGCGCTCGGGTGGCGCAGGACCAGCAGGCGATCGAGAGTGAGTACAACCAGGCGCAGTCCTCGATCGACACGAAGGTCGCCGAGGGCGAGCAGAAGGCGGCGCAGGAAAAGGCCGCGGCGGAGAAGGCCGCCGAGGAGGAGAGCTGGTGGGACCGCGCCGTCGACTTCGTCAAGGACGCCCTGAACGCTCTCGTCGACGCGATCGGTGCGGTCTTCGACGCGATCCGCGACGCGGTGAACGCCATTCTGGACGCCGTCAAAGCCGCGGCGCTGGCGATCATCGATGCCGCGGCCAGCTTCGTCAAGGGTGCCATCGCGGCATTCGCCGCCGTGCTGAAGGCGGCCGTCGAGGGACTGCTCGGCGAGATCTTCCCCGAGCTGGCCAAGGCACTGACGGATGCCATCGACGCGGCGGCCGAGGCGGCGACGAAGGCAGTCGACGCCGTCGCCGACACCTTGAAGGCCGGGGTCAACGCCCTGGTCGAGTCACTGCGCGCAGGCCTGATGGCGGTGATCAACGCCTACCAGAGCGCCATCACGCTCGCGGCCGGCCTGGTTACCGCCGCGATCACCGGCGACTGGGCGTTGCTGGCCCGCAAGGTGCTCGAAGCGGTCCTGCGGCTCGTCGGCGTCGCGCCGGAGTCGTTCTACGCCTTCGTCGGCCGGGCCCAGGAGACGTGGCAAATCATCATCGACGCCCCCGGTGCGTTCCTCGGCCACGTGGTGGACGCCGTGACCGGCGGGGTACAGCGCTTCGCCGACCACTTCGGCACCCACCTGCAGGCCGGCATCATCGGCTGGCTCACCGGGGCCCTGGGCAGTGCCGGGATCACGCTCCCCCAGACGTTCGACCTCATGGGCGTGCTCGATCTCGCCCGCCAGATCCTGGGACTGACCTGGGACGCGCTGCGGGCCAAGGCGGTCAAGCTGATCGGCGAGCAGAACGTGCAGCGGCTGCAGCTCGTCTACGACTTCATCAAGACCCTCGTCACCGAGGGATGGGCGGCCCTCTGGAACAAGATCATGGACGCGGTGGCGACGCTGAAGGACGTCGTGTTCGACGCCATCAAGAGCTATCTGGTGGAGAAGGTCATCGTCGCGGCGGTGACGAAGCTGGTCTCGCTGTTCTCCCCGGTCGGCGCCATCGTCCAGCTCGTGCTGACCGCCTGGAACCTGTACACCTTCCTGCGCGACCAGCTCAGCCGCATCGCCGAGGTCGTCTCCACCGTCGTCACGGCGATCGGCGACGTCGCGAGGGGCGTCCTCGACGGAGCCATCACCGCGGTCGAGGGTGTCCTGGCCCGGCTGCTGCCCATCGCGATCGACCTGCTGGCCCGGCTGCTCGGCCTGGGCAACGTCGCGGAGAAGGTGCGCGAGATCATCGAGAACATCCGGGCGACCGTCGACCGGGCGATCGACGCCATCATCGAGAACGTCGCCAACGCCTTCCGCGGCGGATCCGGCGCCAGTGGTGCAGCAACGTCCGCCGCGCCGACGACGACAACCGGAGCCGCTCCCGGCGCCCCCGTTGCGGGTGCGCCCCAGGCTGAGCCCGGCGCGGGCTTGCCAGCGACTCCTGATGCTGTCGCTAAGAGCCCGACGGTAAGACAGGATGCGACGGCGGAGGCCGCGCGCCGACTCGAGGCTGCGCAACTGTCAGACCCCGCTCAGATCGCCGCCATCGTGAATGCCGTATTCACGGCATTCCAGCCCCGGGGGCTTACCTCGCTGCGCTTCGATGTCACGGACGAGACCACCCTCGACAGCCGTCTCGTCGCTACCGCCAGCGAGCCCGCACAGCGCATCATCCGCTGGGTCGAGATCTTCGGCGTCGGCGACCCCGCCAGAGCCACCTTCCAGGTCCAGCCGCGCAACGAGACGAACGCGGCAATCGCTCTGGACGCCAAGCGATTCGGCGAGGTCGTCGCCAGTGGCGCAGGGCGTCACGCGGAGCAGAACCTGCTCAACGCCTACTGGGCTCCCGTCCTGGCGGCCGCGAAGGCGCGCGCCGACGCGGACCCCAAGGCGACTCCGACGATTGCCGTTGCCATCAACCGGGCGCCATGCCACATGATCTGCACTCCCACCCTGGTGAACGCGTTGAGGGACGTCGACCCGGTGCTCAAGACCCGAATCCACTTCATCCTCGCCCCAACCGGGATCTACGAGCCCACCGAACGGCTAACCCCCGAGGCGGTCAAGGCGCAGGAGGAGGAGCTGCGCGAGCTCGCTCACAGGCTCGGTCGCGCCGAGACTGCTGTCATCCGGGAGCAGCTGAACAAGGTGGTCCTCACTGACGACACAACTACCGGCAGCGACCTGACCGAACTCATCGCCGCCGGCTGGGAGTTGTTCCAGCTCAAGGCGAAGTCGAAGCAGACTAAAAGCGGGCAGATCCTGGCCGAGGCGGCCCACAAGGCGACTGTGGCTGCGGATGAGGCCAAGGCAGGTAAAGCGTGAGCGTCATGGGGACGTCAAAGGGGGAAGGCCGATGACCGCGAGTCCGATGTCGCCGCCGGTGTTCAAGGGCGCGCTCGTCTGCGCGGACCCGTTGCGCCCGGCGTCCAGCGTGATCGTCTTCCAGTACAACCCGGAGACGCTGACCCGTACCCTTGCCGCCCGCACCACCGGAGGCGAGGGCGGCACGGGACCGCTGCGGCTGTCCGGCCCTCCGGAGGAGACCATCAAGCTGACCGTCGAGATCGACGCCACCGATCAGCTCGAGCGCGGCGATCCGCTGGCCCGGACGGTCGGGATCGCGCCGGCGCTGGCCGCCCTGGAGCTGCTGCTCTACCCGGCCTCTTCGGTCGTCATCGCGAACGAGGCGCTGGCCGCGGCCGGCGTGATCGAGATCCTGCCGGTCGAGGCGCCCCTGACCCTGCTGGTGTGGGGCACCCGCCGGACCCTTCCGGTGCGGGTGACCGAGTTCTCGGTCACCGAGGAGGCGTTCGACCCGGCGCTCAACCCGATCCGGGCCAAGGTCGATCTCGGGCTGCGCGTGGTCAGCTACTACGACACCGGCCTGCTCAGCGCCGCCGGTGCGCTCTCGCTCGCGTCGCAGGTCGCCCGCGAGGTGCTCGCGGCCGCTTCCACCGCGGAGGCGGCCGCAGCCGCCGTCCGATCCGCCGCTGGACTGGGGGGCTGACCGTGGCCTACGAACCGGCCAGCCGCTACCAGGGCCTGGAGACGGCACAGCTCGTCGTCCGGGACCCGGACGGCTCCCAGCGGACCGTCGCCTACACCCGCCGCCGCGTCGTCCCCACCTACGAGGACCAGCCGACGATCACCGAGCACCGGGTGAGCGAGGGGGAGCGCCTCGACGTCCTCACCGCGCGGTACACCGGCGACCCGACGCTGTACTGGATGCTCTGCGACGCCAACACCGTGCTCGACCCGGCCGACCTGGAGCAGGTCGGCCGGGTGATCCGGATCGCGATCGGGAGGCGGTGACGATGGCGCTGCCGCTCGGGGGCGAGCTGGGCATCCGCCTGGTGCTCTGGATGGGCTCGACCGTCCCGCTCCCGGCGCCGCCGTCGGTGCTGCAGGCCCTGACCTCGGTGGAGGTGACCGCGGACCGGGAGAAGGGCGACGGCGTCCAGCTCGTGTTCGCGCTGGTCAAGGACCGCACCCTCGACTACGCGCTGCTGCGCGAGCCGCTGTTCACGCCGGGCAACCGGATCGTGGCCGGCGTCCTGATGGGGATCCTGCCCGAGATCTTGCTGGACGGCGTGATCACCCACCAGCAGGTCTCGGCCGGCCAGGACGGCACGTTCACCGTGACCGGGCAGGACATCAGCGGCGGCGTGATGGGCCTTGAGGAGAAGGACCAGCCGTTCGACAACCAGCCCGACTCGGTGATCGCGTTGCGGATCATCGGCGGATACGCCCGGTACGGCCTCGCCCCGGCCGTGACGCCGACCAGTGACGTGCCGCTGTCGGTGGACCGCACGCCGCGCCAGCACGAGACCGACCTGGCGTGCCTGCGCCGGCTGGCCGAACGAAACGGGTTCGTGTTCTACATCGAGCCGGTCACCCTCGGCGTGAACACCGCCTACTGGGGGCCGGAGAACCGGCTCGGGCTCCCCCAGCCCGCGCTGACCAAGGACATGGGGGCGATGTCGAACGTGAAGTCCCTCTCGTTTTCCTTCGATGCGATGGAACCCGTTGCGCCCCAAGGTGTCTTCGTCGACCCGATCTTCAAGCTGAGCATCCCGATCCCCGGACTGCCCTCGCTGCGGGTCCCGCCGCTGGCGGCCAGCCCGGCCCCGGCGCTGCGGTCGACGAAGGTGCGGGACACCGCGAACAAGAACGCGGCGACCGCGGCCACCACGTTGCTCGCCGCCGCGACGAACGCCCCGAACGCGGTGACCGGCGACGGCGAGGTCGACACCGCCGCCTACGGGCACGTGCTCAGGCCCCGTCGGCTGGTCGGCGTGCGGGGCAGCGGCCTGTCCCTCGACGGCCTCTACACTGTCGACTCGGTGACCCACAAGCTCTCCCGCGGGGAGTACACCCAGCACTTCAAGATCAGCCGCGAAGGGCTCGGCACGACAACGCCGGTGCTGCCGGTATGAGCGGGCCGTTCTGGGGCAAGTACCGCGGCGTCGTGACCGACACCGCCGACCCGCTCCTGACCGGGCGGATCCGGGCCCGCGTGCCAGACGTCATGGGTGACCAGGAGAGCGGATGGGCGATGCCGTGTGTCCCCTTCTCCGGTAACGGGATGGGCTTCTTCGCCCTGCCGGACACCGGCGCCGGCGTGTGGATCGAGTTCGAGCACGGCGACCCCGACTATCCGATCTGGGCCGGAACCTGGTGGGGAGCGGCCTCCGAGGTCCCCACCGCCGTGCTGACCCCGCCGCAGACAGGCAAGGTGCTACTGCGGACGGCAGGTGGCACCAGCATGCTCCTGGACGACACCCCGGGCGCCGGGGGGATCACGCTGGAGACCTCGACCGGGGCGACGATCAAGCTCTCGGCGACCGGGATCGAGATCGACAACGGGACCGGCGCGAAGATCACGCTGCAGGGGCTGCAGGTGTCGGTGAACGACGGCGCGCTCGAGGTGACCTAGATGCCGGGCTACTTCCTCGACACGTCGGCGTCCGTGCTCTGCGCGCACGGCGGCACGGCGGCCTCGACGATGCCGAGCCCGCGGGTCCGGGTCGCGGGAAACCCGGCAACCGTGCTCAGCGCGCCGCACACCGTCAGCGGCTGCCCGTTCAACGTCGGCGGCAGTCCCGTGCCGTGCGTCGTCGCGCAGTGGACAGCCGGCGCGACCCGGATCACCTCGCTCGGGTCGCCGGTCCTCCTGCAGGACAGCCAGGCGAGCTGCGTGCCCAACGGGACGCCGGTCACGGTGAGCGTCACCCAGGCCCGGGTCAAGGGGGTGTGATCATGATGTTCCTGGACCATCCGTTCGCGGTGGGCGGAGACGGCCGGATAGCGACCACGGGCGCCGCCGACCACGTCCGCGACCTGGTCGAGCAGGTGCTCTTCACCTCCCCCGGCGAGCGCGTCAACCGGCCCGACTTCGGCTCCGGGCTGCTGGGGCTGGTCTTCGAGCCGGCCAGCGACGCGATCGCCGCCGCCGTCCGAGCCCGGGTGGAGGGGTCGCTTCACCAGTGGCTCGCCGACGTCGTCCAGCTGGAGTCGATCAGTGTCGAGAGCCGGGAGAGCACGCTCGCGGTGACCGTGCGCTACATCGTCCGGGCCACGGGCGAGCGCACCACCGCCACCTTCCACGGGCCGGTGGCGTGATGGCCCCGCAGTCCTGCTGCGCCCAGAACCGCCGTGAGCTCGTCCGCGCCGGCGGCATCTCCAACGGGATCGACTACCTGGAGGTCCTCGACGGCGCCGGCGTGCCCGAGGCGGACCGGCAGCGGGTGCTCGAGGTCCACCTCCTCGACGACCCCTCGCCCGAACTGCTCGCCCTGCCCCCCGAGGGCGTCGTGATCGGCGGCGGCGTCAGGATCACCGGGATCAGGGCCGTCACGCTGTCGTGGTCCGGCCGGGTGCTGACCGTCCGGGTGGACCGTCCCGGCGACTTCTCCACCTACACCCTCACCCTGCGGACCCCCGCGGGCGGCGTCGTTCCCGGCATGGACGGCCAGCTGTCCTCGATCGACTTCTCGTTCATGGTCGACTGCCCGGCCGAGTTCGACTGCGACCGGTGCACGCCGACCCGTCCTGAGGCCGAGCCGGGCCCGGACCTCGACTACCTCACCCGGGACTACGCCGGCTTCCGCCGCCTGATGCTTGACCGGCTGGCGGTACTCGCCCCGGACCTGCGCGAACGCAACGCGGCTGACCTCACCGTAGCGCTGGTCGAGGCGCTGGCCTACAGCGCCGACCACCAGAGCTACCGGCTGGACGCGATCGGCATGGAGGCCTCCCTCGCCACGGCGCGGCGCCGGACGACGGCCCGCCGGCACGCCCGGCTCGTCGACCACCGCACCCACGACGGCAGCAACGCCCGCACCTGGGTGCACCTTCGGGCCGGCGCGGGACAATCAGGAGTGCCGGTTCCGGCGGGCACGCAGCTGCTCACCCGGGTGCCGTGGCTCGCCCCGACGGTGGAGCGCGACTCGGCTGCCTACCAGCAGGCCCTGGCCGGGGGGGCGGTCGTCTTCGAGACCATGCACGACGTTGCTATCTCCCAGGACTGCAACGAGATCCAGCTCTATACCTGGGGCGACGAGGAGTGCTGCCTGCCCGCGGGGGCGACCGCGGCGACCCTGCTCGGTCACCCGCCGCTCGCGGACGGCGATGTCGTCGTCCTCCTCGAACGGCTGGGTCCGCGCTCGGGCGCCGAGTCGGACGCCGACCCGCGGCACCGGCATGCCGTCCGGCTCACCTCGGTCGCCGCCACCCAGGACCCCATCGGGGGACGGTTCCTCGATCCGCCGACCGGCGACCCCGTCGACGTCACCGAGATCGCCTGGGCGGCCGAGGATGCCGTCCCGTTCGCGGTGTGCCTGTCCGCCCGCACGAGCGATCACCTGGTGACCGGCATCAGCGTGGCGTGCGGCAACATCGTGCTGGCCGACCACGGCCGCACCCTCGCGGCGCCGGCCATCGCCACGGTGCCGCCCGCCGACCCGCGGCTGGCGCTGCCCGCCGTCGGAGGCACCCAGTGCTCCCCGGCCCAGGCCACGGCCCGGCCAGCCCGGTTCGCGCTCACCGTGCCCCAGCCCGATGTCACCATGGCCGCGACGATCGGGAGGGCATTGCCGGGAACCGATCCGCGCGATCTGGCCCGGTTCGACCCCGCGGCCCCGGCGGTCGCGGCGATGACCTGGCAGAAGCGCTACGTGCGGCCGCAGGTGCGCCTCACCGACCAGGACGGGCGCCCGTGGCGGGCGGTCCGAGACCTGCTGGGCAGCAACGCGTTCGCCCCGGAATTCGTCGTCGAGGTGGAGGCCGACGGAACGGCCACCTGCCGGTTCGGGACCGAAGGCTATGGCCTGCGCCCCGGCGAGGGCACCGTCTTCGACCTCACCTGGCGACGCGGCAACGGGCCGGCCGGCAACATCGGCAGCGACGCGATCGCGCACGTGGTGACCACCGACCCCCGGATCGCCGCCGCCACCAACCCGGTGCCCGGTACGGGAGGGACCGCGCCGGAGAGCATCGACCGCACCCGGCAGGACGCGCCGGTGGCCTTCCTCGTCCCCGAGCGGGCGGTTACCGCGGACGACTACGCGAGCGTGGCCGGGCGCCACCCGCAGGTGCAGCGCGCCGTCGCCACGATGCGCTGGACTGGGTCCTGGTACACGGTCTTCCTCACCGTCGACCGGCTGGGCGGGCTCGGCGTCGATGCCGGCTTCGAGTCCGGCCTGAGGGCCTTCCTGGAGACCTACCGGATGGCGGGGCACGACCTCGAGATCGACGGGCCGCGGTTCGTCGCGCTGGACATCGTGCTGCGCGTCTGCGTGCTGGGGGACTACTACCGCTCGGACGTCGCGGTGGCGGTGCTGGAACGGCTCGGCACCGGGCGGCTGGCCGACGGGCGCCGCGCGTTCTTCCATCCCGACACCTTGACGTTCGCGCAGCCGGTCACGCTCAGCGCCCTGCTCGCGGCCGCGCAGGAAGTCGAGGGGGTGCGCTTCGTGGAGCCCGTGACGTTCCAGCGCCGCGGCGAGGACCGGTCCGGCGCCCTCGCCCTCGGCGAGATCACCATGGGCCGGCTGGAGATCGCCCGGCTGGACAACGATCCCAGCTTCGTCGAGCGCGGGACGCTGCGCCTGGACCTGGAGGGTGGCCGATGACCGGGTGCGACTGCTGCGGTGGACTCGCCGACGCGACCCCGGTCGAGATCGCCAACCGGCCGGGGCTGTCTTCGATCGGCTACCGCAGCGGCACGTGGTCGACGTTCCGGGCGAGCATGCACGCGGGACTGACCCGGGCCGGCCGGCCGGCCCTGGCCCGGCTGCGCACCCGCAGCGACGACGATCCCGCGATCGCCCTGATCGACGCCTGGGCCTGCGCCGCCGACGTGCTCACCTTCTACACCGAGCGGATCGCCCAGGAGCACTACCTGCGCACCGCCACCGAGCGGCGCTCGATCGCTGACCTCGTGGCCCTGATCGGCTACCGGCTCGCCCCCGGGGTGGCTGCCGAGACCTGGCTCGCGGTCACGCTGGAGACCGCGCCGGGGGCGCCACTGGCCGCCGTCGTCCCCGCCCGCACGCGCGTGGCCACCCTGCCCGGGCCTGGCGAGGTGCCGCAGACGTTCGAGACGACGGAGGACCTGGCGGCGGTCGGGGCCTGGAACCGGCCGCAGGTACCGCGGACCGAGCCGCGGACCCCGCGGAGCGGCGACTCCGGCGTCGTCCTGGCCGGTCTCGCCACCGGACTGAAACCCGGTGACCGGCTGCTCTTCGCGGCCGACGACCGGACGCTGGTCGACCACTGGGAGCTCACCCGGGTGACCGCGGCGACGCCGGACCCGGCCACCGGCACGACGACCGTGGGCTTCGCCCCGACGCTGTCGGACTTGCCCCTGCGATCCGGCCACGACGTGGCGGTCCACGTACTGCAGGGGCAGGCGGCCTTGTTCGGCTTCAACGCCCCGAACCCCTTGCTGTTCACGGCGGAAATCCAAGGGGACCTGCAGGACAAGGGCCTGGTCGATGCGACCAGCCACGACTGGACGTTCCCCGGCCTGACGGGAGAGGTGCTGCTGGACGGCCTCTATGACGGCGTCGAGCCGGGCAGCCTGGCGGTGCTCACAGCCGACGGCTCCACCGCTGTCTGCACGGTCGACGCGGTACGGGAGACGGCCGCCTCGGGCTATGGCCTCAGCGGACGCGTCACCGCGCTGAGCCTGAATGTCTCGGGCGACGACGACCTGGCCGCGTTCGGCGGGCCGGCGACCCGGCACACCATGGTGCAGTTCCGCAGCCGCGAGCTGGCCCGGGCGCAGGTCCCGACGATGCAGCCGATCAGCGGGGGGACCATCGCGCTGGCGGAACCGTTGCCGCCGCAGGCGGTCGACCGCCGGGTGCTCGTCCGGGGCAAGCGGGCACGCGCGGTGATCATGGGGCCGCCTGTCATCGTGCCCCCGCTGCGGTCGCCGCTGCGGCGTCCGGTGCGGCGTCACGTGCGGGGTCCCCTGCTGCCACCGTTCCTGACGCACGACCGGGAGGACGCCGCCCCGGCGCCGTCGGTCGTCGTCCTGGCGGTCGAGGAGGCCGCGGAACTGCCGGGCCAGCTGCGCTGGACTGTCCGCTCGGACGACGGCGCGGAATTCACCGTTGTCGGCGAGCCCGACACGCTGCAATACCTCCCGGCCCGCGACCCCGACGAGGTCGTGGGCGAGGTGGTCACGGTCGCCGGGACCGCTGACCTCGACTCGCTCACCGAACTGGTCCTGCGCGAGGCGCTGGTCAACGTCTACGACATGCAGGGGACGACCCCGGTCGAGCTGTTCGGCAACGTCGCGCACGCCACGCACGGCGAGAGCGTGCTCGGCGAGGTTCTCGGCGGCGCTGACGCCGGCCGGGCGTTTCAGCGGTTCCCGTTGCGGCGGAAGCCTGTGACCTTCGTCCCGGCGTCGACGCCCGCCGGCGGGGCCTCGACCCTGCAGGTGCGGGTCAACGACGTGCTCTGGCACGAGGTCGCGACCCTGTACCCGGCCGGGCCGCGGGACCGGGTCTACGTCACCCAGACCGCCGACGACGGGACCACCACCGTCATGTTCGGCGATTCCGTGACCGGAGCGGCCACTCCGACCGGCACGGACAACGTCACCGCGACCTACCGGACAGGGCTCGGCTTGGCCGGCAACGCCCACGCCGACCAGGTGACGTTGCCGACTAGTAAACCGTTGGGGCTCAAGGCGGTCACGAACCCGCTCGCCGCGACCGGCGGCCAGGACCCGCAGGCCATGGCCGACGCCCGGGACAACGCTCCACGCAGCGTGCTGACCCTCGGGCGGGTCGTCTCGCTGCAGGACTACGCCGACTTCGCCGCCGCCTACTCCGGGATCGCCAAGGCCGACGCGACCTGGACGTGGGACGGCGCGCGACGCGGCGTCCTGGTCACCGTCGCGGCCGTCGGCGGCGAGCGGATCCCCACCTCCTCGACGCTGCTCGCCTCGTTGCGAAAGAGCCTGCTGGCCGCCGGGGATGACCGGGTCGCGCTTGTGGTCGAGGACTTCAGGCCGGCGACCTTCGCCGTCGAGGCCCTGCTGCGGGTCGATCCCGACCACGACGAGGACGCCGTCCAGGCAGCGGTCGGGACGGCACTGCTGGCCAGCTACGCGTTCGCGTCGCGCGACTTCGGCCAGGGGGCCTCGCTCAGCGAGGTCACCGCGGTGATCCACGGTGTGGACGGGGTGCTTGGCGCGCGGGTCGACCGGCTGCACCGGACGACGGACCCGGCGTCCCTGGCGACGTTCCTGCCCGCGCTGGCGCCGCTGCCCGGCGGCCCGCCAGACGCGCCCGCCGCCGAGATCCTCACTCTCGATCCCGACGGCCTCGGCCTGGAGGTGGGCTGGTGAACATCTCCGTCGACCACGTCTACGACCTGCTCCCGGCGCTGTACCGCGAGCGCGACGAGGCCTCGGGCGGTGCCCTGCGGCAGTACCTTGAGGTGCTCACCGACGAGCTCGCGGTCGTCGCCGACGGCATCGACCAACTCTACGACGACCTGTTCGTCGAAACCGCGGCGCCGTGGGTGCTGCCTTACCTGGCCGACCTGATCGGACTGCGCGGGCTGCCCGGGGCCGCGACCAGCGGGCTGACCCCGCGGGCCGAGGTCGCCAACACCATCGCCTACCGCCGCCGGAAGGGAACCGCCGCTGTCCTCGAGCAGGTGGCCCGCGACACCACCGGCTGGCCGGCTCGCGCCGTCGAGTACTTCGAGCTGGTGGCCACCTGCCAGCACGTCAACCATGTGCGCCCGCGCAATCACGTCACGGTCAGCGTACGTGGCGCCTCCCGTTTGGAGTGGCTCGGGACGGCCTTCGAGCGGGGGAACGCGCCCGGCCAGGCCGATCTGGTCCACCTGCCGGAAATGCGCCGGATCGCCACC
>Ga0070717_10000612_pt1 | contig 22915 bp, 21 predicted proteins | sample LARL113metaG_FD_71366 | JGI IMG/M metagenome (GOLD analysis project Ga0070717, IMG submission 71366) | Corn, switchgrass and miscanthus rhizosphere microbial communities from Kellogg Biological Station, Michigan, USA - LAR L11-3 metaG | ecosystem: Host-associated > Plants > Roots > Rhizosphere ...
CGGGAGTCTGACTCTAACCAAGACAATTTCGCTCACCCAAGCCAGCGACAACTCGGCGCAAACCGGTTGCGGTACTGTTGGGTTCCGAGTCTTTACCATTTCTTCTGGAGGCGGGGCGAATTCGAAATTCAAAGTTTACGTTTCGCAATGCGATGCCGGGAGCATCGCAGTCGTTAACACCTATCCTGTAAACGGAAGTCCGGAGGACACATATGCGGGGGTTTCTATTCCGGCGCCGTTGAGTACCTTCCCGCCCATATCATTGACCCCGCCGCCACAGAACCCGATGTTCATGGTCGCTGGACCCTAACATACGCGGGGCGCCTTTTTCAATGATTCACCACAGACGTGTCATCTCGAGCGATGCGGCACGTCCGCTGGGCGGACGGGCGGCGGAGTCGAGAGACCTTGTGGTGAAGATGCATCATTTGCTCAAAAGCAAACACAAGGTCCCTCGACTGCGCGCGATTTCCGCTTCGCTCAAATCACCCTCCGCTCGGGATGACAGTATTGTGGTGAGCCGAAGGTTAAATAATGGAACAGAGATGTGCGGGGGGATCCGTGCCCATTCCGCGGACGCTAGCGCGGCCTAAGCACTCATGCGGTCGCAAATCCTTTAGCAGAGTTGCCGTAGCGCAGCGCGATATTCATAAACACGCTACCGCTGGAAGTCTCAAAGCAGAGCACGAGGGCTTCGGTATGCGCAGTAATCTTCGGTCCGTGCTCAGAGGTGTGCAGGCGAGGAGGATGTACGCGGAAATGAAACCCCTGATCGTTTAAGGTGGCGACCGCATTGCCGATTACCTGGTTGGCCAACTCGCAAACCGCCTCGCGTACCAAAGAATCGGATTCCGGCAGCTCCGTGCCTGCAAGCTTGCTGGCGATTTTGGCAGCCGTCTGCGGCGCTGCATCAAAAATGACGCGGCCTTCAATATCGCCGCTCAACTCCACCATGGCGGCAACGCCCTTGCGGCGATAGGCCTCTTTCTCCATGGTGAGGCTTCCAATCTCCATGGGAGAGTTCAAGCCTTGCGACAACACGGCATCTGCCGCGTTGATGAACGGCTGGATCAACTCCATTTTCATTTCAGACCCCTGCGCCGGCTGCGGCGGCAACCACGCCATCTTCCCCAAGCACGTACTTGATGACCTCATACAGCACTTCCGGTTTCACGGGTTTCTGCACGAAATGCCGTGCCCCGCGTTGCAACGCCGCCACAATGTTCTCCTGATAGCCGACCGAAGACACCATGACGATCCGTGCGTCCGGATTCTGCTGCACGATTTTCTCGGCAGATTCAATGCCTTCCATCTGCGGCATGGTGATGTCCATGAGCACGATGTCCGGCTTGCTGCGTTCGTATTCGGTGATGGCCGTCATTCCATCGCCGGCCTCACCTGCGATCTCGCCCCCAAACGACTCAATAATTCGGGCGAGGTTTTTACGCGCGAAGACCGAGTCATCGACGATCAAATAGCGGACCGCCTGCCCGTCTTTGCTGCGTTTGATTGGTGAAAACTGCTCCATAACTTCCTCCTCCTTCATTGTGCTGCCCGGCGACGCTCGAAGTATGCCGGTACTGCGAAGTCCTTAGATCTGCGACGCGCCCATGGCGCGCGCGGGTACCGCCTGTTCCACACACTGGGCCTGCAGCACGCTGGCCATAGACTGCAGGTCCACAATGCGCATTGCGTGCCCGCGTTCGATGGCGGCCTTGGGCATTCCAAAGACAACGCAGGACTGCTCGCTTTGAGCAATGGTGGTTCCACCCGCCGCCTTGATCAAGCCTAAAGCATGCGCGCCATCGTCCCCCATGCCTGTCATGATTACCCCCACGCCGCGGGAGCCGAATTCTTCCGCAACACTTTTGAACAATACATCGGCAGAAGGGCGGTGCCCGTTTACTCTAGGTTCGTCGCTCAAAACCGCAACATCTCCCAAGGGAAGCCGCTTGACCTTTAAATGCCTGCTGCCGGGGCAGATCAGGACCCGTCCGGCATGCAAAATATCACCCGATTGTGCTTCTTTTATGTTCAGGGCGCTGCAGTCGTTGAGGCGCCGGGCAAACATCTCGGTGAATCCTTCCGGCATGTGTTGCACCACCACGATGCACCCAGGAAAATCGGCGGGCAGCTGCGACAGGACGTACTGCAGTGACTGCGGGCCACCGGTCGAAACACCAATGGCAATAATTTTGGTGGCGCGCTCGTTGCCGGGCGATTGCACCTTTATTCGCCGCATCGATTCTGAAAAATCACGCGGAGAGGCGATTTGAATGCCCCGACTCTGAGCAGCAGCCTTGATCTTTGCGATCAGTTCTTGTCCGCTTTCCTGCATTCGCGAGGCCGCATCGCCAGGTTTGGCCACGAAGTCGAAAGCTCCCAAAGACAGCGCCTGCAGGGTGACGGATGCGCCCTTGGTGCTGTGCGAGCTAACTACGATTACCGGCAGCCGGTGGCGCTGCATGATCTCTCGCAACATGTCCAGACCACCCATGCCCGGCATTTCGAGATCGAGGGTGATTACCTGAGGGTTGAGCTCCGCGATTTTCTTAAGCCCGAAGTTTCCATCCATTGCCGTGCCCACGACCTCAATCGAGCTATCGGTTTCGAGAATTTGGGGGATGAGCTTCCGCATTAGCGCGGAGTCATCGACCACCAGCACTCGCACCGGTTCGCTCATTGCCGCACCTCCGGAGCAGTGCCCTCAGTGCCGCGTAAGAGCGACCCTGAATGACTGACTTCGGTACCGCTCCGGGTGAAACGCTCCATGACCGCCGCTAAGTTCATGATCAGCACCACCCGTCCGTCGCCGAGAATGGATGCGCTACTGACCAGGTCAGTGGCAACCGTTTGATCGTCCAAGGCCTTGATCACCAGCTCCTCTTCTCCCTCCATGGCATCGACGACCAGCCCCAGCTTGCGCTCTCCGAATGTCAGAACTAAAACGAAAATCTTGTCTCTCCTGGGTTCGAGTTCCAAAACCGGACGTTTTCCAACCCGCACCAGCGGCAACACTTGATTGCGCAGCTGCAATACTTCAGTGGCGTCCACGCGATGCAAATCGCTCTCCGATGCTCGTGCTATCTCTGCTACCGCATTCAATGGAACAGCGTAGAGCCGGTGCTCGATCCGGAACATGAGCGCCTGAATAATCGCCAGGGTCAGGGGAAGCTTGAGCCGGAAGGTCGTACCCTGGCCCGGATGGGTTTCGCTTTCAACTGTGCCCTTCATCCGCATCAGCACATTGCGCACAACGTCCAGCCCAACCCCTCGTCCGGAGATTTCCGTAATTTGTTCGGCGGTGCTGAAGCCCGGCCGGTAGATCAGGTCAAGTGCTTCCTGAGTGGACATACCTTCGGCCTCTGCCGCGGTGATTACTTTCGCCTTGACGGCTTTAGCCTTGACTTTGGCTGCGTCTATGCCTCGCCCGTCATCTTTGATTTCCACAATCAACTGGTTGGCCTGATGGTACGCGTTTAGCTGGATGGTGCCGCTGGGGTCTTTTCCAGCTAGTTCGCGCTCCCGCGGAGTTTCAATCCCGTGGCTGACGGCATTGCGAACGATATGAGTCAGAGGCTCAGCAATCGCATCCAGCAGGGTCTTGTCCAGGTCAGTATCCTCGCCGCGTATGATGACCTTTATCTGCTTCTCACAGTTTTTTGCGGCGTCGTGAACGATCCGTGGAAAACGCCTGAACAACTGTTCGACTGGCACCATGCGAATCTTCATCGCTGAGCGCTGCAGGTCATTCAACACGCGGGATTGGAACCCCATCGCGTCGGAGAATCGCGGCCGCAGCGGGTCTTTGGGAAAACGCCGGGTGAATTCTTGTATGGTCTGCTGCAGCATCGACTTGGCAATGATCAGTTCGCCAACGAGATTCAGCATGTTGTCGATTCGCTCTGCACCCACCCGCAGAATGTTTTCCGCGGAAGGATGAGTCGCCGCGGCAGTTTCTGATGCTTGGAACTCCCGCGCTTCGTCTGGTGTTTCCGCCGGCACTGATGATTTGGCCGGACTCGAGTCTGATTTGGCAGGTGCAGATCTCGCGGTACGGAACGCGAAGCACTCGGCATGTGAAATGACGGTGGGTATTCTGCACTTCGAAATCACAAGGCTTTCGGCTGCGCTGGTCGCAATCAGCAGGTCGATTTTTTTTGCGTCGGCGGCAGATTCCGCTTCTGGCCTAATGCCGATGACTTGTGCAATGGAGCCAACCTCAGACCCGATGAGCTGCCGCGCAGCTATCGGCATAGCGCAGAGCTGGTCGATGTGCGCGACCACGTGAAATATATTCTTGCCCTCGGCTTTAGCTACGCTGGCCGATATACGTTCATATTCTGTCCACGTAACCTTAGGAAGTTTGGCGGCCCTGGCTTTCCGTCTGGGACGCGCGGCCGGCGGTCCGGAGGCGAGACTGCGAGCCATTCGCTTGATTGCGCTGGCGTCCGGCATGGCCGTGTGTTGCCGGTATGCCGAAAGCATTGCATTGAAGATGTCCGCCGCCTTAAGGCTTAATTCCACCAGCGCACCGGAGTCTGCGACGCTGTCCATCACCAGCGCGTCCTCAAGCTTATGCGCCAGTTCGCTGAGTTCCTTGAATCCGCATGCCGCAGCGTCACCTTTCAGGGTGTGCATTGTACGGCGGATACTGCGCACCACCTCGCTGTTCTCCGGTGACTTCTCGAGCTTCAAGGCATCGTCGTTTAACGATTGTAGAAGTTCCTGTGAGGTCTCAAAGAAAAGCTCGCGCATCTCGGCGCCGGGATCATCGGGAAACTGGGTCATTCGTTCACCTCGATGCGCCGATAGGCGGTCCCGCTGTCGCGGTAAACCATGGCAAATTTGTCGGTGAGGCCCAACAGGCTCTCGGCGTGACCTACCAGAAGGTATCCGCCGGGGGCCAGACAGCGATAGAACTTCTCCACCAACCTGCGCTGCTCGGCCTCATCGAAGTACATCATGACGTTGCGGCAAAAGATTACGTCGTTGCGCTGCGGAAGAAATTCTGTCTTGAGATTGTGAAAATCGAAGTGCACGAGTTCCTTCACTGGCTTTTTCACCGCGTAACGCTCCCCAACCTTGTCGAAATAACGAAGCCGATAGTTGTAATCCACCGATGCCATCTGATGCTCGCTGTAAATGCCCTCTTGCCCGGCGCGCAGCACCGAGTAACTGATGTCGCTCGCCGGAATCTCGACGATCCAGGGCGCGGGCACCAGCGGCTTGGGCCAGGTGGTCGCTGCCCGGTTCGGCATCCTGAGCTGGTAATAACCCAACGCATCGGCAACCAGCATGGCAATGGTGTAGGGCTCCTGCCCAGTCGAGCATCCGGCACTCCAAATACGCAGGTTGCGTTCTCCGTTGGCATCTTTCTTGCGAATCAGTTCGTCGAGAATGTGCTTGTGAAAAAGGTCTAGCTGGGCTTTGTTGCGAAAAAAGCTGGTCTCGTTCACCGTGAGGTCTTCTAACAGACGGGCAAGCTCCTGCTTGCCTTCAGTGCTGATCAATAACCGGTAATAGCTGTAAAAAGAATCCATGCGGCACTCGCGCAAACGGCGCTGAAGGCGGTCCTGAAGAAAATGGGTCCGCCGGGCATCGAAAAACATGCCGCACTCGTGATAGACGAGCGATTGCAGCAACCGCATTTCAGCGTCACTGAACTGGACAGCCAGGACTGGAGTGCTCATGGTTTCCTTTTGCGCCTACTTAGCGGCGGCTGCCCGCCGGTTTTCACTCTTGCCTTCCATGACCGCGCCCTTCTGCATCCTGATACCAACGTCGAGCAACCGGGTTATATCGAGCAAGACAATAAGCCGACCTTTGTACTTGCCCAGACCAGTCACACAATTCAATTCGTTCTCGTGCAAAACCCTGGGTGACGCTTCCACTTCGGAGGCGGGAATTTTCAAGACTTCGGAAGCAGAATCTACGATCAATCCAGAGAGCCTTCCGTTGTGTTCGACCACCAGAATTCGGTTCCGCCTTGTGGCCGTGATTTTCTTTTCACCCAGCCGCTTTCGCAGATCGATGACGGAGACAATTTTGCCGCGAAGATTTATTACTCCCTCCACGAATTCAGGCGCGTCGGGAACAGCCGTGATTTCCGGCACCCGCACAATTTCGTGCAGCGACGTGATCGGCACACCGTAGGTTTCGTGGCCGATCTGGAAGCCCACGATATGCAAATCGTTTCCCGGCGTAAGTCCCGTACTCATGACCTTGATCCCGCAGCATGCCGCGAAGCCCTGCGAGTGCGGTCCTCGCCGAGAAGCGTGGAATCGCTCTCGATCCCGAAGCGGTTCATCGAATCCAGCAGCCCGCGAGACATTTTTGACATCTGCTCCGCCGAAGCCGCAAGCTCAGTGGAACCCGACGTAGTCTGCTGTACTAGTTCGCGCATGCGCTCCATGGCTTTCACTACCGCGTGCGCACCCGAGGCCTGCTCCTCAACCGCAGAATTGATCTCGTGGGTAATTTCGTTCAAGCGAGTGGTGGCACGGGCAATCTGAGATGAGCCATGCGATTGCTCATTTGTCGCCGCCCCGATTTCCTGCGCGAACTTATAGACTTCTGTGACCACGTTGGAAATCTTGCGCAGGGCCTGGTTCAGTTCATGGCCCAATTGAAGGCCCTGGTCCACGATCTCGGTGCTCTGGTCCATGTTTTCGACGGCTTTGCGCGCTTCCTTCTGAATGCTTTGGATCAACTCCGAAATTTCTTTTGTCGATTGCGCGGATTTTTCCGCCAGTTTCCGTACTTCGTCAGCCACTACCGCAAAGCCCAGCCCATGTTCCCCGGCTCGCGCGGCTTCGATTGCGGCGTTGAGCGCGAGCAGGTTGGTCTGTTCCGCTAGGTCATCGATTACCTCGATGATCTTCCCAATGTCATCAGCCCTTTGCCCGAGGACCGCAATAATTTCTCCCGAGGCGTCGATCGTGACGTTGATCTTATTCAGACCCTCGGTGGCCTTATCCATAGTGGTAATGCCGCTGTGCACCTCTTCGCGCGAGCGGTTTGAAATATCGAGAAGCACCTTGGCAGTGTCAGCTACCCGCTGGATGGAGGCGACCATTTCGTCGATCGAGGCAGAGGTCTCACTCACGCTGGAAGCCTGTATCTGCGTGCTCTTCACCATGTTCTGCACGTTGACGCTCATCTCGTGCATGGTGCTGGTGACTTCGTCAATTGCCGAAGAACTTTGCAGGCTGATTTTTGCCGACTCGTCAGACGCGCCAGCCACTTGCGCGGAGGCGCTTGCGACCTGCGAGGCCGCGTCCTTCACGTTGCGTACCAGATTTCGGAGTCCTTCCGTCATCTTGGCAAATGCGTTGCCCAAGGTGTCATTCTTAGATCGCGGCTTGACCTCAACCCCTAAATTGCCGCCAGCAATCGCTTCTGACAGTGTCGCCATTTCTTTGAGATAGGCCACCATACCGTCGAAGGTGCGCCCCAATTGTCCGATTTCGTCGTCGCGTTGGATATCGACCTTGTGGTCCAGGTCCCCGGCCTCGCTGATTTGCTTCGCCACTCGCATAAGGTCAGCAAGCGGCACAGTAAGCGAGCGTGCGGTGCGGAATGCGATAAAGATTCCGAATAGCAGAGCGACTAGAGTGGCTATGGTCGCAATAACGACGATTTCGGTCCCCGCCTCGTCATCTGATTTGCGACGCTGGTCGACCAGGTCTTTCGTTTCGAGGTCGGCCTGACTCAGGTAATCGGTTGAGGTCTTGACCCATGAAGAAGCGTCCTTTTGAAGATAATAAATTTGCAGGTCCGCAACCGTGGCGTTGCCGGAATCCACTTCTCTGCGCTTCTGCAGCATGGGTTGAGCAAAGTCGGTGGCCCATGCGTTCTCGTTTTTCGCCACATTGTCTACGGCAGAGCGCTGCTGGTCGGAGCTGGCCAGCTTCTCGCTCTTCGCGAGATACGCATTGAGCTCGTGAATGCCATCATTCATGCGCTCCACTTCACGGGTATCACCGCTTAGCAAGTAGTTGCTGAGGTAAAGCCGATTCTGCATCATCTGAAAACGGATGCTGTTTGTAACCTCTGACATTTCGAGCGCTTGAGCCGCGCTGGCTTTCGTGCTCCGCTCGTGGTGAACTGCGGCCAGGATCACGCAGAGCAAGAGCACCACGATGAGGAGAACGGCGCCGAAACGCACGTACAGTTGTTTGGTGATAGACATGAATGTGGCTCCAGTGTTTCGCCCTTACAGCGCCCGCTAATTGCCCGGGTCGAATTTAACTTCCAGGATGCCCGTGGTTTCGGCGCTGGCGGGGTCGAACTTCCATTTTTTCACTGCATCCACTGCAGCCGTCACAAGAATCGGGTGACCACCGATTACTTTCGTTTCCTTCACACTTCCGTTAGAAGAGATCACCACCTGCACTCTGACCACGCCGCTCAGCCTCATCTTGCGCGCAATCGCGGGGTACACGGGGACACCAGCTCCGAACCTTGGGCCCCGGCCGGTCCTCAGCAAAACCGCGGGTGGGAAAGAAACTCAGAGCAAGCGTGGCCGCCATCAATAAAGCGGTTGAGAAAATTGCCGGGAAGCTTTGTCGGGTATGTACAATGCGCGGCAAAGATACATTTTCCTCAAAGGGAGGAATTCTGCATGCAACGTTCTCACCACCCTCAAACCTGTTTGCCTCTTTCGGTCGGCTGTGTTTGCTTTGATTTGTGAGCAAAGCGTCGTGCTCGACGTGCGGAAGTGCAGTTTTGGTCTCAAAACCGCAAGACGCCTGTCTCACAAAGATATTGTCCGCTTTAGTACAGAAGTGGATAACCCCGAACTGTTCCAAAATCAGCTTTTTTGCTTGACTCAAATTGAGATTGCAAGATAGAGTCCCATTTATCAATAACTTGGAAGATTTTTAGCCGCAGTGGGGAGCTAAATTACGGGCGCCGAACAAATCCTGGGTTCACCAGCCGAAGGATCCAGCAAGGACGATCGTTTTCGAACTTTGCTGTTGGAATTTTCCCAGGCCGCATTCAGCGCCGGACCGGATTCCGGCCCGCTGGTCGATTCGGTCGCAAAGCGGTTGCGAGCATTGCTTCGTACTCCGCTCGTCTGTGTTTTAGTGCGCGAGGCGAGCGGCTTCGAATTGTGGGCGCTTGCCACTGAGGATCCGGCGGTCAGCGTTTCCGTCCGGGCCCGGCAGGACCGTAAGGGCCTTCATTTCGCCTCCGACATCGCCCACCGGGCTTTGCAGGCCGGCGAACTCATCACCGTAGCGGTAAACCCGGCTTCGCACTTATTGGGAGACATTGTTCCCGCCGGTACGTTGCTGGCGGCGCCATTCCGCACCTCAAGCAAAGAAGGCGCGGTGCTTATCTACCCCCGGAAGGAAGGTGCCTTCAGCGCTGAAGAAAAAAAGCTGCTGCCGGTAATCACGAGCTTCGCCGCGGTCGCCATATCGAATGCGGAACTCTATAGCACGGCCAGGGCACAGGCGGAGGAACTTCACCAGATTATAGGCATCGCCTCTGAACTTGGCTCGATTTCAGATCTCGATCAATTCATCGGGAGATTCATTCAGCGGGCGAGCAACTTTCTGGGCTTCCAGCGCGCATTTGTTGGGCTGACTGAACAGGGCAAGCTGCAGATTCGCTGGAGCTATGTAAATGGCAAACAAGGCCCCGCGGGCTACGTGATTCCTGACGGAATTTTGACTCACGCCATCCTCAACAGAGAGGTCTTTTGTTCGGACGACACGACGCAGGTTCCAGGAGCGAATGAACCAATCCTTGCAGAATTTAATGCGCGTCAGCTGCTCGCGGTGCCTTTGCTGAGCACGAGTGGCGACGCGCTCGGAATCTTTGTTGTACTCGATCAGCGTGAACATCTGCCTATTTCGCAGGAAGACATCCGTCGCGCCCAGGCGCTGACCGGTCTTATGACGGCGGCCCTCGAGGTAAGCCGGAACTTGCTACTCTCCGAACAGCACCGGAAGCGCGCGGAAGCGCTGACAAATCTATCCTTGGATAGCTCCTTGTTGCGAGGGCCGGGTTTCGAGCGCCATATTCTGAAACGCGCGGCAGAGATGATGGAGGCAACCGACGCGGCCTTAATAATCGAGTACGGAGGCAGCACTTCTACCCATGCGCTGCATTCCCTCGCCGCAGAACAAGATAAGGAAGTTGAGACTAAGTTCGCCGGCGCCGTGCTCGCCGCTCTGTCCGGCTCCCAAGATGCGATCCTGACCACAACTGCCAGCGACTTGTTGGGCGAAGAACTGGCGAGCCAGACCGACTGGAAGCAAATTATTCTCGCCAGGCTGAACGGCGGCTCTGGAGAACTATTCGGCGCGCTTTGCCTGGCGAACCGTCAACGGCCGCTAGGTTCAGAAGATCAGCAGTTGCTGAAAGGCATTGCCGGACAAGCTTCAGTTTCCCTGGAGAACTCGCGTTTTCTTACCAGCATTGAGCAGGCAAACCGGCACTGGATCGAAATTTTCGACTCTATCTCCGACTTTATCGTTGCCCATGATGAATCGGGAAATATCTTGCGCGTCAATCGTTCTCTGGCGGACTTCGTCGGGGTGCCGCCCCAGCAACTGATTGGCCTGAATATAGCCGCGCTCCTAGCCACCGGCGCCAGCCCGTTGCCGCGCGCATGCCCTTTTTGCCGCGCCACAAAGGATTCGGTCGATGAATATGTTCATCCAGTCCTAGAGCGAACGTTCCTGGTTTCAACCTCCCGAGTGCACGCCGCGAGTAGTGAAGGCCTTCAGACTATCCACGTACTGAAAGACATTACAGACCGCCGCGAGGCCGAACGCCGATACCGGGAACTTTTCGACAACATCCAGGAAGGCCTTTTTTTCTGCAGCCCTGACGGAAGGTTTATTGAAGTCAATGACGCTTTAGTTCGCATGCTCGGCCGCAGTAGCCGGGGAGAGTTGTTGCACTGCGATCCGCGGCAGGAAGTCTTTCCCTCGCCGGAGCAGCATGAGGCGCTGTTTGCCGAGATGGAGCGGCAAGGCGCCTTGCGAAATCGCGAAGCCGTCCTCAAGCGCAAAGATGGCAGCGTGGTGCATGTGCTGATCAATGCCTTTGCCGTTCCCGGAGCGCAGGGGCAAGTGTCTCAGTATCGTGGCCTGATGCTCGATATCAGCGGATTGAAGGCCTATCAATCCGAACTCCAGAGAGAGCGCGATTTCTCGGGCAAGATTTTGAACAACACTCAGAGCTTGATTCTTGTAGCCGATACCGCGGGACTGGTGAGTTACGCAAACCGGCGATGGCAGGTTATGGGTTACGAGCAGGCAGGCATTCTGGGCAGGCCATTGGAATCCCTGATTGCGGCCTCGAGCATCGACGCCTTGCGCGACGCCTATGCTGCGGTGCTGTCCGGCAGCCAGGTCGATAACCTTGAACTGCAAATCCTGCGCGCGGACCACCGGATGGGCCAGTTCTCGGTCAACCTGAGCCCCATGCGCGACGACCACGGACAAGTCAGCAGCATTGTGGTCGTAATGAGTGACGTAACCGATGCCTCTTCTCTGCAGTCCAAGCTGATGCACGCCGAGAAAATGGCCGCAGTCGGCCAGTTGGTTTCCGGTGTGGCGCACGAAGTGAATAATCCACTGACTGCGATTCTGGGCTTCGCAGACTTGCTTATGGAAAATGCCGAGGTGCCGGAGAGCGCCCGCAAAGACCTGCGGGTGATTTTGCAAGAGGCGCAGCGCACCAAGCAGATCGTGCAGAACCTGCTCAGCTTCGCCCGCCAGATGCCGCCACAACGCAAGCCCGTCCAGTTGAATCCCATTCTGAAGCGCACCCTTCAGTTGCGCTCTTACGATTTGCAGAGTCGCGGGGTTTCAGTAACCGAGAACCTTCGCGATCATCTGCCATTCATCATTGGCGATTCGCACCAGCTGCAGCAAGTATTCTTGAACATTCTGAACAACGCTTATGACGCGGTGCGGGAAAAGACCAATGGACCGCGCATTGAGATCTCAACCGCCTGCAAGGATGACTACGTCGAAGTAACTTTTCGAGACAACGGATCTGGGATCAGCCAGCCTGAACGCATTTTCGATCCTTTCTTCACTACCAAGCATGTCGGGGAAGGCACAGGCTTGGGCCTCAGCATCTGCTACGGAATCGTGAAAGAACATGGTGGTGAAATTCTTTGCTGGAACAATTCTGATTGCGAGGGTGCGACCTTTACCGTCCGCTTTCCGGCTGTGCGTGAACTCGCATCCATTTCCGCAATCGCTGGAGTCACACACACATGAGCGCGCCCTCAATTCAACCGAAGCCCCTGCCCGTCCTGCTTATTGAAGATGAGCCAGCCGTGATGAGCTATGTGCGCGCCGTGCTCGAGCGCAACGGATACGCCGTAGTCTGCTGCGATTCCGGAGTTGACGGACTGCGACATCTGGCGGCAGGAGAATTCATGGGCGTAGTGTCTGATATGCGAACGCCGGGCGGGGTCGATGGTGATGATGTCTTTGCCTGGATTTCGTCAAATCGGCCGGCGCTCGCGTCGCGGCTGGTATTCATTACCGGCGATGTGGCCAGCGAAGAAACCGTTGCAACCTTGCGGCGTACCGGCGTGCCTTGCGTGGAGAAACCTTTCCGCGTGCAACAATTCCTTTCCGTAATTGAGAAAACTGTGGGGAAACCTTTGTGACTGAGAACCTGGGAATCCGTTTCTTAGTAGTCGATGATGAGGAAAGTATCCGCCAGTTGTGTGTGACTGTCGCCAGCGGCCTAGGCTTTACCTGTATGGAAGCCGGCAATGGCCACGCTGCGCTCGCCCTGCTCGAAGAGCAACCGGCACACATTATTCTTACCGATCTGGTGATGCCGCAAATGTCAGGCATTGAATTTCTCGACAAAGTAAGAAAAATGCTGCCGCGCGCTGAGGTTGCGGTGATGACCGGCCACGGTTCGGTTGAGACTGCGGTGCAAGCGATGAAGCTTGGCGCGTATGACTACATTGCCAAACCATTCTCGGCGGTCGAGGAATTGCGTTTGTTCCTGCGAAGAATGGCGGAAAAAGTTCAGTTGGTTGAAGAGAATGAATTCCTGCGGGAGTGTACTTACGCGGAAACTGAACTGCACGGGATCGTCGGCGCGTCGCCCAAGATTCAAGACGTTCTGCGAATGATCACGCGCCTCAAAGATACCCGTACGCCGGTGCTGATTACCGGCGAGAGCGGAACCGGAAAAGAACTGGTCGCTCGCGCCATTCACTTCCGGGGAACATTTGCGAACCGGCCATTTGTCGCAGTTGATTGCGGCTCGCTGGTTCCAACCTTAATCGAAAGCGAACTATTCGGCCACGAAAAGGGAGCATTTACCGGCGCATTGCGCTCGAAGCCGGGGTTGTTCCAATCGGCCAACGGCGGTACGGTTTTTCTGGATGAGATTGGCGAATTACCGCAGGAGATGCAAGCCAAACTGCTGCGCTTTCTGCAGGAGAAGGAAGTGCGTCCGGTCGGCAGCAACAACAAGTTCAAAGTGGACGTGCGGGTGATCGCAGCCAGCAACCGGGATTTGGAATCTGCGTATCGCGCAGGCGAGTTTCGTAAAGACCTTTATTTCCGCTTGAACGTCGTCACCGTGCATTTGCCCTCCCTTCGTGAACGCCGGTCCGATATTCCAATGCTGACGCATTGGTTTCTTGAGCGCTATGCGAATGGCTCGGGCGTGCAGGTGACCGCAGCCGCCATGAAATGCCTGCTGCAATATGACTGGCCCGGCAACGTGCGGGAACTCGAGAATTGCATTGAGCGGGCGGTTGCGCTGGGCGACGGCAAGATCATTGACATTCGCGATCTTCCGCCAGCCGTTTTGTCCGCTGTTCCCGCCCCGGAGACACCGGCAACCCCAGTCCAAGATTTGCTGTCGTCAAATGACTTGGAGGATATAGAACGGACGACGATCCTCCGTGTTTTTGAGCAGGTGAATGGAGACAAGGCCGTCGCCGGGAGAATGTTGGGCATCAGTCGCGCAACCCTGTACCGCAAGTTGAAGCGATATAACATCACGCCGCGGCCGCATTTGACCGCGAGTCAGGGCGTCAATTAAATCGCATCAGCCCCTGATCTCACTCCAGGTCGGAGACTCTGAATTTCCGTCTTGCGCCGTGGCGAATATGGAGAATTTCCAAAACGCCCGTCTTTATCCTAATCCGGAAAATCACGCGATACACATACGGCTTGCGCCCGTATAAGAGATGTCTGAGATTCTTGTTCTCGGGTGTTCTGGAACATCGGCGCGGCATTTCGCAGAGACCATAGATTGCCGCTCTTAACCCGAAATACCATTTTCGGGCGCGCTCCGAGTCCGCCGCGTGTACTTGCACGTATAGGGCATCCAAATCGCGCTCAGCACGAGCGGTAATCTCAACGCGATAAGCCATGCTTGGCTTCGAATTCTCGAAAAAACTCTTCGATTGGTCGTGTGCGCCCTTTTCGAGCGTCATCTAAACCCTGGCGAACCCCCTCCCGCGCGTCCGCTTGCGCGGCGATGTCCAGGAGCCGCTGGTATGCCTCTGCGTCTTGAATGACTGCTGCGGCCTTGCCGTTAACCGTCAGAACGACTGGGCGCTTGCTCTTCTTGATCTGTCTGAGAAACTCGCTGGAACGGCGGCGGAAGGTGGTTAGTGGCTGAATGTCCGCAGGGATGTTAAGCATGACCCACTATAGCACCTTTAAAGGTGCTGCTGCAATGCCAAGCGCTGCACACGAACGGGACGCGGGGGAATTTGGTCAGTGCTGCGAATTACTATTTGACTGACGAGCCGGGCCAAGCCTCGGTGGGCGCGTTCGTCCTTTAATCCAGGCATTAAGGGCAAGGCCCAAATCGTCCTGATTGCAGCTGTGATCGAGGATTCGGTCGTCAGGCGCGAGGAGCGATACATTAAAGCCCTCTTCAACATCTTCCCAATAAATTACCTCTCTTCCTCTCCGGGCGACGACTATTGCGGCTTCCGCCTTACCATATCGAACAATCGGAGCAAAGTATGGCTCGACCCTATGATCCTTGAAGACCGCGAGCTGCTCATTGTCACAATTCGCCAAATCACCCTGGACGATCATCTTGACCATCTCTATGCTCGCTGGCTTTGATTTCATGTGATGGGTCACTTACAACGCCTCACGCAAACAAAAACTCTTTCGTCCTCAGCTCTTTAATCCTGTCACGTAGCTTAGCTGCTTTCTCAAATTCGAATTTCTTAGCGGTCTCGCGCATTTCAACTTCAAGTTTCGCGATGAACGCATCTAGCTCTTCCTGATTCTTGAAATCAGGCAAACCATCGGCTTCTGCGCTGGCTAATTCCACGTAATCCGCCTCAAGGATGCCCGCCAAAGACATATCGAGCGGTCGCACGATCGATTCCGGCGTGATTCCATTCTCAACGTTGTAGGCTTCCTGAATCGCCCTTCGCCGGTCGGTTTCATTCATCGCCTTCTGCATAGAGTCGGTCATTCGATCCGCATACAAAACCGCGCGACCATTTAAGTTACGCGCGCAGCGCCCGATGGTTTGAATCAGCGAACCGCTCGATCGCAGAAAACCCTCTTTATCGGCATCCAGTATCGCGACCAGCGAAACTTCGGGCAAATCCAGGCCCTCACGCAGCAGGTTGATTCCGATCAAAACATCGAACTCGCCGCGACGCAGATCGCGCAAAATCTTCACTCGCTCCAGGGTTTCAATTTCCGAGTGCATGTAGCGGCACTTTACCCCGACTTCGCTATAGTATTCGGCTAAGTCCTCGGCCATGCGTTTGGTCAAAGTTGTCACCAGGACGCGCTCCCCTCGCTCGACACGCAGACGGATCTCATGCAGCAGATCGTCAATCTGCCCCTTCACTGGACGTATCTCGACTGGAGGATCGACCAGTCCGGTCGGCCGGATGATCTGCTCAACCACAACGCCGGCTGATTTCGTCAATTCATAAGGTCCGGGAGTCGCCGACACATAAATCACCTGATTGCTGCGGTGCTCAAATTCCTCGAAGGTGAGCGGACGATTGTCCAGGGCCGATGGCAACCGGAACCCATACTCAACCAGCGTAGACTTCCGCGAGCGGTCCCCGTGATACATACCGTGTAACTGCGGCACGGTCTGGTGCGACTCGTCGATGAACATCAGATAATCGCGCGCAAAATAATCTAACAAGGTCGGCGGAGGCTCGCCCGGCATGCGTCCGGTGAAGTGCCGCGAATAATTCTCAATACCGTGGCAGTAGCCTACCGACTTGATCATTTCCAGGTCATACATAGTGCGCTGGTGGACCCGTTGGGCCTCGACAATCCGTCCCTGTTGTTCGAGTTCTTTTTCCCACCACGCCAGTTCCTCTCTGATTGAATCAACTGCCTTCGAGCGCGTCTCCGGCTTCATCACATAATGCGTTTTCGGATAAATCGGTAGCCGCACATACTTCTGCTTGACAGTTCCAAACAGCGGATCGATCTGCGAAAGCGACTCAACCTCGTCCCCCCATAGCTCGATCCGGTACGCCATGTCGTCATAAGTCGGATAAATCTCGATTACGTCGCCGCGCACACGGAACGTGCCGCGCCGGAAATCCCCATCCGTGCGCTCGTAAAGAATTTCCACCAGCTTGCGCGTGATGTCCTCGCGCTTAATCTTCTGGCCCTTCTCGAGAAACAGCAGCATGCCGTAATACGCTTCCGGAGATCCCAACCCGTAAATGCAACTCACCGAGGCCACGATTAAAACGTCACGACGCTCAAATAGCGAACGGGTTGCCGAAAGCCGCAACTTGTCAAGTTCATCGTTAATTGTCGACTCCTTCTCGATGTAAAGATCGGCGGCTGGAACGTACGCTTCCGGTTGGTAGTAGTCGTAATACGACACAAAATATTCGACCGCATTGTGCGGAAAAAAATTCTTGAATTCGTGATACAGCTGCGCCGCCAGCGTCTTATTGTGCGCCATCACCAGGGCAGGCCGATTCGCCTGCTCGATAACTTTTGCCATGGTGTAGGTCTTGCCCGATCCAGTCACCCCGAGCAATACCTGGTGCTGCTCGCGATCGAACACACCGCGAACTAGCGACTCGATGGCAGTGCCCTGGTCGCCTTTAGGCTTGTAATTGCTGATGAGTCGGAAATCCATTCGGAGGAAAATCAGCTCGGCGGCAATACAACCCACAGCCGCGCGGCCTCCAACAGGAAGAAATTTTTCCTGCGAAGTATCTCTAAATTATAACGTGGACGGAGAATGTGATCCGCTGGACCTGGATCGACTGACGACTGCTATTGCGCCTAATTCGGCAGTCTGAAATTGATGGTGATTTGGGTTTCAATTTGTACCGGCTCGGCATTCAACAGGAACGGCCGATACTTCCATTGACGAACGGCTTCAAGAGCGGCTTTGGCCAACATTGAGTCGCCGCTCAGCACGCTCACTTTGGTGATTGCGCCTGTCTTGCTGACAGTGGCCATCAGTTCTACAGCGCCCTGTTTTCGCAATTGCAGGGCGGTGGGCGGATATACTGGCGCGACCTTCTTTATCAACAAACCCTGAGAAACCCCTTGCGACAGTCGAAGCGTTTCCGGCATCGTCTTGGGCACAACTACCTTAGTTGACACGATTCCAGCCAGTGTTGAATCAGATGTTTCGGGCCCGGGAAGCGCGATCGATGGCGGCGCAAGCGGCGTCTGACTCGTCGCGGAAACAGCTGGCCTCTGATTCACTTTCAACGGTTTCGGCTTCGAAACGACGGTGATGTCCGGTTCGGGCACTTCCATAGGTTGACTAACTTCGATGGTTTCTTTGGTCGGGAAACCTTCAGGCGCTGCGTTTGTCGGATTGGTTGTATTCGCGTCGCCCGAGGAATTAGAAGCAGCGGAATTGTCGGTTTCGAGTCCCTTAGCAGGCGAATTGACCGGTGTAGAGTCACTGTCTGCTGGCACTTCCTTGGACGCAACAGGTGCGCCGGCACCAGGCAGCGAAGCGGGACGGTGAATGTAACGCATGGGCTGCAGCTTCTGCCAGCCGAAATAGCCTGCTGGGACCAAAATAACCACGCACACGAATACCCAGAACATTTTGCTCCCGCCGCCGCTTTTGCGGGAAGAAGGCTGCGCGTACGACGAAAAAGTTGGAACGCGAACCGCCCGAGGTTCCGGGACCCGCCTTTCCGGAACGATTGTGCCTTGCGAGGCCAGAGGCAGTGCAGTTTTTAGTGGCTGTACAGTTTTTGACTGGAAGTTGTTCGTTCGAGGCTTGGGGAATTCCGGCGCCAGCGCAGGCGCCGCGGCCGCAGTACTTGAATGACTCCCAGCGAATGGTTCGCCGCCGGTCTTGGGTGGCGGCGTCAAACCCTGCTCCGCTGCGGCAGGTTTGCTGATGAGAAAATCTGGCATAGACCCGCGTGATTTGCTCTCCTCGGCAACGTGTGCTGCGGGTTTTTCCTGCTGGGCCTCGAATAGCGAAGAAGGAACGGCAGCGGCCCTGGGGGGAGCTGGTTGCTCCACGCTGGGCGCAGGTGCGGAAGTGTTGGCTGCTGCTACCGCGGCCGGCAACCCCGCTACTGAACTTGGCGCCGGAGCAGGAGTTGGGCGGGCCGTTTCAGCAGGCTGGGAGGCTGCTTGCGGCTTTGGTTCGCCCTTGCGCAACAGGCCCCTCGCAACCCGTAATGTTCCTTTCGACTGCTCAATATTGATCGGCTTAGTGAGCACCAGGTTTGCGCCGATGCGAAATGCCTTGGCGGCTCCCATTTGCCCTTCGACGACCGCAACGCACAAGGAGCTGTGATTCAGACTGGAATTGCGCGCACTTTTGAACAGCAGCGAGGCATTCTCCTCGTTCCCGCAATCCACGACAACCGCGTCAAAAGCCTCAGCGGTAAGTTTCTTTACCGTGAGGAAAGGTTCAAAAGAAAGTTCAACCGCAAAATCTAGCTCGCTGAGCACTTGCGTCACCAGGCGTGCCGCGGTCTCATCTGGGCAGAAAAGTAGGGCCCGGTAGCTCATATTGCGATGGTAGGTACACTGGTGTGCACCAGCAAGTTACTGACGTAATTGCGTAATGAGCGAAAACCGGTCGGCAAACTCGAGAATTCCTCTGTGGTTGAAAGTCGCATGGACTGCGTGGCTGGTGGTGTGGGTGCCGCTTTACTGGCGGCAGTACGGAACACAAAACTTCCTTTACTTCTGCGATCTGGGAAATTTTCTGATTGCCGTGGGACTGTGGCTTGAGAGCCGGTTAATACTATCCTGGCAGGCAGTTGGTCTGCTTGTATTCCAAACCCTGTACGCGCTCGATTTGATTGGCGCGGTTTCGTTTGGCCATCACATTATCGGTGGCACGGAATACATGTTCGATACCACAGTAAGCTTGTGGGTGCGGTTGTTCGGGCTGTATCACCTGATCGTTCCTCCCTTGCTGCTGTGGGCGGTATGCCGGCTAGGATTCGATGACCGCGCGTGGAAAATACAGACGCTTACCGCCTGGATGCTCGTACCGATAAATTTTTATTGGCGGCCGCAATACAACGTGAACTGGGCCAGAGGACTTGGCCACGAACAGCACGTCGTTTCGGGCTGGCTTTATCTGGCAGCTTATTTGATCGTGGTTCCGCTAGTGGTGTACTGGCCGACTCACCTCGCTCTAAGATCTTGGAGTCACGGACGGACATGTAGCCATGGAGCGGCTAAGTTGAATCGCTTCAAACCGTAATGTATTCAGTGGTGGCATTTGGGGTGGGAATCACATCGCCGTGCTGGCGCATGCCCTGAAGGTGGAATTCAATCGCCTCGCGAATTAATTCTTTCGCCTCATCCTGCGTTTTGGCGGCGACACCGAGACCAGGAAGATCAGGAGCGTAGGCGCCCCATCCGGACTCAGATTTTTCGTAGATTACGAGATATTTCATTTCAAACCAGCCTGCTTAAGGATATTGTTCAACGTCCCCGGAGGAATGTCCAGTGACGGATGTCCCGCGACGGTTACGGTTCCCGGCTTGGAAGGATGATGAAATTGCCTGTGGCTGCCTTTGGTACGGACTAGTCGCCAGCCATTGTTTTCCACCAGCTTAATGACATCGCGAACCTTCATGCCAACTCAACGCCCATCGATACTCAACTTATTGAGATATCAATCGTGCGGCAATGGAGTCAAATGCTTCTCGTCTTAACAACAGCTCGTCGTCAGAAAGCTCGAACATCTCCTTCCACTCCGGCGATGATGGAAGCGACCTCTTCCATAGCGACTTCGCCGCCGGATGCTTGATGCTCGGCTACTCGATCTGCAATCAACTTCGCCTCGGATTCATACTCGTCATCGGGAGCGCCAATTGAGAGAAGCCCTTCGATATCCTCGACCCTCAAGAGTCTGTTGATCAAATTGAGGCGACGATCCATAGCCCTGCGCTAGTTCCTGAGCGTCTTACCTGTCTTTAGCGTGTACTGAATTCTTTCCTGGGTTTTCTTTTCACCGCACAGAGACTTAAAGGCTTCGCGTTCGAGGTCCAGAATGTACTGCTCGCTGACCGGAGTGCCCGGAGTTAGATTGCCGCCGCATATCACTTCGGCCACTTTCGTCCCGATTTTCACCTCGTATTCGGTAATGTATTCACCCTGGCGCATCAGGTGGACACCCATCTTGAGTGCCGCGAGAATATTTTCTCCCGGCGCCGGAATGTCCGTTCGGGGCTGCGGCGGCTCGTAACCAGAGCGTAAAAGTTCGAGTGCGCGTTCCTTCGCGTCCGTGACCACACGGTCTCGATTCATCGTGGTCCGGTCGGAAGCGTTCAGCAGGCCTAGACCGCGTGCTTCATTAGCCGAAGTCGAAACCTTGGCCATGGCAATCGCCTCGAACGCACGCTTCATCGCCTCCATCAGCTCGACCGATTCACCGCGCCCGCCGGGACGAATTGTGCTCGCACTGTCGATCGCGCGCAGCAGCATCTCCTTGCATCCTCCGCCGCCAGGCAAAAGTCCCACGCCAACTTCGACCAGTCCCATGTAAAGTTCTGCGTGCGGCTGCCTTGCGGCTGCATGCAGTGACATTTCGACACCGCCACCCAAGGTCATCCCGAACGGCGCGATGACGACCGGCTTTGGCGAAAACTTGATCGATTGAGTCATGCCTTGAAAGGCACGGATTGCCAGATCGACTTCGTCCCACTCTTCTTCCTGCGCGCTCATGAGCAGCAGCATGAGATTCGCGCCCACGGAAAAGTTAGGCGCGTCGTTTGTGATCACAAACGCTTCGAACTTGTCGCCGGCGCCACCCGGCTTGAGCGTCTGAGAGACAAACTGCACAATGTCGGAGCCCAGCGTGTTCATCTTGGAATGGAACTCGATGCAACCCACGCCGTCACCCAGATCGACCAGCGATGCGCTGGAATTTTTCTTAACCTCTCCCTTCGATTTTTTCGCGGCCGCAACCGACCATACACCGGCTGGAACAGCAACCGGCCTGTAAGTCGCGCTCGCCAGGTCAAAGTACGCACGCCCGGAAGCGCACCGAGAATCATCTTCGTACCAAGTCTTCTTTCCTGAGGCCAGCAGCTTCTCAGCGTTACCGGCAACCGGGCGCCCCTCCTTCTTCATGCGTGTGATGGTGCCTTCAACTCCGGCCGCGTCCCACAGTTCAAACGGGCCGAGTTCCCAATTAAAGCCCAGTCGCATGGCGCGGTCGATTTCGACGATGCTGTCTGAAATTTCTGGAATGCGGTTGGCCGAATAGGTCCACAGTTCGGAGAGTGCAGACCAAAGGAACTGCTCGTCTTTACCTTTCCCGGGACCGCCGATCAAAGCTCGAATCCGTGCCGCGGGATCGTCGATGTTCTTGGCAGTGTCGAGCGAGGCGAATCTCGCCTTTTGCCGCGGTCGATATTCGAGGGTCTTCCAATCGAGGCCAAGACGTTCGTCATCGCCAGTGCCTTTCGCTTTCTTGTAGAAACCGCCGCCGGTCTTGTCGCCAAGCATTTTTCGCTCAAGCATCTGGCGGAAGAAATTGGGAAGCGTGAGGTCATTGCGCTCGTCGCGGACATTCTCAGTCATATTGCGGACCACGTGCCCCAGAATGTCCAACCCGACTAAATCGAGGGTGCGAAATGTTGCCGACCGTGGCCAACCAACCGCCGGACCGGTCAATGCGTCCACTTCTTCGATAGTCAGATCGAGTTCCTGCATCAGCCGCATTACGTTGAGCACAGAAAATGTGCCAATGCGGTTAGCAATGAAATTCGGAGTGTCTTTTGCGAGAACAACGCCTTTGCCGAGATGAACGTCCGCAAATTTCGCGACTGCTTCGATGAGTGCAGCGTCGGAGTCTCGAGTAGGAATTATTTCCAGCAGCCGCATATATCGTGGCGGATTAAAAAAATGGGTGCCAAACCATGCCCGTCGAAAATCGTCAGAGAACTCCTCCGCAATTTTCGCCACTGGCAGGCCGCTGGTGTTGGTGGTGATGATGGTTCCCGGCTTGCGGAACTGCTCTACTTTTCTGAGCAGCGATCGCTTGATCTCGAGGTCTTCGATAACTACCTCGATAATCCAATCAACTTCAGCTACGCGCTTCAGGTCGTCTTCGAAATTTCCCGGCGTCACCAAGGACGCAAGCGATGGTTCAAAAAACGCTGCCGGCTTGGCTTTGCGCGCGGCTTCCAGTCCGCCAAGGGAGATCTTATGGCGTGAAGATGGATCCCCTCCGCTTGGAACAATATCGAGAAGAAAACTCGGAATGCCGGCGTTGGCCAAATGCGCGGCAATGCGCGAGCCCATAGTGCCGGCACCCAGAATTGCGACTTTATGGATTTGCTTCATGAGTGGTCGAAATAGCAGTTAATCAGTAGACCACAACCGGCATTCTTCGGCTACGTTTCGGTAAGCTGAATCTCACGAATTCATTTGCCGACTTCCTGAACTTTCATGCCCTTCGTGGTTATCCACCTTAAGGA
>Ga0070717_10000614_pt1 | contig 22906 bp, 35 predicted proteins | sample LARL113metaG_FD_71366 | JGI IMG/M metagenome (GOLD analysis project Ga0070717, IMG submission 71366) | Corn, switchgrass and miscanthus rhizosphere microbial communities from Kellogg Biological Station, Michigan, USA - LAR L11-3 metaG | ecosystem: Host-associated > Plants > Roots > Rhizosphere ...
CAGGGTGCAGGTTCCATGGTGAGTTATGATCTTTTGTCTCGTTTGATGCAGGATAGGATTTTGTTTGTAGGTGGTAATCATGGGGCTATCAGTTTAGATGACGCTAATATTCTAATCTCCCAGCTTTTGTATCTTGATTCAATAGATCCAGGTAAGAAAATTGAAATGTACATAAATTCTCCTGGTGGAGAAGTATCGGCGGGCCTTGCTATTCTGGATACGATGAATCATATTCAGAGTCCGATTACAACCATTTGTTTGGGAATGGCGATGTCTTTTGGAGCAGTGCTGCTAAGTGCTGGAGAACCTGGAAAACGTTTTGCTCTTCCGAACGCTCGTATCATGATTCATCAACCCTTGATTTCTGGCGGTGGAATTTCTGGCCAAGCCACAGATATTGAGATTGAAGCCAAAGAAATGACACATTGCAAAACCTCTCTTACAAAGATCCTAGCAGCAAATTGTAATCAGAAGTATGAGAAAGTACTTAAGGATTGTGAACGCAATTTTTATATGTCGGCTGAAGAAGCAAAAGAGTATGGTTTGATTGACAAGGTTATTTTGCCTAAGAAGCTGGAAAAGTAAGGAACTGCCATTTTAAATGTTACTCGTATTATTTACGTTTACATTCTCCTTGTATTTTTTATCGTAGGATCTTATTTATTTAATAAAGGGATCGTAACAGGAAGAGAAAAATACAGACACAGTAGAAACATGGAGTTGGCTTTGAAAAGTGCCTATCATTTTGGATATGTTGATGCAAAAGCTGGTAAGTCCGAAGATTGGGAAAATGGTGAAGAACAAGTGCCGCAAGTTTATTGTACAGATTGTCAACAAGTAGATATGTGCCTTGGGATTATAGAACCAACACATATACAAATATCTTTGACTAGACCGAGTAAAATTTGGTTTAATTTATACTGGATGACATTGGATGGTAAGAAGGAGTGTAAGTAGAGATGAAGCCCAACGCATTAACACAGTGTCAAATTAAAAAATCCTACCCAACCAAAGAAGCTGCGGATAAAACTGGGGCTTACTTGTACTTAGAAAAGCAAGTAGAAGTTGAAAGCTATCATTGTAACATCTGCTCCCAATATCATTTAACCAGGAGTAATAAACGTGACAGATAAACAATGGAAAGCTAATATTCGTAGAATTAAAGATCCCAAGAAACTCTTAGCGATTATTGGGGCTGATGATTTTATGTTGGGGACTGATCCTTATTACAACGATTTGTGGACAGTTATTTTTGAAAAGGCTAAGGAGCTTTCAAAATGACGAATAAACAACTTGAAGCAGTAAACGTAAAGATAGCTAAGAAGATGGGATGGAAGCGTTTTAGAAAAGAACGGTTGCCAGATCCATTACAGAAAGAATCACGTATGACAGGGCTTGCTCCAGGGAATATACGTAACCAGTTTGTTCCAGCTTTTACAAACAATCTTGCTTATGCTACGCAGCTTGTTGATTGGGCAAATGAGCATGGGTATTATTTTGAACTAGTAAAAAGTGCTACGATGGAATTTTATGAAGTTTGTTTTAGAAAGTTAGATGATGAGTCTGTTGATTTTGGAACTCTTCCCTCAATGGCGATTTGTATGGCTTTTTTAAAGATTAAGTGAAAATCTATTGTTCGCATTCTGACAAAATTTTCACTAAAGCTTCAAATTACTACCAATGTCGTTTTTGCCTTTTCTCGTGGTACGATAAAGATCCAACTCCCATGATTGTAATTGGGTTTACGGATGTAACAGAAGTTGATCCAAAGTATTTTGAAAAACTTGAAGCAAAAGAAATTTCAAATAAAAAATTTGTTAGATGCCTTACGTGTAAGGATGTAGTTGAAAAAAGAAAACATATTCTTTGCACCGTGAAGAATTGGATTAAAAAAGCAGGTTTATAATATTCTATTATATTTAATAGCTTGGACGTATCTATCGGAATATAACCGTTTCCATAACTTTACTGTTCATGGAAACAGTCCCTACTGTGCTGTAAATTACAAAACCAAAGAAATTAATTGTGTATACCAAACAATGGATGCATGTCGAGATACCCTACAAAATTACGATATGACTGTTTGTTATCCAAATAAATTTACTAAATAAGCTTTTATATGAATTCACTTTATCTTTTAGCCATTCTTATTTTCTTTAATCAGGGTATTGGCGGATTAGCTGCACAACCACTGTATTACTTTTTGCGTGAAACTTTGGGCATGGGTGTTCCAGCGATTATGGTCCTTGGAGCCCTTGCGAACCTTCCATGGTTGATTAAGCCTGTCTGGGGATTTCTTAGTGATTCAATAAGTATCTTTGGGTACCGTAGAAAAAGTTATATTGTTTTATTTGCGCTTTTAGGCACCATAGCTTTTCTCGCTATCGGCTTGTCACCATTTATTTCTCTGTCTATTCTTATCGGCTTGATGATTGTTGGGTCCATTGGGGAAGCTGGTGGAAATGTAGCTGTAAATGGCATGGGGATAGAAGAGGGTAATAAGGATGGAACTACAGGACGTTTTCAATCCATAACCTGGGCGGCTTTAGGTGTTGGTTCTGTCCTTACAGGCGTTTCTGGTGGTTATATTGCTGAAAAGGCTTCCTATCATCTCGCTTACGTAATTCTCGCTATTTTCCCTATCCTAATCGCTATAATGGCCCTCAGACATCCAGAAGAAAGGGCAGAAGGTTCTAAAAAGAACGTGGGGCCAATAATTAAGGATTTCCTATTAAAATTAAAAAATAAACAGATCCTTTTGTGTAGCCTTTTTGTATTTTTCCTTTGGTTCAGTCCTTCTTTTGGAACTCCACTTTTGGACAGAATGCGAACGGTTTTACATATGTCCAAAGTGTGGATTGGATGGCTAGATACAATTGGATCAGCTTGTGGAATTATCGGAGCTATGGTATACTTTAAAGTGAGCAAGAACATCAATATGAAGCGTTGGTTGTATTACGGAACCATCTTAAGTGCTTTGGCAACATTTGCTTATTTGTACCTAACGCCGACTACTTTGCTTTGGTATACGATTGTATTTGGAGTGGCAACACAGTTCATTCATTTGCTGATGCTTAACTTGATGGCGATGACTTGTCCAGAAGGAACTGAGGCAACTACGTATGCTTTGTTGTGTTCGTTGGTGAATTGTGCATCTTTCTTTTCGAATATCGTTGGAGCTAAGTGTTTCGCTTTGTTTGGATATAATGGGCTGATTATTATTTCAGGCGTTACTACCTTTATGTGTTTGGGATTTATTCCGTATCTTGAGGTAAAGAATGTTTGAAGTGGGAGATGTTATTGAATATGGTGGAGAAGGTTCTGAAGCATATATAGTTGATATTAATAGGAATAGTTTGTGTATATTATTTTTTGATGGTTCAATAGGTTGGCACGATATTCAAGATAGTAATTTTAAACGGACTTCAAAAAATTGGGATTCCAATAAATTGAGAAATATTATCGAACTTGGTTTTTCCAAAGGATGTCGAGTAAAAAGGGCTGGTTATATCGATAATCTTACTTACATTGAGTTACTAGCCTGGACAAAAGAATATGCAGAACAAAGAACTCGAATATAATTTCCTGAAGCATGTCCTTACCGATCCCAAATGTATCCTGAAAGTACAGGAACATGGAATTGATGAGAACTTCTTCAATATTCCCACAGTATCAAAACTCTTTGGTATTACCGTTCGTTATTACCAAGCTTACGGAGCCCTTCCCACTTCCGCTGATGTTGAGTTAGTCCTTTCCTCTAGCAAATATACTGCCAATCTGGGTGATGATTTCAAAAAGCAAATAGCTGTCCTCTTCTCTGAAGTGTCAATTCTTTCCAATCCTCCCAACTTTGATTTGCTCCTTGATGAGTTGACCCAATACCACAAAACCAATTTATTCCAGCAATCTTTGTTTGCTGCCACTGAAGCTCTTACGAACAATAGCACAGATAAAGCGATTGAAGCCGTTAAGAAGTCGCTTGCGTCCATTGATAAGATTTTTGCTTCCAATTACGATTTGAATGGCAGTATTGAAACTAACGCCAAACCTTTGTGGGATCAGTTCCTGGATGCAGAACAATATCCAGAAAAGTATAAGGGAATCAACGTGGGATTTGATGGGTTTGATAAATTAACAGGTGGATTGGTTGGAGGCACAGTTACCTTAATTATTGGAGGTTGGAAATCTGCTAAGAGTGTCCTTTCCATGAATATGGCACACAATGTTGCTACAAGCGATTTTGCTACTAAACGTGTTGGCAAAAGGGTTTTGTATCACGTTAATGAGGGACGGTTTGAATTGAACCAAGCTCGTCTTGCATCTTGTGCAACAGGAATCAACTATACTCGTTTAAGCAGAGCACTCAGAGGGCGCGTTGTGTTTACCCAAGCTGAACGTGATCTTTATGAGAAGTATTTGAAAGGGGATGAATTCAAAGAGTTGCGACACAACCTCATTATCGATTCAGCACCTCCAATTGTTTCCAGTGCTCGTTATATATCCGCAAAGATTAAAGAACACAATCCAGAGTTTGTCATCATCGATTATTTGGGGCTTTTGGGAACAGATCAGCGAGTGAAAGATGATAACGAGAAGCTTGGTAAGGTATCCTCTGAAGTGGTGTCGCTGGCCATTGAACACAACCTGCCTATTATCCTGATTGCACACGTTAACAGAAAAGCGAAACAAGCAGCCGATAAAAATAACGAGGATTATGACAGCGAAGATATGGGGCTGAGCATTGAACCAATTAAGAACGTGGATGCAGTTGTCTCCTGGAGAATTGAGGACCCCGAACAATTTAAACAAACACACAAGGGTATTGGAACATTGGCGATTAGGGATGCCAGGAACGTAGAGACGGGAACGTGTCAGTTGTTGGTAGATACCAACGTGATGGGAATAAAAAATATTATTTACGGTGGAATTGGTGGACAGCAACCGTGAAGGTGTACATAGATCAGTGTTGTTTCAATTGTAAACATGAGGCAGGATGGCACCGAGATTGTGGTCGTAAGAACGGGCATTGTTTTAAATGTGCAGATTGTCAAGAATTTGTTCCTTCGGACAATCTGGATTATATTGAATATTTAGCAAAAAAGAGAGGATTAGTAAAATGAGCGTAAAACACCGTTATTCATGGCTCCCAGATTTACCTGATTTTAGAGATTTTAAGTATGCCTTTCACAGTCTAAAATTTTCTCCAAATATGGGATTGAATTTAAATTTGCCAACACAAGTTGATTTACGTCCCTTTTGTTCTCCTGTATTTGATCAGGGACAGTATGGTAGTTGTACCTCACAATCTCTTGCAGGGCATTTAGAATTTTTGGAGCTTAAAGAAATCCGAGAAAAAACTACTGCCCCAGAAGAGTTTGATCCTAATACTTTTGTACCATTCTCCCGCCTTTTCATTTATTGGAATGAACGCGATCTGGAAGGTACTACGAGTCAGGATAGTGGAGCACAGATTCGTGATGGTATTAAATCCTTGGCTCAATACGGAGATTGTAAAGAGGGGAATTGGAGCTACCTACCACAGAATGTATTTACCAAACCATCTGATGTAGCATTCCAAGAAGCTGCAAGTCATAAAATTTCTACTTATATGCGCTTGGATAGTCTTTACGACGTAAAGCACTGTCTATCAAGCGGCTACCCAGTTTCATTTGGTTTTACTGTATTCGAATCTTTTGAATCTCCTGAAGTGGCCAATACTGGGATTGTTCCAGTTCCACAATCTAATGAAGAATGTGAAGGCGGTCATGCCGTCTTAGCTGTTGGATATGACGATGCAAAGCAATGTTTGATCGTTAGGAATAGTTGGGGTCCGACTTGGGGCGATAAAGGATATTTCTACCTTCCCTATGAATTTGTCACCAATCAGGATCTCAGCGACGATTACTGGTCAATTCGTAAATGATTGAGTTTTGTATTTGTAGGCATTCTAAATTCGAACATAAAGAACCAACACCATCTAGAAAAATACGATGCAGGGAATGTTGGAGTGAATGGGCTAATGGATGGAATGGAATTACAGAATCATCTTTAAGTCACGAATTCAAACTCGATAACTTGAAATTTATTGAAGATTTAGCTAAAGAGAGAAAACTGGTATGAAAACTTGTTTGGAAATTATCGAAGAGTATGGAATCGAGCTTAAGGATCTTGGAAAGGATCTTGCTCGTGGATATTGTAAAATTCATGATGATAGAGCGGGTGGAAAACCTCAGTTCACCTACTACAAAAATAATGACAGTTGGTTCTGCTTCCGTTGTGGAATAGGTGGAGATGCAATCCGTCTAGTAGCGGAGATGGAACACATTTCATATAATGAAGCTAAGAAACGATTGGTAGGAACTGAACAAGAGCAACTTCAAGAAAATCTGGATGCTTTGGATAATCTCGATGTCGATATTGCTCAATCCTACAACCTACAACTTAATTTAACTCTTCGTCCAAAGTTTCGAGATTTGCTTTATCGATTCCCAGGCAAGCAACAAGATGTTTTAAACGCAATGAAAGCACTCGATGAAGAATTGAAGAACAAGATTAATTTTACAAAGATGAGCCAACTCTTTGAACGTTTTAAATTGTTTAGTGAGCAGATAGTTGCAGAAAGCGTTAAAGTCTGATATAGTTGAAGTATGAAAGATCTAAAATTACCATGTATTTGTGGGCATTTGAAAAGGGAACATAGATTAGGTTGTGCTGATTGTCATTATGATTTATTGGACAAAGATTACGGACCTACTAAATATTACCAAGAACGTCGAAAGATATTTCACGATTTCAAACTTGATAATCTTGCTTACGTCGAGCAAGTGGCTAGAGCACGGGGATTAGTGTGAAAGAATTCACCATCACCAAACGGTTCACAAAGAAAGTGAGTTTCAATTATAACTCGCTGGAATGCAGCACGGAGCTTACCAATACTGTGAATGTTTCTTCTGGGGAAGAGCTTCTAGTTGAAAGTGACAAGCTATTCGAGCAAGCAAAGACATTAACAAACAACGATATAGAGAAAGTATTGAAAGAGAATGGGGTGACGAAGTAATGTTAAATAAACTATTTGATGTGTTAGATAAGAAATTATGCGGTGACGAATATGTTCCAGCTTCTGAAACAGATAAGGAATGGATCGTTAAACTGTTAAAAGAAAATATTAAATGGTATCGAGATGTAGCTAACGATTTGGAATCTCTAATTACTGATGATGTGGTGACGAAAGCGACCAAAGCAAATGGACAACGGTTTATGCGCTTGCTGCAATATTATGGACACAACGGAGCAGATAAATTGCACAATGCTAAACCTAAGAAAACGGAGGAAAAATAATTTGAAACTTTTAACCGAAGTAGAGATGCAGGAGCGTCTTGGTGAAGTAGCGACATGTAGGGTTGCTTTGGACCCAGATCCCACAGCCAATGGAGTTCTTTCGCTTAATAAGAAATTGGCCGAGATCCAGCTTTTTAAAGACCGTTTGAGTTATTTAATTACCGAAGCTTTGCATAATTCAAATACAGCCGAAGTGGTTTACGAAGAACTTAAGGGCGATCACGACCGTCAGTTGGAAGTGCTTCTGGCGACGGATTCCACAGTTCAGGCTCAGAAATCGGCAGAGATGCGAAATGCCACTGCGAAGCAAAAGATTGCTGAGCAGGTGCTCCGTCTCCATCACGCTGAAATTGATTTGCTCAAGGCCCAGGGATATTTGAAGGTACTACAGTCGATTCATTTGAATTTGGAATCGTGTAATTCCAATTTATCTCGACAAATCACCGTGATCCAGCTTGCAACTGGAATGGGTGAAGTACAAAGAAGTGCAAATGGACAACCAACAGGAACACTAACAAAAACATATTAAACATGCCAAGATTGAAAGGCAGTAAAGATAAGAAGTCCAGGAAAAGTAGAGGCAAAAGTAGGTTGTGTTCTAAGGGACACAACATAGCTGTTGTAGGTCGTAACTCTTCTGGACATTGCAATGAGTGCCACAAGGAATATTACAAGAAACGTTGGGAATTTATCAAAGAACATTTCAATGAAAAACCTTCTTAAAACTATAATAAAATGTGGTATTATTGAGACGTACTATACGTCCCATTATTATAATTTTAAGGAGATACCAAGATGAAAAAACCTAAGAAACAATTTTGTGTACACGGCCACGATACCTTTGTTACTGGCAGAAACAAACAGAATGCTTGTATGGAATGCTTACGAATTCGTGATCGTGAGGAATATGTTGCACATCCACGGCCTAAAACACAGTTCTGTCCAAAGGGGCATGATACCTTTGTTGTAGGCAGAGACGAAAGTGGATATTGTGTAACCTGTAAAATTATAAGACGGCGTATTGACGAAACAAAAGATTCAAGGATTAAAAATATTTGTCCACAGGGACATGATAAGAATGTGGTTGGCCGAGGTAAAAAAGGTGTTTGTAAGGAATGTAGACGAATTAACAGCTTAAAGTGGGCAAGAGAACATCCAGAGCAGGTATCACAACGAAAGCAAAAATACTACCAAGAAAATAAAGAGAAGAGCAAGAACAACAATCTGATTTGGAATTATAATATCACGCTAGAAGATTACAATAAAATGTTAGAGAAACAAGGCGGTGGTTGTGCTATTTGTGGAAGTAAAGAGATTGGAGTTGCTAGAGCAATTTATTTTTATGTGGATCACAATCATACTACAGACGAAGTTAGAGGATTATTGTGTAATCCATGTAATTGTTTAGTGGGTTTTTCTAGGGAAGACATAAAAATTTTGTTAAAAACAGTAGCGTACATCAAAAAACATAATAAACAAACTAATAAAATAAGGAGACATAACTAACATGCTTACAACAATCACAAAAGGTTCCTATGATAACACGCCAATTCCTGACAACGTGTATTTGGCTAAGGTAGTTCGAGTAAAAGAAAAGGCTCCACCCGCAAGTCATCCTGAGTGGTTTCCTAGTTTACAGTGGCAATTTCAGATTTTAACTGATCCATTTAAAAATCGATATGCCTTCGGCAAGACCCCAACAAATTGGGTGGCACAAAAGAAATTGGACAACTGGTTAGTCGCGGTTGGTATTAATGCGTCCAAGGGCCAGAGTGTGAAGATTGAGGATGTAAAAGATCTATACGTGAAGATCCTCGTTAAGGGTAAGAAATACAATGATAAGCAAACTGGTGAAGAGAAGATCTTTTCAGAAGTAACCGAGCTTCTTCCTTTGGATAGTTTGGATCAGATTAAGATTCGGGAATTGGCCGTTGGAGTTACTACAACGGCGGCTCAACCAACCATAGGTGGTCCAGGTAATCCCGCTATTGGAACTGGTAATGTTCTGTTGACGACTCCTACAAATGGTGGTACAACCGCAGGTGGATATGTTCCTATGACTACATCGGCTCCTAATCCTCCACCTCCGTACATGCCTCAGAATCCTATGGGAACGCCAACATTCACACCAGCACCTAATGTAACAGGTACGCCGAGCAGAACCATACCATTCTAAAAAGATGGAAGAAATTTGTATCTGTCATCATACAAGATCCAATCATGATGACGCAATTTGTTGGGCTTGTTATGATGGTCGGAATATGTACAAAAGAGGCGATTGGATACGGAGCAAGCACTCATTCAAACTCGACAATCTTAAGCTGATCGAGGACTTAGCTAAAGAGAGGAAATTGATATGACGTTGCGCGAGAAAGCAATTAAGCAGTTAAGAAAGAGCATTCCGATTGAAGCAAATGAATATACGGAATCTAGAATCCAAAAGCTTATTAAATTATGGAAAAGTAAAAAAGAATGGGTTGTAAAAAGTAAAGAAGAAGGGCATACTTTTACCATTCTCAAAGGTGAGGATTGTTATGAAGTGTACAATGCATCTAATGAGTTAGAAGGAACAGCAGATACTTTGGCTGATGCTAAAGCCATTGCTCATCAAGATGGAGAACGAGTAGGTTATTAATTTAGGCAACAGGAGAATCTAATGAGTGAACAAGCCGAACTTAAAAAGTTTCTAGCCACATTATCCAAAACCCATGAAACGGTTATCAGCCAGATTAAAGATATGGAGCGACCTGAGATTGAAGCACTTCCTTCTGGCAGCTTTACAATCGACCGTGCTTTAGGTGTTGGTGGTTATCCTCGTGGACGTATTATTGAAATTTATGGTCCTGAAGCTTCTGGTAAAACTACGCTTACACTGCTTGCCATTGCTGAAACTCAGAAGAATGGTGGGACGTGTGCATTCATCGATGTTGAACATGCTTTGACAATGAGTTGGGCCGAGAAACTTGGAGTGAATGTTGGGAACCTTATTTTTACCCAGCCGGATAGTGGTGAACAAGCTTTGGCGTTGGTAGAGGAACTTGTCGCTTCCAATCTTGTTGATTTAATTGTAATTGACTCTGTAGCGGGACTCCTTACGAAAGCAGAGATTGAAGGAGAGATGGGGCAACAGTTTATGGGTGCCCAAGCCCGTCTTTTAAGTCAAGGACTTAAAAAGCTTACTCCCGTAGTGGGTAAGAGTAAAGCAACGGTTATTTTCATCAACCAGATTCGTCAGAAGATTGGGGTTATGTATGGTAATCCAAATACGACACCTGGAGGATTAGCTTTGAAGTTTTACAGTAGTGTTCGTCTAGCTGTTAAGAAAGTATCTGGATCTGATATTAAGAATGAACAGGGTGCTTATGTTGGGCATCGTTTGGAAGTGGATGTAATTAAAAACAAAGTGGGAGCCCCACATACCTCCGCTGAATTCTCGCTTAACTTCCTTACAGGGGTTGATCGTGTTGATGAGCTTTGCACCCTTGGATTACTTAACGGAGTTATTATCCAAGCGGGACCTTCTTATACCTTTGAGGAAACAAAAGCCAAGGGTTATGACAATCTCGTAGAAATTGTTCGAGCGGATAAGAACCTTCAGGATGCTATTTGGAAAGCGATTAAGGAGAAGAAATAATATGAGTGAATCAAAACTTGTTAAAGATATTATCAAACAAATTGAGCACATTGCTGAGAAACTTCAAATTGAACCTTATCAGCTAACCAAAGCTCAATTCATGGAATTTGCCAATATGAATGAATGGCAACTCCGTAAAATTGGTGGGTATCAGACACTCCTCTCAACCTACTTCCCAATCCCAGATAAATCGTTGAAAGATATTGAATTGCTATCACAACGTCAAAGTTACTTAGCTAAACTTGAGAAGAAGTACGGATCATGGGAATTGTTTGCTGAACAGCTTACTGCATCTCTCGTTAAGAATTTGGGGAATATGAAAGTAGAACCAAAGATTCTAAATGAGAAAGCAACACGCGAATATATAAAAAGTATTGCGAGAACTGAATTGCATGATTCAAGTCCTCGTTCCATTTGTGTTGCTCTTACCGATCTCCACTTTGGAACTAATGTTGATTCTGCGGAACTAGGTGGAAAGAATGAATTCAACTGGACAATTGGTGCTCGTCGCTTTGGGTTTATTATGGAACAATTGCGTACATATAAGATGGAACTTCGTCATTTACATGAAGAAGTTGTTCTTTTGCTTGGCGGAGATTTGATTGGTGGTGTGATTCATAATCAGGAGGGGCCGGATTATGATTTGATTACGTTTCAAGTGAATGGAGCATTGAATTATTTTATTCAAGCCTTCAATCATTTAAAGAGTTGGTATCCCAAAGTTCGTGTGATTTGTCAACCAGGAAATCATGGTAGGGTGATGCATAAAATGTCTAAAGACCGTGCTCTCTCGCAGAAGTACGATTCTTTTGAAAATATCGTATTTTATTCTTTGTCTGAACGTTTTAAAAATGACCCAAAGGTTGAAATTATTGTACCCAAGACTCCTTATGCTGAAGCGACTGTTCAAGGGCATAGAATTTATATGACCCACGGCGATGGAGTTTTTACAACAGGCAACCCTGGCAAGAGTATCAATACAGATAGTATTGATAAGCAGGTAAACCGAGTCAATGAAGCAGAACGTAATAAGCATCGAGCACCATTTGAATTGTTTGTATTTGGGCATGTTCACCAGCCAGCACATTTCCAAGTGAGCAGCGGAGCGCACATTATTATTAACGGAAGTATGATTGGAACGGATTCATTTGCTCAGGGTGTGGGAATTATGAGTAACAACCCCGTACAGGTGATTTGGGAAATGAATAAAAAGTTTGCTGTTGGCGATAGTCGTTGGTTATTCGTTGCGGAAGCAGACAAGCAGAAACGTCTTGAAACACTCATCAAACCTTACAATTACCAACTATCAGCTTAAGGAGTTATTATGTCACGACCTCGTGCTCTTTCAACATCTAATTCAGAATTTCCACTTCCCCCAAAATCTGCGTCATCTTTAACAGATAAAGATTGGGAAAGGGTTCTTAAGGAATCCAAATGGAATGGTAATTTCAATACGCATGTTTTTCAAACATTCCTTAATGCCAAAAGTCCAGATGAGATTCAATATGATGAACATCAGGTAAGCGAATCATATAGCATCGTTCCTCGTTTTTGCCTTGAAGATTTTCTAAAAGAGGAGAAACTGAAAGTTGAGCGTTTAGCATGGGTTTTAGAAGATTCTACATATAGCGTGGAATGGAGTTTGATCGAGATTGACGTAGATAAGAAAGTTAATAGGGTAAATAATGGGCAATTCTTTATCTCAAATGGGATTGACAAATACATTATTGAATCGAAGCAGGGATACCACGATAATTATTTCTTCAAGTTTATTAGTCGAAAGGACGCAAAAGTAAGCGGTAAAGATCTTCTAGAGAAGTTTCTTAAATATACAGAAGCACATAATTTCCTCCGAGGGAAGAAGATTGACCCTAATTGTTCTTTTGTACGTTTGGACCATAAATACACATGGGATGACATCATTCTTTCAGAGAAACTTAAAACAGACATTCGCCAAAACCTTTCGAACTTAATTGAGCATCGAAGCATCTACCGAGATAATGGACTTAAGGTTCGACGTGGGCTAATCTTTTCAGGACCTCCAGGAGTAGGAAAGACTAATTTGGTTAAAATTCTCTGTGCCACAATTGATTGGACTTTAATTTGGGTTAGCCCAAAGCACTTAGAGAACCCTCGTAGAGTATCCATGATTATGCAGCTTGCAAAGGATCTAAGCCCGTCCATCATTGTTTTAGAAGATATCGACCTTTATGGATCTTCTCGTGAAATGAATGGCAACCCTACCGTACTTGGTGAGCTAATGAATCAACTTGATGGAGTTGAAGGACTTGTTGATATTATCACAATTGCTACAACTAATCGAGAAGAAGTATTAGAAAAAGCATTGCTTGATCGTCCTGGACGTTTTGACAAAGTTATTAAGTTTGGATTACCTGAAGTGGCAGAACGTTTGCGAATGTTGGAGTTGTTTTCTTCTACTGTTGGGAAAGACAAAAGCTTTACATGGGAAGAGCTTGCAGACAAACCAACGAAAGGTATGTCAGGCGCACAGATTCGTGAAGTTATTTCACAAGGAGTTATTCAGGCAGTGGATGATGGAAGTGTTGTTAAAGGAAAAATTGTATTAAAGTACAAACATTTGAAAGCAGCAATGGTAGCGATTAAGGGAAAAGATTTTACAAAGATTGGTATTCAACCCACAAGTAGCTCTCTTCCTGGAAGTTTGCTCGACGATATAGACCGCTGGTGATAGTGAATTGATTTCCCAAGTCGTACTCGAAAACTTTCAAAGCCACAAACATTCAACTTTTAGTTTCGATAAAGGATTGAATTTAGTTGTAGGGTCGAGCAATCAAGGAAAAACTTCCTTGGTTCGCGCATTGTCGCTTGTGCTTTACAACCAATGGGATAAAAGTTGGACGAGGGTGGGTTCTGCGTTTTGTAAAATTACTTTGGTAATGGATAATGGTGTTACAATAATCCGTGAGAAAGGCGATAAGCAGAATAAATATATTTTGCAAGTTCCAGGTCAGCCTGAACAAACGTTTACGAATTTTGGAACTGAAGTTCCTGAAACTGTAAGCAAAATATTACACATTGGAAAAATTGAATTGGACAAAGATGATTCGCTTACCCTTAATTACGCTTCACAATTAGAACCGCTATTTTTATTCAATCGCAGTGGCGCACAGAAAGCGAAGGTATTTGGACGTTTATCAGGTGCTCATTACCTCGACCACGCTCTCCGCAATTTAAATGTCGAAAAACGCAGTATTAGTGTCGAAAAGAACCTCAAAACTAAAGAGTTGGTCGATTTACAAACTCAACATGTCGCTTTAAATGCCATTTTAGGGTTTCGTCCCAAAATTGAAGAGCTGGAAGGTAGAAATACCGCTTTAGATGCCGCTAAGCAGCGCGTAGAAGCCCTCAAATCGCTTCTTAAGCGGGTTCAAGATTGGAAACGACACTATGAGGCCGAGATAGTAAAAGAAACGCTACTGAGCCAAGCCAAGGCGGTGGAAATTGATTCTGTAACTGCTTCAGTACAGCGATTGAAAGCATTGAAACAGCTTTTTAATTGGAACAACGACCTTTTAAGCAAAGAAAATTCATTAAATACTGCTAAAACTGAATTATCCCTGGAATTTGAGGCTACCACCAGTGAATATGCATCTGTTTTAGGAGAAAATAAGGTGTGCCCAACGTGTTTTGGACAATTAAATAATGAAAAATTGCGAGATATTAAAAACTCCTTGACTGGGAAAGAGAAATGCTCTATTTAATTATAATTTTATTAGCTGGTGCACTAATTTATTTATTGCCAAAATATTTTAAATTGACAAACAATTTTTCCTCACAACTTTTGATATACAAAGAAACTGAATTGGAAAAAGAATTGGAAAAATACAATTTGGCAGTGAGAGAAGAAATGGATAGACGAATGACACAAAATGCAGAAGCGGCAAAAGCCGAAGCGTTAGCGATGGTAGCAGAATGGCAAGTAAAATACGAAGAAGCAACCAGACAAGATGCGATAAATAAATCCCAAGCGATTATGATGGGTAAAACACTCGAACATCTTATCCCATTTTTCCCAGAGTTTAAATGGAACCCAAGAGATGCGAGATTTTTGGGTTCACCTGTTGATTTGGTTGTGTTCGATGGGTTGAGTGAAGGGAAACTTAGACAAATTGTTTTTGTTGAAATTAAAACAAACACGTCGCAATTAAATGCGCGAGAAATACAAATCCGTGATATAATTAAAAGTGGGAAAGTGACGTGGGAAGAAATTCGGCACATGATAAATTCAGGGATAGTAAAATAAATGGGATTTTTTAATCCACCTTCTAAAATTGTCGCACAAGAAGTGTTTCGTCAGACTCGTCCCTCGGCAAAATTTTGCTTGGTGTGCCAGAGAGTGTTAGGTAAATATCTGTGTGCAGTACAAGCACCAATTTGCAAAGAGTGGGGAATTTGGACAGTGTGCAGTATTTCGTGTAAAAACAATATAAAACGCAACGCCATATTTTATAACTAAAATGAAACTTCGATTTTTTATTTATAGTAGTTTGTTGTTTGTAACTTTGGCATTGCCTGTTGTTTATAAAACAATTGATTACAATCTTCAACAACAGGAAATCTTAACGAGACGGCAAAAAGAAAATTGGCTCAATGATGCAGCAGATACGGAAATTGTTTTAATGCGTTTAGCACAAGCTCTTCACAATCATGAAGCATTTTGGGATCATTTTGACAAATTTCTAGAATATCAGCTTTTGCGTTGTAAAATGATTAAAGAAGATTTGAACCAAATATTGGGAAGTTTCAACTCTTGAAATTTTTATTCTTCACCGATTCCCACCTACGCGATTCTCGCCCTCGAAATCGTATCGACGATTTTTATAAATCGCAATTTGAGGAACTCGGGGAATTGGCGAATCTTGTGTTGGAGCATGATGTTGATGCTTTGCTTTGTGGAGGCGATCTTCTACACGTTCCAAAACCCTCTCACGAACTCGTTCGAGATTTGATTGGTTGGGCAAAATATATAAACGTTCCAATTTATTCTGTAATCGGCAACCATGATACGGTTGGATACCAGATGGATGCAATTGGTTCAAACGGAATTGGCGTTTTATTTGAATCTGAAGCTTTCCATGAGTTAACTGAGAAAGTGTTCGAAGAAGAGAAAATTATAATTAGAGGAATTAACGCAAAGGTTCAGGAAGATGGGTACGGGTATGAGTTTGAACCAAAATATGCTGGGTACACAAGGTTGATTGTTTCCCACAACTACATTATCGATGCTGAAAGTATGATGTTCGATTTTATGCAACCCAAGAATGTTCCGACAAATGCTGATTTAATCCTTTTGGGTCACTACCACCACCCATTCCAAACGCAGGTAAAAAACACGCAATTCATTAACCCTGGAGCCCTTTCACGCTGGGGAATTGACGAAGCAAATAGAATTCCAACAGTCTTGTTAATTGAGATAGCCAATGGTATAGTTGATGTGAAGCATATTCCCCTTGCTTGTGCAAAGAAGGCAGAAGAGATTTTTGATTTGAATAAAGTGGGGGTAGAAAAAGATAAAGAGGATCAACTTAAAAGCTTTATGGATTCGCTTGAGAATACGTCCTTTGAAACAAACGACATTGAAGCTTTAGTTTTGGCAGCAGGAAAGAATCAAGGAGTCGAAGAGAGAATCCTGAACAAATCGCTTGAAAAGATTCGAGAAGCGAAAGAGATCCTGAAATGAACTCAAAAATTAACTGCTCTAAGCACGATAGAAATTTTATACCGAACCAATGCAGAGAATGTGAGAAAACAGTCGCATTCGAAAAATTATATAGACAGGCTGAAGGATATTTGGAAGAATACAAATTGTTGATTGATGAGGTTAGAAAAAATGAACATTGAAGACACACTTTCATCATTAAAGAAAAAGATCGACTTAATCAACACAAAGAAGATCGAGAATGCTACGAAGTTACATGCTTTGGAAGAAGAAAAGGCTAAACTTCTTCAAGAATGCCGAGCTTTAGGAGTTGATCCAACCAGTCTTGAAAAAATTGTTGTGGATGAAGAAACTAAGTTGAATAATGAGATTCAAACGCTCCAAAATGAAATAGGACAGGTTTATGAGCAGCTTAGCAAATTTTAATAATTTAAAAAATCTCTTTAACCAGAAACTTGGTAAGTTGGATGCCGTTACCAACTCTTTGAATATTTGCGAGAAGAGAATTAACGAGCTTACTTTGAACGAAGATACGGTTTCTAAATCCAGTTTGTTCCTTCAATCCTTGAGCGATACCGCACGTATCCAAGTAATAGAAAAGATTAGTGGGCTCGTCACTGAAGTGTTACAAGCAGTGAAAGACAAGAATTTAACGTTTAAGATGGAACTTGGGAACGAGCGTGGCCAGCCGGATTTAAAATTCTTTGTTGTAGATAGTTTGACAGGTAAAGAGATGGACGTACTTGAAAGCTGTGGTGGAGGAATTGCCGATTTGGTTAGTTTCGCTTTGCGCGTGTCGCTTCTTTTAAAATGGCAACCAAGGCTTGAGCGTGTTTTGATTTGCGATGAAAACCTGAAATTCATAAGCGTAGCCGACCAAGAATTGGCAGGAGAATTTGTACGAAAGCTTTCTGAACAGTTGGGATTACAGATTATTTTTATTTCACATTCAAAAACACTGGCAGAGAAAGCGCACCGTACCTTTGAGGTAATGAAAGAAAATGGAATCAGCAGAGTCCAAGAAACAGCTTCTCTTTAGTATTACACGAAAAGACTTCCGTGTTGATACTTTTCGCTCAGGCGGAAAGGGAGGCCAGAACCAGAATAAGGTTGAATCTGGTGTTCGCATCACACATTTAGAATCTGGTGCCGTAGCAGAATCTAGAGAAGAACGAGATCAGATTCGAAATAAAGAAAGAGCTTTTCAAAAACTTATTAACACCTCAAAGTTTAAAGCTTGGCATAAAGTAAAGACTTCTTTTATGTTGCAAGGGATTCAAGATGGAGAAGTAGAGCTTGAACGTAGAGTTAACGAAGCAATGAAACTTGAGAATTTAAAAGTAGAAGGTAAAGACGAGAATGGACGTTGGAGTAAAGAAGCGGTTGAGGAAAATGAGCGAGAATAGAGATTTCAAACTCTTTGTGGATGATACTCGTGAAATCCCAAAAGGATGGATGGGAGCAAGAACCGTTTCTGATACGCTCAGGTTTCTTCACATGTTCAGCCCTATTGCCGAAATCAGTTTGGATCATGACATTCTGTTTCCTCAGCATGGAATTGACAGGTATACGATGTATGCAGCCGAGAATTATACTGGAGTCGCTTACTACATTGCACGAATGCCCGAAGAGTTGCGACCAAAGATAATACGCATTCATTCTTCTAATTCTGGGGCTGCAATGACGATGTGTGAAATTATGGGGTTGAATTTTGATACAACGTACAAGCTTTATGATCCAAAGAATTATGAGTAAAATGAAAAAATGTATTAAATGTGGTGAAAGTAAGCCAGAAGAAGTTTTTGACAAAACTAAAGACAAGATTGGTAGAATAGATACTTGTAAGCTATGTAAATTTAACTGGGATGCTGTAGTACGTTCTGCCATTCGAAGATCTTTTGCCCGATCCCCAAAAGTAATAGAAGTAATGTTAACGGGTCGTAGAGTTGTTCCACGTTATACCAAAAGTGGGGAAAGGCATAAAGTTGATGCAGTAGAGTTTCAATGCCAAACTTGTAATGGTTGGTTTATTAGAAAATTTATTTCTGTTGATCATTTTGTACCTGTAGTGAGTGTTGAAGAGGGCTTTCAGACCTGGGACATTTTTATTGAACGAATCAATTGCGATAGAAAGAATTTAAAACGAATATGTGAAAATTGTCACCAAGCCAAGTCGAATGTAGAGCGTGATAAACGCAATGCAATTCAAGATGGAGTTGCACTTAGTAACTTGGAAATTAACATTCAAAGTGTTTGGACAATTCCAGAATTAAAAGAACTTAAAAAGCAAGTATCCAAATTCTTAACTAAAACCAAAGCCCAAGAAACTCGTGAACGTGCTTTGAAATTAAAACAAATTATCATAGACAAGATTGAAAAGGAAGATTGATGAAATTATTTAAACAGATCCTATCAACTGTCCTAATTTTATTTGTAAGTGTTTCTACATTTGCCGTAGATCGAGCATATTATGACGGATATTTTGTCAGCTATATTATTGATAATACAACAACCTTGTTTTTACGAAAGAATCTATTAGATCCTGACTCAAAGGAAATGGCCAAATGGGACAAATATTGGAATGACACAGTAATACAACAGTCACAAGGATTTCTTCCAGCGTTTCCATTTATGGATTTTGAAAATTCTTTGCTCAATTATTGTGTGATACAGGACCTTATTACGTACAAACAAGCAAATGCAGCAATAGAAAAATCCAAGCATGTAGGTGGAACGACAATCAATGGATACAATCTGCTTTATTTACACGCCGAAGTATTATGGGATTTGGTTTTAAATAAACATATAACGAAAGAAGAAGCGAAGAATTTGTTAGATGCTTCTTATAAAAAGGCAAAATAATGGAATTTTTTGGATGGGTAGCAACTCTTTTATTTGGAGCTTGTTATTGGCCTCAGCTTTATCGCAGCTATAAAAGAAAGAGTGTTGGGGATATCAGCTTTTGGAGTTGGTTTATTCAGATGCTGGCATACATATTTGGTTTAGTTTATGGATTTCGTTTGAATGAGTTACCATTAGAAATCGGATATCTTCATGGACTATTTTGTACGGTGGTGTTGTTAATTATGTACTTTGAATACCGAGAATAGGATAACAAACAATGTACAGAATAAGTGAAGAAGTGGCTCGTAAGATATTGAGAAATGTTCGAAGTCCTGAAATTGGCCCAATGAATATTACAACTAAAGATCCTTTTACACCAAAGAATTTGAACAGCCTTGGTTTCATTGATCCTTATGCTGCGATAGGAACTGACTTTCATTACCTTATAGAGATTCCATATCCATGGATAAATCCAAACCTTCCACCAATTCCTGGACTTGATGGATATTGGCTGTATCGCCGTGAAGAATTGTTATCACCAACTGAACCTTTTAGCGTTCCTCGCTATCTTGCAGATCCTAATATCTTGGATGGAGAGCAACAATTAGATGTAACTGATTGCTCAATAGTTTTGCCGACTGAAGTAGAGAAGTTGACATGTAGGAGCATTATGACATTTGAACAGCTTGTAAAATTTGAGCCGCTAATACTTGATTGCATTTCAAAGGATTTAAAATGACCGACGAAATTAAAGAAGTTTCTAAACCTCCTGTGGATGACATGGTGCCTTTAAAGACTCCTACAGTTCCTTTGTTTCAAATACCAGATGCCGTTCTTAACAGTATGAGTAAAGAAGTTGCCCCAGACATTGCTCAAATGACTAATCCCGTAGAATGGATCATGAAACAAAGAAAACTTGCAGAAGCTCAAGTATCGGGACCCAAAGAAACCGAAGGATTGGCTCCATTACCACCAACAATTATGAGTACTCAACCCTCAGTACAAACAGTTCCAGTACGAAAAACTAATGTTCCAAAGATTGCATGGGCAGGTCAAGATTTGAATGAGGAAGCTTTAACGATGTTATTTTACATGGTGGTAAAAGAAGTGTCAAAAGATAAAAAGATTAAGAAGTATTTGAAGGATTTACAGATTGAAATTTACGATATAAATAACACACTTTTATGGCCGTAAGGTTTGCAATTAACACACCCTTAAAAATATAATAAAAAGTGGTATTATTAGGAAGTATGTGGCCACCTATATTAATTTAAAAGGACAATAATATGAGACAGAAGAGTAAGAAATTTAGGCGTTGGGCAAAGCAACATAAAGATACCATCCTAACCGTATCATTAAGTGTGTTGGCAAAAAAATTTGGGTTATCCACCGTTGGTGTTTGGAAAATAAATAAGGAATTTAATATAAAAACCTCTCCAATCTTAGTAAAGAAATTCTGTATTCATGGGCATGAAATTGCTAAAGTTGGTCGCACTAAAGATGGCAAATGCAGAGAATGCAAAAGGGTACAAAGGAAAAAAACTTATATACCACATCCCCGCATTAAGAAGCAATTTTGTCCTAAAGGACATGATACTTTTATTTGTGGTAGAAGCAGCAGTTACCAATGCAATCAATGTTTAGCTGAGTATTATATGAACAACAAATCTATAATTTCGAAAAAAGCAAAAAAGTATAAAACTGATAACAAAGAACACCTTTCTCAAAAACAACATGAATATTATTTAGAACATAAAATAGAATTGTTACAAAAAAACAAAGAATACATTAAAAAGAATAAGAAAACCCTCGCTCCAAAGCGTAGGGAATACGAACGTAATCTCCGTAAAACAGATATTCAATATAGATTGGGTAAGAATTTACGAAGGAGACTTAAATTGGCTTTAGAAGGAAATTTTAAGGCAGGTTCCGCAGTTCGAGATCTCGGATGTACAATTGAATTCTTAATTGCTTATTTACAAGATAAATTTTATGGAAAAATATCTTGGGATAATTATGGAACTTATTGGGAAATTGACCACGTAAAAGCTTTATGGAAGTTTGATTTAACCCAACGCAGTGAGTTTTTAAATGCCGTTAATTTCACAAATCTACAGCCACTTACTAAGCCAGATCACAAAAAGAAAACCGTCAAAGAAATGGTGGAAAGAAATAAAATGTATGCTAAATTTAAATAATACAAATTGTCAAAAATGTCCTGCTTTGTGTAAAAGTAGGAAACAGGTCGTAAATGGGCAAGGGCCAATAGAAAATGTAAAAATTATGATAGTTGGTGAAGCTCCTGGTCCAGACGAAAACGATTCTGGACAACCCTTTGTTGGAAGGGCGGGTCAGATGCTCACAAGGCTTTTGGGCATGGCTGGTATTGATCGTTCTCATGTTCGAATCTCTAATGCTGTACGTTGCTTTCCCAAGAACGAAGATAAAAGTATTATGTCATCTTTCAGAGCCCCAACATTTGAAGAGATTACAGCTTGCCGAGAATATTTGAAGCAGGAGATTGAAGCGATTAAGCCCAACGTGATTGTTCCTGTTGGGAGTGCTGCGTTAAGTGCCATTTTAGGTTCAAAAGCCGCAGCAGCTTCTACAAAGATTACAAAAGTACGGGGCACAGAGTTTTGGTCCGAAGAATTAAACTGTAAAATTATGCCGACTTTCCATCCCAGTTTTGTAATGAGAGATCCCAACAAGGAACCCATCGTAATTCAAGATTTTGTTCGTATTCGAGAATCCTCACAATACAAAGAACTTTCCAAAGGTGACGAGGGAAACTACATTACGCTGGATACAATGGAGAAAGTAGATGCTTTTTTTGAACGAATGAAAGATGTGCCAAATTTTGTGTTCGACATTGAAACAAACTCCTTGGATTGGCAAGTGGGAGAAATACTTGAAATAGCTTTTAGTTGGAAAGCAAAAACAGCTTGTGTGCTTCCCCTTACAAAATACATCGGAATTCCTTACCAAGAACTTGAAATAAGAAAAAGAAAAAGTAAGAAAAAAGTAGATGGAAAGGTTCAAGTTATGGAAGTAGAAAAGCAGGTAGCTGTAGATAAGGTGCGGGATACGTATCAACCATATTGGGGTGATAAGCAGGAATATATTTTGGGCAAGCTTAAAGAACTCCTACAATCTGAAAAAGGAAAGATTGGACAGAACCTCAAATTTGATGTGAAATGGTTCATGCAGAAAGGCTGGCAAGTGAACAATGTTATTTTTGATACGATGTTAGCTGCTCACTTGTTGAATGAGAATAACAAGGGTGGTTTGAACCTCACAGCCCTTTCGATGCAGTACACAACGATGGGTGCATATGACGGACAAATTGAAGCGTGGTTCAAAGAAAATAAAGTGTCAGAAGCGAAACG
>Ga0070717_10000615_pt1 | contig 22852 bp, 17 predicted proteins | sample LARL113metaG_FD_71366 | JGI IMG/M metagenome (GOLD analysis project Ga0070717, IMG submission 71366) | Corn, switchgrass and miscanthus rhizosphere microbial communities from Kellogg Biological Station, Michigan, USA - LAR L11-3 metaG | ecosystem: Host-associated > Plants > Roots > Rhizosphere ...
GATTTCTGCCACCTCTTCCATGGTGGTCAGAGCGGTCCTCCTCAGGTCAAGACGTACAATTTCGACGATGTCGTGAATACGTTGAACCAGGTTGCTCCCTACGATTGGCGGCGTTTCTGGACTGAGCGACTGAATAATCATGGGCCGAGCGCTCCGTTGGCGGGTGTCGAGGCCAGCGGCTGGAAACTGGTTTACGACGAAAACCGTTCCGAACTCGTCAAAGCAGAAGAGGATGCCGTAAGGGAAAACATCAATGCCGCGTATTCCATTGGACTCTGGTTGCGTGACGATGGACATATCACCGACACAATTGAAGGCATGCCCGCCGCCAAAGCTGGCATCGGTCCGGGGATGGCGGTGATCGCTGTTAATGGAAAGAAATTCTCGGCTGACGTGCTGCACGATGCGCTGCGCGCGACGAGGAACAGCTCTGAACCGCTTGAGCTATTGGTTGAGAACAGCGACTACTACAAAGTCTTAAAGATCGACTACCACGGCGGGGAAAAGTTCCCGCACCTCGCGCGCGATGAATCGAAGCCTGATCTATTGAGTGATATCATCAAGGCCCATTAACAGCCTTTAGCCGAAGATTCGCCGCTGTGGACGAACCGTTTCGTCCCCGGAGAGAACTGGCCCGGAGAGCAAAGAAAACGTTGCTGAAGTATTGCCGGCATTTACTAACCGCCAAATGAGTTGGAAGCAGATAGACTGGTAATCAGCACGACGCCCGGAGCGACTTCCTGTTCGGGAAAAACGTTCCTCCACCCAAAACTGTCTCAATAGCGTCCACCAGATCGCGGGCCGAATCGCCCTTCGCCACGGCCCCTCGAATGCGATCTGTCGGGAAGCGGTCTATCAAATCGTCCGAGAGATGCAGGGAAAATAAAATGATCGGAACCTGCGGGGCCGTCTCAGCAATGTGAACCGCCGCCTCGAGGCCATTCATAACAGGCATGGCGATGTCCAGAACGATAATATCGGGGCGACACTCCAACGTCTTTTCAATCGCTTCCTTTCCGTTGCTGGCTTCTGCGCAGATGGACCAGCCGGGCCGGGCCTCCAGAAGATTGCGAATTCCAAGCCGCATTACTTCGTGATCATCGGCGACGAGTATTCGCACCGGGGCGGATGTCGTGCTCGGGCGCGAGGATTTGGGGCGTGCTGTTCTCATAATCTGAACTTGCAATCGATTTTGATTGCCCTCCGGCGGCGCATGAGGACTGCTCACGGATCCCGCCAAACTCTCTTTACAGCAGCCAGAGGAAACGCGGAAAATTTCACTTCGGCCAGGAGGCAAACTCCTGCGGATTTGACGAATACGCAAATAAAGCTTTACAAGGAACCTACTGCTTAGGTTGCCACCGAACAATGGCTCGCCTGGGTGGGTTTAATGGCACAATTGGGTTAGGGAACGGACTGTATACCTCGCTATGCTTGACAGGTGTTGATCCCCGATTTATCAGGCCTCAGGGTTGTCCGGAAATCTTTTCGAAGCGCATCAATCCCGTGCGCCAATCGAGTCTCAATGTGCCCGCGGTAATAACGGTATGCCTGAGCGAGGCGGAACTCTTCCTCCGTGCGAGCTTCGGTCGGCAGCGCCATCTTGCACCAAGCAAGGCGAAACACAGCATAAGTTATCAAAAAGATCTGCAGGCGCTGACGAAGGTCTTCTCCAGTCAGCAAACGATATTGGGAGAGTAGAAAATCCAAGGCATCACGGTGCAGGTTCCATTCCAGGGCAGCGCCGGCGATATCCCATGCGACGTCGGTCGGACCAGGGAAGAAATGATCATCGCCGTGGGTCGCGCTATCCGTTTTTAGTAACCGGCCATTCGCCGTGCCAAGCCATTCATGAGGATTCATGTGACCGTCGACTACAACCATGTTTTGTGAACGAAGCAGTTCAGGATCAAAATCGATCTCACACTGAAATTCTCGAAGCAGGTTGACGCGAAGCATTTCTGCAAGAGGCTCAGGCGTGCCATGTTCCACGCGAAATTCTGCCGAGCGAAACGCGCAGTATCGGGCAATTCGCTCGAGAATGCTCGCAGAAACATCACTGGAGTGTAATGACCTTCCGTCAATCACGGGATATCTGGAAAACCCGTCTCCTACGTCTTCGATCGCACAGCCAAACCCGCCAGCAGCCAGAGTGCGCGCGCGATTACGGACGGCGTCACCAACCGGTCCCAATCCGTCGAATTTGAACAACTGAGATCTGTCCTGTGACAGAAATTTCAGCCGTTCCATTTGTGGCCAGCAAGCAGGCCAGGAGGTTTCGGCTGAAAGAAAATGTTTCCGCCATTCCCCGCCGCCGATATATGTACAGTCACGAAAGCCATTCCAGGTATCCGGAGAAAACGTGCGAAACTTAAACTTTTTCCACCGGGATACAGCCTCCTGCGCGCATAGCGTATTGAGATCAGGTTCCCGGCTACCCAGCAGCACGATGTCTTCTGCCGGAATGCCGGACGAGATCAACGCTTCTCCTACGGAAAGGAAAGTCGAGCCGCTGCGGCCCGGACCTTCGTCCACTACCAGAAATTGCGCAGAGATTTCCTTTAGCTTTTTGATCCAGTCACTCTGCTGGGCTGTAAAGAGCAGGACGCGATTATAGGGATCTCCTTCCGGCCGCACGGTAATTCGTTCTGCTCGATGGCCGTTTGAGATTAACGCCGCCGTGGCAACCGCACTTAGGGTAGTGCCGATGCTGCGAATCCCGATCACAGCGGCTGGGCGATCTGGGGCAACATTCTCCTGCGCAGGCTTGGCAATATCCAGAGGATTAAGAGCATAGTATGCAAATCCCTCAGACGGAGATGTCGTCAGCTTGTTTGGATCCGCAACCTGATCGAAGACGTGGGCGAGTTGTTTTACCCTGTCAAGATCGCTACCAAAAGCAGCAAATGCTAACGCATCAGTAAGTTCAGCTAGGTTTTCTGTCGATTCAGAATTGCTGTCGGCGAGGGCGGATTCCAGTTCTCCAGCTTGAATCAGGGCGTTGTAGTAGAGTTGCCGATTTTGCGGGTCGTCAAAAAGCCGCCGTAGTGCGGAGTGCAAGTCGCCCAGCAGAGAGCTTCGCGATACCGTCTTGCGAGCATCGCGAAACACCCACAGATCGTTTTGATCTGCCGACATTGTGGAGTTCAAAAGACCGTATGAAATTTGCCGTCGAATGCAACGCCGCCAGTTTCATTGCGGGTTGCGCTTACCGACCATCGTTTGTTGATCTGATACTCGCCCTGGATGACCTCATTTTGCGCCGCAGTTACGTCGGTCGAGAAAGTGAACAGGAAGTTTTTTGTAACCCGCTGTTGAAGCCCGATCCGCGCCGACGGATTCCGATTGTCCCCCCCGAGCAGGGGATCGATTTGCAGGCTGGAAAGTCCGGCAAGTTTAGTGACCTGGCTGCTGGCCTGGCTAGCTAAGCCTTTGGCCAGCAGAGAATTGGCACCCAAATTCGGGGGGGTGGCCTCCTCGGTAGTCTGTCCTCGCGCGATGAGATTGATAATGTCGACCGGCGGAAGAGGAGGATCGGAAACATAGCTTGTACGCAGCTTATCGATCGGTCCCACAACCGTGAGGGTCAGATTGTATTGCTTAATGGTGGTAGTGATCGCCATGTTCACATCGGGTGTTGTCTGGTCGGGATTGGTGAAGTTAATGATGCCGCGTTCCAATTGATAGCGCTGTTTCATGAAGAAAATTTCACCTGAAGTCAGATCGACCCGCCCCACGATCACCGGGTTGGAAGCTGTCCCAATCACCCGTAAATTGGCTTGCCCTTCGATACTCACCTCTGAACTGACGGCCTGAAGTTGCTGCGTGGATTGCACACTGACCTCAAGTTTCACTTTGTCAGCGAAGTTCTCGCCGCTGGGGGGAGCGGTCGATCCAGTGAATTGGCCCATAAACTCGGCGAGGTCAAATTCTTTCGTGAACGATAGACTGTCGATCAGCACGCGCCCGTTTACCGCTGCGGCATCGCGGCTGCCAGTTAGAGTGAGGCTGCTGTCCAGGACCGCGCGCAGCCCTTCCGGGTAGCGCAGGCGGACCGATTTACCGTTGAGCGCGAGATTGAACTGAAGTTGCGGGCGATATGCGATCGTTCCGCCGGCCGAAATGTCGCCGCCTCCCACCTGTCCGGTAAAGTTGCTAACTCGCACCTGATCGTTAGCAAGGTCCAGCGTTCCATTTGCGTTGGAAAGCCCGAGCGGGGCGGTTATCGTGGTCAGCGAAACATTTTGCAAGCGGATTTGGCCGGCAACGCTGGGATGTTGGGTGCTTCCGGCGCTGCGCACGTCGACGTTCACTATTCCGGAACTCTTCAGATCAGGGCTGAATAGGCGTAGCAGGCGAAGATTGATGTTGCCTTGTGCGGTCATCGTCATGGCTCCCGCGCCCTGCAACGGAACCTGGCCGCGGAACCGAAGTGAAGTGTCTGTGCCTCGAATTTCGCCCGGCTCAAGCGCCACGACTGACTTGGCATAGTTCACACGAATTGGGACCGTGTTTGCAATCTGCAACGATTGATATTCGGCGTTCAGTTGTGGAATCACTAGATGTGCTTCCATTCGAGATTTATCTTTCAGTGGGCCTTTAGCAGAGGCGTGCAATTCCATCTGACCCTGCAAACCTTCAGGCAGGGTAGGGACGTAAACCGCGAGCAGCGCGGCAACCGGCAGAACCGTCGTGTCCACAGAGGCCACGGTGTAGTAATCGCCAGTAAGGTTCGTGCTCACCCGGGCTTGCACCGAAGCTTGGGCAATTCCGGAGCTGAGAGTCGCATCCGCCCGGTGATTGGCGAGATTCAGATCAGCTTTGACCTGCGTGACCGTGGTCTGCTGAAACTCAAGTTTCGGAATTTGAACGCTGGCCGTGAGCTGCGGGTTATCCAGAGAGCCTGCCCCGCGCGCGCTTGCTGTCAGCGTGCCATTGACGGGAAGATTTTTGGCATTTACTGCGGCAAGCTTTTCCAGGGTAATACCAGGTACGTCGGCTTGTAGCTGGTATGCGCGAGTCTTCGGGAGGTAAACAACCTTCGCGGTAGCAGAACCCGCCGGCAGTTTCACGTTTGCGGTGGAATTTACAGTGTTCCCAGCCGCCTGGAACTGCAGTGACAGATTTTGAATGTGCTCGTCATAAGCTTTTGCATTGAGCAGTTTCACAGAGCCAGAGCCGATCGGGTTCGTTTGCGAGCCGTGCACGGCTACGTCGGCAACCAGGTTCCCAGAAATCGGGTAGTCCAATCCCGCAACGCGTTCGAGTGGCGCCAGCGGCATTTGCCGGACGGACAGATTTATCGAAATAGGATTAGAGGGAAGATATGACCAATTCCGCAGCCCCACCGTGAGGCCGAATGATGCCTGCCCCTGATTTGCGCTCACCAAGGAACCGTTCTGGAGCGCGATCTGCGAAGGAGTGGCCACCGCTGAGACACGCAGCGCATTCCATTGAGTGCCGGAGACGTTCAGATTCTGGGCTGCGAGCTGCGCGCTAACGTGGGGGTTCTTCATTGAGCCTTGCACGAGCGCGTTCAGCGTTGCCGAGCCGGAAATAGCAGGCACCGTTGGCGGCGCGAAGGTAGGCGCCGTCGTCGTCGTCCCTAGTGCCGAAGCTAGCCGGGCAAGTTCGCGAAGATCGCTGACCTTCGCCTGGACCACAAGATTCGATCTGTTACTAATTTCTCCCTGAGCAGATATTGAAGTTGAAGGCATGCGAAGAACCGTTTGGCGAACCGTGATCTCGCTCCGATTGCCGTCATAGTTCACGTGAATAGCGCCATTAACCGGAACCGCAGGTTGCTCTCCTCCGGAAGCAGCATTGCGAACGGCGCCGCGCAGCGTGATATCCGACCGGGCATTCAGATTGCTCATGCTGCCGGTCCATGAGGCCTCGGTAGTGCCGTCCACGGTTCCGGTCAGTGGCATTTGCTTGATTGAAGCGGTCCTCAGACTGTCCTTCACCGCCTGCAATGAGATGCCGCGAAGGAAAGCACGCACCCGAGAAGCTGGCGTGGTATCCAAATGCTGCATATCCAGCTCGGCTGCCAATTGCCCGTTTAGCAATGCGGCTCCAACATCGCGAGCGATCAGATTTCCATTCTGAAGCTGGAATCGGCCCTGCACGGCGCGAAGTTCTAAGCGTCCGTCCGGAGAAACCACCGTGAGTCCGTCACTGTGCAGTTGGCCGTCGGCGGATACATTTCGCAGAACCGGCCGATCGGGAGCGCTGAAGTAATGAATGCCGCCGTTAAGGGAGATATCTCCAGCCGGTCTCGCGGACGGTGACATCCCTGAGAAATCCGCCGTATGAAGAAGTATTTCGTACGAGCCATCCACGCGCGGGCTGCCGTAATTCGTTGCTTCCCCGCGCAGCATTACTCGTGAAGATCCAAGCGTGAGGATCATGGGGTTCAGCGTGAAACGCGAACGCGTGGCGACAAACTGGGTTTGCAGGGAGTGGGGCAGAGGAGCGAGATTTCCGTATTTTAGTTTCCCGCCCGCGTATGAAAGCGAACCACGATAGCGAGTGGCGAGGTAATCGAAAGTGACGTCGGTTCGCAGATCGTAAACGTCGGCGTCCAGAGAACTCTCACGGTCGTTGTAATAGATTTCTCCGTTGTTCAGCAGAGCATGGCCTACAGCCAAGTCGAATACATTGATGGACGAACTCTGCTGCTTAGGCGCGGTTGGCTGCGGAATGTTGGTTCGCCCCTGCTTATCAACCAAAAGGTGAGCCACAGGATGCTCAACCAGAATTTCCCTAAGATTAATCTTTTGATGCAATACGGACAGAATCTTCAAGCGCACCGTGAGCTTGTCCACTTGAAGTAATGGCCTTTGGCCGGCTGGTTCAGTACCGTGGCCGACCAGGCCGTAGGCATCCGCAGTGAGCGTAGACCAGCGAAAATCGAAGCTGCGGATTTCCACCTTTCCTCCGGTCGAGGCACTCGCCTTCTCCACTATTTTGGCCAGCACATAGCGGTGAAAAGAATGGCTGCGGAGAACGAAATAGCCGCCAATTGCAATCACGACGACTAAGATCAAAATAACTGCGGCGATCCAACCGATGATTCGTTTCCAATTCATAACTGCCACCCATTTGTAAGCTCAGAACGCCTGGCCTAAGGTGATAAAAAATTGTGTCGCCTTAATGCCGCTGATTGGGTTCAAGTTGCGGCCCACATCAAACCGGACCGGCCCAATTGGCGTGTTGTAACGCAGCCCAATGCCCACACTATTTGTGTAATCGTTCACAAAGCTGCGGAAATTAATTGCGTGGTAAACGTTTCCGCCGTCGTAAAAGAGCACCAAACCAAGGCCCTCCTTGATAATTGGGGGGATTTGCAGCGGCAGGGGTATACGCAATTCGGAGTTGAGAATAAATAGCTGGTTTCCGCCTACTGGAACGCGAATAAAATCACACGTGCTCTTATCCGCTGGATTGCTGCACACCGTCACGGTACGCTGCGGCCCGGCGCTGTCAGTCGGAAATCCGCGCAGCGAAGTGCCGCCACCGGAGAAGAATCTTTCACTCGTTGGAACGTGGCTGGTGCCGAACGCTTCCGTCAAGCCCAGGCGAATGCTGTTGGCCCACACGATTCCGTGAACAGGTCTGTAATACGCGTATTGTCCAAACAGCTTGGCAAAGCCTGCGCTCGATCCAAGGACTTTTGGATTAGTAGAGATGTTGAGCGTCGCATAGCGGCCGTTGTGCGCGTCGAGCGGTTTGTCGCGGGTATCGTGAATTAGAGCAGCGGAAAAACCTGAAAGCCGGACGTGCTGGTCCTCAGGTAACACGATTTGCGGTACCAGCACCTGCGAAAGATTGGTCTGCTGGTAGTGATAACGGAATTGCGCTGTGGTCGTTTTCGCCCTGTTAATAATTCGTTCCAATTGCCAGGATGCGTCGCCTAAGCGCGCGGTGAAAAGCGGATTCTCAGTCGTGCGCTCCCCGGACAAGCTGAATAAGGATTTCCACTTCGATCCACGAAAATGCGGATCGGTGTAGGTCGCGATCAGACGCTGATCCAATCGCGCCAGTAGAAGCGATATTGCCCCCGTCTCGCCAAGGCCGCGGAGATTGCGGCGCGTGAATTCCACTGAGCCGCGTGGGCTGACGAACGTCTTTTCGCTCGGAACAATCTTCGCTTTACCCAATCCCAGGGTCGGGAGCCCGGGCACGGCCAAGGTTCCGGATGGAATATTGCCGCCGCGCCGTGAAATCTCCAGTCCAAAGCCGTAGGTAATCGTGTTCCGTTTTGATTCGTGGACCTTTACTACCGCCTCTTCGTCCTGCTGAGTGGTTATAGGCCGGCGCGGGCCAACACTTGACCAATCGAAAACTCCAAGGTTGTACAACTCGCTCTCCGCTTCAAGCAGTTTGCCTTGGCTCAGCGGCGCTTCCGGGCCAATTCCGACAGTCTTGGCGATCAGGCTCTTTCGTGTGTGCTTTTGTCCCAGGTACACCACCTGGCTTACCCGGACCTGCTGATTTTCTGTGACTTTGTACGTAACGTCGACCTGATGAGGGTCATCTGCATGGCGGTTGATCGAGGCGTTCACCTCCGCATTGAGATAACCGCGGTCAAGGTAAGCTGCGAGAATGTGGCTTCGATCATCTGCCATGCGCCGGGGTGAAAAAGGCGCACCCGAACGAAGGCTGAAGCCCTCAGAAGCATGGAGCTGGTCCAATGCGATGTTCTGGTTCCCCTCCACGTTTAACGCGTCAACAACCGTTTGTTGCCCTTCATTGATCTGGAATGTGACGTCGATCTCCGGCTCGTGATCAATCACCTCAGGAGTGACCTTGATTTGCTCGTAACCGTTATCGCGATAGAGTGCCTCAATGTCACTCATGCTCTTTTGCAGCAGCTTCTGGCTAAAGCGGCCGCGAGAGAGAAAATGATGTTGTTGGATCGCAAGGTGCGATCGCAGATTGTCGTCGGAGAGATTGCGATTGCCGCGAAATGAAATGTCATCAACCCTGTGTTTTCTACCTTTCTCAATTTCGTACAAGAGGGAAATTTTGTCCGGCTGTTTTTGAAAAACTGTTTTGACTTGAACGTCAAAATAGCCTTTCTCCTGAAAATAATTGATAAGGTTGCGTTGGCCTTCATTGACCAGATCGCGGTCAATGGCGCCTTCCTCATAGATCGGAATCAGTTGCTTTTCGCGCCGGCCGGAGACGAAAGGAATTATCGAAAGCCTGGCGCCATTCATGCGCACCATAACCACCGGCCCGGGTTGGACGTTGATGGTAAGGTCAGCGCGGTTGTGTTCCGGATGATACTGCGGCGGCATCACTTGCACGACGCTCGCCAGGCGGTGTTCAGCCGCGAGGTGTTTCTTCAGTAGGCGCGTAGCCGCCTGGATGCGCGCCGGCGAATAGGGTCTTCCAGTTTTTAACGAAGACCTGGTGAGTATTGCTCGCAGCGAACGGACGGAGTGCAGCAAGCGCACGTTTTCCTGTGGAGATGGTCCCTGGATTTGAACCTGTCCGATCCCCGCCCGCTTACCCAGGTTTACATTGAAAGTGATATTCGCAAGTTGATTCGGTTCATTGAGCTGCGTGTCCGCTTGAACCGTGGCCCGGAAATATCCGTTATCCTCAAAGAACTTGAGCAGCGCCGCCTCCGACTTCGGAATTTGCGCTTTGTCGTACAAGTTCTGATCAGGAAGGTTGGCTACCTGTAGCAGCCGCGTGTAAGTGAATGCCTTCACCGCCCCCGGAAACTGCAAGACCCCAATGTAGAAAGCCGGTTCCAAAACAAAAGATACTTGCAACCCGGCGGGATCTGGTTTGACTTTAACTTCGACTTTGTTGAATCGTTCTGTCCTTTGCAGGGCCGAAACGCTCGCTTGCACCTTTTGGTTCGAATACGGCTCGCCTGCTTTTTGCTCGACTAAACCCCGAAAGGCGTCCAAGTTAATTCGCGGATCAGCCACCAATTCAACGGAGCCCACCATTTGCCCCTCGTCAGAAACCTGCTGGCTTGGCGTTTGTGCGCAAAGCGAAGTTAAACCGGCAATGAGGAGGAGAGCTAATAGGCAGCGCATACACAGGATTGCCGAGGTTTTCTACTGTGCTCCGGCGTGTTCGCTGAGTGAGAGCCTCATCGTGCCAAAATCAGCAGATCGTCCGCCCGGATAACCGATTTGTGATGCGATGGACTGTGTAGCGGATGTCCTTACGATTTGAATGACTTCAGTGAGCATCTGGCCAAACGCGCTGAGCGGCTCAAATTGATCTCTACCGGATGTTTTAGTTCCAACTACAAAGTTTTCCGAATTCAGATCACAAATGTTGGGGGCTAAATTCCAATTAGGTGCGATCTGAATTTGGTCTGAAATTCCACGGGCCGAGCCAGCTTGCCACAAAATTCACTCGTTTTTCGAATGCAGAAAGAAAATAGCAATCGGCTGAGAAATCTCACAGTTAGATGTGAAAGCTCGTCATGAAGCTGGTAATTTTCGGCCTGAGCATCAGTTCATCTTGGGGCAACGGCCACGCAACGATCTGGCGTGGTTTGTGCGGAGCTCTCGCACGGCAGGGGCACGATGTTACGTTCTTCGAACGTGATGTCCCGTACTACGCCGCTCACAGGGATCTGCAGAATAACGATGACTACGAGCTGGTTTTGTATTCCGAATGGAAAGAGGCCGAGCCGCGCGTACGTGAAGCGCTGCGCTCCGCCGAAGCAGCCATAGTCACTTCTTACTGCCCGGATGCCGTGTGTGCTTCGGAGATGATTCTGAATTCCGCAGTCCCCTGGCGAGTGTTTTACGATTTGGATACTCCGGTCACGCTCGAACGCCTCGAGCAAGAACAAACGGTCGACTACATTCCACCGTACGGTCTGGAACCGTTCGATCTGGTTTTGAGTTATACGGGTGGACGCGCTTTAGAAGGGCTTCACGCCGGGCTGGGAGCTCGCCGCGTGGCACCGCTCTACGGTAGCGTCGATCCTGATCTTCACAGGCCTGTCGAGCCCAGCCCCCGATATTCTGCTGATCTTTCTTATCTCGGAACTTATGCGCCAGATCGCCAGCAGGCGCTCGAACAGCTTTTTCTGGAGCCGGCTCGCCGCACGCCAAGAAAACGATTTGTGATCGGCGGCGCGCTTTACCCGGAGGATTTTCCCTGGAGTGAGAACATCTGGTTTGTACGCCATGTGCCTCCTCCTCTGCATCCCGCTTTTTACTGCTCTTCCAACTTAACTCTGAGCGTTACGAGATCGGCTATGGCTGAAATGGGATATTGCCCATCGGGAAGGCTCTTTGAGGCCGCCGCTTGTCAGACGCCGGTGGTCAGTGATCATTGGGAAGGGTTGGAGGAGTTCTTTGAGCCGGGACGAGAAATTCTGATTGCCTCGCAAGCCGGTGATGTGGTTGATGCTCTCGCTCTGCCGCCGGATGAGCTGCGGCGGATTGGAAGCGCCGCGCGGGAACGGGTTCTGGACGAGCATACGTCCGAGCACCGCAGTCGCGAATTGATTCGGCTGCTCGAGGCGACGGCATGAGCCCGCGCTGGGGAGTCATTCCCGCTGCGGGTGTCGGCACCCGCATCCAGCCGCTCGCTTTTTCTAAGGAACTGCTGCCGGTAGGTACCCGGCACGACGGCCAGGCCGAGCGTCCCCGCGCGGTCTGTGAATATCTGCTGGAACGCATGCTGGCCGCAGGTGCAACGCGTGTCTGTTTTGTTATCTCGCCCGCGAAAACTGACATTATGAGTTATTTCGGCGGGCAGATCGGAAATGCTTCAATCTGCTACGCCGTTCAACAAAATCCCAACGGCCTTTGTGACGCTCTCTTCAGCGCGCTTCCGTTCATCGCGGCCGAGGACGAGGTGCTGGTCGGCCTTCCAGACACGATCTGGTTTCCGGTGGAAGGCTTCGAGTTGTTGCCTGACGGCCTGCTTTCCTTCCTATTGTTTCCGGTTGCGCAGCCGGAACTGTTTGACGCGGTAATCACCGATGACACCGGCTTTGTGCAAGAGATTCAGGTGAAGCAGCAGGGAGCAGCCTCGGAGTGGATTTGGGGAGCATTCAAGCTAAGCGGGAGAGTGATGGCCGATTTGCATCAGATCTGGTGCGAGCGCGGCAAGTGCGATCAGTATGTCGGAACTCTTGTAAATGCCTACTTGCGGCAGGGAGGAGCGGCCATCGGAGTGAAACGTGGAGGCACATACGTAGATGTCGGCACGCTACACGGATACCGCGAAGCAGTGCGCGTACTCTCGTCTAATCAAATTGCCTACCATGAAGTCGAGCGCTGATGTGTCGTCGTCGCGAACTGCCTGGGATCATTTTGCTGATCCCGAGAACGGGCTTGCCGGCAAGAAGAAACTACAACTGCGTGTTCTCGCGTTCGTAGCTCATCCCGACGACGAAACGATTGGCGCCAGCTCCCTAATGAGTCGGGTTGCGGATCTCTCGGTCATATTTTTAACCGACGGTGCCCCCCGCGACCCTGGCTTCTGGTCACCCGACGCGAAAGGCACGCGCGCAGATTACGCCAACATGCGCCGGAATGAAGCCACTGCGGCAATGGCTCTGGTGAATATTCCCCCACAACGAATTCTGTGTCTTGGCGGAGTGGATCAGGATGCTATTCACGGCTTGGCGGTGCTGGTCCCTCGCTTTTTAGAACTGTTGAGGCAACAGCAGCCGGATATCGTGGTCACCCATCCGTACGAAGGCGGCCATCCGGATCACGATACTGCTGCGCTAATTGCACATTTGGGAGCGAAAAGTCTGGCTCGCGGAGGCCATAAGCCGGCCACGATTGTGGAAATGACTTCTTATCACCTTCGTGATAGCCGGTGTGTCACGGGTGAGTTTCTTGCTACGAATGGCACTGCTCCTCCAGAATTCGCTGTCGAGCTTTCACCCGAGGAGCAGGAGATCAAGAAGAAAATGATCGAGTGTTACCGCTCTCAACGCCTGGTTCTGGAAGCATACCCTCTGAATGCCGAGCGCTTCCGGCTTGCGCCTGAATACGATTTCAGCCGACCACCGCATCCAGGAAAACTCTGGTACGAGTGTCTGCGTTGGCCGATCACGGGAGAGCGCTGGAGAGAACTGGCCGTACAAGCCGTGACGCAGTGTGATGAGGCGGCATGGGCCTGACCGTACTCAGCGTGAGCTACCCACTGGCGCAGGTCTCGCCGGGCACAGCGGGCGGCGCCGAGCAGGTTCTCGCCACCCTTGACGAATCACTGGTCCGTGCCGGGCACAGATCGGTTGTATTGGCCGCGGCCGGCTCGCGATGTTTTGGTCTACTGATTCCCGGCCCTGCTGTGCCCGGAGTTCTGGATAAGCAAACGCAGGAACGAGTCAGGCACAGCTATCGCGAAACGCTGCAGAAAGTGCTGGCGCGATTTGCTATCGATGTAGTGCATCTTCACGGATTGGACTTTCTCGATTATTTGCCGCCCGCGGGCGTGCCAGTCGTAGTCACGCTGCACTTGCCCCCGAGTTGGTATCCGGAAGACGGATTTCGGCTGAACAGACCGGAAACGTACCTGGTTTGTGTGTCTCGGTCTCAGACCCGAGAATGTCGGCCACACGCGCGCATTGAGCAAGTAATCGAGAACGGTGTTTCGCTCGAGCGATTCCATCCCGCGAAGAAAAAAGGGAAGTATGCTCTGGCGATGGGACGAATTTGTCCGGAGAAAGGATTCCACCTTGCCCTGGACGCCGCGAGCGCCGCCGGTCTGCCGTTATTTTTGGCCGGCACCGTATTCGGCTATCGCAGCCATCAAAGCTATTTCGAAGAGGCGATCCGTCCGCGCTTGAGGGACGGTCATCGCTTGCTCGGCGCAATTGGCGGCGTCCGCAAACAAAAACTCCTGGCAGGAGCGCGCTGCCTTGTCGTTACGAGCCAGGTCGCCGAAACCAGCTCTCTGGCTGCAATGGAGGCTCTCGCTTGTGGCACTCCGGTGGTTGCTTTCCGCGTAGGCGCACTCTGTGACCTGATCGAGGACGGGCGAACTGGATTTTTTGTGGACACGGTGACCGAGTTGCCAGAAGCAATCCGCGCCTCCGAAAAACTAGACCCGGTAGCATGCCGCCGGGAAGCGGAACTTCGCTTTTCGTCGAAAATAATGCAGGCGAAGTATATGGACCTATATCGGAAAGCCGCGGCCAAATCAGTCCATGGCCCAGTGCATAACGAAGATCTTCAACTTTGCGAGGTACCTTGCTAAAGGCGCACGCGGGACTCGAAACCACTGTGCTCCGCGAGCCAGGCTCCGTTGATCGCATTCTGCCCGCCTGGGTCGAACTTTGGGAGCGCTGCGCCAATGCCACAACTTTTCAGCGCCCGGAATGGCTGCGTGCCTGGATGGCATGCTTCCAACCGCAGCAGCCGTTCGTGATCGTGGTATGGCGCGACCATCAGATCGTAGGGCTGGCGCCCCTTTTGATCTACAGGCGTGAGGGCCAGCGTGTACTTGCGCTGATGGGTGGGGCCGTTTCCGACTACCTCGATGTGCTGGTTGATCTATCATTCGCCGGCGAAGCTCTGGCGATGATTTGGAAGCGGATCAAGAAAGAAGCATTGAACTGGGATGTAATCGATCTTACCGACTTGCCGGCCACCTCGGCTTTGTTGCGCAAACCACCGCGGCCTTGGCCGTGGGTTATAGAAATGCATGATGCATGCCCGGTGCTCAGTTTTCCAACCGCCGGGAAGACTCTCAGCGACTTCGTTCCGCAGCGGCAGCTCAGAAATTTGCGAAATGCGCGCAACCGGCTGGCGAGGATCGGAAATTCGCAGCTCGAAATCGCCTCGGCAGAAACGCTTCCTGCATTCCTGGATGCCATCGTAAAGCTGCATAGCTGCCGGTGGGCTCAAGACGGCTTGCCCGGCATGTTCTCCGACCCCGCCATTCGGAAATTTCACCGCCTCGTCGCGCCACAGTTGCTGGAGAAAGGCATTCTTCGCCTATACGGATTGCGCGCAGAAGGACAGCTCATTGCGGCGCTTTACGCCCTTTTCGAGAAAGCGACTGCCTACTACTACTTGCAGGGGTTTGACTTCGGATGGCGCTGGTTTAGTCCCGGCACTCAGATCCTGGGTGCCGTAATAGAAGACGCACTCAGAGAGGGCAAAAAGAAAATTGATTTCCTACGCGGGCGGGAATCGTACAAATATCAGTGGGGCGCACAGGACGAACCCACCTTCCGCCTCAGTACTCGATGTGGCACTCGGACACATGCCGAATCATTCGCCGCCTGAGAGTCTCTGCAATCAGAAGACGGCATCGCCGCATCATCACTACCGTGAATCTGGTATTCGCCTTCGAGAATGACCCTACAGAGCGCTCGGAATTGAAATCCAAATGCCTCTTATTTGAAATCTGCCAGACACCGGAATTTCAATCACGGCCATCAAAACGAACGAGCATGTAAGCATTGACTCCGGGTGTTTAAATTATGGCGGCTGAGAACAATAGTCGCGATTTGCAGGCATTCTCCAGAATCTTTGAAGTAATGTCGTTCGTGGATCGGATTCAGGAGCTTAGTCCGGAAGAAATTGAGGAAACAGCTCATCGGCTCTGCCAGTTGCCGGCGAATCCGGGGAACAGCATGAGTCTTGCGGAGGTTGTGTTCTGGGCTGGAGTTTCTACTGGAATGGACCTTTCTCGCAGTATGCAGGAAGATGTTCTTGATGGGGGCTCCGCCAGCAAGATCGAAGCTTATTCTTCGCTTTTGGCGTACTCAACCAAGAATGCAGTCGTAGACACTACGCTTGAACAGTTAGAGCCAAGCAAAGTCCGAGAATAGGCGCCGCCAGTCATGCGGCAATATCTCTGATCTTTTCATGCCACGACCGGTGCCGTTTGCGGCCGACGGCATAAAATCCTCCTGTCACTCCTAGAATTCCAATTGCCAGTATCCAGCGGTGCAGACTCCAGGCTATGCTCACGGGCGCGTTCGTCGAAGTTACGACGATGCGGCGAAATCTCCTTCGATTGGTTGCCAAAGAAAAACCGGCCGTCCCCAGGTCTGCCATCGAGCTGTCGAGAACATCGCTGCAGCCCGGGGACGGTCCACCGCACCTAGTTGCGCATTAGATGGTGCTCGCCTGTGGCAGGTTGGAGAGACGACCGCAAAGCTAGGGAAAACAATTCCCTACAAAAGATCGCCACGGCAAGCAACCGGTTGTGCGTTGTCAGAATCGGCGTAGCAGCTCGCGAGCCGGTCCTTACGGTCTTTACCCGATGGCGAACCACGCAACCGAGTATCTACAGTCAGTATCAGTAAGAACTCTTAAGAATCAGGAGCTCGTATGCCGGAAAAAGAGACCATAGAACGCGCCCGTGAAGATGCACAAGAAGGCAAGTCGCCGACCACGCAAGCCGGCGAATTTGTCCGCGAAGAGATTCACCACATACGCGAAGGGAAACACGGCGCTCGCTCTCCGCAGCAGGCCATCGCGATCGGCCTGTCAAAGGCTCGCAGCGCTGGCGTAAAGCTTCCGCCTCCACCAAAGGGGACCGCTTCGGCTCGCAAGACAGCAAAAGGGAAGAGTCACCGGACTACGCGTCGTCCTTCAAGCAAGCGCTCCCGCGCGATCACAGGCGCACTGAAGAGAGAAGGCCGCAGCGCTGCCTCCCATCGCGCTCTGGCACGGCAGGCTCGCTCCGCCGCTCGTCGACGTCGCAGCAGCGGGCGCGCACGAACCACGCGGTCTGGATCGCGCCGGTCTTCCCGCCGCAAGTGACGAATGGGCGCGCAAATAAGGATCGGCACCTCGGGCTGGCACTATAAGCATTGGTGCGGCCCGGTGTACCCGAAGAAGTGTCCTTCTTCGCAATGGTTCGACTTGTACGCGCGATATTTCAACACCGTCGAGGTGAACAATACTTTTTATCGGCTTCCGACTGAAGATGCCCTCCGGAACTGGCGTGACGCTGCGCCTCGCAAGTTCTGCTTCAGCGTGAAGGCGAGCCGCTTCATCACTCATATCAAGCGCCTCCGCGACCCGGCCGATGCTATTTCGCTGTTCTTTTCGCGAGCGGAATTGCTCCGTTCCAAGTTAGGACCGATCCTGTTTCAGCTTCCGCCCCGATGGCATGTAGATCTCGAGAGGCTGGCTGATTTTCTTCTGGCACTGCCCAGAGGGCGCCGCTACGTGTTCGAGTTTCGCGATGAAAGCTGGAACACCCCCGCCATTTTCGACCTGCTTCGCCGCCACAAAATTGCCGTCTGCATTCACGATTGGCGCGGATCGCAGTCGCCGATCGAACTAACGGCAGATTTCACTTATATCCGGTTCCATGGCGCAACGGGAAAATACCAAGGGGACTATGGCGAACCGTTGCTGCGGAATTGGGCGGACCGGATCAAGGGCTGGGCAGCCAATCTGTCGCACATTTACGTTTACTTCAATAACGACCAGTATGGCTACGCCGTGAACAACGCTCAGACGCTCCAGCACCTCCTCGATCGGGAGTTGAGCCGTGCAGCTTAGGTGTGCTTCCCGCCGCTTACGCCTTTTATCCAACAAAATGTGCAAGATAGCCCTACAGCAACACGTGTCCAGAATTACAGGCTCCGATGGATCGTCAGTTTCATTGCTGCTGTCTATGCTTCCAAGAGGCCGAAAAGGGCCAAAGGTCAGGATCGACGATAAGGAGGCTATATGCTTTATTGGGCGATGGTGTTCTTGATCATCGCAATCATTGCAGCGGTGTTCGGATTCGCCGGAGTGGCCACCGCCGCTGTAGGCATTGCCAAGCTTCTGTTCTACATTTTTCTAGTGATCTTCGTGATCACGCTGATCATGGGGCTCATGCGCAGGGGTGGCGCGCCGCCGGTGTAGCTGGCGTAGCGCCGACTGAAATTGCGTTGCGGTCTGGTCGTTGCTGTCGGCGCTACAGTTTTCTCTTTAAGCAAGTGCAGTCATCTCTGGATGGTACTTTGCTCGTACTCGTCCCAGGATGAAAACGAGCTTTCGACAATCGCCGGAAAGCTCTACAGCCAATCTTCACGCGAGGCATTGTTATGAATAGCAATCGATTGATTTCCACGCTGGCAGTGGCCGCTTTCTTGTATGTTGGCTCGCTGGCGTTTGCGCAAAATGGCGGCCAGGGCACATACCAGGATCAGGGGGATCGTGGCTCGGTCACAGTTCCTGCGGGCACAGAAATTTCAGTTCGCACCAACGAAGCTATCGATTCTCAGAATGCGTCCGAAGGGCAGCATTACTCGGCTACGGTGCTGCAAGACATTCGCGGGGGAGCCGGTGAAACGCTAATTTCGAAAGATTCCAACGCTGATTTGGTCATCCGCCGGGTGAATAGCGGAGGCACTGTCCAATCCGGGAATGTGGTCCTTGATCTCGACTCAATTACCGTGAACGGGCGGCGCTATCGGGTAAGCACCGAAGACCTGAAGCAGAGCGGTAGTGGCGGCATCGGCAAGAATCGGCGCACCGCCGAAATGGTGGGTGGAGGCGCTGCTCTCGGCACCCTGCTCGGCGCAATCGCTGGAGGCGGCAAAGGAGCAGCCATCGGTGCCGTCGCGGGTGCGGGCGCAGGCGGCACTGCTCAGGTCCTTACCAAGGGCAAGACGGTGAAGGTTCCGGCAGAAACCATTTTGCGTTTCCAGCTTGACCGGCCATTGCACTTGAGTGGCTACTGAGGCACGAAGTCAAATCTTATTTCGGGGTTGTTCACCTCGTAACTGGGAAGGCAAACGGCGTCGCTAAAACGACGCCGTTTGCTTTTGTTATGAAGGAAAGGGGCGATAAGATTGACCCCGATGACCTCAGTGATTGGGAGCCTACAAGATCGCTCGCTAACGGCAGAAGTGCTAGCTTAAAGTAAGACTTGAACCCATGCCCGGCACACGACTTGACGGCCTAAGGCAGAACCACACGTCCCTGTGTCCGCTGGAGCGAGCGAACTGGGCTCGCTCCTGCGAAACCCCGCGCACCCTCCGTTTTGGTCGAAGACGAGGGCCGTCCGCGCCAACAAAAAGTAAGGCACCCCCCTAGCGGAGATGCCTTGTGACCTTCAGAGTAAGGTTTATGACTACTGTTGGCTGGTCGGAGGAGGAGTGGAGCTGGCACCACCCTTGGTCTTGCCCCCGGTGCAGCTATCGGAGATCATGTCCACACTGGTTACGTTGAACGTTTTCCCCGACTTCGCGGTCGCCGCGCCTGAGGAACTGGAAGCTGTGGCCGAAGCTCCGCCTTCCCACGTGCCATGCACCGTGACTTCATGACCGTTGTGGGCGGAAACATCAGACCCGGTGAGGTTAACAGTCTTCCCGCTCTTCTCTTCCAGAACAGACTGGCCACCCTCGCTCTTGATGCAGCCTTTCAGCTTCTTTTCGCCCTTGGCTTCAGTCTTGTTCTCGGCGCCCATGCTGCCCTGCGACATCGAGCCGCTGGAGCTGGTTGACCCCTGCGAGGCGCTGGAGCCGGTGGACCCTTGCGAGGCGGCCGGGGACGAACTCTGCGTGCCCTGCGCGCCACTTGTATCACTTTGCGGCGTTGATTGGGCGACAGCAACCGCCACAAAAAACGCCAACGCTGTAGCAACCGACAGCAACATCTTGTTCATATGTGCTCTCCTGATTCGTTTTTGATTTCAGAACCCTGAACGGCTTAGGCAACTGCCTGACGCCTGTCACCAACCGAGATGGCTGGCAGCGGCCGGTAGTTGCTCCTGTTTCCTAGGACCCTGTTAATTGCGGCCAGAAGCTCGTCGTGCGATCCCGCCTTGTCGCAAACCGCATCGACAACATTCTTCACCCGGCTGGGAACCAGGGAGCTGCCGGAAAACATAATCACCGGAAGCTCAGGCCGGCTGTTCTTGATCGAAGTGGCGACTGCCTCGCCGTCCATTTCTGGCATTTCATAATCAACAATCACGGCATCTGCGGGATTCGAATCGACAAGATCCAATCCCAGGCTTCCGGACGAGGCAGTGAGAACACGAAAACCCATTCCCTCGAAAACAGCTTTGTACACAGTCAAGCCTGGCTGATAGTCATCAATCCACACCAGCGTCTTCGGCTCGGAAGCGGTAACCTCAACTTCCAGCCGAAGCTCAGGTCCGGAAATGCGACCGTGGCGCGCCGGGAAACACCGCTTACTCGACGTTACGACTGAACTTGCTCGTTTTCGGGCATAAGGGAGCGGAGCAGCCCAAAGCTGTTTTCTGGAGACTCTTTGCACCTTCCCAAGATATTTCGCGCAAGAAAACTGCACAATGGGGTCAAGTCTGTATCCGATATACGGGAGATCATGTAGGTAGGTAAGTAGAAGGAAGGCACGCGCGCGCCACAAGGTTTCCTAAAAAACTCCCGGTGAGTCTGCTAAACATCGAAAATCTGATATACGCGGGATGGGTTCTGCGATTGCAGCAGTGTAATGGCAACATTGTGAACCGGCACGCCGCCCGTAGTTTTTCCTGCGAGCTTACCGTGATGTGCATGTCCATGGATCACGAGGTCTGCCCCATGACGATCGACCACCTCAGCTAGACGTGACGTTCCCAGGAATGCATAGATTTCGGGGGACTCCCCTTCTACCGTAGCCATAATGGGCGAGTAGTGCAGCACAACGATTCGCTTTTGCGTGCGCAACTGAGCCATAGCGCGCTCGAGTTTCAGCGCTTCATCAATGGAAGCGCGAACGAAAGCTTTGACCTCGGGCTCACCAAAGGCGGTAAGCACGCCGCGTCCAAAGCCACCCACAAAACCTTTGGTTCCTGCGAAGCCCACACCATCGCGCTCGTAGGCGCTGCCGTCGAGAACCTTGATTCCTTCCGCCGTCATCATGCGCATCAGCTCCGCCTCGCGGCCGCTCTCGTAATCGTGATTTCCCAGCACCGCTACCGTAGGAACTCGGAGCCGAACCAACGCGTTCAGGAGTGGCTCCATCTCCGCAGGCTGACCAAAATTCGTGAGGTCGCCGGCCAGGACCAGCAAATCGGCCTCATCGCGCACCTGGTTGAGCTGATCGCGTAACGCACTGTAGCGCTGAGCAGTGAAGTGTAGATCGGCAGTTGCAGCAATTCTCATTTCGTCGCTGGCTATTGCTCCTTAGCCGTCGGCTCGGTGTCTGCTCCCAAAGCTTAACCGCATGTTTTACCCACGAAGCTTATTAGCTTCGGCTCTCTTCTTTGGCGATATTCCTCAAGCAGATTCTCAAGTCCCCATTCTTGCAGATCAATGGCAAACATAATCTCATCGACCAAGCTGCCGCGGAAGGGAGCCTTTGGATCTGGATGCTTAATCTCACCAGCAAACCGCGAAAGCAGATCATCCCACAGGGTAAGGGGAACGTAATTGCTATGGGCCGGATATACGAAATGAAACAGGATCAGGGCCCAGAATAGAATCTCCCAGTGCTCACCGGCGTGCCGCAACACGCGATCCCAGTCCAGCCGGCCTTTTGTGCCATAAATAATATGGGCGATGTCAGCGCCATCAAATCTCTCTCGACGGGTGACGAAGAGCTTCGAAGCGAGAAGCTCCTCCGGAGCAAGCACGCGAGTGGGAACATCGACAATCATGGCTGGGTGTGCCAGTTCGATCCACGAAGAATCAACTGTAATCACCGCGTTGCTCATGCCGGTGATCAGGTCCACAAAGAACTCATCTCGATGAGCTTTGGCCAGCCAGACCGGATCGAGAATTTCACACTCGAATCCATGCTCTTGTAAGTAACCAAGCGCCTGCGCCACGTCCTCGGAGCGAAGAAAGACGTCGAGATCTTTCGTGTAGCGGCAGATCCCGGTGTGCTGCTGCAGGGCAAACGCGCCAGCCACGGCGTAGGGCACGTGCCGGTCTTCAAGGACGCTTAGCACCTCTCGGTAGAGACCCTCCTGCTTCGGAGGGATCGCCACCGGAATGGAGGATGTCAGCGTCGCGCTGTCCGGCAATTTGTCAACTGGTTCCGGCATGAGCCGCTTGGATGTGCTTTTCTGCCTTGCGGTTGCAGTTGCGGTACTTAGATCAGGCAACCCGGCAGGCCGTGTGGATAAAACCTATCAGGCTTGATGCAATGTCCCGATTGCCATTCCCTCGCCCTCACATGAACAAATCTGCTGTATCGCATCATGCCCTCGCGCAATGGTGCGCCCTTCGAAAAACCGTCCCATAGTTCGGCGCAACGGAACAATCCAAACTTGCATCTTTTTGGGCGAACGTCTTATGTCCTCCACGGTCGATCCCTTGACGGGCAAATCAGCCCTGGCTCCTCTCGGCAATGAAATCAACGGAGAGAGCCTTGCCCAGCGAATCGCGGAACTCGGTGAGTGGTTCCACAATCTCGACCTTCATGGAGTTCATACCGCGCCCTATCATTTTCTTGGTGACTTTCCGAACATCAAGTGGCAGCCAATCAGCAAGGCGATTCCGCAGGATCTCACCGGCGCCATGGTCCTAGATATTGGCTGCAACGCAGGGTTCTACTCGATACATATGAAGCGGCGCGGAGCGCGGCAGGTACTTGGCATCGATGTAGACGACCGTTATCTAAATCAGGCGCGCTTTGCTGCAGAGACTCTGGGTCTGGACATCGAATTCAGGAAGTGCTCGGTATATTCAGCCGACGAAATTCCGGGACAATTTGATTACGTGTTGTTCATGGGTGTGTTCTACCACCTTCGCTACCCGCTTTTTGCTCTGGACAAGATCATCAAGAAAGTTGGAGAAAAGCTGGTGTTTCAGACCATGATTCGCGGCTCGGAAGGGGCACGAAGATGGGACGACGACTATCCTATCTGGAACAAGGAGATTTTTCGCCACCCGGATTTCCCGGCGATGTATTTCATCGAGAAGAGTTACTCCCACGATTACACAAACTGGTGGATTCCGAACCGC
>Ga0070717_10000616_pt1 | contig 22849 bp, 16 predicted proteins | sample LARL113metaG_FD_71366 | JGI IMG/M metagenome (GOLD analysis project Ga0070717, IMG submission 71366) | Corn, switchgrass and miscanthus rhizosphere microbial communities from Kellogg Biological Station, Michigan, USA - LAR L11-3 metaG | ecosystem: Host-associated > Plants > Roots > Rhizosphere ...
TTCATGTGGGCCTCCGAAATCACACTAAACGTCGTCCTGAAGGCAATTGGTATCGAACTCTAACGACTTGCGCCTTCGGAAAGTGGCAGTCTACCACTCTACAATGGGGAGGCCGACTTCAAACTCACCGTGCAAAGATGTCTTTTCGGATTTCAGCGGCCTAAGATCGACAGCGTATCCGGCTGGATCAAAGGACGGCTGTGCACAGACGATGGTGTCTGACCACCGAGCCCCGGTGGATACAACCTTTCTACGCGAAAGGGCAACAGTTACGCTGCAACGCGTTGGATGTTGAACTCTCCGATCATTGCGAGGAGACGTGGAGCAGCTGATTGAATGGCAAATCCCAGACACTCCGACACTGAGGCCACTCCATGGGATGTACGTAGGAGATGGTAATCAGACAAGAAAGGCAGGACACTGGCCATGAATGCTGTTGCGGCGGACAGGCAGCGGGGCTTGCCGGTACAGACATATGCAAAGCTTGCGGGAGTATTGGTCCTGCTCTCGTTCGTTGGGGGCGGTTTTGGTGAGGCGTACATCCCGTCGAAGCTCATCGTTGCCACTGAGGCCGCGGTGGAGGCGTGCTGTGACGTGACGTTGGCGCTGATTTTTTACGTGCTCCTGAAGCCGGTCCACAGGTATGTTTCTCTTCTCGCCGCATTTTTCGGCCTTATGGGTACTGCAACCTTTGCCGCTGCCGAGTTGTTTTATTTTGCGCCAACGCTGGTCCTGAAAAGCGGTGGCTATCTAAGGAGCTCTTCTCGCCCGATCAACTGAATACGCTCGCGCTCCTGTCACTCAATCTCTTTGCATTGGGCGCGGTGATATTCACTGTGTTTTATGGGGTTGGTTGGGTTCTGCGTGGGTACCTGATCTTTGAATCGGGTTATCTCCCCAAGTTCCTCGGTATTCTGATGACCATTGCTGGTTTGGCGTTTATCGTCAGCAATTTCATGGTCGTGCTCGCGCCCGGGTACCGGTCAGACTGGCTTCTGGTGTTGATGTTCCCTGGGTTGTTGTCACTGACTGTTTGGCTGCTCGTCAAAGGCGTTGACCTGCGCAAATGGGAGGAGAAGACGGCGGTTCGCAGCCTAGTCTGACGATGATGGCGTGTTCGGTGCTTGTCGTCTCGGTGCTGGCCCTGCCGGACACTTTCTTCGCATACTTGGCGTTAAATCCCTATAGCGCTCATTGATAACGAGTTTCGATTTGTGAGCTGGGTTTGTTTTCATGCCAGTTTCAGTGGTGGAACCGAACAAGCACTGGGGACCGTGTCATAAACGTGTCCCTGCGGTCGTCATCGAATGCGTCGAGGCCGCCATTCTCGCAACATTCCTCAGGCACCTCCGTGCGGGCTTTGTTTTCTCGGCAAGTGGTTGATGTCATATGATTTGAAACGAAATCTCGGCCTTCGGCCAACTAATAGGCGCTTTGGAACGTCGTTACTCTTCCCTGATTGAGAGCAGCGCGAACCATTTCAAGTTCCGGATGTTGATATGCATCGCAGCTCTCACATCTTTATGCCCCATGGTCTTCATCACCGCCGCGAGATTCCCGGTGTACGTCAGTACCTGTGTGCCGTAATCATGCCGGCTGCAATACAGGACCAGATCCTCAGGAAGGCCGGCCTTCGCACGAGCTGTGCGAAACTGTCTTCCCACATCCGTCAAATGACCGCACTTCGATCGCTTGGACGCAAACAGCCATCCTTCGCTTCTTCCACCGGTGCGCGTCGCAGCACCTCGCACACCCGGTCGCTCATTGGGATCATCCTTCTACCATCAGCGGTCTTGCTGTCTGGCACGAAGATGATTCGGTTGTTCCAATCGAGGTTCTCCACGCGAATGCGATAAAGCTCTCGCTGGTTCCGCATTCCCGTGTCCCTCGCAAGGATGATGATGTCCCGAAACAGCTCGAAAGTGCCAGGCGTCCAATTACAGGCCTCTGCGGCGACCAGCAACTTCTGTTCCGCATCATCATCCAGCCTTAGACTGCGCCCATGCTCCGTCAGCAGCTTGAATTTTGGAACCCTGCCGATCAGATTCCATTCTTCTGCTCTGTGGAGCATCCGGCGCAGCGTTCGAAGCGCACAGTTTGCGTTCGATGCCGAGCCTCTGAAACTGAGCCCTTCCACATCCTCCTTCGTTATGTGATCCAGGCGCATGCCAACGATTTTCGTCATCGAAAGCAGGCGCCAGCCGTTACAGTAATAGGCTTCGACTTCGCCGCGAGAGTTGCCGATTCGACCCAACTCAAAAACCGAGTCGAGAACTCCTGCAGGCTGGGAGCCTTCCTGTCCAACAGACCGTTTCCTCCCATGGCTTGTGAGAGCCTCAAAGCCGCAATCTTCCCGGCTCTCTTCTTGTTGGTCTCTTTGGTAGATCTTCGATATCGCTTGCCAGGCAACCTGAAGTCATACCAATAAAATCTCGAATCCTTCTTCCTAAATAGCTCCACGAGTTTCCTCCATAGCAGCCCGCGCGGAAGGCGCTCGTGTGTTCTTCCTAATGAACTCAGGTAGAACAGGAGGATCCTAGCTCACTCAGTCCTCTATTTCTACCCGACCCGAATCAATACGTCGCACTAGCGAATCTGCAGGAATGAGTCGGTGCCGAGCGCAGTTTCTTTCAACGCGCCAGTTCATTCCTGTAGAGTCCCAGCATCAGAACCCCTGCCGCGAGAGGGACTGCCAGCCCCACCTTGAGAGTTCCAAATTGATGGCTGGCATAGCCAACCAATAAGGGCAGAGTGGCTCCTCCAAAGTTAGCCATATTAAATGTGATGGAGCCAGCGCGCGCGCTGGCTCGGCCGAATCTCTGGGAAAAGAGCGAGATGGTAATCGGATAAACCGCCGAGAGACCGAGTCCGGCGACAGTCGCGCCAGCGACAAGGCCGGTTATCGTATGGGCCAAAACCAAACCTGCCGTTCCGGTGCAGGCAATCACAAGGCCAGCGCGCGCAAGCACGATCTCGGATGTCCACCTCAACACGATAGGTGCAAGCCATCTCCCTATCATCAGCGCAAAGTAAAAGAAAGAAGGAGTCATGACCGGCAAGGCGCCAGACCAAGTGATTTGCTTCGCATAAGAGGCCAACCAGCCGCCGATGGCGCTCTCCATCCCGACGTAGAGAAAAAACAGGGCACTCAAGATGAGAACGCCACGCTGTCTCCAATCGATCTTCAGATTCGCCGGTTCTGTGCTGAGTGTGGTCCTCTCTGGACAACCGAAGGATATCTTCGAAACGCCAAGCAGGATTACCAGCATAGCTCCCGCAAGCACATACAACAGCAGCGGCACGCGCTGAACTCGGACCGCAGCAGCTACGAGAAACGGACAGCTGACTGCGCCGGCGCTCCAGGAGAAGTTCAGCAGGTTTAGCGCGCAGCCGCGTGCTTCGGGATTGATTTCGGCAATGGCCACATTGCAGGCCGGGATGGTCAATCCAAGAGCGACACCATCCAGAACGATGCAAAGAAGGCCGAGCGGGTATGGCATGACAGGCAATGTACCTACCCCTGTGGCCGCTGCAGCGAGGCCAGCCTTTATGGCGAAGCTGTATCCCAATCGGCTTGCAATTGCACCCGAGAAAGCAATCCCCAGTGACGCACTCAGGAATTGGACGGTGAACAAGTAACCTGCCTCGACGTAGCCCAATTCCCACCGCGCAGACAATATCGGCAGCATGGGCCCCAGGAGTACGGTCACCATGCCGATAGGGACAAACGTGGCGTGTGCCGCGATGGTGACCGAGCTTGATCGCATTCCGAGCGGCGTAGAGGAATTGAAGGGCATGGCTGGGCTAAGCTGGCGCACACCGGCAGAGGACGCGTTGATGTAACCCGGTTTTCTGGATGTTTGGTGAGCGGGAGTCGAGGCCGCAGTAGGGGCCGGATTTCATCGCAATGTTTCTCGCCATACAATTGTTTTCTTCGGCGACGTTCTCGCGCCAAATCCGCGTCTCAGATCCTTGGTCTGCAAGATTGCTGAGCGTCAGCCAATTGAGCTTCAAGGATAGCCCAGGTTGTTAGCCGGTTCACGGCACATCCTGCTTTTATCTGGTAGAAAATGATTTTTTTTTTTGACAGTTTGTCTTCCTCACGATAGCCTTCCGTCGCCAAGCGTGGGCGGCTGATACCCTGCTGGTGGCGGTGCAAGTTAGGTATGCCTGGCCTTCCCAACCTCGAATCTTCCACAACGTGCGTGCTTTGCCAGGTTGTAAAAACTATCGCGCTGTTGTGTCCCAGTCTGTCAACGAGATTTCTGGCGTCCCACCTGAGGAACCACGGTGAACGCGATACGAGTTCCGCTTCCGTCGGCACGCGCGTTCAATGGCGAACAACATTTGATAACAAGCAGGTGGAAGCCGTGTGCACTCCAATTCTAAGGATGTCTGTAGTCCTGGCGATTATCACGTCCCTAGCGGCGATGCCGGGGATCAGAGGTGATGATGCTGCCGTCAACACAATCAACAGTCAGACCTTTTTGCAACGGAACTCGACACCTGCAAGTCCTGCCGCCGCGAGATTTTCCACCGCGGTTGAAGGTCTCCTCAGGCAGATGACTCTCGGCGAAAAGATCGGGCAAATGACTCAGCTGGAAGTGGGTATGATCACCGATGGTGTCGGCCAGGGCATTCATGTGAATGCCGAAAAATTGCACAAAGCAGTTGGGCAGTACGGCGTGGGATCAATTCTCAACGTCAATGACGAAGCACTCCCCGCTCAAAAGTGGCAGGAAATTACCCGCGCCATCCAGGCGGAGGCAAAAACGACCCGCCTGCGCATACCGGTGCTCTACGGAATTGACTCTATTCACGGCGCTAATTACGTCCTCGGTGCCACGCTATTTCCGCAGCCGCTGGGGATGGCAGCCACATGGAACCCGGAGCTGATGTTGCGAAGCAGCCAGATCGCAGCCGCAGAGACTCGAAAAGCGGGTATCCCGTGGTCGTTTAGCCCGGTGTTGGATGCAGGTCGTCAGCCACTTTGGCCGCGCTTATATGAAACCTTCGGCGAGGACACGTATGTGGCAAGAGTCATGGGCGTGGCGACCGTTAGGGGATACGAAGGAACGGATATCTCAGGCGACACCAGCGTTGCCGCTTCCTTGAAACATTACGTCGGCTACAGCTATCCCACGACCGGTGGTGACCGTAGCCCAGCCCTGATTCCGGAAAACACATTGCGTGAATACTTTCTACCCGCGTTTGCTGCAGCCGTGAAAGCGGGTGCGCATACTGTAATGGCGAATTCAAGCGAGGTTAACGGAATTCCGGGGCACGCAAGCGCGAATCTGTTGAAAGATATATTGCGGGACGAGTTGGGCTTCAATGGACTGGTAGTCTCCGATTGGGGAGACATCAAAAAACTGGTCTCGGTACACCACATCGCGGCAAATGAGAAGGACGCCACCAGGATCGCCATTCTTGCCGGAATCGACATGAGCATGGTGCCGAGCAGCTACAGCTTCAGTGGTCTTCTGTTGCAACTTGCGCAAGAGGGCAAAGTTCCGGTGAGTCGAATCGACGAAGCTGTGCGTCGTATTCTTACTGTGAAGTTCCAGCTTGGGCTCTTCGACGATCCGCTTCGTGGCATTGATGCGCCGACTGTGATCGGCTCTGCGGAATCCCGTCAGGTTAGCCTCGAAGCTGCACGTGAATCTATCACCCTCTTAAAAAATGATGACCATATTCTGCCGTTGTCTAAAATGGCCCATGTACTCGTTACTGGACCGGACGCGGATTCGCTCATCCCGTTGGACAATGGATGGAGTTATACATGGCAGGGCGATCGCTCGAGCGTATATCCGACGGACCACCCAACAATTCTGGGCGCCGTCAAGGAAAAAATCGGCGCCGGTCAAGTCGTCTATTTTCCCGGTACGACGTTCAGCAAGGAAATTGATATTCCGAAGGTAACGGAGGCGGCAGCGACGGCGGATGCAGTTATCATTTCTCTGGGTGAATGGGCGTATGCGGAAACGCCGGGAAACATAGCGGACCTGAACCTCCCTGATGCACAACTCAATTTGGTGAACGAGGTTCTAAAGGCGAAAAAGCCCGTAGTTCTGGTTTTGACTGAGGGACGTCCACGAATTATTAACCGGATTGCGGATTCCGCGCCGGCTATCGTTATGGCCTACAATCCAGGTAATGAAGGTGGACGAGCGATCGCAGATATTCTCTTTGGCGATGTGAATCCCAGTGGCAAGCTGCCCATTACGTATCCTCGTTGGCCAAACCGGCTTTTTACTTATGATCACAAGGTGTTCGAAGGGGAGGATTCCCGCGAAGGCAAGATGCTGGATACGCCGCAGTTCGAATTCGGTTATGGCTTGAGCTACACGAATTTCGTCTACACTGATTTGCTTGTGTATCCTACGTCTGATTCCGGCAAACGCGTCATCCATGTAGAGGTTACGGTCAAGAACGATGGCGAGCGCGAAGGGAAAGAAGTCACGCAGCTTTATGTTTCCGAAAGCGTGGCGAGCATCACGCAGCCGCTGAAACGATTAAAGCGATTCGCGAAAGTTTCTCTTCGTGCAGGGGAATCGCGGCGCATTTTGTTTGAACTCACGCCCGAGGATCTTTCGTTCATTGGCCCGGAAAATAGACCTATCATCGAGCCCGGAGTTTTTAATCTGAGCATCGGCGGACTTACTCAAAGTATCGACTGGAAATAACGCAAGAAACACGCGCGCACACCTACGATGAACGAAAGCAAAGGCAAACGCGCCGCGGGCAACGGACTTACCCTGAAAGATGTAGCACCACACGCTGGATGCACAGCCAGCACTGTGTCGGCAGTCCTGAATAATTCGCCGGCCGCAAACGTTATCTCGCGAGAAACGAAGGAACGGGTTCTCTCCGCCGCCCGAGAACTGAACTATCAGCCGAACTTCGCTGCCCGCAGCCTTCGTATTAAACGCAGCTACACGGTTGGTGTGATCACCGAGGAAATCGGAGACCCCTTGATCCAGCAATTGGTTGATCTTGAAGATCTGAACAAGGATAAGCGACAAATCCACCCCGAGGATCTGCTATTACGTTTGTTACAGTTCTTTGCTGAAATCCGATTTTTTGGGGGGGAGACATGGAAAATAAAACCTCACGTCGCGATTTTCTGAAGTCATCCGCAGCCAGGGCAGCGGCGTTGGCTACTTCCGGTGCGTTGTTGCGGCCCACGTACGCCGCGGACCAGTACGGAAACCTGTCCCTTTGGGTTACTGATGAAACTCGGCGCTTGCAGCCGACGCCATCTGTGGCGTGGAAAGCTGCTGCCGGATCTCACCCTTCTGACACCGTGACTCTCGATCCGGACAATAAATTTCAGGAAATCCTCGGATTTGGCGCAGCATTTACCGACGCGGCATGCTTCACGTTCAACCGGCTTGGCCCTGCAGCGCGCGAAAAACTGTTTCATGATCTCTTTCATCCTTCAGAAATGGGCTTGAGCGTGTGCCGGACTTGTATTGGATCCAGCGACTACTCGACCCACGTGTACAGTTTTGACGAAGGCGATCCCGACCCGGATTTGAATCGTTTCTCCATTGAACACGATCACGCCTACATCTTGCCTATGTTGCGAGAGGCGCGAAAGGCAAATCCCGATCTCTTCTTGTTTTCGTCTCCGTGGAGTCCGCCAGGATGGATGAAATCGAGTCGCTCGATCCTAGGTGGCTCTATGCGCCGCGAGTTCATGCCATCGTATGCGAACTACTTCGTCAAATTCCTGCAAGGCTACGAGGCCGAGGGTGTCCCGGTGCAGGCCGTGACGGTCCAGAACGAAGTGGACACCGACCAGGACGGGCACATGCCAGCCTGTACGTGGCCGATGGAGAACGAGGCCGATTTTGTTCGCAATTACCTCGGCCCGGCTTTTGAGCGCAGCGGAATTAAGACTAGGATTTGGATCATTGACCACAATTACAATCTTTGGGGCCGAGCCCTGGGTGAACTGGAGACTCCTGATGTCCGCCGCTACACCAATGCCGTCGCCTGGCATGGCTACTTAGGCAAGGTGGAATGGATCGATCGCGTGCACACCGTCTATCCCGATGTCGAAATGTATTGGACCGAAGGCGGGCCTGATTACACCGATCCGAATTATGCGAAGGATTGGTCAAAATGGAGTGCGACTTTCGCCGGCATCCTGCGACATTGGTGCCGCTCCATCACGGGCTGGAACTTAGCCCTTGATGAACGCGGGAGTCCGAACATCGGGCCTTTCAATTGCGGTGGAGTATTGACCATCAATTCGATCAGCCAGGAAATTTCCTACAGCGGACAGTACTGGGCCCTAGCTCACTATTCGCGTTTTGTCCGCCGACGCGCACACCGTATTGATTCTCAGGGCGCAGCTCCTAACCTGCATCACCTGGCGTTTGAGAATCCCGGCGGACAACGCGTTCTGGTTTTGACTAACACAGGTGTGTCAAGGGAGTGCCACGTCAGGCTCGGTGACAAGACCGCGATCATCTCCCTCAGCCCGAACTCGGTGACTACCGCTCAATGGGTTTGAGGATTGATCATGATCTCTCTGCTCCCGGGTTCTCGCTCGAAATTTCCCAGCGGCAGAGGCACCATTCAAAGTATCGCTTGGGAAATGACCTGTGGAACAGGCCCGTTCCCGTCGCCGTGGTCATCTCAGCAGCCCTCGCGCAGTTAGGAACAGACCAACTTCCCGGGAAAGTAAGCCCACCAGGGGCATCGAGCAATATGATATGTTCCCATGGCGGATGTGTTTCATTTACGGCGTACTGCGCCTCTAGCACAAGATGAACGAAACTAGAGAAAAAGGCGGTGCTGGCTTAGTTACCTTAAAAGATGTAGCACGATACGCCAGATGCACCCCGAGCACTGTGTCGGCGGTCCTGAATGATTCCCGCGCGGCCAGAGTTATCTCGCGAGAAACTAAGGAACGCGTTCTCGCTGCCGTGCGAGAGCTGAACTATCAGCCAAATTTTACCGCCCGCAGTCTGCGGACAAAGCGGACGTACACGGTGGGGGTGATCACAGAAGAAATTGGAGACCCATACGGAGCGTTGGTAATTAGCGGAATCGAATCTTTCCTCACGTCGAAGAAGTATTTCTTCGCAGCGGTCGCACACCGTCACAATCGGCACTTATTTCAACAGTACTCAAACATTCTTCTCTCAAGGGGTGTGGAAGGCCTCATTGCCATCGATACAAGTTTATGGGGATCATTCAACGTACCCGCTGTTGCGGTTGCAGGACATCGGCGAAATAAAGGCGTCACAAACATCGTGCTTGATCATCGCCGCGCAGCAGAGTTGGCGCTTTCACATCTTTGGGAACTCGGGCATCGATGTATTGCGTTCCTTCGCGGGCAACCTTTCAGTTCTGATTCGAGGCAACGATGGCGATCGATTAGGGACGCGGCGAAAAAGATCGGCCTCGAAATTGAGCCGGAATTGACGGGTCAACTACAGGACGATGATCCCTCCCCACAAGTCGGGTACCGAGTCACCAAACAGCTGCTCTCGCGATCGAACAGTTTCACCGCCCTGTTCGCGTATAACGATATTTCTGCCATCGGCGCAATCCGCGCTATCCAGGAAAGTGGCGCGCTCGTGCCGGGCGATATTTCTGTGATCGGATTCGACGATATCAGGGAAGCGGCATACCACCTCCCTAGCCTGACGACGATCCGCCAGCCACTGCGCACCATGGGTGAAATAGCCGCCCGCACCTTGCTCAGTCGCATTGAGGGGCGGGAAGACTATCCTGCGGAGATTGCAATTGAACCCGAGCTGATAATCCGCGAATCAACCGGTCCTTGTCCTAAATGAATGCACCGGTCTCGCCGAGCGCGGGGAAATTCTAATTCTCATAGTCTGTGCTCCGGCTCGCCCTGAGCTTTCGGACGTCCGGACTGCCGTTCCCATTTCTTGTGGGCGTAAGCCGACCCTTAGGCAGAATCCTCAAAGAAATCGTTAAAATATCGTTATTTTTCTCTTGACAACAGCTGCTCTGTGCCTCTAAATGTTTGCCCATTGTTCGGGTACGCTCGTGGGGGCTCTTCAGCCCAGTTCGTGCGCCGGAGGGATGTGCCATGCGTGTTCATCTGTTGGTGTTTCTCTGTCTCGCTCTGTGTTTGCCACTGTACGGTCAGCAATTCACGGGAACAATTCGCGGCATAGTGACTGACAACTCGGGAGCGGTGATTCCGAATGTCGAGGTCTCAGTCACCAACGATGCTACTGGCGAAACCCGTAAGGTTACGACCAATCAGCAAGGCGAGTACGTGGCGTTGCAACTGAACCCGGGCACATACACAGTCAGAATCAAGCACTCTGGTTTCAATGAGTTCGTTAGCAAGGGCGTTGTGCTGAACGTTTCCAGTGTGGCTGTCGTTAACGCCCAGCTGGGGTTGGGAAGCGTAACTCAAGAAATCACCGTGGAATCTGGCGCCGTTCAGGTTGAAACCTCAAGTGGCTATGTGGGAAATGTGGTCGAAGGTAAAGAGGTTCAAGAACTGCCCCTAAACGGACGCAGCTTCGCTCAATTGACCCAGTTGATGCCAGGCGTTTCGCCGGCAGCCAACTTCGATACAAAGAACAAAGGCCTGCAAGCCGGCGTGGATTTTTCCGTAAATGGCAACAACACCACCGGAAACATCTTCCTGGTCGATGGTGTGAACAACAACGACATCGGTTCGAATCGCACAATTCTTATTTACCCCTCCATCGACGCGATCCAGGAATTCAAGATTCTGCGCAACAGTTACGGTCCTGAGTACGGCCAAGCGATGGGCGCGATTGTCAGTATCGTTACAAAAGGTGGAACCAACAGTTTCCACGGTAACGTGTTCTACGGCGGACGCAATGACATCTTGAACGCCGCTGATTATTTCAACAACCAAAACAAGCTTAAGAAGGATGTTCTTCGTCGTAACGATTGGGGTTATACCTTTGGTGGGCCCATCAAGAAGGACAAGCTGTTTTTCTTCTGGTCCGAGGAATGGAACCACGAACAGCGCGGCGCTGCCCGCAGTGGAGACGTTCCAACCGCCGCAGAGAAGCAAGGCGACTTCAGCAACCCGCGGAGCGACTTTACTCTTGGGGCAAATAACGTCCATGTGCCATGCGACCCCGCTCCGACGATCAGCGGGAACGCTGTAACAAACATTTCGCAAGTACCGACGGGCGGCCTTTCACCAGGCGGACAGGCGTACTTGAGCATGTTCCCCGACCCAAACGTTGCCAACCCGGTGAACTGTAAAAACTGGGCCGAATCTATTACAGCTCCTATTCGTTGGCGGGAAGAGAACGTAAGAATGGACTACAGGCTTACCAACACTTGGAGCGTGTTCGGCCGTTACACCCAGGATCACTGGGCCCAGCCATTCCCGAGCACCCTGGGGTTTTGGGGGGACGATCAGTATCCTTCGATTGAGAGCAGCTGGCAGCAACCCGGTTACCAGGCAACCATCAAGCTGACGAAACTGTTCGGGAGTTCGGCGGTCAATGACTTCCAGGTTTCGTATGCCGCCAACCGGATTAGGATCACACGAGCCGGCACTGATCCTAAACTGAACGATACTATCAACCAGCTCGCGCCCACATATTACCCGTTCTCTCAGAAGCTGGAAGGCAATCAGGTCGGCTACCCTGGGTTCTGGGGCGGCTGCGGCTCGGACTGCGCTACTGGCGATAACCTGTGGACCCAGGCGCCGTGGCACAATAATGAGCAGCTTTTAATTTTCAGAGATGACTTCCAGAAATCAGTCAGCACTCACACGTTCAAAGTAGGATTCCTAGTGACTTCCAACCAGAAGAATGAGGTGGTCAACAACCCTTCCACCCAAAATGCCTTCTACTGGGGCGCTGCGAGCAACGATACAGGAAATGGGGCATTTAATATGCTCTGGGACCAGGTTACGTGGGGCGGCAGTGAGGATCAGACGAACCCGTTCTCGCAAATTCGTTGGCACGATATTGAGCCCTATTTTGGGGATTCGTGGAAAATTCGGCGGACCGTCACCTTGGAGTACGGCTTCCGGTGGTCGTTCCTGCGTATGCCATATAGCGGTCCGAACAGGATTTCCAACTTTGTGCCCAGCCTCTATAACCCTGCGCTTGGCGGAGATCCATGTAACGGCGTCGTACTTCCCCCGGGTACGAATTGGTGCTCTGCTGCCGGATTTTCGTCCGGCTCACATGCGCAGAACCGCGCTTTAAAGCAGCAGAACAACCACGCCGTCGCGCCGAGACTCGGAATTGCGTGGGACGTGCGCGGCGATGGAAAGACGGCAATCCGGGCTGGGGTAGGCCAGTTCTTCCAGCGCGAGCGATTGAACAACACGCTCCAAATGGCTACCAATCCGCCATTTTCGCTGTCCGCTAGCTATAGCCGGGCCTTCGACACTCCTCCCACAGCAGGTACTCTGACGGCATCTGGAACCCCAGGGTTTAGTCAGGATCCAAGCGATATTCTTCCCAACACCTGGCAGTGGAACCTTACAGTCGAGCGGGAAGTCATCCGCAATAGCAAGATGGAGCTCGCGTATGTCGGCAACCGTGGTATTCACTTGCTTGGCTACACGGATGCCAACGCGGTTCCTCCCAGCCAGCGCGTGAACTTTGCCCTGAATAACAATAATAGTGTGCGTCCGTTTGGGGCAGGCAGCTGGGGGACGATCAATGACGCCTTTTGGGGCGCCAGTTCAAACTACCACGCTCTCCAGGCGCTTTTCCGCACCCGCGTGAAAGCACTGGACGCCCAGTTTGCCTACACGTTTAGCAAGTCGCTTTCGGACACCGATATCACCAATAGCGGAAATGTGGAACAAGCCAGTTTGTTAGTCGATCCCTTAAATCAGCGCCGCAACTACGGACCCAGCTACATCAACCGCCCACATATCTTTACAGGGAACATCGTCTATGACGCTCCTACCCTGAATGGTCGAAATGCTTTCGTGCGGACTGCCTTAGGAGGCTGGGAAGTGTCAGGCATCCTAGGCTATGCCAGCGGAACATCCATAACCACCTATGGAGTCCGCAAGGCAGCCGGTGCGCCCGGTGGCCTTAATGGCACTGGTGCCAGCCAGGACAACCTGCGTCCAAACCTCGTGCCGGGTCAGGGTTGTCGGGCCCACGGTTCTGCGAGCAACGGTTTTGTGAAGAATGATTGGTTGAACCCGAACCGATACACGCTGGTTGGATATGTCGTCGGATCTCCGACGGGTAACGCCGGGGTCGGAGACTGCCTTGGGCCAGGGCTTGCCAATACCGACATGGGAGTTTACAAGAACTTCAAGGCGGGGGAGCGCGTCACCGTGCAATTTCGTATGGACTTCTTCAATCTGTTCAATAAAGCCCAGTTTTTGGGTGATGCCCAGGGGTTTAGTCCACTCAACCCTAACCTCGACACCGGCGCCACGGTGACCGGAAACGTGGTTACCTCATACGACGTCAACCCCTCTTACGGTGTGTCCAACAAAGACAAGGGGCCACGGGAAATTCAGTACGGTTTGAAAGTGAGTTTCTGAGCGACCGAATCGCAATGAGGTGAGGCTTGACTTCGGTCAGGCCTCACCTTTTAATGTTTGTCTATTCATGGGTTCTCTCCGCAGTGCTGGTTGTCTCCTAGCGAAAGCCCTTTTACGTGGATCCTCACGTCGTTCCGCCCTCGTGGCTATTTTTCTGCTGGGAGTTTCTGCGAGTGCCGCACAGTACCAGGACCGAGACCGGAGTCAAAAATCATCTCCAGACATTTTGCAACATTACGATGCAGCTCGTACGTTCCAAATCAGTGGCGACCAGGAACATGCGGCGGCGGAGTACAAGACGTTTTTGGCCGACGCCTTGCGGCAAATTGGAAACGCGAACGTCAATGCTGGCAGGCTGGACGAAGCTGACAAGCTCTTCACGGAAGCTCTAACTGAAGAGCCGGAAAATCCCAAAGTGGGTCTCGATTACGCAGCACTCCGACTTCAACAGGGCAACGCAAAAGAGGCCCAGATCCTTGCTGAACGAAGTCTCCAAGAGGCGCCCGATGACGCAAGAGCCCAGTACATCTTAGGTAGCGCCTTATTTCAGCAACAGAACTATAAAGACGCGAAGGAGCATTTGGAGAAAGCGGTCGTAGCCGATGCAAAGTTCGAGGTCGGATACCTCCTTGGCATTACTTACATTAAGCTCACTGACCTGAACCACGCCACAGTCCTCTTCGACGAGATGGCGGCAGGCTTGGGCGATACGCCGGAAATTCACGTTCTCTTCGGGCGCGCGTATCGCGAAGGGGGCTACCTCGATCAGGCCATCGCTGAGCTGCGGAAAGCGATTGCCAAGGACAGCAAGACCAAAGTTGCCCACTATCTCCTCGCGATGGCCTACCTGGAGCGCGATGGAGACTCGGGGTTTGGCGAAGCCGTGCCGGAGCTTGAAACCGAGCTGAAGTTAAACCCCGATGATCCCCGGACTCATTACATGTTGGGATACATCGCGCTCAAGCGCCACGATGCGCAGCAGGCCGAAGTGGAACTGGCGCGGGCTGCGGAATTGGATCGCGAAAATCCGGACCCGCTGATTAGCCTCGGGCAAGTGTATTTCGATGCAGGGCGCCTGCCTGAAGCAGAAAAGACTTTCCGCCGCGCGATTGCCGTAACAAGAGATCCCTCTCGAAACGGATATCAGATCAATCGTGCTCATTATGCCTTAGGGCGAATACTGTTGCAGACTGGTCGCGAAGATGAAGGTAAAAAAGAATTGCAACTCTCCGCAGAATTGCGGGACAAGCCGCATCCGGAGCGGGGCGCGACAGGGCCAGTTGCCGACAAGCCGGCGGCGGATGACGCGAAGCCGCTTCCGGGAACCCGAAATGGACAGCCTTCCCCGGATGAGTTGTACAAAGTAGAGGCACTCATGAACGAACTCAAGACAGCCGTCGCAGATAGCTACAATAATCTAGGTGTCATAGCTGCCGGCGACAGAAACTATCCCGCGGCGATGGACTACTTTGCCAAGGCGGGCACGTGGAATCCTGCTCTTGAGACTCTCGATCGAAATCTTGGTATGGCTGCATTCTACGCCAATCAATACGCCGGGGCTGTCGGGCCGCTAGGTAGACACATCGACCGGCATCCTGATGATCTGCGGGCCCGGGCTGCCTTGGGTCTGTCGCTCTTCGAGATCCAGAATTACAAAAAGGCGATTGAGGCTTTGCAACCAATCGAAAAGGAGGTCGATGCCGACCCCGGTCTGTCCTATGCCTACGCCGTTTCGCAGGTGAAAACGGGCGCCTACCCAGAAGGCATTGCGAGACTACGGGAACTGGAAAAGGCAGACCGCAATTCCGCCGACCTTCACACATTGATTGGTGAAGCATTCCTCGATCAGGGCCAGTACGCCGAGGCGTTGGAGGAATATCGTAGTGCGCTAGCTATTGACCCCAATCTTGAACGAACCCGCTTTCTCGCAGGCCTGGCGCTGATCCGGCAAGGGAATCCGGCCGACGCGGCGCGGGAATTCCGTGCCGCCCTGAAGCTCGCTCCGGGTGATGTGAGGAGCAAATACCACCTTGCTTACTCTCTCATCGAAATGCAGCAGCAACAGGATGCGTTGCCTCTCTTGCGCGAAGTCATCCAACAGGATTCGAAATATGCAGATGCCTACTACCAGCTCGGGAAACTGGAATTGGAGCAGGGCAATGCGCAAGAGGCAGTTGCGAACCTGGAAGCCGGAAAGCGGCTGAATCCGGATAGCGATTACATTCACTACCAGCTTGCGCTCGCTTACCGCCGGCAATCGCGCGCTGAAGACGCAGAGCGCGAGATGAAAATCTACCAGGCTCTCAAGGACCGCCACCGAGGCCGCGATGCAACACCACAAGATTAGTTGGTTTATTCCCGTTGTGTTCGTCGGCTTTGCTGCCCTTTGTGCCACGTCCGCTGCACCACAAAAATCCGAGCCCAACCCGCCAATTTCAGCAGCTCGAGTTGAGATATTCCGCGGACAATTAGACAGCGCCGAGAAAGTCCTATGGACCGTCCTTTCCTCGGATCCAAACCAGCCTGAGGCATTAACTCTCCTGGGGATTATTCGAGGACGTCAAAAGCGGTATTCAGAGGCCGAAGCTCTGCTCCGCCGCGCGGTCCAGCTAGACCCAAAATCATTAGTTGCACGGCGCAATTTTGCGAGTGCGCTAGTGGAGCAGAATAAGCCGGAAGCCGCGGTCGAGCAATATAAAGAAGTGGTCAAGCTGGCGCCACGGGATCATCAAGCGAAGGTCGAACTAGCACGCTTGTATGTGGCGGGAGGCCAGTTCGCCGATGCGTTTGCCACTCTCGAGAACATCCCAAACCATCAACTGCCCTCCGATGCTGTTCCGGTCAAGGCCGCCAGCCTGCTAGGGCTCGGCAAACGAGATGAGGCGGCTGCTTTGATCCCGCGCGCGAATCGATCACCCGTCATAGCCGCCGAACTGGCCGAGGTGTTCTTGGATGGAAATGCTCCGGAATTCGCTATTAAAGCGCTCAACGAGGCATTCAGGGCTTCCCAAAATACTCCGGCTCATTTTTATTATCTCAAAGGTCGCGCATTGCAAGCGACCGGGGACGCCTCCGGTGCGCTGAACGCTCTCCGGGAAGCGCTCACGCGCGATCCAAAATCCGTTGAAACGCTTATCGCAATGGCCGAAGTTGACGCTTCGAAAAACATCCATGCGGACTCGCTCGCTCTGCTCAAGCGTGCTTATGCGCTGGAGCCAGACTCGCCGGTCGTACTACGGGCACTGGTGCTGGAAGCGATTAAAGGGGGACAGCCCCAGACCGCATCAGCCGCCGCGCGTGCGCTGGCCGACAAAAATCCTGATAATCTCGGTGATCTTTATCTCGCTGGAGCGGCCATGCTGGAGGGACAAGACTTCGTAACCGCCGCCTCCGTCTTTGATAAATATATTTCGCAACGACCCGAAGACGGCAAGGGTTTTCTGGGTTTGGGCATCGCACAACTGGCACAGCAGCACTACCCGGAAGCGAAGCAGGCCTTCGAACGAGCGCTCCAAATTGACCCGAAGCTGGCCGATGCCGAGTACCAGCTCGGCGTGCTGGCCGATCGGCAAGGTGCGGCCGCAGAAGCAGTGCAGCACTTTGAGCGTGCGATTCAGTTACAGCCTCAGCACGCTAAAGCACTAGCGAGCTTGGGGGGGCAATATTTGCAAGCGGGCGACCTGGAGAAAGCGCTCGCTGTGCTGCAGCGCTCTGTGGCTGCTGATCCCAAGAATCCCAAGGCAGAGTACGATCTCGCACTGGTGCTCTCGAAAATTGGAAAAACCGAGGAAGCAAAGCGACATATGGAGCGTTCGCGAGCGCTGCAGACGGCAGAGGACCTGGGCAAGAACCCGGCGTCAGTCACATCGAAACCTGACTGAGCCTGACAACGACAACGCCTCATGCGTGCGTTATTCGTTCAACTGGATTTTCCGGGCTAGCTCGCTCCTGGCAGCGGGCTTGGTGAATGCAACTCTCTTCAGGATACCGGCGTCCTCGGAAATCGTATAGATGAAGTCCGCTGCGACATCATGGTAGATGTTTTTTTTGCCACTCGGCCAGGAAATTTCGAGCGAATCAATAGCTGCTTTCGAACCCAGGCCGAAGTGAAGACGAAGATCGTTTTGTGACAAGTAACTCGATCCGCTGCGCACTTCATTGAATTGCACCAGATCGCCGGCAGTGACGGTGGCACGCGCTCCGACTGCGGCCCTGTTGCTCTTGGTTCCGATCAGCTTCAGAAGCACCGCGTGGTTCCCGGTCTCGGTGCGATTGATGAGCAGGAGCGGCGGTTCACCTACATTGAGCACTAGCACATCCACTTTGCCGTCGTTGTTGACGTCCCCGAACGCAGCGCCGCGGCGGGATGCCACGGGCAAGTTGCCCAAGCCAGAGACAGCGGTGACGTCTTCAAAGGTTCTATCGCGGTTGTTACGGAATAGCAGGAACGGCTGGCGATAAGGCGCACCGCCCTTGACCAGATCCATTTGCGGATAAACATGTCCATTGGCTACGAAGAGATCTAGCCAGCCATCATTGTCGAAGTCGATGAACGAAGTGCCCCACCCCACAAGCGGATAACTGGGCTGTCCTATGTGGGAAGTCCAACTGATATCGGTGAAACCCTGTTTCCCGCGGTTCCAGTAAAGAGTGTCAGGTTCCTCGGTAAAGTTGGTAACTATAATGTCAAAGAGCCCGTCGTGGTCGATATCGCCGAAATCCACTCCCATCGAGCCTTGCTCGCGTCCATCGGCACTTAGCGCCGCCCCGGAGAGCAGGCTCACATCCTCGAAGGTTCCGTCGTGGTTGTTGTGATAGAGATAGTTCGGACCGGCATCGTTGGCGACGTATAGATCGGGCCAGCCATCGTTGTCGTAATCGCACCAGGCACCTTGCATGCCAAAGTAGTGCCTGGGATCGTCCACGCCAGCTGCTTTTGAAACGTCCTGGAACGTTCCGTCACCCCGATTGCGGAACAGGAAATCGGATTCACCCGGCAATCCCCAGGGTCCGCATTGCACCATGACACCGCGGAACCGGCAAAACTTATCGTTGCTGCCGAATTCTGGTAGTTTGTTGATGTCAATAAATACATATCTCGGCACAAACAGATCAACATGACCATCCCGATCAAAGTCGCTCCAAGAGGCGCCCGTGCTGAATCCGCCCACCCGCACACCCGCCTTTTCGGTTACATCCTCAAACCGGCAGTTGCCGAGGTTGCGGTACAGCACGTTACCGCCATAGCCTGTCACATAGATGTCGTCCCAACCATCGTTGTCGAAATCGGCAACCGCAACGCCCATTCCCCAGCCCCTCCGGGTCAGGCCAGCCTGTGCCGTGATGTCTCTGAATTTTAGATCCTCGTCCTGGTGATACAGGGTGATCATCGGGTCACCGCCCTGTTTATAGCGGTCCACGGAAGATCCATTGACGGCGATGATGTCTATCTTGCCGTCGTTGTCGCAGTCGATGAAACCGACCCCACCGCTCATCGATTCAATGACGTACCGTTTGTCGGGAGAGGAAATGTGTGAGACGGTCAGGCCAGCCTGCTTGCTGATATCTTCAAATTGCGGTGTTGCCGGGGTTGCGCTCGGGCTATGCGGCGAAGCGGTCCACCAGAAAAACGCGACGCTCAGCAGGGCCAGCTTGCGCATACAAAACTCAACAGCATAGCATAGCGACTATTTTTCGTCCTCCAGGGCGGGGTGTTGGAAGAGCCTACCCACATCGTATCCCCCTAGCGACGTTGAAGTGTGTAAGTGAGAAGCGGAGAAGCGAGCTGGCCGACCGGCTCCTGAAAAGCCGGGCGGACAGCGAGCGCAGCTACAATCCTGCGCCGTGTCCGCTCCCTACTTCACTTGGTCCGCGAAATGAAAGACGCTTACAATCATCGCCTACATCTGGTGCACTCCGCACGCCGGCTCGGCATCAAGCCTACGGCCCGGCTGTTCCAGACTACCGTCCTCACGGTGCGCAAATGGCTGCGCCGCTATCAACGGCAGGGACCGCGCGGTTTGATCGAACTCTCCCGCGCGCCTCATCATCAGCCTGGCCAAACTTCTGCTGCCATCGAACAGCAGGTGGTCGCCCTGCGTCAACAACTGCCCACCTTCGGCGCCCGCCGCCTCATCGCGAGTTCGATCTGCCCCTCAGCCACCGCGCCCTGGAACGCATCTGGCGCCAATACGGCCTGCTGCACAAGCGCCGTCGCAAATATCAGCGCAAACAAGACCTTGCCCACATCAAAGCCACCTGGCGCGTCTTCCAGCAGATCTCCGCCGACACCAAAGACCTCAACGACATCCCCCACTACTGGCCGCAGGCGCAAGCCTTTGGCCTGCCCGCCGTGCAGTACACCGCCCGCGAGGTGCGCAGCGGATTGCTGTTCTGGGCCTTCGCCCAGCGCCGCTCCGCTTCCGCCAGCGCGGTTTTCGCCGCCCGTATTCAGCAGCATCTAGAGCGCTGCGGCGTCCCCCTCCGCGTTTCCCACCGCTGATGTTCAGCTCTGCGTCGTGCACATGCAACGCAATGCCAACAACCATTCTCCAAAAACGATTCCGCCGAGTTCCAACAGCGTTGGCGTGCGCTGCGATCCACCTGGGATGAACAGGTCGGCATCACTCAATTCGAAGACCTCTGCCAGCGCTTCGACCACGACTATCCTGCTTTTATGGCGGAACTGCGCAAGAAACGCGACCACTATCTCGCCTTTCTGAAGTATCCCGATGCCATTCGTCGTTCCTTGTCCACTACCAATACGGTCGAAGCCGTGAATGGTCAGCTAGAAATCATCCGCCGCAACAGCGGTGGTTACTTTCAATCCCAGGATACCGTCAAACTCAAACTGGGAATCACCATCACCTCGCTCGAGAATGGGCGCTGGGCCAATGTCACCGGTCGGGTGGAAACCTGCCTTCACCAGCTCAATGCCCAGTTCCAAACCCGGTTTGAATCGGAGAGCTGAACCATAACTGCGTGCGGCATTCCCGAAATGGGAAGCGGCCGCGAGCTCTGCGCATGATGTCAGCGATTTTCTTCGCTTTGTACCGAAGCCGCGTTTCCAGGAAAAAATTTCGCGCCAGGATGCCCTAGGAACGGCGAATGCCAACTCGCTCGACCCATAGCATTCCCCCTTTTTCGTCCTTCAGCCGCATTCGCGCGCAATTCCACAGCCCCCTCGGGCCGCGTCAGTTCAAAACTTTTTTCAGGTTTCACACACATCCCGCTCGGCATTGTTGAATTCGTGGGAAAGAACTGCACCTCGTCAAACACAACCTTCTTGACAAGTGCCGCCGCGGCGAGTTCCTGGTCAAGGCCCGCACCTACCAGCTCTACTTCAACCTCGTCCCTCCCAATTCCCACAAACAAAATCTCAGCCCCTGGCAGATCATCGAGCAACTGGAGCGGCGCTCGCCTCTCCAACTCTGCTTGCTTCCCCCTGTGTTTTTGGATTATTACCTGAACGACTCCGGGGGGATACGATCTCCCTAGGCTTCCCTTCCAGGGCGGGGTGTACTGATCTAGGATCACTACCGGGCGGAATTATGAGGCCGCATTGACATCTGCATTTCGCGCGATAGAAAAGTCGCACTGGTTCGTAATGCCGGCACCTCGCATATTCAGGATTTCCGTGCCTTTTGGCTCTCGATTTCTAGCGTTGCTCTGCAACGGACTTGTCATCGCCGTCCTGTCCCAGAACGCACCGGTGGTCAAGACGGCTCAGATTCGCTTCGCAGATGTGACTTCCTCGACCGGGATCACGTTCGAGCATGCCGTTTCCCCTGAGAAGAAATACCTGTACGAGTCCATGTCCGGCGGGGTACTTCTCCTCGACTACGATCAGGATGGATGGCTCGACATCTATTTTACCAATGCCCAGAGCGTTGCCATGACGCTACAGGGCCAGAGAGCCAAGGGAGCGCTTTATCACAACAATCACGATGGCACCTTCTCCGACGTAACCGACCGAGCCGGAGTAGGCTATCCCTGCTCAGCGATGGGCGGCGCGGTTGGAGACTACAACAACGATGGCTGGCCTGACATCGTGCTCACGTGCCAGGAAGGCCTGGTGTTGTTGCGCAACAATGGCAACGGTACTTTTACTGATGTCACCAAACAGGCCCACCTCACCGACTTGCGCTGGGCCACTGGAGCCGCATTCGGTGATTACGACAGCGATGGCTTCCTGGACCTGATGATCACGCGATACGTGGAGTTCGACCTCAAGAACCCGCCTCAGTTTGGCGTCGGGCAAACGTGCCACTACCGCGGTATCCCGGTCCAGTGTGGTCCACGCGGGATGAAAGGATTGGGGGATAGTCTTTATCACAACAACGGTGATGGCACCTTCACCGACGTGTCAACAACAGCAGGTGTCGACGATCCTTCCCGCTATTACGGCTTAGGCGTGATCTGGGGCGACCTGGACGGCAACGGTCGTCCCGACCTCTTTGTCGCCGATGATTCAACGCCGAATTATCTTTACCGCAATGATGGCCGTGGACATTTCAAGGACGTGAGTTTCATGTCCGGAACCGCAGTTAACGGTGAGGGCGCCGAAACTGCCGGTATGGGCATTGCTCCGTGCGACTACAATCACAGCGGACATTTTTCATTGTTGTTGACGACGTTCGAAGACCAGGCGGCGACGCTGTTCAAGAATGATGGCGGGATGAACTTTACAGACGTTTCGTCTGCCGCCGGCATCGCAACACCTACTATCAAATTTCTGAAGTGGGGTGTGGGCTGCGAAGACTTCGATAATGACGGGTGGCCGGACGTTTTTATCGTCAGCGGCCACGTGTATCCGCAGGTTGACTCCCTGGCTGCGGGCGCCAAGTACCGTGAGAGAAAAATTGTCCTGCGAAACAACGGGAATGGCTCGTTCCAGGATGTCAGCGACGAAGCCGGCCCTGCGATTATGAAACCAGAACCAAGCCGGGGCGCGGCCTTCGGCGACCTAGATAATGACGGCAAGATTGACGTGGTGGTAGAAAATATCGATGGAAAACCGATGATCCTTCGTAACACCAGCCCCGACAAGAATTCTTGGCTTACTTTGCGCCTTGCGGGGAAGCACAGCAATCGCATGGGAATCGGTGCCAAGGTGAGAGTTACGGCTGGCCGGACTGTACAGCTCGGAGAAGTTCGTTCGGGCGGCAGCTACCTGTCGCAAAACGATTTGCGTTTACATTTTGGACTTGGCAGCGCCGCCAAGGTAAACAGAGTTGAGGTCCGCTGGCCATCAGGCGAGATGGATAGCTACGGCGGTATAAATGCCAACCATTTTTATGTCATCACCGAAGGGGACAGCGTCATTAAACTCGA
>Ga0070717_10000617_pt1 | contig 22842 bp, 18 predicted proteins | sample LARL113metaG_FD_71366 | JGI IMG/M metagenome (GOLD analysis project Ga0070717, IMG submission 71366) | Corn, switchgrass and miscanthus rhizosphere microbial communities from Kellogg Biological Station, Michigan, USA - LAR L11-3 metaG | ecosystem: Host-associated > Plants > Roots > Rhizosphere ...
TGCTGTCGGATATCCACAAGTTGTGCGTTAAGATCCGCATCAGTCAGTGCCTCCGGTGCGAATGCAGGATCATCTGTAGGTGTAGCTAGCGCTAGATGGAGTTCCGCGGTCCTGCGCCCGAGGGTTGCGGCAGCTTCGAGGTACAAGCCAAGGTGGTCCCGGGCCACCTGAGTTGGGGGATTCTCAGAGAGCTCCAGTAGCCCATCGCCTTCCCCACTCAAGTTTTCCGGGAATGGCAAGCGGGCACAGGCCTCGTAGTAGCGGTCAAGCTCCTCCAAGGTCCAGTTCCAGCCGTCGCCTTCGTTTGCTACCAAGCCTTGCAACAGGGCGAGGCTCGCGACTTTGCCATCAGTCGCGTCGAGCCCGTCGACTTCAATCGAGCCTGCAAAAGGAGGAATCTGGGCGAAGCTGGTTTTCTCGGTTAGGTACTGTCCAATTTCCACGTCCGGATTCAATCCTGGCTCTTGACGACGAAACAGCTTGAGTATGAACCGATCACCGAACAGAATCGAAGTGTTGCTCTGTTCCGCCGAGCCCCGCCTCAGCTGCAATGTTGTCTCGGGCTGCGCCATGAGATCCAGAAATGCTTTTCCACGTATGCCCTGGACGCTCGCGTGGCGCGCCTTTACCCTGCTCGCATTCTCAATCAGGGAGAACAACAATAGGCAAGTTCGGTCATCGAAGGCTCCATCGTAGAGCACACCGGCTCTCGTCTGCGACAGAATCCGAGCGATGATAGCCTTGGGAGCTGTCCGCTGCAATTCGTTCTCGGCATCTCCAAATCTCATCGCCAGCGGCAGGGAGTATAAGTCAGGAGACCCAGTCTCGAACTCTACTTGGACCAGTACCAGCGTGGAATGCGATGCGTTTGATGAAACATTCAACGGAACACTTAACGGAATCCAGTCCACAATTCGAACTGACCTCATCTCTCGGGATTTTCCGGCAAACCAACGTTGCTTGGGCAGATACCCCGGGAGTTCCACAGTTTCCAGGCGCAGGCGGCCGGTCTCCCCGAGGATGCTCTCCCATCCCGCGGTTACGTTCAATGGTGCGTGTTCTGTCATATCCACGGTGCTGACAGTGGGCTTCTCTCTTCGTTGCAGCTCCAGACAGAGAAAACCAACGTAAGCCGATAAGAGCGACGCTCGATCGGGGGAATTCCGCATATCCGAGTGTTTCCCCGCGTGTGATGCGCTCCATGTTGATAAATTCGCAGAAAGCGATTCCCAAGATACTTAGAGGTAATAGTCGAAATCGCGCTCTGTCCGAATCCACCGGCGTACCCGGAAAATATGGGCCGGAAGACTCTCCGGCGTCAGTTCCACATAATTTCGCGAACCCTGCCACAAATACCGGCCTTCGCCTAGCAGATCGTGAACTTGAAAGTCATGACCCGATTCCAGCCCGAGGGCACTGAGATCGAGATCTATCCAACCTGTCTGGCGGTGGAAGGCATCGAGATTGACGATCACAACAATTACGTTGCTCAGGTCGTCGGTGGTCCTGCTGTAGCAAATCAGCATCGGATTGTCCGTAGTATGAAAACGCAGGTTATGGTTACTATGCAGTGCCGCGTTCTCTTTGCGGATACGGTTGATTCGCGAAATGATCTCGCTCAAACTCCACGCGGAATGCAGATCGCGATGCTTGAGTTCGTATTTCTCGGAATTCAAATATTCTTCGCTGCCGGCCTGCGCGGGCGTGTTTTCGCATAACTCAAACGCGGGCCCATAAATGCCATAGCTTGCGGCCAAAGTAGCCGCCAGAATCAAGCGGATCATGAATGCCGGACGGCGGCCGACTTGCAGAAACTCCGGAAGAATGTCAGGCGTGTTGGGCCAGAGGTTAGGGCGGAAGTATTCTCGCAAGTCGGTTTGGGTAAGCTCGGTGAAATAGTCTGTCAACTCCTGTTTCGTGTTGCGCCACGTGAAATAAGTATAGGACTGCGAAAAACCGAGCTTAGCCAGCCGGTACATCACATGAGGTCTGGTAAAAGCCTCCGCCAAAAAGAGAACGTCACCATGTTCCTTTTTAATCTCTCCGATGACCCACTCCCAGAAGGCAAAAGCTTTCGTGTGAGGATTGTCGACACGGAAGATATGGACTCCCTGATCGATCCAGAATTGAAAGACGCGCTTTAACTCGTTCCATAAGGCCTGCCAGTCCTCGCTTTCGAATTCCAGCGGGTAAATATCCTGATATTTCTTCGGCGGATTCTCTGCGTATTGTATGGTTCCATCCGGACGCTTCCGGAACCACTCCGGATATTGCTTCACGTAAGGGTGATCAGGAGTGCATTGAAACGCGATGTCAAGAGCAACCTCGAGGCCATGCACTGCAGCCTGGGATACAAAATGCCGAAAATCTTCAAGAGTGCCTAACTCGGGATGAACTGATGTATGGCCACCCTCCTTAGATCCGATCGCCCATGGGCTACCTATATCGTTCGGATCGGCCACCACTGAGTTGTTTTTTCCTTTTCGAAAGGCACGGCCGATCGGATGGATCGGCGGAAGGTAGACAACGTCAAAGCCCATAGAGGCGACATAAGGAAGCCATGCCTCGCAATCCCGGAAGGTTCCATGTCGTCCAGCCTCGGACGCGCATGATCGAGGAAAAACTTCATACCAAGTGGAAAAGCGGGCTTTTTCTCTGTCCACCAGAACGGCAAGAGGTTTCTCATACCGGGTAGCAAACTGGCGTTCGGGATAGCGGCGGATCGCTGTGAACAGTTCTTCTCCGAGGGCAAGGGAGATTGCGGATTGGATGTCCTTTTCTTCGCGTACTCTGCGCGCAGACTTTCTCAGAAGGTCGGCCTCTTCCCCTTTGGCGCGCCGTGCGGCACCCTCGATCAACTCGGCTCCAATTAGCAAATCGACATGAACGTCTTGTCCGGCATCAATTCGCTTGGCAAGACCGTCGCGCCAGGTTTGGAATCGATCGATCCATCCTTCAACGGTGTATTCGTAACGCCCCGCTTCTGGGACCGAAAACGCACCTCGCCAGCGATCGTTACCCTCTGGTGTCATGGGTGACGATTGCCATTCTTTGTCGCCCTCGCGCAAATAAAGCACCTGACAAGCGACCTGGTCATGACCATCTGCAAACACGTTGGCTTCCACAACTACGGCTTCGCCAACCACGCGTTTGATCGGGAATCGGCCACAATCAATTTGTGGCGAAACGCTTTCAATTGCTACTCGGCGTCTTCCGTCGGCCAGCAGCGATATTTCTTTCATTCCTACGAGCCTTTCATTCCTCGGGGGGACTGAACATAGCGTTCGTACCTGATCTGAGTTTGATGCAAAAGGCTACAAAGTTCCTAATGTCCGCGGAATGAGCTATTTGGCGGTCGCCATCAGTGCGGCGACCAGCGCGCCTCCGCCTACTGCCAAGGTATCCTCCAGAAGTCCGACCGCGAAGTCAGGCATGTCCCGGCTGAGGCTCTTTCGGAGATGATAACCGGCAAGTGCTCCTGCAATCGCTCCTAGTCCGCCAAGAAGCGCTCCCGCGGCAAGTGGTCGCTTCACAGCGCCGCAAACTGCCGCTCCACAGATTGCACCCGATGCAACACGTGAGGCAAGCGGCCCGGCGTTCAATCGGCCAGGGGTGAACGGCAGCTTGTCCGCAATCAGTTCGCTGATCGCAAGCTCAGCGATTGTTCTTGAGGCTTTCGCCGAAATTATTGCGGCAAATGGCGAACTTCCAAGATGAATCCATCTTCGTTTTGCTGCCCAAGCGATAATCGCCGGGGCCGTCATGGGCCGCAATCCGGCCACTGTGCCGATGCCGATTGCTAACGAGAGAGTGTAGGGGTGTTTCACGTTAATGACGATTTCAACATCGCTCTTATAGCGATTATGCAAGCGCATCGGAAAGCTTCACAAAAAATGTTTCCCGGAAAGGCAATACAACTCTGCCCGCAAATGCTTTTTTTTATGATATTTCCCATCGACTGCAAAAACCTCCATTTTCGTCCCGAGTCACGCTGGCGGACGACCAAGGTCTATTGAATGTGCATTCCCTTGGATGATCTCGCGTTGCTTCTCGGTCACGAAAGTAAATAAGAATGAATAAGAAATTGCTAAGGTCGGTAGGCTCACTTTTCTGCCACGTGAAGTGATACCCGAACGTTTCTCCCGGGCCGCTCGACCAAGTGCGCTGCATCTCTGCGCTCGGTTGCAAAATGTCGTCAGGCATCAAATCTGTGACCAATGTGGATCTCCCATGCCCAGTTTTGGGCCTCGCTCCGCCAACTTCTCTTGCATGTCATTTCTTGCATGTCATATTTTGCCTGCTTGGATTTTTTGCCTGCTTGGATTCTACCGAGAACCCCGGTGTCATTGTCGGCATCCTAATTTCGACGACCGTTTGCTCCAATGGCCGTCGCCTTATCGGAATGTGAGACTGCCGTTTGATTACTTGCTCGCAACCTAGCAGTGTAGGTGACCAACTATGCGAAAACGTTTTGTCACGCCAACTCCTACAAGTCCTCAGGCGCGAGGTGAAGGTTGGTTAGATCTTGAACAGGCCGCCGCAGTGGAAGTCACCTCAGAGGACAAAGATTTTCCAATTGAGTCTTCTTTATCGATCGAACCTGGGCAAGGCTGGCGCGCTGCCGAACCTGGGTCTCAAACAATTCGTCTGGTTTTTGATAAGCCTCAAGATCTCAGACGCATTTCGTTGGTCTTCGAGGAGAACGACGTGATGCGGACGCAAGAATTCGTCATGCGCTCGTCCTCGACTCCTAGTGGACCTTTTCGAGAGATCGTTCGTCAGCAATGGAATTTCAGCAAACCTGCGTCAACAAGAGAGATCGAAGATTATCGTGTTGATCTTTCGAATGTCACTGTACTTGAGCTAGCAATTGTGCCTGATATCAGCGGCGGTACCGCGCGCGCCTCGCTCAAGAGTTTGCGCTTGTCTTGACCGACCCCGCTTCCAAGACAGTGTCGCCGATGAAGACTGCCCGGTAGCGAATGCTTCGATCATGGCAATTGGCTCTTTCGCTCTAATGGCCGTACATTCTTGGCGTGGACGGAATTACTAAGGCGCCACGAACTCTTCCGAACCGGCACCGTATTTAGTGTCAACACCCTTACCACTTCGATTATTTCGGGCTTTGCCGGTGATCCACCCGCAATCACCAACAAAGCTTCCGACAAGTCTTAGTGCGCATCATTGTGAAGGGCAACTCCGGTAGCGGCGCCGAACGGTACCAGCCAGAACGCGTCTCTCGGCTTGATCCGCAGTGGGCTTGTCCAAATGCCAACCTGATCGTGGCCGACGTCTTTGAGACATTGTCCAGGGTGAGTGATCCCACATGTTGGAGGCGCCTGAGCGGAATCGCGTTGGGTACGCTGCGTTTCGCCCGGAGGCGGGCTCGTGCTATCGCCTCCCTGGGAGCTTTCCGGCCGGTCATCGGGAGAATTGTGAATCTGACCGAATGTGACGGTCGGCAGAAATGCCAACTCGATAAGGATCAATAACGGCAGGGTAAAGCGGTAGAGAACCTTCGGAGGAATCATTCGTGCGTCCTTAACCCGGGAATTTCTAGGTGAGGCATTGGAGAAGCTGAAAACAGCCGCTGGCAAGGCTTTGCTAACCAGCGGGCCCACCGCGCAGACCGACAGACTCGGGCACTGTCGGTGGCGATTCCCGTATCTGCGTACATCTGGCGATAAATCTTGGAGATCAAGACGAAGGCAAGGCGGGCGCGAAGAGATTTTATGAACCGCGACCGCATCCAGATGGACTTCAGTCCGTAAAACGCATCCCAGACTGATTGCGTGCGGAGCCTGACTTCCTCGGCCGACATGGTCGGGTGGGGCCAATAGAGTTTGGGGCGCAGCGCCTGGGGAATGAGCCAGCGCCGCGTGATTGGAATTCCACCAACGTGCACTGCTGCCTCCATTTGCTTTTCCCACCGTATGAAGTCAACCGTTCCTGGATACGGCGTTAGCATGACAAATTGCGCAAATGCAATCTCTGCCTTTGCGGCAGCGGCAACGGTAGCATCAAATGTTTCGGGGCGGTCGCTCGGCAGGCCGAAAATGAACGAGCCGAGCACGTAGACTCCGTGGCGGCGAAATGTCCTGAGCCGATTTACCAAGTCCTCCCCGGCACAATTGAATTCCTTGTAAACGTCCTTCAAGCCTTCGGGGGTCACAGATTCCACTCCCACGAGCGCCCCTTTGATATGCGCCGCTTGCATGGCATCGAGGAACTCAGGGTCTTCAGCGGCTTCCATGGTGATCTGAGTGAAGAAAATTGTGTCTGGCGGCAGCTGGGCCAGACGCCTCATCAGCGAAAAGCGTTCTTCCCGGATAGTCCTAAGTTCATTGAGCCGGGCATTATTGTGTTGCTTCTCGGCTAAGCGGAGGTCGGTAAAAGTCACGGGATAAAAATTGTCGTCGGCCAGCGCGATGAAGCGAAACCCCAGTCTCCTCAGTTGCACGATTTCCTCGAGTACGACGTCCGAGGAACGTTGGCGGGGGCGCTGACCATCAGTTCGCCAAACCGAGCAGAACGAGCAATGTTTGGGGCAACCGCGGACAGTCTGGACCGATGCCCACATGTAGCTTTTTCGCGGTACCAGATCCCAGCGGGCAGGCAAGAACTCGGCAGCCTCAATCCGGCCGCCTTCATAGACCGGCAGAGGTGTCCCCTTAGAACAATCCGACAACACTCTTGACCACACCACATCTCCGTCTCCCTTTACCACCGCATGCGCTCCGCCAAGCTCATGTGCTTCATTCGGATAAAGGGTCGCGTGAATTCCCCCGAACACGACATACCCGCCGCGATCTCGCGCCATCTTCCCGATTTTGTAGCCGCGGAGAGCATTCGCCGTGTGGATGCCAATGCCAACAACATCCCCAGAGTGAATCTGAACCGGGTCCATAGCCTCCAGGGTCTCATCAACAAGGCAGGGATCGCCAAAGCGCGCGGGTGTGGCCGCGGCAAGAACATATAACCAGCGAGGGGTGATGACGGCGGTGCCGAAAGAGACTTCACTTGGATTGATCAGGTGAACACGCAGGCTGTGTCGCCCCTCCTTGGGCGGTCTTGCAATCGCTGTCGAGCAACTAGGCACGGGACGGATGGTTTGGATTCCCTGCAACACTGAACTAAGAACCTTGCCTCGGTCCTCGCATATCGAAGAACCCCGCTTCACCTGAGACTTCCATTGCCGAACACCGCCAATTGGTGCAGAATGATCCAATCGATTAGAGCTTTCTTTTATGGCGGTTCTAGTTGCCGATTGCCTTGAACCTCGATCGATGGCATTTGCATGAGCATCTATACATTGCGAGCTCTACGGCGCACTCGTGATGTTTGCCTGCCTCACACGGTCCGAACAGTTTCCAAACGAAGCTCTTTTTGGCATCAGGTTGCGATTTCGGCCGTTTCTTAAACAATTAACAGTCTTTCAGCAACTGCTCCTAGACGGAGCCCGAATGAAACGCACTCAGGACTTGAATGCGCCGATTTGAACCAAGCATTCCTCACTCCTCTGTGGGGTTGTCCGAGATTGCCATCGTACTGGACTGTTCGATCCTGCGCGGAAACCTATTGTCCACTTGCCCACAGCCATGGACGCCTGAATCAGGTGGTTGACCCCAACGGGGCCGAAAACCTTGACTGAATTCACCGAATGCAGACCTACGCTTGCGATACAGCCACACTGACTGCAATCGGGAGTACCACCTAGAACACATGGTTCGACGCGTGTTTTCAGATCCGCAGAGTAATTGGTGGACATTCTGGAGAAGAGACATTCTTGCGGGTTCCTTGGAGGAGCAAGAAAAGCCTGCAATATTCGTTCATTGAAGAGGAACTTCGGATAGTGTGGGGCTAGACTGCTGAGCTGGCTCATCAGCTCCTGTCTGTCTTCAAATCGAAGCATTTCAGGCGTGTGCTCCCCAACTTGCGGACTGTAAGTGCTCGCCCAAATCCGATTCACCTCGGGCCGCCTGCTCCAAAATGAGAGGTACTCTTCCAGGTATCCGCTGCGCTCAAGCATCGGGCGGGTAATCACCCAATGAATGTTTACTGTGCAAGCACGAATGTTGGCCAGGATGCGGTCATAGGTTGCGGGCTTTCGACGTACGTTGTGATGTTCGGGCAGGCCGTCGACAGAAACGGCCACTCGAAATCGAGGAATACTCATCCACTCTCTGGGAATAGGAATAACGCCGCTAGTCACCAGTAGTGTGTGAACACCAAACTGTTCAAGCGCAGGCAAAATTCGATTCAACTCTCGATGGCGAATCATCGGTTCTCCGCCAACCAAGGAAACATGAATTGGGCGATGTGCCCGCACGAGACCCAGCACGCCCTGTACGAGTGCATCTCCGCGAAAATCGCTAAGCTGCCGTAGCGTAACGCCACTGCCCAGGTGTGTCTCGCCATAGGCATAACACCCAGGACAGTTCAGCGGGCACTCTCGCGTAATCTCGATCGAGAGCATGGGAGCTCTGCCGGTCAAGATCTTTCGCCAACCAGCAAGCAAATCCTTCGTACTGACGCTTGGCCTTCGAAACGGTAATCTGCTCACGAATACTCCTTGGGACCGAGCCGCTACGGTTTGCGTACCAGGCGAGGTGGGGTGTGCCTTTCCGAAACCGAGTCTTTGGCGAGGATTCTTGTCCCGACGTTGCGATCCTCGGATAGTCTTAACCTATTTAAGACTTGCTCGTCAAGCACGCGGCAATTCTTGGCGTGTGTTCCTCGTCTCTCCGCTACTGCTGAGATCCCCCACGTCTGTGCAATGTCTGGTAATTTGCATTGGTTGCTAGGGACGAATTGGCCTTGATTCTTGGGGATGCTGGGCCGCCCGGCGGCCGCAATCGATTCTGACAGCACGTCACAATCCGAAAATAGGGTTGACCTTGCGAACGGGGCGGCGCAAAATCTCCTCGTAATGAAGAAGGCGGCGCAGCGAAGGCAAAAGGTCGTATTGCCGAGTCCCGGCGAACGTCGTTTGCTGCAAATTTTGTGGCGGATCGGCGGAGGCACAATCGAGGACATCGTGAAATCGTCGGGCGAAAGTCCACCTCCGAACTACAAAACAGTCCAGACTCTGTTGCGGATAATGGAGCGCAAAGGACAAGTCGATCACTCGCAAGATGGGCGGGCATTCGTGTTCCGCCCGCTGGTCGGGCCTCGCGACTTGCGTCGGCTATCGACTCGAGAGCTCGTAACCAAGTATTTCACCGGATCTCCGACGGAACTGGTGGTGGAACTCTTGCGCGATGAGCGCATCTCACGGGGGGAGTTACGCGAGCTCGAAAATCTGATTCGTAGCCGCCGCAAAGAGTGCCAGTAGCGCTCTACCACACGCCAACTCTGTAATGCGGTGTGCATCTTACTGAGTGTATGAGCAGCGACTCCGCACTATCGTTTTCGGCCTTGTTCTTAAGCTACTTGTTAAAGTCGGCTGTTGCGTACCTCTGTCTATGGCTCCTCTCCCGATGCATCCGCAATTCTCAGGTCCGTTTTTTGCTGTATGCACTTTTCTTGGGTGGGTTGGTAGCGGGTTGGGTTTGGGTGTTTTGGGTGTTCGTGTCGCCGTACTTGCCACCCCTGCGCGCGACAGAAGTGTCAATCGCTCACATTGCGTCGGCTAGGCGTTTTTCGTGGCCGCTCAGTTCTGCCGCGGTCGCTGCAGTTGCTAGGGGCGTTTCCGGCGCCCTCTCGGCTTATGTTATGGTCCTGGGGCTCCTGCTTCTGCGATTTTCCACACACTTCTGGCGAGTAAGAAAGCTGTTGGGCGGTTCGCAGAAGGCACCTGATGCGCTCTCAGGGCTGTTTGAATTAGTTCGTTCGGGAATTGGTGCTGCCCCGTGCGAATTACGTTTCATAAACGATCTTCGATCTCCAGCTACAACCGGCTGGTGGCAGCCAAAGGTTCTCCTGCCTTGCGAGCTCGTGCCCAGGCTAGGAACCCAACAACTAATGCACATTCTTAAACACGAATTGATGCATGTGCGCCGGCGGGACTATCTCTGGGATCGGCTGTCGACAATGGGTTGCTATATGACTTTCTTTCACCCTTTGGCGTGGCTGGCGCGGCGCCATTTACGGTGGGAACGTGAACTGGTCTGCGACGAAAGCGTGGCGCAGCGCTCGCGTGAGAGCCGCCTCGAATACGCGAGTTGTCTTACGACTCTGGCCAGTTGGTGGTTTCTTCAGGAGGAGGCCACGGGCCAAGTAGATTTCTTCTCCTCGCCTCCATCATTGCTCGCTGCGAGGGTTCGAGCACTATTAGTGCAGCCACCGGCTTACAGTTCCCGCAAAAAGACCGCCCTTATTCTGATGGCCATCGGTGGCTTGAGCCTTCCGATGTTGCTCGTTCCGGAGATTGCAATTTCCTTGCGCATTGCGCCGGTCGATTTGGTTTCCAACCAAGGTCCTTCGGAGCGAACAGCTGGTACCAGAATTGCCCAAGGCCACGTATCAAAACGGCGAAAGCACGTCGCACTCAGTACCTCAACGGCCACAAACGTCAACTTGTGGTCCGCTCCTCCCAGCCTGAACTTTCCCGTCAGTCTGCCCGTACTCTCGTCTCCGGCAACAGATCAGGGCCATTTCTACGAGCCTGATGCTTTCGAGTCTTCAGCTCTGGCTGCTGAAAGCGCCGAATCAGGCGAACACTCTCAACCTGCCAGTACCGTCTGGGACGAATCCCTCCCCCGTCCACCTCGTAGTCGCGTATCGAAAATCGGTACTGTAGCTCTGCGCGCGATTAGGTTAGGGATCGGGCTAGCAGCAACTCAGATTGGCGGCCATGAGCATGAAAAGGAGCCCTGAAGACACGTAAGCTCAAGGATGGCTCCCCGTCTGGTGGTTTCGCAGATTGTAAAGCTTAACCTGCAGAACCCGCATAGGATCCAACATCTCATGCCTTTACATCCGGTAGAATCGGCCGCAAGAAAAGGCCGACCTATGCCTGAGGGTGCTTGACACGCACGTCTTAAACGGTTTAAGACTTACATATTGTGCCGTTGCGGACTTTGTTTCTGAATCCTCCATCCTTCGAAAACTTCGATGGAGGTGCCGCTTCACGCTGGCCTGCGACTCGCGAAGTGGAGTCGTACTGGTATCCCGTGTGGTTGGCTTACCCGGCAGGCATGCTGAAAGGTTCACGCCTGCTCGACGCGCCGTCGCACGGCGTCTCGGCCGGCGAGACAATTGAGATCGCGGGTAATTACGAATTGCTGGTTTTGTTCACGAGTACGCCCGGTTTTGCAAGCGATATCCGTCTAGCTCGTGCCCTCAAGGATCGAAATCCAAACATCAGGATTGCTTTTGTCGGTCCGCATGTGACGGTGCTTCCCGAGAAATCACTGCGAGATTGTTCAGCAATTGACTTCGTCTGTCGGAAGGAGTTCGATTATTCGGTTGTGGAACTTGCTCAGGGCAGACTGCCAGAAACAGTCTTGGGCATTTCGTATCGAAAGAATGGTGCGGTCGTCCACAACCCTGATCGCCCGCCAATTGAAAACCTCGATGCCCTCCCCCATGTAACCGACATCTACAAGCGCGATCTCGACATCACGCGATATGAGATCCCATTTTTAGGGCACCCATATGTTTCCCTTTACACAACGCGTGGCTGTCCGGCTCAGTGCACGTTTTGCCTGTGGCCGCAGACCCTAAGCGGACATGCATGGCGTAAGCGTTCGACTGACGATGTCGCTAGCGAAATGGCCAAAGCCAAAGAATACTGGCCAGACGTGCAAGAATTCTTCTTCGACGACGATACATTCAATATCCAGAAGGCGCGCACGATTGAGCTGTGCGCCAAACTGAAGCCGTTGAAGCTCACGTGGTCTTGCACGTCGCGGGTCACCACTGATTATGAGACTTTGAAAGCCATGAAAGAGGCAGGCTGCAGGCTACTGATCGTCGGTTACGAGTCTGGCGATCCGCAGATTCTGAAGAACATCAAAAAAGGCGCCACGATCGAACGAGCTCGACAGTTCACCAGGGATTGCCACGAGCTCGGTCTTCTGATCCACGGCGACTTTATTGTCGGGCTTCCGGGAGAAACTCGTGAAACCATCAACCGTACGATTGCCTTCGCGAAAGAACTGGATGTGCAAACTATCCAGGTTTCAGTCGCCCATGCCTACCCAGGTACTGAACTCTATGATCACGTAACCGAGAATGGCTTTCTTGTTTGTGGTCAAAAAATGGTCGACGAAGGCGGACATCAACTCGCCCATGTCGCGTATCCCGGTTTGCCGGCCGACGAAATGCTATCAGCGCTGCACCGGTTCTACGACGAATATTATTTTCGTCCTAGAGCGATTTTCCGCATCTTGAAGATAGCTGCATTTGACGGTCGCGAGCGCAAACGTATCTATAAGGAAGCCAAATCGTTCCTTAAGGTACGCGCAATGAGGAAAAAACTCTGAGGAAAAAACTCTCCGCAAAACGCACCAAAATCGATTCTGTACAGGCAACCCGTCAACAACAACCTATTCCGCCGCTTGAGGCCGAGGCAGCTCGTAAATAGAGGTCGCAGGCTCTCTGGGGAAGAAGCATCGCGTGATGGAATGAACTGCTGCAGCTGCTCGTTGTCTTTCTGTATACGTGCTTTGCAGTGAAAAAGCAGTCGGTGAAATGCGGACGAGACTTTAGCGTAATAAACACCAGACAGCCATCATGATTGGACAGGACATTCACCATGAGTTTCTAGGAGACAAGGGACGATGCCTCCGGTTCCTCCTGCTCGGTTGCGTGCTGTTCATCAGCTGCAGGCTCGGCATAGCTCAGCAATCGCCGTTACCAGACGCTCCGCAGCCGCAAACTAAAAGTCCGCAACCGAAACCCGCTCAAGCCGGCAGCAAAGGCGAATACGGGAAACACCATATTCTGTGGATCATTCCAAATTACCGCTCAGATGAGAGTACGCTGGAGTTCAAGCCGCTGACTCCCCGGCAGAAGTTCAAACTCGCATTCGACGACTCCTTCGATCCTACGGCATTCCTTGTCGCAGGCGTCTTTGCCGGCTCATCGATGGCGCAGCGTCAGTATCCTTCTTTTGGCCAGGGAGCGGCAGGATTTGGGAAGTACTATGGAGGCGCTTTTGCTGATCAGGCCATCGGCAACATAATGACGGAGGCATTTTTGCCTATTGCGCTTCATCAAGATCCTCGCTACTTCACTAAGGGAAAGGGTGGATTTCTAAAACGAACTGGCTACGCCATTAGCCGTGAGGTCATCACACGCAATGACGATGGCCACTGCCACTTCAATACTTCGGAACTCCTGGGCAATGCAATCGCAGCGGGCATTTCCAACGCGTACTACCCAGCCGCCGACCGAAGTTTTGGCAATACTTTCAATAAATGGGGCCAACAGATCGGCCTCGATACCGGATTCAACATCATGAAGGAGTTCTGGCCAGACATCCGGCGCAAATTCTTCGGCAATTAGCAACTGCCTGGGCCGCGACGGGAACAACAATGGTGAGTTTGACCGCACGTTCTAGGCTATCTACAATCGTTCTCGTGCAGAGAACCCTGCTACGTTGGGCGGTGCTGATCACATTGGCTGCGATGCTGGGCGGCCATATGACAGAATTGTTCGATCATTGGGAGAACACGCTGCAGACTGGCAGCGATGTAGATTACACAATCGTAATACTCGCTGCTTGCGCCGGTGTCGTATTTGTGGTCGCCAAGAGTTTGGTCGTCCTCTTCGGACACTTACCAAAACAGAAGGACTCGCCGGTACAACAATCATTTTCGTTACTTCAGACAATCTTTCCAGAAATATCCGCCACAGGACCCTCTCCTCCACCTCTTCTGCCGCTTCGAATTTAATCCTCTCTGCTGTGCTCAGAAGTGAGGTCGGCCTCGGCCTCGTCATGTTTCTTTTGCACAGTGGAGAAACCATGCAGTCATTCAAGATCATTGCTGTATTCTGCGCACTGACCACCCTGACAGGTTGCGCCATGCGAAGGTACCGGGCTGCGCCGGTGTCTCCAGCGCAAACTGCGGCCTCGCTGAAAGCCCGCTCGCTGGCTGATCCGGGTTTGCACGTGTTCATTGCAAAATTGCAGTCGGCACCCGCTACCTGGCCTCTTTCTGAATGGAGCCTTGCGGACCTGACTCTCGCCGCGTTTTACTACAATCCAGCACTTCAAATTGCGCGAGGACGTCTCTCCGAGGCGGAGACGGCGATTGTAACGGCTGGCGCAAGGCCGAACCCAAGTGTTAAGGCGGACCTCGGCGGGGAAACCGCGGCGGAGAGTCCGTGGATTGCTGGGTTTGGATTTTCTCTTCCGATAGAAACCGCAGGAAAGCGCCGATACCGCATCAGCCAGGCGGAGCGACTGGCCGACGTCGCTCGCTGGGACCTGACTAGCACAGCCTGGAAGGTTCGAGCACAAGTTCGAAGCGCGCTGCTCGAATATGTAACTGCAGAGCGCAATGTCAGCTTGCTCGAAGATAAGGAGCACCTCGGCGCTGAACAGGTCGGCCTACTTGAACAGCGGTTTGAGGTCGGCATGATTCCCCGGCCGGAAGTGGACACCGCGCGAATCCAGCACACGCAAACCCTGTTGGCTGTCCGCGCGGCAGAAGGCCGGGTTTCGCAAGCGGAAGCATCGCTCGCGGCTGCCATTGGCGTCCCCACAGCGGACCTCAAGGGAGTGAAAATCGTTTGGCCGAGCTTTGATCAACCCCCGAGCGCAACCTCGCTCAATCCCGCCAGCATTCAGGAACACGCGGTTCTAAACCGGCTGGACATACGGCGAGCGTTGGCAGGCTACAGCGCTGCGGAAGCCGCGCTGCAACTTGAAATTGCTAAACAGTACCCGGACTTTGATCTCGGGCCGGACTATGCGTTTGAGGAGGGCGCCCATCTCTTCTCGGTTGCCCTCGGGCTCACTCTTCCAGTGTTCAATCGCCACCAAGGACCGATCGCGGAAGCGCAGGCTCGCCGCGATCAGATGGCCGCGCAATTTAGTGGCGTACAAGCCGGCGGTATCGCCGACAGCGAACAAGCCTTGGCCAAGTACAGCGCCGCGATGAACCAGTTGGTGGAGGCTAGGCGGCTCATGCAGCAATCACTCACTCAAGAGCAGGCAACAGAGAAGGCGCTGGAAGCGGGTGAAAGCGATCGCGTGGCATTGAATGGCGCACAACTGCAGGCGGCCGTCATCTCAGTCGCACAACTGGATGCTCTTTTCAGCGCACAACAAGCATTAGGCGATTTGGAGAATGCCGTACAACGGCCGCTTTTGCCAGGAGATATTGAACCGCTTTCACCACGCTCGCCGTTGCTGCAGCCGCCGGAAAGGAAGTCACCATGAGCAAATCGGCGCAGTGGCTCGTTGGAATACTGATCGCGCTTACGGTGGTTTCAGTCGCTGTTATGGTCTTCACGGCGGCGCACCGCGGCGACAAAGATGAAGAGGACCAGGAGGAGTCTGTCAAAACTCCATCCCATGTGTCGGTCGAAACCGGAAGCACGGTCATCACTCTAGATTGGCAGACGCAGGGACGTGAAGGTATCCGAGTTGCGCCCGTGACCCAAGCGTCTATGCGCGCAGAGCTGCGGGGAACTGCGGTCCTGCTTGCTGTTAGTGATCTCGCGACTTTACGCAATAGCTATGTGGCGGCACGCACGAAACTCGAACGCGACCAAGTAGACCTTAGCGTCTCGCGCAGCCAGTACGAACGCACGAAGACGCTGTACGAACAGAATCAGAACATGTCGCTCAAGGCAATGCAGGATGCCGAGGCTACCTATCGCAACAACCAGGCGCAGGTAAGCGCCGACGAGCAGGAAGCTAAGCTCCAGCTGGACACTGTGCGTCAGCGTTGGGGAGGAGTGCTTGCTGACTGGGTTGCAGGCAATAGATCAATCCTAGACCCGGTTGTTGAACAGCATGAATTCCTAGCGCAAGTCATCTTTCCGCCCGGCGAAGTGGCGAAACCACCGGCAACATTATCGTTAACAATTCCGGGTAATCGACTCGTCCCAGCTCGGTTTATATCGCCGCTCCCACAGGTAAACCCGCAAATCCAAGGCATCAGCTTCCTATACCTGGTGCCCGACCGGACAGGGCTGGCGGTAGGCATGAACCTTGTTGTTCTCGTGCCTGTTGGCCAGCGACTGGAAGGCACGGTGGTTCCGGAGAGCGCGATCGCGTGGTGGCAGGGCAAAGCCTGGGCTTATGTGGAATCGCCAGCCAACATTTTCACGCGACGCGAGGTGCCAACCGACAATCCCGTGAGCGGCGGCTATTTTGTGCCCGGAAGCACGTTTCCTCCAGCAACGAAATTGGTCACGGCGGGTGCTCAGGCGTTGCTTTCAGAAGAATTTCGCAGCCAGCTCAAGGCAGAGGACTAACGGAGGACTCCAATGCTGACTGCAATCGTTCGCTCGTCGTTGCGGCATCGGGGAGTAGTCGTAGCGCTCGCTTGCATGTTGATTGGCTATGGGGTGTATTCACTGCAGCAGGCGAAATACGACGTCTTCCCTGAGTTCTCTCCCCCTCAGGTGGTCGTTACCGCGGAAGCCCCTGGCCTCGCTCCCGAACAGGTCGAGTTACTGGTAACCCAGCCGATCGAGACCGCAGTAAACGGCGTGTCCGGAGTTCAATCGATACGGTCAGCTTCCATTCAGGGCCTCTCAGTCATAACTGTTCTGTTCAACGCAAATACGAACGTCTATCTGGATCGGCAGGTTATGACCGAGCGCTTATCGACTCTTGCTGGCGCACTTCCATCTGGCATCAGTCCCACGGTTGCGCCGTTGACGACCTCGACCAGTGTTGTCATGGCCATTGGCCTAACCTCGCCCACTCAATCACCGATGCAGTTGCGTACCGTTGCCGACTGGACGGTGAAGCTACGCCTGTTGGCGGTTCCGGGAGTTTCAAAGATTGCCGTTTTTGGTGGGGACGAAAAGCAGTACCAGGTTCAGATCAATCTACAACAATTGACACAGCACGACATTGGGGTGGATCAGGTTCTTGCCGCTGCTCACGAAGCTACGGGGATTCGTGGCGCGGGATTCATCAGCACCCCAAATCAGCGGATCATCCTGCAATCGGAAGGGCAGGCGACCACCCCGACAGGATTAGCGAATGCCGTAATCCTCCAGCGGCAAGGCGCAAATCTCACCCTCGGCGATGTTGCCCATGTAACCGAAGGAGCAGCACCGCGCCTCGGTGCAGCCTCGGTCAAGGGCAGTCCAGCGGTCATCCTGATGGTTTCGGCACAGTATGGCACCAACACGATTGACGTCACTCGTGGCCTGGATGCCGCAATCAACGAACTGCGCTCAGGTTTGGCGAAGCAGAACATCCAAATCGACTCCAGCATCTTCCGTCCGGCACGGTTTATCGCCACCGCCCTGCACAATTTGCGCGTCTCGCTGATTGTCGGTGGGCTGCTCGTCATTTTGGTTCTGTTCCTATTCCTGTACAACTTTCGCACCGCCGCAATTTCCTGCACTGCCATCCCGCTGTCGCTGCTTGCAGCCACAATCGTGATCCAGCGTTTTGGCTACACCCTCAACACCATGACGCTTGGAGGCTTGGCCATCGCGATTGGCGAGGTAGTGGACGATGCCGTGATCGACGTCGAAAACATCTATCGTCGCCTACGAGAGAACCGCGTGTTACCGCAACCACGATCCATCTTTCGCGTCGTGCTGGACGCGTCCCTTGAAGTCCGCAGCGCCGTGGTCTATGCCACGTTTTCTGTGATCTTGGTTTTCGTGCCAGTGCTCACGATGGGCGGAGTCGCAGGACGGATCTTTTCGCCCCTGGGCGTGACCTACATCTGGGCAATCCTCGCGTCGCTACTTGTGGCCCTGACTGTTACGCCGGCGCTGTGCATGATCCTGCTACCTCGCGGCGAACTGCGCGTGGTCGACCCTCCATTCGTCCATTGGCTCAAGGGCAAATACGAGCAGTTGCTGACACGCGTCGAAAGTTACCCGAAGGCAGTTATCGCTACTGTTGCCGTGCTGGTTTTTGCTGCTTTCCTCGTGATTCCTTTTCTGGGCGGCGAGTTCCTACCGAGCTTGCGCGAAGGGCATTTTATTGTGCATATGACGGCGATGCCCGGCACATCGCTGGATGAAACCATGCGCATGGGGGATAAGGTTAGCCAAGCGCTACTGAGGATTCCCTATGTTCGAGATGTGGCGCAGCACGCCGGTAGAGCGGAAATGTCGGACGACTTTTCCGGTACCCACAGTAGCGAATTTGAAGTCGACCTGAAGGAGCTTAGCGGAACACAGACGGACCAGGCTCTGGCCGATATTCGCCGAACGCTGCAGAGCTTTTCGGGTGCCGCATTTTCGGTTAACACTTTTCTGACCGAGCGAATTAACGAAATTCTCTCCGGCTATACCGGCGCTGTGGTGGTAAACATCTACGGTCCCGACTTGAACGAGCTCGACCACCAGGCAGTGCGCGTCGCCGCTGTGCTTGCGAAGACTCCGGGCGCACGCGAAGTGCAGATCCAATCTCCACCGGGAATGCCACAGGTCACGGTTCGCTTGCGACCCTCCGATGTGGCACGGTGGGGTTTTGACTCAGTGCAGGTCTTGGATGTTCTTCAAAGAGCTTTCGCCGGGGATGTAGTCGGCCAAGTCTACGAGGGCAACCAGGTCTTTCCTGTTTCGGTGATCCTGAACCCGGCAGATCGTCAATCCGTTTCGACGATCGCGTCTCTACCTATTCGCAGTCCGCAGGAGAACTACGTTCCTGTTCGACAGCTTGCAGACGTATATCAGAGTTCTGGCCGCTACATGATTTCGCATCTAGGGGCACGTCGCGCGCAATCGGTGACCTGTAATGTCGCCGGAGGTGACGTTGCATCTTTTGTGCAGACCGTTCGCCAGCACATCTCACGCTTGGCACTACCCTCCGGCATGTATGTCGAGTTCAGCGGTACCGCGGAAGAGCAGGCCCGCTCCCAACGTGATCTGCTGGTCCACGCGGCGCTCGCCGGGATTGGCATCATCATCCTGCTCTCGATTGTGATGCAGAACTATCGGAACCTGCTTTTGGTTCTGGCAAATCTTCCATTCGCGCTAGTCGGTGGCGTGTTCGTCGCACTTGCCACCGGCGGCAATCTATCGCTGGGCTCATTGGTTGGTTTCGTCACGGTGTTCGGTATCACCCTCCGCAATTCCATCATGCTGATCTCACATTACGAACACTTAATACAACTCGAGGGGTTGGAGTGGAATTGGGATACCGCGCTCCGTGGGGCATCCGAGCGGCTGTCGCCGATTCTCATGACTGCGCTAGTCACCGGTCTGGGTCTGCTGCCGCTGGCGATCGGCAGTGGCGCCCCTGGACGCGAAGTCGAAGGACCTATGGCGATCACCATTCTTGGGGGATTGACGACCTCCACCGCCCTGAACCTTCTTGTGCTTCCGACCTTGGCCCTGCGATACGGACGCTTCGAGAGGACGGCTGGCGTGCTGGAGGATTAGCGGCTAGGTCCCAGGTATATCTCACCGGCTCATCGGAATAATGATACTGAATGGCCCCGCGCAGCAACCAGCCACTCACGTATGTTGAGATTGGGCATTTGGGGCAGTAGGAGGGTAATATGACTCTCTGGCTTGCCGCACGGGGAGGTGTCGTATGCCTCATTACGAATTCATCTGCCAGGATTGCCACAAAGGCTTCTTGAAAACTCTTTCTCAGCAAGACTACGAGGAAGGCTGTATAATCAAGCACTTCCACATAGAGCCGGGATGGCGGAACTGGTAGAGGCGATCACACCGCAGCTGCTTTACCCGTAGAAAAATCATGGCGGAGAAGGAGGGATTCTATTACCGCCATCCTCGTAAATAGAGGTCCCGCAGCCGAGCTACCCGCAAATTAAGCTACCCGCCTAAGCAAAGATTTTCCACAGGCCTGTGGAACTATCTGTGGAAAAACAGGAAAAGGCGATCTTCACTTTCGATAAGCAAGCAAGGTTTCAATGGGTTGCATTTTGGCCTGCACGCTAGCTCGAATTTGGAAATTGCACCAGGAACTGGCATTGACAAACAATGGGTCAACTGTTTAGGTTGCTTCCGTCGACGGTCGAAAGGGTGGGCTAAATAAAACCTTAGCCAGTCCGAAGTAGGCTGGGTGATCAGCTCGGCAGGGCGACCTGTTGGGCCGCCAAACCTGAAAAAACCGACTGCTCTGCGAGGAGGAGTTGGGGTTTGGGACTGCGAAAGCGGTGATCGCATCAAAGGCTGTGACGGTGCATGTCTCCTCGCTATCGGCTTCTTCGCAGAAGTCGGTAGCTAGAGCGTAACCAATGTCGCAGCCTTTTTCTTTTGTGTTCGCCGTGGAAGGTCCGGACGTAGCAGGGCACTTGTTTTCATCAAAGACAGTCGTGTTGCCGCCCCTAGAGAATGCCTTACCATACAGCTAGGTAAAGCCGGTCGACCGCGCCATGCGGAGAATTTGCTGTGAAAGAACAGCTCGAGAAGCTCGTGCTGCAAATGTACAGGAGCGGCATCCGATACTCCGAGGCGGTGCGCGAGTCCCGAAGCGTCTTCATTCTTACCGTTTTGCGAGAGCACAAAGCGAATCAGTTGAGGGCTGCGCAGAAACTAGGGATACACCGCAACACCTTGCGCCGGATCATTCGGAATTTTGAACTCGATATCCGGCTGCTACGCCCCACCACCCGGCGCCGACCACCGCTGAGTGAGCATGCAGTCCCGGCGCAAACGAAAGCTAGAGCAACCTAGCTGGCCCGTGTTCAGCTTATGTAAATTACCCAGGGGATCGAGACTCGCGTTTTCCCCAGGTAGCTGGGCACACAATCGAGCCACACGTGATCGCGCCATAGGAGGAACTCCCCCATGAAACCCAAGCCCATTCCACTCCGAACGCCTCAAGAGGCTGCAGAGGCTCGCGCTGAGCTCGAAGAACAAATCCGACGCCGCGCTTACGAGCTGTACGGGCAACGCGGAAGAGTAGACGGGTACGGGCTGGATGACTGGCTTCAGGCAGAAGCCGAAGTGTTGGACATAAGAACCAAGACGAGAGCCGCATAGCGCTACAACGTACCACGTCTTCACTGGCCTGACCTTGTCCGGGCGGCGTGAGTCTATGCCCATCGCTTCCGCCACCGAAAGCGCAGACAAATGGTGAACCGGAAGCGGGGGTTTGTCTAGCCAACCAACAAGTGCAATTCTTCGTTCATCTGAATCTCCTCAACAAACCATCATGCACGGCGGATGAAATGCCTGAGCCGAACGCCCGATGTACGCAGAAAGTGAAGTGGGCTGTTTCCGGTCGAGCAAAGGATTCTCGCAGGCCACTCCCCCTTGCGGAGCTTCTCCCCGCCTGATTTTGCTCCCATTCGGCGGCATCCCCATCTTGCGCGAGGTGGAGGACAAGATTTTTGCGAATTCCACTCTCTTCTAAGCCCCCGTTTCCTCGGGTATATCAACTCAGGCGGAAACCAGGCGGCCGTTCTCGGCGAGCTTTTGGCATCCGCTGTGAACCAGATCTGCGCCATGTGGCACTTTTCTCCGGCGGCTTCGGAGGTGGAACGACGGGTGATCCGATGGATTGCACAGTTCATCGGCTACCCTTCCGAAGCCGGAGGATGTCTTTTGAGCGGGGGATCGGCAGGCAATCTTGTAGGACTCGCCGTCGCCCGCAAGCAGAAGGCGCAGTTTGATGCTGCCTCGCTAGGGATGCGAGGAGGGCCTCCCGTAACGGTATATGTCTCGCAAGAGGGGCATGCGTCCTTGGAAAAAAGCATGGTGCTCCTCGGGATGGGATGCAACCAGTTGCGCAAAATCGCTGTTCGGGACGACTTCACAATTGATCTCGAGGCGCTTGAGAACCAGATAACCGAAGACCGGAAAAACGGATATCACCCCATTTGCGTGGTGGGAAATGCCGGCACGACCAATACCGGGGCCGTGGATCCGCTGGATGTGCTGGCGGAGTTTTGCCGGAAGCAGGACTTGTGGTTCCACGTGGACGCGGCTTACGGAGGACCTTGCGGCGGGGACCGAAGCCGCCGGAAAACTCTTTCGGGGATTGGATCAAGCCGATTCGCTGGTGGTCAACCCGCACAAGTGGCTGTACGTGCCGGCGGAGGCCGCGTGCATTTTGGTCCGGGAACCGAGAGCGCTCCGACACACCTTCCAGGTCGTGGCGGACTATCTGCGGGAAGAGAGCCACGCGGGAGCCGACGCTCCGCTCGATTTCAAGGATTACAGTCCCCAGCTTCACAGGAACTTTCAGGCGCTGAAGGTGTGGATGACGTTCAAGGCGTACGGCGCAACGAAATTGCGCGCGGCCATTGAGAGCAATATCGAAGTCATGCGTTATTTGGCGGATCGGATCGACGAATCGCAGGATTTCATCCGGCTCGCACCGGTCCCGCTGTCGGTGGTGTCTTTCCAGTACCGCACCCCGGACACTTCCATTCATGGAGATCAGAGCTACCTAGACGACTTGAACAGCCAGCCATTGGGGAGAGTCGTGGCGCTGCCCCAGGTCGGTGGGCTGCATCACCGCTACGAACGACGGGCCGCCTGAAACCCTGCCCCTAGGTGCTGACGATCGATGCGGACGCGATCCACTACTGACACGTTGCCGTTCCCCCGGCCAGGCGAAGCAATCTTGAACTGCAGACCAAGGGAGCGCTTTCCGCAGCTGTTTTACTTCACCCTTTTTTACCGAGATCGAGTTTTTCGGTAGGGACAATGGGACCGAATCGATTCCTGATGCGGTTCCCGTGGTCAATCCGCAGTGGCGCAAGCTCGATAGCCAGATCCGCTCCCAGGCCGGCCAGCGCTACCGACGGGCGGCTCAGTTCG
>Ga0070717_10000619_pt1 | contig 22822 bp, 17 predicted proteins | sample LARL113metaG_FD_71366 | JGI IMG/M metagenome (GOLD analysis project Ga0070717, IMG submission 71366) | Corn, switchgrass and miscanthus rhizosphere microbial communities from Kellogg Biological Station, Michigan, USA - LAR L11-3 metaG | ecosystem: Host-associated > Plants > Roots > Rhizosphere ...
CAGCGTCTCGATTACTTGAGCGAGGCGTTGGCGTTGGAGCGGCAGGGAGATTTCGATGCGGCACTGACGTCGTATCGCTTGGCGCTGCGCGATCGGCCGAACGATCCCAAGATTCTCGAGAATATGGCCATTGCGTTCTCCAAGACAGGTCGTCTGGATGACGCCATACGATGCTATCGTCGCTCGCTGGAGATCGCGCCGGAACGCTCGGGTGCACACTATGGGCTCGCCTTTCTTCTCTTGAAGCGGAGCGATCGCGTGGGCGCGGAAAAACATCTCGAGGCCTTTCTGTCGAAGCCTCCATCGAGTCCAGAGGCGGAACGCTGGGTGCGACACGCGCAAATGAAGCTCAACGAGCTGCGCTCGGGTGTGGACACCATCTCTGAGGAACCAGAGACGTAACGTGGGGCGCGTGCTCGCAATCGTCAGCCAGAAGGGAGGCGTGGGCAAGACAACGACGGCGATCAATCTTGCCGTCGCCATGGCTCGCCGCGGCGTGAAGACGCTGCTCGTCGACGTCGACCCGCAGGGCTCCGTTCGCTACGGCCTCGGCATGATGTCACCGCACTACCGCCTCGGCGTGTCGGACTTTCTGCACGGCGAGATCGGCATGCAGGAGATCGTGCGGGCAACGACCCTGCCGTGGCTTCGCGTCGCGCTCGCGGGGAGCATCTCCGACGGCGGAACGCACGAGGACTACCACCTCACCTTCGGCAGCTCGCCCAAGTTCCAGGAGCTGCTGATTCGCGCCCAGGAGCGTGGGTACGTCGTCGTCATCGACACTCCACCAGGGCTCGGCCCCATCGTCCAGCGGGTTTTGGCGAACAGCGACCATGTGCTCGTGCCCCTGCAATGTGAACCCGCGGCGGTGCAGACCACGGCGCAGATCCTGCGCGGCATTCGAGGCGTGGTGAATCAGAACCAGCAGCTGACCTTCGAGGGCATCCTGCTCACGATGTACGAGCCGGGAAACGCAGTGTCCGAGCGGGTTGCGGCGCATGTGCGTTCGCAGCTGCCGCAGCTCGTCTTCGACATCGCGGTGCCACGTACGGTCGCGTCGGTGGACGCGGTCGCGGCGGGACAGCCTGTGGTGCTGCGCGCACCTAACGACGCGGCGTCGCGCGCGTATACGACGCTGGCCGACGAGTTGGTGCCGCGGCTCCAGTGATGCGCCGGCCCCTGCGAGTACTCGCGCTGTTCGCCTCACTCTGGGTTGGCTTCGCCTGTCTCGAGCCGGTGTCACCGATCCAGCCGATCTTCTCACTCACGTCGGTACTGCTACCCTTTCCCTCGATCGCACAACACGACACGCTCCGTGACACTTCGGGTGTGGTAAAGCCGCTCCGAGTGATCGGGTTCAACGCGAAGGGCGATACCGTGGACACGACGCTGTACACGGTGACTTTTCTCGCGATCGACTCGACCCATCAACTGGAGGTGGATGGCACGACAGGCTTCGCGAGGGGTGACACGAATTCACCATTCGCGAAGGTCGTCGGGACGGTGACGCTCAAGAGCAACAACCATTCGATTCAGACACTGGCGGTGAACTTGCCCGTGGTGCCGGTTCCCACCACGGCCGTGCGCGACACCAATTTTTCGTTCGTCTGGACGCCGCCCACCGTCGCGACGGACTCCACCAGCTCGGGTCTCATCAGTCCGGCGCTGAACGTCACAGTCTACGCGAGCACGCGAGACACCACCGTGCTCGGATGGGTGGTGAGCTACCAGATCGTGCACGCGCCGCCATCGGCGGACAGCCAGCCAACGGTCGTACTCTACGATCCCTCCGGCCATGACAGCACCGTCTCGGTGACGAGTACGTCGGGTGTCGCCTCACGTCAGCTGCGGATCCGGCCCGGCGCGTTCGTCAGCGCCAGCACACCGGATTCGGTGCTGGTGACGGTGACCGTGAAGTACCACGGCAATCCCTTGCCAGTACTGGTCACTACGGGAGACACCTCGGCTACCTTCGTGATCAGGCTGCAGGAGAATCTTCTGTCTACGTCAATCGACGCATATCCGCGACGAAATCTGCGGCGTATACTCCGGAAGAATCGGTCGTCGTAAGCAGGAGCGACCTCGGGCTTCTTACCCGGTCGCGACGACAGGCACTGGAGGAACCTGGATGACCACGAGCGGTGGATCGCGGAACTCGACGCCGGGCACGCTGAATCAGCTCTTCTTCAGCGCCATCGAACGCTATAACAAGCCGGACGCGCTGCAGGTGAAGGTCGGCGGTGTCTACCAGCCGATCTCGCACCAGAGGCTCGCCGAGCGTGCGCGACGCACGGCGATAGGCCTTCAGACGTTAGGCATGCGCAAGGGCGACCGCGTCGCGATTCTCTCGGAGAATCGGCCGGAGTGGGCGATCGCCGATTACGGCTGCCTAACGGGCGGACTCACCGACGTCGCCATCTACCCGAATCTTCCGCCGGACCAGGTGGCGTACATTCTCCGGGACTCCGGCTCGTCTGCCATCTTCGTGTCGACCGATGCGCAGGCCGAGAAGATCCGACAGATCCGCGGTGAGTGTCCATCATTGCGCTGTGTGATCAACTTCAGCTCGGCGCGGAGCCCTGGTGTCGATCTGACGCTCGCCGAGCTCGAGGCAAAGGGCGCCGAGCGCGAGACGGCGGAGTCGATCGCTGCGTATCGACGATCAGCGGATGCCGTCCATCCTGACGATCTGGCGACGCTCATCTACACATCGGGGACGACGGGTGAGCCGAAGGGCGTGATGCTCACGCACGACAACATCTACTCGAACGTGATGGCCAGTGCGATCGAGATTCCCTTCGCCGGCGACGACGCGTGCCTCAGCTTTCTGCCGCTCTCGCACATCTTCGAGCGGATGGCCGGCCACTACCTGATGATGCACACGGGAACCACGATCGCGTACGCGGAGTCGATCGACACGGTGCCCATCGACATGCAGAGCGTCAAGCCGACGCTCATATTGTCCGTGCCCCGGCTGTACGAGAAGATGTACGCGCGCGTGCTGGAGAACGCGCTAGCCGGCGGCGCGCTGAAAAAGCGCATCTTCTTCTGGGCGCGCAGCGTGGCCGACCGATGGGCAACGGAGAAGCTGGCCGGGCGCGAGCCAGGTGGCGCGTTAGGCTTTCAGTATCGCTTGGCCCAGAAGCTTGTCTTCTCGAAGCTCAAGGATCGGACCGGCCGGCGGCTGCGCTACTTCGTGTCGGGTGGGGCGCCACTGGCGCCGGAGATCAACAAGTTCTTCTACGCCGCGGGGCTCGTGATTCTCGAGGGTTACGGCCTGACGGAGACGAGTCCTGTCATATCGGTGAACACGCCCAGCGCGTTTAAAATCGGCACCGTCGGTAAACCCGTCCCCGGTGTGGAAGTGATGATCGCCAGCGATGGCGAGATCTGCACGCGTGGACCGCATGTCATGAAGGGCTATTACAACAAGCCGCGCGAAACGGCGGAAGCGATCGACGGGGAGGGTTGGTTTCACACGGGCGACATCGGCGAGATCGAGGATGGCTTCCTGCGCATCACCGATCGCAAGAAAGATCTGATCGCCACGTCGGGCGGCAAGAAGATCGCGCCGCAGCCGATCGAGAACAAAGTGAAGACGAACAAGTACGTCTCGCAGGCCGTGATGATCGGCGACAAGCGAAAATTTCCTGCGCTGCTCGTCGTGCCCAATTGGGAGCAGCTGGAGAAGTGGGCACGTTACAAGAATCTCATCTGGACGGACCGCGCGCAGCTTCTGCAGATGCCGACGGTCCGGGCGAAGATGGAGAAGGAAGTGGCCGAAGAGCTGCAGGGGCTCGCGCGCTTCGAGATGCCGAAGAAGATCGGGCTGCTCGAGCATGATTTCTCGATCGAGCGCGGGGAGCTGACGCCGACGCTCAAGGTCAAGCGTCGCGTGATCGATCAGGCGTACAAGAACGTGATCGATGGGTTGTACGCGGACGAGAAGGAGCCAGCGGGCGTTTAGCCAGTCTCATACTTCTTACTCCCAAACTGAGAGCTAACGGTCGCGATCCATCCGCATCGGTACTTCGTACTAAACGCCTTCGAGATGCACTGTGCGAAGGATCGCGACCGCCAGCTCTCAGTTTGGGAGTAGTAGAGTACGAAGTATTCAGTACCGCCAGAGGCAAAGCGACTGCGTTCTATCTCCTACGTTGCAGGCCCACGATGCCTGATGTTCGCGGCGCCGTCTGACGCTCGGCGAGCCAGTGGCGATTGTCGCGGGCGAGCTCTTTGACGCCGTCGGGCATCGGGAGAGCAATGGGAGAGAGAACACGGCTTCCGACGGCGACAGCCTCGATTCCGGCCACGAGCTGTGCCTGCGTCGTCGTATCGTCGAGAGCGATACCGCGCGCGCTTGCGGCGGCGACGGGCAGCTTTGTCCACTCAGGGCCAATCGTTATGCCCGAGAGACCGCTACCCATGACCACATCCGCCGGTGGATTTACGAGAAGCAATTGAAGATCGGTGAGCTCGCGCATGTTTGGAGCGTGAGCTCCCAGGTCTCCGACGATTATGGCGTAGCCTCGCGCACCCGTCAGATCGAGGAGTGCCACCAATCGAAGCGCCTCTTCCTCCGATGCTCCAGCCGACGGAGTGCCGTTAGGTAGCTTAGCGAAGCGCGCGACACCGTCGACAATGGAAAACTCAGCGTGGCACACCGGGCAGCCGAGGACCCCGTCGACGATGTCGCGGCCGTCGACCCGGCGCGCGGCGAGCACGAGCCAGCTCTCCTCGTGCGGCCGAGGACAGCGCAGAACGTCGACAAGCTCGCTGAACATCAGCGCTAGCTGCGCGACAGACGCACGAGCTCGACGTCCACCTCCGGCGGCTGTGACAGGGCGAACAGCACAGCGGCGGCGACGGCGTCAGGCGACAGCATGCGCGCGCGCGGCGTGAAGCCCTCCCGCGAGTCGGGGTCGATGTCGTCCCAGAGCGACGTATCCACGGGGCCTGGCGAGATGAGCGTGGCGCGCACCCCCGTACCGCGCAGCTCGGCGCGCAGCACCTCGTGGAGCGCGCGGAGGCCATGCTTGCTCGCGCCATACGCCGCGTTTCCCGGCAGCGTCGTGTGATCCGCGATCGAGCCGATGGTGACGATGTCGCCCCTCCCGCGGGCCCGCATCGCCGGCAGAAACGCGCTGACGATTCGAAATGGGCCCGCAAGGTTGACGGCAAGCGCCGCCTCGAATTCCGATGCCGATGTCTCCTCGATGGACGCCGGAACGAAGAGCCCGGCGTTGTTCACCAGTATGTCCGGCGCCGTCCCCATAGCGAGCAGCGTCCGCTCGCAGTCGATGCTGCTCCCCACATCGCACGTGATCGCAACGGCATTGAGCTCGTCGGCGAATGGCTCGAGTTGACGTTGATCGCGGGCAACGAGCGTGAGGCGAACGCCAACCGCCCCCAGGGCGGTCGCGATGGCGCGCCCGATGCCGCGAGTCGCGCCCGTCACGAGCGCGGTACGGCCGGCAAGCGTCGGATTCGTCATGTCGTGCCTAACGTGTCTCGCTGCTCAGCGCCCGTCGTACTCGACGTAATTGTGCGGCGTCTCCCAGAGCACGAGCCGGCTCAACTTCCCGGGCGAGACGTGCGGCGCGATCACCCGCCACATCGCGACGACGATGTTCTCCGTCGTCGGGATGATGCCGTTCATGAAGTCGACCTCGAGATTGAGATTGCGATGGTCGACCTTGTTGACGACCTCGCGCTCCACGATCGCCTTCAACTTGGAAAGATCGATGACGTATCCCGTTTTCTCGTCCACCGGTCCGCTGACGAAGACATCGAGCGTGTAGTTGTGACCGTGCCAGTTCGGATTGTTGCACTTGCCGAAGAGCGATCGGTTTTCCTCGTCGGAGAGCGCGGGATTGTGTACGCGGTGCGCCGCGTTGAATTGGAGGCGCTTGACGACGGTGACGGTTGGCACGGTGGTCGGTGATCTGTGGTCGGTGATCGGTTGCTGCGGAATATTACTCTCGTTCGAACAACCGACCACCGTTCACCGGTCACCGAAAAAGTCGAGCCCCGTGGTTTCCCACGGGGCTCGAGAGGTCGGAACGAAGAAGGGTTTTGCGAAGCCCAGCCGAATGTATGAGGTCCTCACCACACCTTCCGCCTTCCCCCGCACTGGGGGCATGACGTCAGTATAGATTATCGAACCCACCTCGATGGACTTGTTGGCTCGAAAACGATGGTTCTCCGCCCCGATATTTTCTGTCGAAGTTCGTCGCGCAATTTATAGTGCGAATCGAGGAATGCAATAAATGAGCGTCGTGCAAATCATTCACAACATCTTCGAGCGCTTTGGCACGATCATCGCCATTGCACTGCTCGTCATCTGGGCGATTGGAACATACTTCGATGGACCAGGTGGTATTCACCTGCTTCTTACTCTCGGCGTCTCGATGTTGATCTGGCGCGTCGTGGTGCGCGGCGATCGCGTGCATCCGCGTTCCTGACGCCGATCGTTACTACGCCAATAAGACGATCCAGAGAATCCCCCATAACAGCGTCAGGATCGTCGTCGGCACGCCGACTTTGAGATAGTCGACGAAGCCGACGCGCGCGCCCCGTGCTCCCGCCCGCTCCGCGACAATGAGATTCGCCATCGAGCCGAGCAATGTGAGATTGCCCGCGAACGTCGAGCTCATCGCCATCACGAGCCACACGAACGCCGGATGCGCTGTCCGCGGCACCACCGGCAACCACAGAATCACGGCCGGCACGTTCGACACGAGATTCGAAAGCGCGAGCATTGCCGCGCTGACGATCGTCGCATCATGTAGTCGTACACCCGAGAGGCTCGCACCGCTCGCGGACGTGAGATCCTGAACGAGCGGCACGTCGCGCACGCCGCGCATCACGACGAACAGCGCGGCGAAGAACAGCAATAGCTCCCACTCGACGTTGGCGAAAGCGCGCGCCGGGTCGCGGCGCGCGACCGCGATTAATACCGCCGCCGCCGAGATCGCGACCAGCGGCAGCGAGAGTCCGGCGAGCCAGCCGGCGAGCGCGAGCACGAACAACACCAGCGCCCGCGCCACGAGTGGCCCGTCGAACGCGTGCTCCGCCTCCGCCCGCCCGCTGGCCGTTAGGCGAGGAGGCGCCGCCGCGAGGTCGCGGCGATAGACGAACGCGATGACGGCGAACACGATGACAAGGCCGCCGAGTGAGGGCAGAGCGAGCGTCGCGACAAAGCGCGGAAAGGAAATGTCGCTCGCCACACCGATGAGCATGTTCTGCGGGTTGCCGGTCGGCGTCATCGCGCTGCCGACGTTCGAGCCGAGCGCGATCGCCAGCATGTACGGCAGCGGACGCAAGCCGAGAGGGCGTACCACCGCAAGGAGCAGCGGCGGCAGCACGAGACAGATCGTGTCGTTGACGAAGAACGCCGACAGCAATCCACTCACGGCAACGACGACGGCGAGCAGCGACGCCGGAGCGTGCGCGTACCTAACGATGCGGGCTGCAATCCACTCGAAGAAGCCGCCGAGCTCGAGGTAGGCGGTGAGCAGCAGGACGCCGAGGAGAAAGACGATGACGTTCATGTCGATCGCCGCGTACGCGTCGGGCAGGGCGAGGCCGCCGAGCGTCACCATCGCGACGGCGCCGAGCAGGGATGCCGCGGGGCGCGTCAAGCGCAGCCAGGGCAGCCCCTGCGCCGCGATGAGCAAATATGTAACGAGCAGAATGGCGAGTCGTGCCGACGGCATCGTGAAGCTGGCAACGGGGGCTGGCCGGGCGTTGTACCCGGCCGGCTACAAATGTCGCGGAGCCTCTCACCGAGAGGCAGAGGCACCGAGACGAGTTCCGCTGCTGACGGACGACGACGGCGACTGTATCTTGTCGCAGCCATGCACGCCCCAAAGAGACAGCCGATCGCGGCTCCCACGCCGCCGACTCGGAACAGCGACGTCGAATGGGAATCATTGTTGATGGCCGGCTTCGGCGCGACCTGTGCCCTGATCGGCTGGCTGATTATCGGCGCGTTGACCGGCGTCGGCAAAGCCCCGACGCTGCTCTTCCCGATCGCGATCCTCGCCATGCTGGGGGGCGCCGTCGTTGGACTCACTCGCGGCGCGATCGCGCTCTGGGTCATCTCCGGACTGGCGGTACTCGTCTTCTGCATCGTCGCGATGACGCCGTTCGTGACGACAGTGCTGCCAACCTCGGTCCTCGTGCGACGCGATCCCCTGCCGAAAGGCGGCGTGGACGCCGTGGTCGTGCTGTCAGCTGGAATCACCGCCGATTCCCTGCTCTCACCCGAGGCACTCGATCGCCTGCTCACCGGACTTGCGCTGATGCGCGATACCGTCGCGCCGACGCTCGTCGTCACAGAGCCGCGGCGTCCAGGACGTGGCATCACAACGGCCGCTGATCAGGCGCGTGTGCGCTCACTCGTCGCTCGGCCATTTCCGATGCTGATGGTCGATTCGGTTCACACGACCCATGACGAAGCCGTGAACTCGTGGAAGCTGCTTGCCCCGCGCAGAGCGACGCGCGTGGCAGTGGTGACATCACCGCTTCACACGCGACGAGCCTGCGCGACGTTCGAGCAGGTTGGATTCACCGTGTACTGTGTGCCCGCCGTGTCGCGCGTCTACTCGGTGACGGCGGCCGACAACGGCACCGATCGGCTCATTGTCTTTCGCGAGTGGCTCTACGAGCGCACGGCGTGGCTCGAGTATCGTTCCCGGAATTGGGTGAGCCGGGCTCGTTAGGGCAGCGGCGGTGTGCCGGCGTGGGCGTCGTGGTGGCGCCGTCGCCGGCGCCGGCGCAATCGATGCCGTGCCCAGCGCCGGAAGCTCGGCCAGCTGGCGGCAATCACCAGGACCATGAGCGCGAGCGGTATCGCGACGACGGCGACGTCGACGACGTCGCGAAAAGTGTCGTCGGGCGTCGGCGGTTCAGGCGTCGACGGCTGCTGGGTGTAAGCGACGAGCACCAGACCTCCGGTGCGATCTCGAAGTCAACCTGCGCCCGAGCCTCGTCGACGTCAATGTCAGGCGTCGGGTCGGGGCTGACATTTAAGTGATCTGGCTCACGAGATGCGACACCCTTGGGGCTCACCATGTGAATTGCGGGAGCCCAATATGCGTCGTTTCACCGCGCCCATTGTCCTTCTAATAGTAGTGCCGAGCTGTGCCAGAGCTCCGATGGCGGTGGCGCCGTCCCCCATTTCCCTGCACTCCTCGAGGGCGGCCGACGACGCAAGCCGCGGCGCCGCGATGGCCCTCATGGGCGTTGGGTTCCGTGTCGTGCCGACCGATTCGACCGGCAAAACGCTCGTCGCCACGCGGACGGCGACGGGAAATGGCAACGAGGCATACGTCGTGTGCACCGTGCCGATGCGGGTGGCGTCGACTCGACAGACAGCTCTGACGATCAGTTTGAAAATCGTGCCGAGCGCGTCCGGCAGCGATATCACCATCGATAGCAAGGTGATGACCTCGTACTCGGCAGAGAGCGGAGACAGCTCGAGCCCGATTGCCACCGCCAGCATGACCGCCGCAAATGCGACGGATTGCGTCAGCAACGGCAAGGTGGAGAAGCAGCTCGCGGACGCCCTGCGTTAGCTGAAAGCGAGCGTTGCCGTAGCACTCGGCGGCTCGTCATCCGGCTGAACCCGCTCAGTCGCAGTCCGCTCGATTTTCTTGGGCGGCAGCGGATCCCAGCTCGAGGAGTTGGGTACCATCTGGGCCGGCGCGTCCGCGCGCCGAGCACGGCAGTTCCTACCACTCGCGAGCGCTGCGCATCCCACCGTCAGCGCTGATCCCACAATTCCTGCCTTCCTACCGCGCGCAGCGCGCGCATTGGGGTCATTCATGCCTATCGTTTTGCTGGCCGCCATCGCGGCTCTTGGATTGACTGCACGTGAAACCGCCGTCAGGCACGAAGCGCATGACGTCATGACGCAGGCGCAAGCGCGGTACATCGCCGTCCATGATCCGGCGTGTCAGGATTCGCTTCGCTATGCGACGACGGACAGCGCACGCGCGACGATCGTCGATGGCTGCACCCAGCGCGTTATCGCCAACGGCATGCACACGACGACGAAGCGAGTTGCCGACGGCCGCTGAGCCGGACGGATTGTCCTAGTCGAGTATCCAATCGTGGGCGGCGAGCCGAGGCTCGCCGCCCACGATTCTTTTGGCTCCCGCAAGCTCCAGCCGTATATTGGCGGCTTCGACGTCGGAGCGGAGCCGCACGGCGTCAGGTTGAGCAAGTAGTCATGTTATCGGGACGGTGCCGCGTGAGAGCGTGGATCGCTAGTGCACTACTGGCTGCTGGCATCGTCGTCGGTGCTTGCTCGGAGGGATCGAAGCACGAGACGGCGCCCCCACCCGTCACGTACTCGATCTCGATTACGGCTCCCGATTCGATGCTCCGTGTCGGGCAAACGAGTCAACTATCGGCGACGCTATCGCGAAGCGATGGTGTACCGACCTACGGCGCGAACATCACGTGGAGCTCGAGCGATAGCACGATCGCCTCGGTAAGCTCGGTGGGGCTGCTCTCGGCAAAGGCACCGGGCTCGGTGACGGTGACCGCCGCGGCGAATGGAGCGTCGGCGAACGCTCCGATGCATATCACGCCGACTCCGAGCTACAACGCGGCGCAGATCGCGGCCGAGTCGGTGTACGTGGGCCAGACGATCGATCTGCGGGCGTATCTTCTCGACAACGGTACACCGGCGTTCACCGATGGGACAACGTGGTCGACCTCTGACCCCACCGTCGGCGTCGTGGACGGTGGCGTGTTTACGGCTCTGAAGCGTGGGATCTCGACTGTCACCGCCACGCGTGGGACCAAAGTGGGTGTCGTCGATGTGTTGGCGCAGACACATGTAAAGACACTTTCGCTCGCGCCGGATACGCTCGACATACCATTCTTCTCATCGGGCGCGTTCGACGCGAGCGCCACCGATAGTGCTGGAAAACGGATCTATGGAAGAGCGGTGACGTGGTCCATCGCGGATACGTCGAAGCTCAAGGTCAACGCTGGCGTGTTCACGCCGAAGGCGGCGGGACTCACGACCGTCACCGCCGTGTGCGACGGCGCCGTAGCGACGGCATTCGTTCGCATAACACCGCCGCCGGGATATTCGATTTACCTGACGACGCCGCAGACCTGGGTCACTATTGGGAAGACGCTGCAGGTCGCTTCGGAGTCGCACGATCCGTCGACCTTTGTGTATCCTGTCGCCACGCTCAATTGGTCGTCCTCCGACACGACGATAGCGCGCGTGTCCTCAACGGGAATCGTTACGGGGCTCGCGCGAGGCAAGGTCACGATCACGGCGGATGAAGGTGGACGCAAAGGCAGCGTCGACCTGAACATAGAAAAGCCCGTTGCGACCGTATCGTTTGTGCCGGATACAGTGCAGCTGAGCATTCATGGCTCGTTGCAGCTCCTGGCAACGCTTCGTGACGCCGATGGAAATACGCTCACCACGCGACCGATCACGTGGACCTCGAGCGATACGAACATAGTGAACATCACGCCGAGCCCACTGTTCAACCTCCCCGGCTATCAGGCCAATGCGCGCGGCACTGCAGGCCATGTCACCGTATCCGGAACCGCCGACGGCATCGTCGGTACGCTGAACATCATCGTCACCTCGGGCACCGATGTGATGTACTTCGACCCGAATACAGGGGCCGGCACCTATTCCTTCTACGACGCGCACATCTATCTGCACGACGTGAATGGGACAGCGATCTCCGGTCGCGGCGTTCGCCTCGTGAGCAGCGATCCAACAATGCTCAGCGTGCAGCCGGATACCGCGACGTTTACGAATGGTGCCGTGACCCTGCACGTGACCACCGGCCACAGCGGCGATGCGATCGTCACGGCGACGAGCGGTGCGCTCTCCGCGAATTACATCGTGCACGTCACTTCCATCGCGGTACCGGTCAAGATCGCGTTCAAGCCGGTGGAGTTGCCGGTCGGCAAGGAATACCGCCTGACGACAAACGTCGTCCAGCACGTGGTTGATTGGAGCACGAGCGATGCAACCGTCGCGACGGTTTCGGACTCCGGCCTCGTGACGCCGCTTGCTGGCGGTATCGTGCGCATCGTCGCAACGGCTCGCGACGCCCTGCCGCCTTCGGCGGATACAGCGACGATCTCCATCCACGCCCAGGCGGCACCACTCGTCAGTGCGGTCGCGCCGACCGAGTTGCAGGCCGGCGGCACGGCGACAATCACGGGTCAGAACTTCAGTACGACGCCGGGCGCAAACGTCGTCACCATCGATGGGATGCCAGTGCAGGTAACGGCGGCGACGGCGACGCAGCTCAACATCACGCTGCCGGCGAGGACGAGCTTCCCTTGTCAAGCCACGCACCTGGCCACCCTGGTTCTTTCCACAGGGGCGGGACTCGTCACCACGTCGCCGCAGATGCTCGCGTCCGCCCCTCAGGATTCGCTCAATGTCGGCGATGCCTCCCTGTGGAGCGCGGCGGATTCGCGCTGCAACGAGTTCGTGAAGGGACATGGCGTGTATCTGCTCACGATCTCCAACGGCGGGACGCGCGCGTCTCCGTGGACGGGCTTCAGCTTCATGGTGGATACAGGCTCGGTCGCCTCGACTGTGACCGCAAGCGGCGCACGCATTCCCGTCACTAGCTTCACGCGCACGTTGTCGTCGCCTGCGCCGCGCGGCGCGCCGCCGGCAGGCGTGCTCCGTATCAACATGGATTCCGTGCGGCGCGCGGCGATCGCGCATCTCAATCTCCTCGACAAGAGCCGGAAGCTTGCCGCGAGACTCGGCTCGCCGCTGCCGGCGCTGCGACGCGCAGCGCGTCTGAAGGCGAATGCGGACGTCGTGGCGGCGCCGAGCGTGCCTGATACAGGCACGAAGATGTTCATCCGAGTGCCGCGCCTCGACACTCCGGATTTCTGCGCGGACTATCGCACGATCCAGGCACGCGTGGTCTACACGGGCACACACTCGATCATACTCGAGGACGTGCAGGCACCGGCCGCCGGTCTCATGGACAGCTACTACCAGAGTGTCGGCGCCGAGTTCGATCAGACGACGTACAACATCATTACGAACAATTTCGGCGACCCGATGGCGATGGATCAGCCGTTAGGCGGGCCAGGCCGCGTGACGATGGTGTTCACGCCGGCCGTCAACGAGCTGGGTCCAACGGGCTTTGTCGTGAGCTGCGACTTCTACCCCTCGGACGTGGTCCCATCCAGCAATCAACGCGAGATGTTCTATGCGGTCGTTCCAACGACCACGGCCTACGGCTGGAATGGAGAGTTCACACCCGACGTCTGGAAGCACATCATCCGCGGAACGATCGCGCACGAGACGAAGCACATTGCGTCGATGGCCGAGCATTTTGCGCGACAGGCGCCGCAGCAGGAGGAGAGTTGGCTCGAGGAAGGCACGGCGATGCACGCAATGGAGCTGTGGGCGCGGACGGTCACGCAGTTGAGATGGAAGGGTGGCAACAGCTACACCTCCGCACCGTACTGCGATGTCCGCCCCACCTGGGCCTCGTGCGCCGGACAGCCGTACACGATGTTCGACCATTTTGTCTACCTGCACGATTTCCTCACGCCGAGTGAGCAGCACACCCCACTCGGCTCCACCGATCCGTCGGACGCATCATTCTATGGAAGCGTGTGGTGGCTCGTGCGGTACGCAATCGACCAGTACGCGACGGACGAAGGCGCATTCCTCCGCGCTCTCACCCAGGACCCATCGCTCACGGGCGTGGCGAATCTGTCCGCACGGACGGGACGGACGTGGAGTGATCTCGTTCGTGACTGGTCGCTGGCGACACTGGCGTCGTATGAAGCGCCGGGGTTCACGCCGCACGACGCGCACCTGACGACGCCGACGTGGCAGTTGCGCAGTGTTTTCGATGGTATGGCCAGCGACTTCCCGACAGAGTTCGGCGGCGGGATGATGACTTGGCATGGCCAGTATTGCGCGACGTCGCCAACGGTCATCCATGCCATGCCGCCGGGCGGGATCTCGTTCTACTATCTCGACACCTGCTCCGGCTGGAAGAACTTCTTCAGGTTCCAGAGCGATGCTGGTGGCAGCCCATCCTCGGCGCTGTCGATCGGGGTGGTTCGCATTCAATGAGAACCGGTCGATGGTTCGTATGGGCCGCGAGCATCGTGACGGCCGTCGTTGGAGCATCATGCGGCTCGTCGACCGAACCGGGCACCGTGACGAAGGCACCTCCGGGTGACAAGACGCCGCCGGAGATCACGAACATAACGGCCCCGGCCCCATACTCGCTCGTGTACTTCGACACGCTCCAGATCTCATTTCAGGTCGCGGATCCGGGCGGTGTGGGGCTGGTAACTGTCGAACGGATAGTGTTTGCCGATTCGCCTAACGCGGACGTCGTAGACACGGTCCGGCTGAACGGGAAGGTGACGAGCACCGAGACCGTCCTGCTGCCCGGCCCGCAGATGACGCTCCACCCACCCGCGACGCAGGTCACTATCCACGCCGTTGATCTGGCTGGCAACAAGCGTGACAGCACCTTCTGGGTGAGCTTCGCGATCCCTCCCGGGCTGCAAGGATATGTGACATTCAAGGGCGACTACAGCACCGTCGTCCCTGGGGACACCGTCGACTTGCAGCTCATGGGCAGCGACCAGATCGCCCTCAGCTGGCTCGGCTACCGCATCGGGCCGCCGGTGAATCTCGCGGACTCGGTTCCGGCGACAGGCACCTTCCAGCGCTCGGATTTCCCACTCGTCGTGACGCGCGATTGGCTCCCGAACTCCGGGCCGGTGATCACGTACTTCGCGAGAAATGCGAGGGGGGATTTCGCAAACGGAAGCACCGGCGTGAATGTGATCGACGCTGTGCGACGCACCGCGACGCGACTGCCGCTCCACGGTATCGTAGCCGACGAGGTGTTCGACACGAAGCGAAACGTCCTTTATCTCTCGCAGCCGGACAGCAATCGTATTCTCGTATTCTTGCTCGCGACGAACACCTTCGCCGCACCAATTCCGCTTGGCGGTGCCCCGTCCGGGCTGGACCTCAGCCTCAGCGGCGACAGCCTCCTCGTTGCTCTTCGTCGCGGTGCAGCGATCGGCATTATCGATCTGAACAGCGGCGCGAGGAGCCAGGTCCCCACGCCAGTGAATGCAGCAATCGGCGAAGGACCGGAAAATCTGCGAATGGCCGCGAATGGTCTCGCCATCGTCACCATGGCGGCAAACAGCGCCATAACGCCGAGTGGCATCTTCGAGTTCGATCCAGTTTATCAGACGGTGCTCCCGCGTACCGAGCCTGGCGCGATGGCGCCCTATACGACCGGTGCGTCGATCGTACGGTCCGCGGATCGACAGAAGGTGCTCATCGCTCTGAACTGGCCGGGGTCCGCGCTGTACGACGCCGCGTCGAACAGTTTCGTGACCGCGAATCACGGCGCGGTGGGGTCGCTTTCGGCGACTGCACATGGCGACCGCTTCCTTTACGGCTCGCTGCTGTACGACGGATCGCTCAACCCAATTCGTCAGGTCGCGAGCCCTCTGGGTGGATCGACAGTGCTCAGCGGGGACGGACTCACCGCCTATTTCGGTAACGGCTTCGGCTATGAGTCGTTTCGCACGGCCGACGATGCGGTGATCGAGCACGTCGTCTCGGCGCCGTTCACCGGCCGATTGCTGCTGACACCGGCGGGGGATCGCCTGATCAGCATCAACGAAATAGAGATGGTTGTCGAGACGATAGGGGCTGGGAACTAGCCTCCGCGCAGTGCGGCCGTGCACGGATGCTCACAGGAGCGGCATCGCCCCTGTGAGCACCGCTAAACTGCGTCAGGCAGCAGTCGCGCCTGACGGCGGCGAGTGGAGGAGCGCCGATTCTCGCGTGCATTGTCGACGTACCGCGGTGCGCGGTGCCGCATGGGAGGTGAGTTGCGGCAGTCGCGTTGTGCATCGTGGATATGCGCCTGTGAGATCTGTCGATGCGGAAGGGAGTTCGGCAGTTAGGCGTTGGAGTGGCGTCGTTGCGCGTGTGAGTTGCGTCGCTACGCGTGTGACTCGAGTCGATGCGGAAGGGAGTTGCAGAGTTGCTGATGTGAGTTGAAGCGATCGGCATGTGAGTCGAGGCGATGCGCACTGGAGGTGCGGCGATTCGGATGGGCGTCGAGTCGATGCGAAAGGGAGTCGCGTCGATGCGAAGGTGAGCTCTGCCGATTTGCGTGTGCGTTCTGCCGATGCGGACGTGAGTTGCGTCGATCGGAATGTGCGTTGCGCCGATTCAGCTGGGAGTTGTTGCGATTCAGCTGGGAGTTCTTGCGATACGACCGGGAGTTCGGGCGGGGCGCCTTGCGGGGTCATCGGTTCGCGTTGGAGTTGCGGCAATACGCACTGCAGTTGCGTCGGAACGCGGATGAGTTGCGTCGATTCGCGCTGGAGTTGCGTCGATTCGCGCTGGAGTTGCGCCGATACGCGCGGGACTTGCGTCGATACGCGTTACAGTTGCTTCGATACGCGTTGGAGTTGCGTCGATGCGCGCCGGAGTTGCGTCGATTCGCGCCGCAGTTGCTTATATACGCGTTGGAGTTGCGTCGATGCGCGCCGGAGTTGCGTCGATGCGCGCTGCAGTTGCGTCGATTCGCGCTGGAGTTGCGTCGATACGCGGTGGCGTTGCCTCGATACGCGTTACAGTTGCGTCGATTCGCGCGGGAGTTGCGTCGATTCGCGCTGGAGTTGCGTCGATACGCGGTGGCGTTGCCTCGATACGCGATTCAGTTGTTGCGTTGCGCAATTCAGTTGCAGCGGTTGCCGCTGGAGTCGCGGTGAATCATGCTGCAGTTCGTGCAACTCGCCTTTGCGTTGCTGCGGTACGCGTGGCACGACGCCCTCAGGCTTGCACCACCAGCGCTGTCACCATCCCGAACATCCCATGATCCGACTCGGCGTGCGGCAGGATGTGGCAGTGGAAAGCCCACGTTCCCGGACGATCGCAGTTGATGATCACGTCCCAGCGCTCGCCCGGCGCGACGTTCAGGGTGTCGCACTTCCATGGTTGCGGCTGCGGCCAGCCGTCCTTGTCGATCACGGTCATGTGCAGTCCGTGCAGATGCATCGGATGGATCATCATGCCTTCGTTCATGTAGCGAATGCGAATCTTTTCGCCGAGCTTGGCGACGAGCGGCTCGGTGGCCGGAAAGCTCTTGCCATTAAACGTGTATCCGTGGACGCCGTCGTTGAGGATGAAGAGGTACTCGCGATCCACCTTTTCGATGCGGCGTGGACGCTTCGGCTCCACTATGAATGCGCCAAGCAACCCCAGGCCGACCTGCTTGGTCGAGTTGTGATGGGAGTGGTACATGTGTGAGCCCGGGTTCGGCACGACGAACTCGTACGAGTGGGTCTCCCCCGGCTTCACCGGCGGCTGCGTGATGAACGGCACACCGTCCACCTCGTTAGGTGTCTCGAGCCCATGAAAGTGGATCGCCGTCGACTCCGTGAGCTCATTCTTGAGGAGGATACGCACGCGATCGCCTTCGCGAACGCGAATCATCGGGCCTGGCACCTGGTCATTGTAAGCCATGGCCGCGACGTGTTGGCCCGGGGCCACTTCCCACTGGATCTCGCGCGCGGTGAGCTCGAAGACTTTCACGCCATTCTCGAGTCGGGGCGCAAGCAGCTGATTCCCCTTCCCCACGGTCTTTGCCGGAAAGGCCTTCATCACCGACTCGTGCATCTTGTCCATCGCGTCCGCCTTCTCGCGTGGACTCAGTGCGGGCGCCGGGCTGGCGTTAGGCACGGTGCCGTGCTCATGGCCCGTCGCGGCGACGACACCCGCCGCGCCTTCGGCCTTTCGGCAGGCGGCAATCGTGCCCGCGACCGCCGCCGCGATCGCGCTGTCGCGCAGAAAGCGACGGCGCGTGGCTACCTTGCCGGGTACGGTCACCTCAGTAATGGGTCCTTTATTGTCAGACATGACGTTTCTCGCAGAGAAGTGTGATAAGCGAGAATCGCCATTTGGCGACGCGAAATGAGTCGGGGAACTCTGGGAGTAATTGGCGCTCGGCCCTGACATCATGTCGGAAATTGCCTGACGCGCTGGCGCTGTTATCGAGCCGCGGCCGTTTCCGCGCCATGTCCGGCCGTTTCCGCATTCTTACCGTTGATGCCAGGCTTCCAAAGAGCAATCGGCGGTCTGAGCGGCCTGCCAGGGCAATTCCTCCCACACTTCTCTGACAGCCAGGGCTGGCTTCGCGATTAGGGCGCCATCAGAATGAGCACATGAGCCAGCACATCTTCGAATCGACGTTGCAGGACATCCGGTACGGGGCTCGGACCCTCCTGCGCGCGCCGGCGTTCTCCGCGATCGCGGTGCTCACTCTCGCTGTCGGGATCGCGTGCACGACGGCAGCCTTCAGTGTGCTCGACACCGTCGTCTGGCGTGGGCTGCCGTATGCTCACCCGGAGCTACTGCAAACTGTTTTCGAGCGGAGCGACGACGGAAACTTCAGGATTCCGTCGTATCCAACCTTCCGCGACTGGCAGGCGCAGAGCGCGGAGGTGTCGAACGCGATCGCCGGCATGGCCTTCGTGCGCGGCGACGGTGTCATCCTTCCGATGCCTAACGGCCCGGAGCGCAGCATCGCCGCGTACGTGACGCCTGGATTCTTCGGCCTTCTCGGTACGAAGCCGGCGCTGGGGCGTGCTTTCGCCGCCGACGAAGAACAGCCCGGTGGACCGCAGGTCGCCATTCTGTCCTACGACTACTTCATGAAGCAGTTCGGTGGCGATCCGGCGACAATCGGCAAAGTGGTGAGCGTGGACAGTGTGCCGACGACCATCATCGGCGTCATGCCGCATGGATTCGCGTATCCGAATTTCGGCGATGCCGGATACTTGCTCGGTCCCTCGCTGTGGCAGCCGATCTCCATCTTCGACGCGTCGCATGCCGCGCTCAAGCTGCGTGGGCTGCACGTCGACAGCCGCGCGGTACTGCGTCTGCGTGCCGGCGTCGATTCGGCGCATGCGGTGGCGGTGATGCGAACGATTGCCCAGCGACTTGCCATTCAGTATCCGCTCGAACAGGCACACTGGAATTCTGTAGCGCTCATCCCAATCGCTGATGAGCTCTTTGGCAGTGTTCGTCAGACGATCACACTGATTACAGCTGCGATCGGGCTGGTGCTGCTGTTGGCCTGCGCCAACGTGGCGAATCTGTTCCTCGTTCGGGCGAGCTCACGGGCCCGAGAGCTGGCGGTCCGTATCGCGTTAGGCGCCGGGCGCGGCCGCATTGCGCGTCAGCTGCTCACCGAGGTGTTGCTCGTCGCTCTCGTCGCCGGTGCGCTGGGATTATCGCTGGCGGTGCTGCTCGTGGGATACGTTCGCAATGCGGCAACGACGCGCGTGCCATTCGCGTCGGAGCTCACCGTTGACGGACGCGTGGCGATGTTCGCGCTACTGGCGTCACTCGCGACGGCCCTTCTCGTCGGCATCCTGCCCGCCGTACACGCCGGCACGGTCCGATTGATGGAACGCATTCGGGCCGGTGCCGCCGCCGCCGTCGGTGGCCGCCGTGAGGCACGTGCGCGCAACGCTCTCGTGGCACTCCAGTTCGCGCTCGCATTGACGCTGCTCATGGGCGCTGGCCTCCTGCTGCAGAGCTTCCGCCGGCTGCTCGATGTGCCGTTAGGCTACGATTCCCGCGATACCATCGATTTCGCGGTCGCGCCGCCGCGCCACCGGTACGAATCGCCGGCCGAGGCCGCGGCGCTCTACGCGCGGATTCTGGATGCAGTGCGCAGCGTGCCTGGAGTGACGGGAGCCGCCGCGGCGGGCGGTGCGCTGTTGCCGGTGAAGGTCGAGAGCGAGGCGTCATCCGGGGGCCGCGCCGAGGAGACGGCCGCCTATCATCCCGTGTCGACCGACTATCGCGGGACGATGCGCATTCCAATGGTGGTCGGCCGCTGGTTCACCGAGGAGGACATGCGCTCGCCGGTTGGCTTCGTCGTGAGCCAGAAGCTGGCGAAGACGCTCTGGCCCGGGGCCGATCCGTTAGGCAAGCGAGTCACGGTCCGCCGGGCGTCTCAGGGGCGCGCTGACTTCGGCCAGCCGATTACGCTACCAGTGATCGGCGTCATCGCGGACGTCCGGGAAAACGGCCCTGGCGACGAGCTTTCGGCCGAGCTCTATCTGCCGTATACCCTCGAGGTCTGGCCCTGGATGCGCTTCGTGGTACGTGCCGGGAATGCAACGCGTGCGCTCCCAGCGGTGGATCGGGCGATTCGGGGCGTGGAGCCCGCGCTCAATTTTCTCGGCAAGCCGACTGTGTCAGCGGTGGGCTTCGACGCCATCGACTCGCAGCGCCGCTTCGTGACGTTCGTCGTCACCGGCTTCGCCATCTGCGCCCTGCTGCTGGCGGCGGTCGGACTGTACGGCACCGTGAGCTACAGCGTCGTGCAGCGCACGCGGGAGCTCGGCGTGCGCATCGCCCTCGGCGCGACGCCGCGCGGAATCGTCATCCTCGTTATGCGCGGCGGTCTTGGCTTCGTGCTCGCTGGCGGGCTGCTGGGCATTGCCGGTGCGATCGGTGCGACGCGGATCATCCGCTCGATGCTTTTCCAGACGACAACGACGGATGTCGGCACGTTCGTCGTCGTGCCAGCGCTGTTCGTGGCCATCGCCGTTGTGGCCAGCTACTGGTCGGCGCGTCGCGCGGCAGGGGCGGATCCGCTGTTGGCGATGAGAGGAGAGTGATTTCGACTCTCCGCGTTCGATTCTATCGGTCTTTCCTTATCTGGATGCCTACCACGAAAAGCAGATGCCTCGATGCGCTCGGGATGATCTTGAAATCAGATCTCCCAATTCGACAAAACCAATGCCTTTCGGGGGCGCTCCTCATCGTGGCCGCTCAAAGCCATACGGAGATCCGTCCAGCGGACGCGAGCGCCCATCGAGATGAGCCGTTGGTAGGTCGTCTGGTACTCGCCCTGAACTCGTAAGGCGACACGCCGCGTGCCGCTGCGGCGGGCGAAGTCGCACAACGCCCGCGCCATGTCCGGGAATTGCTCCTCGTGGCGCAGCACGAGCTTGAGGACGCGGAGCTCCTCACGGGCGCGACCTTCGACGAGCGGCACCGTGTGCGCGAGCGCGAAGCCCTCGAGCGTGCCATCCGACGCGCGCAGGATCACGGTGTCGCCCAACGAGAGATCGTCGGTGAGCTGAATCTCGCGCGTGTAGTCATAGCCCGGTGCAAGCGTATCGAGGAGCGCCTTGCACTCGGCGAGCGTCGTTTCCTTCTCGTGCGCCGACCGCCGCGCGAGGAGCATCGCGGGACGGTCGGAAAGGGCGGCGTCGAGGGTCGTCGTGAGCGTCAGGCGGCCGGGAATGAACCCGAGGCGCGAATAGAAGCCGATGTTGTCCATCGTGCGCGGCATCGTTTCCAGTCCGATCACCGACGCGCCGCTCTGCTTCAACCATTCGACGCCGCGCGAGACGATCTCTTTGCCGAGGCCTGTACCCTGATATTCGGTGCGAACCGCCAGAGGGCCCATCCACCCTTCGCTCCCCGACCGATGCACCATATTGAAGGCGGCCACGTGCCCGCGATCATCGCGCCACAGCATCGCGCCGGCGTCCGCGTCCTCGATGGCATACCGCCACACCGCGGGGTTGAGATAGGGCACCCGCACTCCGACCATGCCGTCGCGGCGATAGCGTTCGGTGAACGCGTCGCTGAAGACCTGGTTCAGGTCCGAGATATCGTCCAGCCGCGCGCGGAACGGGCCATCGACGGAGTGCGCTGGGCGCCAGGTACGTGTCGCAACCATCAGTCGGCGGCTCCTATGGTGAGCTGGGCTTCGTCGTCCAGCATCGGCGTACCTAACGCGGGCTCCTGCTCCACCCGCGACGCACCCGTTTCCTCGTCGTACCGAACCGTGATGACCCGATCGAGGCCTTCGCGCACGGATTCGATGTGCGTGATGAGAATAACCTGCTCGAACCGGTCCTGCAGCCGCCGCAGCAGCTCGACCACGTTGTGACGCCTCGACTCATCGAGGGATCCGAAGATCTCGTCGAGGATCAACAGTGAGAAGCTCTGGCCGGCGCGTTCCGCGATCATCTGTGAAATGGCGAGGCGAAGGACCAGGTTCGCAAGGTCCTCTTCGCCGCCTGAGATGACCGGCTTCGGGACGCCCTCCTCCAGGACGAGGACATTGTACTGGTCGTCCAGCTCGAGCTCGGAGTAGCGAGCATCCGTCAGATCCGTGAGGAAGGAGCTCGCAAGCTCGGAGATTTCTGGACGCAGCTGGACGTTCAGATCGGTGCGCATGTCGGAGTAGGCACGATCGAGCTCGTCGTGCATGCGCTTGTCACGATTCAGCTCGTCCAACTGCGCCTGGGAACGGGCGAGGTCGCGCTGGGCCTGAAGGGCCGTATCGAGTGCGCCCTGGGCCGCCGCGGCCTCGGCATCGGCAGCGACAGATGACAATTCGGCAGCTCGCAGCTCCGTCGCGGCGCGCTCGTAATCGGCACGGAGGGCATCCCACGACTGTTCCGAGAACTGGATGGCCTCGCGCTGGCGTCGCAGCTCGGCGATGCGACGGCTCGTTAGGTCGGTTGCCTGCGTCACGCGCTCGTGCTCGCGCCGGAGCTGCCCTTCCCGCTCCACCTGCGCCCCGAGTCGCGCGGCGCGGGCGTCGAGGGGTTGGAGCCGCTCCAGCTCGCGCCGCAGGTGCTCGTGCCGGGTCTGGTCATAGCCGGCGGGAATCTTCGCGAGATCCTCGCGGAGTGCCCGGTCCCGCTCCTCTTTCTGCCCGATCTCGCGGCCGATCTGCGACAGCTCCTG
>Ga0070717_10000620_pt1 | contig 22822 bp, 21 predicted proteins | sample LARL113metaG_FD_71366 | JGI IMG/M metagenome (GOLD analysis project Ga0070717, IMG submission 71366) | Corn, switchgrass and miscanthus rhizosphere microbial communities from Kellogg Biological Station, Michigan, USA - LAR L11-3 metaG | ecosystem: Host-associated > Plants > Roots > Rhizosphere ...
CGAGCGTGGGCCGGCGACATGAGCGGCCGCGCAATCTACCCGGTGGCGGTGCCGGTCTATCAGACCCACTTCGTGGCCGATCGTATCGGGTACTTCAAGGAAGCAGGTCTGGATTGCAAGCTGGTCCAGGGCGGCAGCGGCGTAAAGACACGCGAGATCATCGCCTCGTCGCAGGGCGACGTCGGGATCGGCGATATCACCCACCCAATGCAACTCAGCAACCATGGCCGTGCCGGGCGCGTGCTGATGCCGGTCGATACGCGTTCGAGTTCGGTGATGTTCATCATTCGCAAGGACCTCAAGGATCAGGGCATCACAACGCTTGAAGCACTGACGGAATGGAAGCGGCCCGATGGCCGTAAGCCCATCGTCTCGGTATCGTCGCTGGGCGGCACTAATCACGTCTGGGCTTCGTATTACATGGAGACCATGGGGCTCGATCAGAATGTCACATGGATCGGCACCGGCAATGTCGACACCATGCTGGGCTCGCTGAAGACCAAGCAAGTCGATGTGCTCGTGAGTTCATTGTCGCTGCTGAACGACTCGAAGGAGCAGGGTTGGGGAGATCTGCTGTTCGACGGCACCGACGAAGTGATCTGGAACAAATATATTGGCGGCAAGGTGCCGGTGACGTCGCATTTCACCCTGCAATCGACGATCGACAAAGACCCGCCGAAGATGCAGGCCTTCGTCACCGCGCTGTGGCGTGCGACGCAATGGGTCAAGACGCATACACCTGATCAGATCTATGACGTCATTGAGCCGTACGTCGGCAGCACTTCGCGGGCTGCCAATATCATCGAAATCACGGCGCTGCAAAAGGTCGTCGACTACGAAGCCAGTATTGATGCGGCAGGTTGGGCGCGGGGTGAAAAGGTCTGGTTCCGCGAGATGACCGGCATCAAGCCGTTGACCATCGCCGAAGTTGTCAACCCCACCTTCATCGAGGCAGCGCGAAAGGCGTATCCGGGTTGAGAGCTCAGGCCATGTCCGCGGCGCCGCTGCTTCGATCGCCCGATGTCCGGCGGATCGACGTCAGGGGATTGAGTAAATCGTTTCAGCTCGCGGGTACAACCATCGAGGCCGTGCGCGAAGTATCGTTCGGCGTCCGGCGCGGCGAGTTTGTCGCCCTGCTGGGGCCGTCCGGCTCGGGCAAGAGCACGATCCTCAATATGATAGCGACCCTGATACGGCCGAGTAGCGGCCAAATCCTCATCGACGGCGCACCGGTCGTTCCGGGCAAGGCTACGCCCGGCGTCGGCTATGTCTTTCAGCGTGACACGCTTTTTCCATGGCGCACGGTCGCCGACAATATCGGCTACGGACTGCGGCTGGCTGGCGTTTCCGATGCGGAGTGCAAGCAACGCATTGCGGCGTGCGTGGCACAGGCGGGCTTGGACGGCTTCGAGCAGGCCTATCCGTCGGCGCTTTCCGGCGGCATGCGCCAGCGCGCCGCGCTGATGCGAACCCTTGTCGTCGAGCCGCAAATATTGCTGATGGACGAACCGTTCGGCGCGCTCGATACCCATACAAAGATAGATATGCATGACGTTCTTTTGCGGATCTGGGAGCGCGAGCAGCAAACCGTATTGTTCGTGACGCATGATCTCGGCGAAGCCCTGACGCTTGCCGATCGCATCATCCTGTTCTCGGCGCGCCCTGGCCAGATCAAGGATATGTTCGAGGTGGATTTCGCGCGGCCGCGCGACGCCGTCAAGGTGCGCGAAACGCCGCGTTATGCGGAGTTGTTCCAGCACATTTGGCACTCGCTCGGCGAAGAGTTCGTCAAGGGCCGCAGCACATGAGGAGGGGGCGATTCGCCGGCACCCTCGCATGGCAGGCGGCGATATGCATCGCTGTGCTTTCGATTTGGCAATGGGGATACGACCTGCATGCGAGCCTTCCCTGGCTGGTTCCAGATCTGCTCGATCCCTATTTTGTGTCGAAACCCTCAGAAATCTTCGAGCGCTTTCTTATCTTGAGCTGCATCAAATCAAAGATGGGCCTCTTCAACGGCTGGACAAACGGCGAGTTTGCCAAATGCCTGACGCGCAATGAAAACAATCTTTGGATCGCCACCGCCGTCACGCTAAAAAACACCTTCTTTGGTTTCGTGATCGGTGTGTCTAGCGGCTTCGCGGCCGGGCTGATCCTCGGGCGATCCAACCGGCTCAGCACGATTTTTCAACCCTTTATCACGGCCGTGAACTCCATTCCGCGCATCGCGCTGGCGCCGATCATCGTCCTGGCGTTTGGCATCGGTGACACCTCGAAAATCGTCACGTCATGGATCGTGGTCGTGTTCCTCGTGTTCTTCAATACATTCGAGGGTGCGCGCTCGATCGACGAGGGCTTCATCAACGTCGCTCGCTTGCTGGGCGCCAGCGAATGGCAGATCACCCGCACGGTCGTGATTCCCTCGACCATGGCCTGGGTGTTTGCCTCGCTGTCACCGGCAATATCGTTTGCGCTGATCGGCGTCATCGTCGGTGAATTCATCGGCGCGGAGCGTGGTATTGGCCGCCTGATCATCGAGTCGGAGGCCCGCGCGGAAGCCTCGGGAATGATGGTTGCAGTCATCGTATTAATGCTGGTCGGTGTGCTACTTTCTGCTCTAATCTGGCGGCTGCAGGCCTACCTGTTGCGCTGGCAACAGCACCACATGGTGGAGTAGGCTGTCATTTGTTTGTGTCGAGCAGGATTGTTCTCTCCATGGGCATACAGGTTTACGGGTTCTGGCGATCGATTGCCTCATTCCGGGTGCGGGTCGCGCTCAAGCTCAAGGATTTGCCGTTCGAGGAAACCTCGATCGACATTCTCTCCGGCGAGCAGTTCGAGCCGGGATATGCGGCCGTCAACGCCGAGCGGGTCGTGCCGACATTTATTCACGACGGCCACTCCGTGTTCCAGTCGTTGGCGATCATCGAATACCTCGACGAGATCCACCCGAGTCCGCGACTGATACCGCTGGATGCGAAGGAACGTGCTTACGCGCGCTCGCTGGCGCTGATGACGATTGCGGACGCGCATCCGCTAGTAACGCCGCGCGTTCGCAATCATCTTGCCAAGACATTTGACGCCGACGCCCACGCGGTCGAGGCGTGGGGCAAGCACTGGACGGCGGAGGGACTTGCGACCTACGAACGGCTGTTGGCTCACCGTGCCCCGGCGCCGTTTGCGCTTGGCGCCGAGCCGGGCCTTGCCGACATATGCATCGCGGGTCACATCGTCACGGCACAATATGTCAAGCTCGACTTGAGTCCGTATCCCGTCGTTGCGCGTCTCGGCGAACGGTGCTTTGCGATGCCTGCCTTTGCAACCTCCCACCCGTTCGAGCAGCCCGGATACAAGGCGCCAGGCAAGCACTGAACACCATCGCCTAGAGATCGAGGCCGAGGATCCTTACCGCGTTGCCGCCGGCGATCTGTGCCAACGTGGTTTCGTCCATCCCGTTGACGCCGGCGATGTGTCCGATCGGATTGTATTCAGCCATGTCGAATGGGTAGTCGGTGCCCATCACGATGCGGTCGGGACCGAAGACGTCGATCAGATAGGCCAGCTGGTGATAGGTGAATACCACGGTGTCGAGGTAGACCTGCCGCAGGTAGGTCGTCGGTGGCAGCGGCAAATCCGCATGCGAATCCCGCCGCGCGCCCCAGGCGTGATCGATCCGGCCGGAATAGCTGGGCAGATAGCCGCCGCCGTGCACGGCCATCAATTTGAGCTCGGGAAAGCGCGCCAGCGTTCCCGAGAAGATCAGATTGTGAAGCGCGAGCGTCGTATCCAGAGGATTTCCAAGAACATTGTTGAAATAGTAGTGGCTCAGGCGCTCGCCATGGGTGAAGCCGTTCGGATGCATCATGATGAATGCTCCGAGCTGTTCGGCCTTTGCAAAGAACGGCTGGAATTTCGGATCCGACAATTCCTGGCCGTCCACGTTGGTCAGGATTTCCACGCCCTTTAATTTCAAATGGTTCATGATGTAGTCGAGCTCACCGACCGCCACTTCCGGTTCCTGCAACGTGACGACACCGAGCCCAACGAACCGGTCAGGCCTGCGCGAACAGTATTCCGCGACGCCGTCATTGGCGAGGCGATGGGCAGTTTCAGCGATTTTGGAATCGACCGTGTAGTAACACTGGCCCGGCGCGGGAGCCACGACCTGGACATCGATGCCCATTCTATCGAGATGGGATAACCGGCGATCAATCGTCGTCATGACTTCGCGGACGTCGCGCTCCTGTTGCGCGTTGATTTCCTTGCTGGCGGCGTCGGCAAAATGCGCGAGTGGAATACGGCTCGCATCGACATGCGGCTGCGCGTGCGCAGCGGCCTGGGGCACGACGATATGGGCGTGAATGTCGATCGTTGGCGACGATGGACGCCGGGCGCGGCCGTCGGCGTCATGGATGCGAGCGGCGGTGAGGCCATAGCGATTCTTGGAGTCGATCATTGTTGGGGCCCTGTTGTTGAGCTGATTCTTTGGGACACGCTAGCGGCCTATCGTCTTGACGAGCGTTGGGGCCACCGGCTCGAAACTGTGGTGGCGTCGGCTTCGCCAAGGCCCGCGGCCTCCGCGTCCTCGAAACAGGCCAATGCGCTGGCGGCGACGGGAAGTTGCGCATCGATGGAGCGTGCGAATTGAACCGCGGTCGCCAGGTCCTTTTTCGCAGCACTGAGACTGAAGGCGGTTTCGCCCAGCGGCTGCCCGCCCAATACTTTGGCGATGACTGCGCCGCGTCCTTTCATGGCCGTCGGTGTGCCCGCGGTATCGGATAGGATGTCGATCAGGCGGTCCGCGGGAAGATCAAGCGGCTTGCAGATCGTCAGGGCTTCGCCGAGCGCCTGCCAGTAAACCAGCAAGGGGAGATTGATCGCGAGCTTGACTGTGGCCCCCGCGCCAAGCGGCCCGACGTGTTCAATGCGGCGGCACAATTGCTGCAAAACCGGCGTCGCCTGCTCAACATCGCTGTTCTCACCCCCGACAAGACCAAACAGCTTGCCTTCTTTGGCCGGACCCGTGCTTCCACCCACAGGGCATTCGACAAAGGTCGCGCGCTGCTGCTTCACGGCGGTGCCGAGACCTTGCATCGTATCCGGACGCACCGTACTCATGTCGATCACGAGCTTGCCGGCGAGTTTGGATTTCAAGATCCCGTTCTGCCCGCGGTAAACCGCCTCGCTTGCTGCGTCATTCAACAGCATGACGATCACGGTTTCACAGCCGTCGATAAGTTCCGCTGGACTGGCGAACAGCTTCGCGCCTGCATCGGTCAGCGGTTTTGTCTTGGCTGAATTTCTGTTCCAGACACCGACCTCGTGCCCGACCGACATCAATCGCTGCGCGATTGAAGATCCCATTCGTCCGGTTCCGCATACGCCGATTTTCATTTTTTTGACCTCAGTTCGAGAGTTGGTAGCTTCGCTTAATGGGCATGAAAGACGCCGAGATGTTGCGCCATCAAGTCTTCGTTGCGCACAAGCTCCGTTGCTTCTCCGACAAAAACGCAGCGTCCGGTGTTGAGAATGACCGCGCAATCGGCGACGTCGAGCGCGAGCTGCCGGTTTTGTTCGACGAGAACGATGGACTGTCCTTCCTCTTTCAGGCGTTCGATGGTGCGTCCGACCTCTGCGACGATCAGTGGCGCGAGTCCTTCGGACGGTTCATCGAGCAGTAGTACTCGAGGATTGCCCATCAATGCGCGTCCGATGGCCAGCATCTGCTGTTCGCCGCCGGAGAGTGTACCGGCAAACTGCGCGTCGCGTTCGGAGAGCCGTGGAAAGAGATCGTAGATCCGATCGACGGTCCACCCAGTGGAGGTTTTGCTTTCACGTCGTTCCGCCACCACGAGGTTTTCCCGGACCGTGAGCGACGGGAAGATGCGTCGCCCCTGTGGAACGAGACCGATCCCGAGTTGCGAGATGCGCTCCGGGCTCAAGCCTTGGATCGGCTCGCCAAACAGCCGGATTTCACCGTCCTTTGGTGTCAGGAAGCCGATGATCGTCGAGATGCAGGTGGTCTTGCCAGCACCGTTGCGCCCCAGTAACGCAAGCACGCCACCGGCCCGCAAGGAAAAGCTGACGCCGTGCAGGATGTGGCTGTCGCCGTAGAAGGTGTGCACGTCCGTGAGATGAAGCGCGTCAGGTACCAAGATACACCTCCCGCGTTCGTTCGTCCGCAATCACCGCATCGCGCTCGCCGTCGACAATGACCCGGCCATAGTTCAGCAATGTTACGGTCTCCGCAAGGTCGAGCGCAGTGTCCATGTCATGTTCGATCATGATGATCGTGGTCTCGCGCGGGATCGATGCGATCAGAGATTTCACGGTTGATCGCTCTGTGTTCGACAAACCGGCCAGCGGCTCGTCCAGCAACAGCACGCGCGGCTTCTGAGCCAGGGCCATGGCGAGCTCGACGCGGCGTCTCTCGCCATAGGCAATGTCGGAAATCGGATGTGTAGCCAGCTGCAACAGCCCGACCGCATCGAGCGTGCGGCGGGCCTCAGCCACCATGTTGCCGTAGAATGACAACGGCCGCCACATCTGCCAGCGCGCGGGCCGCAAGCCCAGCAAGCCGAGCGTAACGTTATGTTCGATCGTGTCGCCGGCAAACAAGGTGATGATCTGATAGGTGCGCGACAGTCCTAAATGCGCGCGCTTGTAGGGCGGCAAACGGGTAATATCCAAATCGAACAGCCGGATCGCTCCCGAATTTGGCCGCATGTCGCCGCTGATCTGATTGAACAGCGTGGTCTTGCCGGCGCCGTTTGGGCCAATGATCAGGCGACGCTCGCCTGGCCGGATCGAGAGCGAAACATTTTGCGTGACCGCGAGGCCGCCGAACGCCTTCTTCAGGTTGACGACCTCAAGTGCGTAGCCGGATGTCGACACGATCATCGCGGCCCCCCGCGCAATCGGGCGGTAAGACTGCTCACGCCAGGAACGATGCCGGTCGGCATCACCAATACAATGAACAGGAACACCAACCCCAGCAGCATGTTCCATCGCTCGAGATAGGCTGAGACGTAGTTTTTCAGGAGCAACACCAATGCCGCTCCGACGGCGGGGCCGCCGAGTGTTCCGGAACCGCCGGCGATCACGCCGAGCAGGGCTTCGGCCGAACTCGTGGTCGAAAGGGAGGTTGGGTGGATATATTTGTGGTAGTAGACATAGAGCAGCCCGGATACGCCGCCCCAGAAACCCGCATAGACAAAAGTGATCCAGCGGATCAGCCACGGATTGAAGCCGAGTGCCGCCATCCGGCGCGGCTGGTCGCGTACTCCCTTCAGCGACGATCCGAACGCCGACGAGACAAAGATCGCCATCATCACGAAAGCGAACGCCGCCACGATCAGCGCGAACCAGTAGAATGAAATCGGGCTATCGAGCGAGATCCCGAATGGCGCTGGTCGGGTCAATCCGGCAATGCCGTTGTCGCCATTGGTCACGTTAGACATGCGATAGGCGAGGCCCCACAGCACTTGCGACAATGCAAGCGTGATCATGAGGAAACCGAGCCCGCTGGCTCGCAGTGCGATGAGGCCGAAGAAGGCTGCCATCGCGGTCGTGCCGGCGATCGAGAGGACGGCAGCCGTGCCATGTCCGAGACCGTAGCGGCTCGTCAGGAGGGCGCATATGTAGGCGGCAACCCCCAGATAGGACGCGTGCCCAAGTGATGTCATCCCGCCAAAACCCACCAGCAGGTTCAGGCTGAGCGCGAAGATCGCCGCGATCAGGATCTGGCTCGCGAGATTGACGTAAAAATCGCCCGCGAAGAGGGGCGGCACGAGCAGCGATCCGGCAAGCAAGGCGATGCCGATCCACTTCATGCGCCCACACGTCCAAACAAGCCCTGTGGCCGAAACGCGATGACAAAGATCATCGGCAGGAACAAGATAATGTAGGCCAGCTCCGGAAACAGCGCCGTGCCGAATGTGTAGATGATCCCGATGATAAAGCTGCCAACGAAGGCACCTAGCAGACTGCCAATTCCCCCCAAGATGACGACGATCAGCGCCAGTGGCAGCATGTCGGCATCAAGGCCGGGATAGGCCGACAGGATCGGCCCGCCAAGCACGCCGCCGGCGCCGGCTATCCCAGCACCGAGGCAGAACACCAGCGTAAACAGGTTGGAAACGGGGATTCCGACCGCACGCGCCATCTGGCGATCGTCGACCCCGGCGCGAATCATCGCTCCCAGGCGTGTGCGCTCGATCAAGAAATAGAGCAGGATGGCGGCTGCAATGGCGCATCCGACCAGCACCAGCCGGTAAGTCGGAAACACGAAGCCAAGGATTCGCGTCGGCGATTGCAGGTTTTGCGGCGTCGGCACCGGAATTGAATCGCCGCCCCAGAACATCAGGCAGGCGTCCGAAATAATGAAGGACATCCCGAGCGTCACCAGCACTTGACCAAGCGGATTGGTCTTTAGCCGGGTCAGCACCAGCCGTTCGAAAAGGCCGCCAATCACCGCGACCGCAATTCCAGCGCCGACCGCAGCCACCCAAATGTTCAAGCCGTCATAGGCGCGCATCGCGGTTGCCGCGAAATATGTTCCCAACATGAAGAACGCGCCGTGCGTCAGGTTTGCCAGCCGCATCAGACCGAAAATCAGGGAGAACCCCGATGACAGCAGGAACAACAGCCCTCCGAGCGACAGGCTGTTGAGACCCTGAATGATCCAAAACTGCATTGTCGGCCGATCTTGTTCCAAGGACGTTTCCGGACCGGCGCCCCGCACCGGAGGCGGGGTTACTGCTCCAGGTTCTTCGCCGGTGGGTAGTCGCGGGAATAGACCGGATTCTTCAGGAATGCGGTCTTGTCATACGTCCAAAACTGGCCGACATCCGGATAGGTCTTGATAACGGAATTGACTAGGCGTCCGTCCTTTCTCGTCACCTTGCGGATATAGACGTCACCGATCGCATTGCCGAACTCATCGAGTTTGATCGGGCCGCGCACCGTTTCCATGTTGCCGCTGCGGATCGCCGCCATCAGTCCTTTTTTCTCTTCCACGTTTCCCTTCGTGGCCTTTATTGCGCCTTCCAGGACTTCGGCCGTGACGTAGGTGCCACCGGCGTAATAGCCCGGATCATATTTGAACTGTTTGCGGAACGCCGCCGCGAAGGCCTTGTTGAGCGGATTGTCGAGTTCTGCGGAATACCAGCTCGTGGTCAGGATTCCGAGCGCTTCATCACCCATATTGCGAAGCACGGATTCATCGAGCGCCGTCATACCGCCGATGACGGCCATCTTGTCTTTCAGACCGTATTCGATGAATTGACGCAGGAACCGGAATCCGTTTGAGCCGGCGGTCCCCATGAAGATCGCATCCGCACTCTTCACCTGGGCGACGTAGCTGCCGTAATCCGGCGTTGCCAGCGGCGTGAATATCTTTTGAATGATCTTGCCGCCATTGTCCTCGAACGCGCGCTGGAATCCGGCGCACATTTCATGTCCGTAGGCAAAGTCGTCGGCAATGGTGACGACCTTTTTGTATTTCAATTCCGTGGCGGCATAATCCGCGAGCGGGTAAGCGCATTGCGCCGAGGTCGATGTCATGCGGGCAAACCAAGGGCTTGGGTGCCGCTGCGTCATGTCCTCCGCTGCTGCGACACCAAGAGTAGGAATTTCCTTTTCGGTAAGATAGTCGGCGATCGCGAGCGCCTCGAAGGCGGCGAGCGGGCCTATGATGCAATGGACATTATTCTTTTCGACCAGCTCCTGGGCCTTGGTGCGCGCGGTGGCGGGAACGCCGGCGGTATCGGCGACAATCAGTTCGACCTTGCGGCCCGCGAGCGTGTTCTCGCGTTCCTTCAGAAACATCGTCATCGAAAGATCCATGTCGATGCCGCCGGAGGCCAGCGGGCCGGTCTTGGCCGCCATCAGGCCAATGCGGATCGGTTCGCTGGATTGGGCTGAGAGGATATGAGGGGCCGTTAAGCTAGCGATACCTGCGCCGGCAACGCTGCCGACGAATTGTCGCCGCGATATCGTCATTCCATCCTCCCTGAAACGCTACGTCTGAAGATTGGTTTTTTTGTTGATTGAGTGATTTATCGAACGGAAGTCATAAATGATCAAGTGATAACCACGATCCCTAGAGCGTGGCAGAACGCTCGTCGGTCTCGCGCGGCTGATCCGGCTCTCCAGGTTTGATGCAGTGCGGCATTTGGCATTTCAACTCGTGCATCAATCGCCAGTCCGGGCGTCAGGCACCGGATTTGGGAGGCCTGATGATGGTCTTTTTCAACACCTCAAAGACTGATGCGGTGTCCTGATCGCCCAATCCCATCGCCATCGCTTCGCTGTAGACAGGCTGCGTCAGCGTAAACAGCGGTGTTTGGCACCCGACATCTTCGGCGAACTCGGCGATGATGGCCATATCCTTCTTCCAGATCGAGACTTTCATGGTCGCGGGCTCATAGACGCCTTCCACCATCATCGGTGCGCGCAACTGGAACATCCGTGAGCCGCCGGCGCCCGGGCCGACCATGTCGACAACCATTTTTGGATCCAGTCCGGCGCGTTGTGCCAGGATCATTGCTTCGGCAGCAGCGACGTTGTTGATCGCGACCAGATGATTGGCAATGAACTTCATCCGGCTACCATTGCCGAACCTGCCGAGATCAGCGCTTTGTTTGGCGAAATCGGAGAACAGGCCGCCACATTGTGCGATCGCATCGCCGTCGCCGCTGGCGTAGACCACGAGATCGCGGTTTTTTGCCTGTGCGCCGGTTCCGCTCAGTGGACAATCCAATGCAATATGACCAGCTTTGGTCAGAGTGGCTTCGAAACGAAGCTTGTCCGCCAGGCTAAGCGTGCTGAGCTCAACCACGATGCGGTGAGAGTGCCCGGAATTTGCGATTTCCCGCGCGACCTGATCGACGGCCGCGGGGCTCGGAAGGCTGGTCATGACAATTGGCGCGTCGCGCGCGACCTGGCTGGCGTTCCCGGCGATTGTGACGCCGGCCTGTGCGAGTTCGTCTCGCCGCGCCGCGTCGACATCGAAGCCGGTGACATGCCAGCCGCGGTCGATAAGATTGCGGGCAATCGCGCCTCCCATGATGCCGAGTCCGACGATTCCAACAGTCTTGTCCATGTGGGGTCGCTTCCTACCTGTTGAATTCGATTGACGCGCCTCGCGGGTCGCGCCTTAATTAGTGATCAGGCGATAAACAATCGCCAAGTAACTTCGACCGGTCAAGCGGGTTCAAGTTCGCCGAACAAGACGAGGAATATGCCGATCTTTGTCTCGACCGGTCGAATCTTGTTAACCCCGCCAGCGCCGAGATAACAGGGAACGCTGAGATGGCGGGTGTTGGTCGAAAGCCAAACACAGGTCAGGTCGCGGGGCAGGGGCCTGGCGACCCCGCCTATATGACTATGGTCGCTCGTGCCAAAGCGCTGATTCCGCAACTGCGCGACCGTGCGGCGAAAACCGAGGAACTGCGACGGTTGCCGCCGGAGACCGAACGTGATCTCCACGACGCGGGTCTATTCAGGATCGTGCAGCCGAAACGGGTAGGCGGCTCTGAACTTGATTATGTCTCGCTCGTTGACTGCGCAGACATGCTCGGGCGCGCCGATGCGTCGGTGGCGTGGAATTTCGCCAATCTGGCAAGTCACCATTGGATGCTGGGCATGTTCGATCAGCGCGCCCAGGACGAGGTCTGGGGTAAGGATGTCGACACGCTGATCGCGTCGTCCTTCATCTTTCCCGCCGGCCGCGCCAGGAAAGTCGAAGGCGGCTACCGGCTGCGCGGCAATTGGCCGTTCTCCTCAGGGGTCGGTTCCTGCGATTGGAATATGCTCGCCAGCGTCGTTTTCTCCGATGATGAAGCTGACGGAATCGAATATCGGATCTTTCTGGTGCATAAAAACGACTACGAGATCGTTGACACCTGGAATGCGGCGGGATTGCGCGGCACCGGCTCGAACGACGTCGAAGTCAAGGATGCATTTGTCGCAGAGCCGATGACGGTCGCAGTGAACGATCTCGCCGGGGGACCGACGGCGGGCAGCGCGGTCAATCCGAATGCGCTTTACGCGTTACCCGTTTTCTCGCTATTTCCCTACGTATTGTCGGGCGTCGCGTTGGGGAACGCGCAGGCCTGTCTCGACGATTATGTCGACATCGCCAGGCATCGCGCGTCGACCTACAATCGCGCCAAGCTGAGTGACATGCAGAGCACGCAGATCAAAATCGCCGAGGCATCTGCTAAGATCGATGCGGCGCGGCTGATCATGCGTTCGGCTTGCATCGAGGCGATGGCGGACGTGAGACGGGGACATATTCCTGATATCGCCGCCAAGACCAAATCGCGTCGCGATGGGGCTTTTTCCGTGAATCTCTGCACTGAAGCAGTATCAATGTTGTTTGCGGCAAGCGGCGCGCGAGGCTTGTTCACGACAGGCGTGCTGCAGCGGCAGTTCCGCGATGCCCATGCGATCAATTCACACCTCGCGTTCAATTTCGACGCGGCCGGCACCAATTACGGACGGGTAGCCCTTGGCCTGCCATCCGAAAACCTGACGCTTTGAGGCTGGTGGATGACTGACGCGCCCAAGCATCCGACCGCCCCGGATCCCGCGAACGAATTGGCCAGCGATCATTCGCCGATCGATCCTCGGGATTTTCGCAACGCGCTCAGCACCTATGCCACCGGCGTCACCATCATCACGGCCGCCGGGGCCGACGGAAAGCCCTACGGCATAACCTGCAATTCGTTCGCCTCGGTGTCGCTCAATCCGCCGCTCGTGCTCTGGAGTCTGGTGGTTTATTCTTCGAGCCTCAGCGTCTTCCAGAACGCCAGCCATTTCGCGGTCAATGTGCTCGGGGTATCGCAGCAGGCACTTGCGAACAAGTTTGCCAAATCCTCGGACGACAAATTCGTGGGCGTTGAATGGACGCCGGGACTCGGCAATGCGCCGCTTCTGGCAGATAGCGTCGCGAATTTTCAATGTCGTGCCGCTAGTCGATATTATGGCGGCGACCACGTGATTTTTCTCGGCGCGGTCGAGGCCTACTCCTACAACCGGAAGGAACCGCTTCTGTTCGCGCGCGGCGGTTACGGCCGCTTCATTGGCGACGGGTCGGCGGCCGATAAATCATGACGAGGAAAGCGCCACCCAAGCGTACCCGGGCCAAGCAGAAGCGGCTTTCGCCTGACGATCGCCGCAAGGAGTTCGTCGTCAAGGCGACCGAGTTTTTTTCGGAAGAGGGTTTTGGCGGTGGCACGCGCGATCTGGCTCGCCGATTGGGCGTAACCCAGCCGTTATTGTATCGATATTTCCCGAGCAAGGACGACTTGATCAAGGAGGTCTATCGCACGGTCTATCTTGAGCCGCTCGATACCGGCTGGGAGAAGTTGCTGACCGACCGCTCTCGGCCGATCCGCGACCGGCTGCGGGAGTTTTACGATGCCTATACGAATGTGATCTTCGACCGCAAATGGCTGCGCATCTATCTCTACTCCGGATTGAAGGGGCTCGACATCAACCGCTGGTATGTCGACATGGTGAGGGACAAAATTCTGACCCGCATCATCAGGGAATGCCGCCACGCCGCCGGGCTTCCAGTGCAGAACAAGCCGAGCGCAGCCGAGCTTGAACTCGCCTGGGTATTTCACGGCGGAATCTTCTATTACGGCGTTCGCAAATATATCTACCAATCTCCCGCGCTCGAAGACAAGGAACAGATGATTAACGATGCGCTGGAAGCGTTCCTGGCCGGCTACAAACGGGTTTTCGGAGCCGCCATTGAATCGCGACGAGCGCCGATGAAGGTGGTCGGATAAACGATTTACTTCTTCGCCATCTCCGCCCGATACCAGTCGCCGATCTCGCTCGCGGTCATCAGCGCGACGCCGTCGTGCCCGATGACGTAGTCGAGCAGGGTTTCCAGATACTTGATACGATGCGGAACGCCCGTGATGTAGGGGTGAACGGAGATTGCCATGATCCGCGCGTTGCCTGCACCTTCCAGATACAGCCGATCGAATTGATCGGTGCAGCGCTTCAGGAATTGTTCGGAAGGAAGATGCTGCAAGGCATGAATAACGATGTCGTTGGTTTCCACCGAATAGGGGATCGTCGTGATGGTGCCATGCGCCGTCGCAATATCCTGCGGCAGGTCGTCGATCACCCAGTCCGCCACATATTCGATGCCGTTCCGGCGCAGCAAGTCCAGCGTTTCCTCGGTCTCCGTCAGGCCGGGGCTTTCCCATGATCGCAGCGGCCTGCCTGAAAATTTAGCAATCGTGTCTACCGCCCGCTTGATCGCATCGGCCTGGTTCTCGAGCTTGTGCATCGGGCCCTGCACAAACCCGTGGCCCATGAACTCGAAGCCGGCATCAAGCGCGGCTGAAGCGACGCGCGGATAGGTGTTGCAGACATTGGCGTTGAGCGCCAGCGTCACCGGAATGTTGCGATCCGTCAGCGCCTTGAATTGACGCCAGAAGCCGGCGCGCATGCCGTATTCATGCCAGGACCAGTTCGGGACGTCCGGCAGCAGCGGTTGTCCCATCGGTGGGCTCAGCACAGTTCGCGGCATCGAATTCTCGATCCGCCATTCCTCCACGTTCAGGATGACCCATACCGCAAGTTTCTTGCCGCCGGGCAGGGTGAGTTTCGGTCGGTCGACCTGCGCCTGATATGGGATGCGATCGCTAAGCGCCACGTCGAACCTTTCTTCCTGATCTAGCGGGGTCTATTCCGCGGCATTCGACCGTTTCGAGGTGCTGGCATTGACCCGCGGCATGACCTTCTCGGCCATCAGAATCATGGATTGCCGGCCTAGTTCGCGGTCCTTCCAGTCCTTGCCGGCGTAAAGCAACGTGCCGAACCGGCCGACCTCTTGCTGGAAAGCCAGCAGCTGATCGGCGACGCTTTCCGGTGTCCCGTATATGACGAGCTTGTCGCAGATCATCTCCAGCGTCACCTCGTCGTCCGGCTGGTCGCGCCGGGTCTTGAACAGTTCGATACGGCCGTTCCTCACCAATTTCGTAAACAGCGAGCGATAATAATAGACGTAAGGTCCGTCAGGATCGGTGGCATAGGCCTTTGCCGTTGCCGCGTCTTTCGCAACGAATACGCTCTTGGCGACACGCCAGTTGGCGGGATCGGGGGTGCGGCCGACACGCTCGCAACCTTCAACATATTTGGGCCAGTGGCTTTTGACCCATGCCGGCATTAGGAAATTCGCCGAGATCGGATCCCAGCCGCGGGCGGCAGCTTCCGTGACCCCCTTGGAGAAGGGTGCGACGGCCGTGACGACGATCGGCGGATGCGGACGCTGGAGCGGGCGGCCGATGAACCCCTGACCAACATCGTCCATCAGGGTCTTTTGCGTGGAGATGTTCCAGTAAGTTCCCTGAAGATTATAGGGCGGCTCGCCAGCCCAGATATCCAGGACCTGATTGATTGCTTCGAGGAACATGGCGTTACGATCGGCGTCGAGATTGCCGAACAGTTCCGCATCCGACAAAAGACCGCCGGGGCTGATGCCGAAGATCAAGCGCCCGTCGAGCATATGGTCGAGCATCGCCATGCTCGCCGCCACCGCGGCGGGATGGGCATTCGGCATGTTAATGGTGCCGGTGCCGAGTTTGATCTGCTTGGTGGCGGCCGCGATCCACGCCAGGAAAGCGATGCAAGAAGTGATGTTCTCGGCCTTGTCGGTCACGTGCTCGCCGACATAGGCCTCGGAAAATCCCAGTTCGTCGGCCAATAGGAAGGCCTCGCGGTCTTCTTTCAACGACAGCCGCCAATCCTTCTCGAGGGGATGGACCGGCATCGTGAAGAAACCCAGATTCATTGTCCGCGCCTCCTTAAACAATCCTTTCCTGATCAGAACAGACCGTGCTTCGTTCGTGCTCTCATGACAAGTCCAAAAGTCGAAGGTGCCGAAATAATCGTTCGATAAACAAACTTGACCTTTGTTGGTGACCGCCCTCTAATCGCTGAAAAATACGCCGGAATCCGGCCGGGGGAAGGTAACGCCGATGAAGGCCTCGGCTTTCGCATATGCTCGCGCAACCAGTATCGGCAATGCGCTCGAACTGCTCGCCGCCCACGGCGACAAGGCGAAGCTGCTCTCGGGCGGGCAGAGCTTGATGCCGGCGATGAATCTGCGTTTGATTTCACCGGAATTGATCGTCGACATCAGCGGCATCGGCGAATTGCGGGGCATCGTGCGTAGAGGCGAGGTCCTTTCGATCGGCGCGCTGACGCGCCACGTCGACCTCCTGAAATCGCCGGAGATTGCGGCGCATTGGCCGTTGCTGACGAAGGCGGTCGCGCATGTCGCGCATCCCGCGATCCGCAACAGGGGAACCATTGGCGGCAGCCTCGCTCACGCCGATCCCGCTTCCGAGCTGCCGGCATGCATGCTCGCGCTCGAGGCAACCATTATTGTCCGCGGCCAGACCGGTGAGCGGCGCGTTCGGGCCAAGGATTTCTTCAGGGGTATTTACGAGACCGCGCTGTCGGCCGACGAACTGCTGGTTGCTGTCGAGCTGCCGGTCGCGCGCGCAAACGCTGCGCATTTCTTCCACGAGTTCGCACGCCGTCACGGTGACTATGCGATCACTGGTCTCGCTGCGCAGGCGAATGTGAAAGATGGTGTCTTTACGGACCTTCGCACGGCGTTCTTCGCCGTCGGCGACCGGCCGGTATTGTCAGATGCCGTGAATAAACTGGTCAACGCCGATGTCACGTCTGCGCTGATGGCTGCCGCATCAGCGGCGCTCGACCAAGAACTTGATCCCCACGACGATCAGCAAGCCTCGAGTTCGATGCGGCGACATCTGGCAAGGTTGCTGCTCACGCGTTGTGTGTCGACATTGCTTGGCCGCCCCGATCTGGATACGAGGGCCGCGTGACGGCGCCGATGCCGATCTCGCTACGGGTCAACGGCGAGCGCGTCGATGCCCATGTTTTGCCGCGGCTCAATCTGGCGGACTTCCTGCGCGAGCATCTGCACCTGACGGGAACCCATGTCGGCTGCGAGCATGGGGTGTGCGGCGCCTGCACCGTGCGCGTGAACGATGAGATCGTTCGCGCCTGCCTGATGCTGGCGGTGCAAACGGACGGCGCCTCTGTCCAGACCATCGAGGGCTTGTCCGACAGCGGCGAAGTGGCCGACTTGCAGGCGGCCTTTCGTGATCGCAACGCGTTGCAATGCGGCTATTGCACGCCGGGAATGCTGATGGCCGCGCAGGATTTGCTCAAACAACAGCCCGAACCGGACCGCGACCAGATACGCGAGCATCTCTCCGGCAATTATTGCCGCTGCACCGGATATCACGCTATCGTCGACGCGATCGAGAGCACGGCGCGCTCGCGAAGAGAGCGCAAGTGATGACCGGGAGGCCGACAGATCGCGAGCCGCTTTCGGTGCTCGACCGGCCGAACTCCTACATAGGCAAGACCGTGCCGCGGCCGAATCTCGATCGGTTGATGCAGGGGCGCGGACTCTATGTCAGCGATATGGAGCTCCCGCGCATGGCGCATGTGGTGTTCCTGCGCTCGCCGCACGCCCATGCCAGGATCACGGCAATTGAGGTCGGCGCGGCGAGGAGCCTGCCGGGTGTTATCGCCGTCGTTACGGGCAAAGAACTTGCAGCCGTCATGACGCCGTGGGTCGGCGTGCTTTCTCATCTGAAAGGCCTGAAATCCGCGCCGCAAAGTGCCATCGCCCTCGATCGCGTCTGCTGGCAGGGCGAGGCGGTCGCGGCCGTGGTGGCGACCAGCCGCGCCGCCGCGGAAGATGCCGCGGAACACGTCCTGGTGGAATACCAGGAGCTGGATGCGGTGACGGACATGTGCACCGCGCTCGATCCGCAAACCCCTGTCATTCATCCCTCGCTCGGCGATAATCTCGCCTTTGAACGCAATCACGATGCAGGCGCGGTCGATCAGGCCTTTGCCGATTCCGACGAGGTCGTGGAAGCGACCTTCGTCTTTGGCCGGCATACCGGGGTGACGCTGGAGCCCCGCGCGGTTTTGGCCGACTGGAACGCCGCCGAAGCGCGGTTGACGATCTATCAGGGCACGCAGGCGCCGCATATGGTGCAGAACATCGCAGCGCTGCATCTTGGGCTTCAGGAGCAGCAGGTGCGCGTGGTCTGCAAGGACGTCGGCGGTTCCTTCGGAATCAAGGTGCATATCTATGCCGACGAGATGGCGACTTATGCGCTGTCCAAGATGTTGCGACGGCCGATCAAGTTTGTTGCCGACCGGATCGAAAGCTTCAACACCGACATTCATGCCCGCGATCACCGCTGCGCAGGAAAGATCGGTGTCAAGCGCGACGGGACCATTACAGCATTCGAGATCGACGATCTCACGGGCATTGGACCCTATTCAATGTATCCGCGCACCAGCGCGATCGAGGCGAACCAGGTCGTCAACCTCATCGGCGGCCCTTACGCGACCAAGAACTACCGCGCGCGGGCCCGCGTTGTCTTCCAGAACAAGAACGTCATGTGCCAGTACCGCGCCGTCGGTCACCCAATCGCATGTTCGGTGACGGAGGGTCTGGTCGATCTCGCGGCCATGAGGCTCGGGATCGATCCAGTCGAGATCCGCCGACGTAATCTGATTGCCGATGACGCTTATCCCTGTGCTTCGCCTTCAGGCTTGCGATTTGAGAAATTGTCGCATCATGCCTCGCTCGACAAGCTTTTGGACATGATGGATTACGAGGGTCTGCGCGCCGAACAGGCCGAATTGCGCAAGAGAAAAATCCATCGCGGCATCGGGATCGCCAGCTTCATCGAGGTCACCAATCCCAGCGCGGCGTTCTACGGTGTCGGCGGCGCCAGGATCTCGTCGCAGGACGGCGTTGCCGTCCGTTTGGATGCGCAGGGGTCCGTGATTTGCCAGACCAGCATCACCGAGCAGGGACAGGGTTCGGAGTCGCTCACGGCCCAGATCGTCGGCAGCGTGCTGGGCGTTTCGATGGACCGAGTCCGTGTCATTCTCGGCGACACCGACAACACGCCCTATGGCGGCGGCACCTGGGCCTCGCGCGGCGCCGGCATTGGCGGCGAAGCGGCGCTTCAGGCCACCAAGGTCCTGCGCAAGAATATCCTCGATGTCGCGGCCGCAATCCTGCAATCCACGCCGGCCGAACTCGACATCGTCAACAACAGCGTCGTTAATGCCGATGACGGAATGCCGCGCATCGAGCTGAGGGAGTTGGCCCGGATCGTCTATTTTCGTCCCGATACGCTGCCGCCGGGTATTCAGCCCGAATTGATGGCAACGCGCCATTTCGTGCCCCGCGAATATCCGTTTGCCTTCACCAACGGCGTCCAGGCTTCGTGGCTTGAGGTTGACACCGAGACCGGCTTCGTCAAGCTTCTGAGGCATTGGGTCGTCGAAGATTGCGGCACCATCATCAATCCGCAACTGGTCGACGAGCAGATCAGGGGAGGGGTGGTGCAGGGGCTCGGTGCGGCGCTGTTCGAGAAGTGCATCTACGATGAGCGCGGCCAGCTCACCAACGCCAATATGGCCGATTACCTGGTTCCGATGTCCGGCGAGATGCCGGATATCGATGTCGGCCATGTGGTGTCGCCGGCGGCGGAAGGCGAACTGGGGGCGAAGGGTGCTGGCGAGGCCGGCACGGCAGGGGCGGCGGCGGCGGTGACCAACGCGGTCAACGACGCGCTCAGGCCGTTCGGTACTATAGTCACGGAGATTCCACTGACGCCGCAGGTTATCCTGACGGCGCTAGGGCGAATTTGAGCGAAGACGACGTCAACAAAATCAAATACAGTTATTCAAGGGGAGGAACCATGACCAAGACGACCACCAAAGTCGGATCGATTTCCCGTCGGCGTTTGCTGGCGACGGCCAGCGCAGGCGCAGCCATGCTTGGGCTGACATCACGCGTTAGCGCGCAACAGCCGCCGATCAAAATCGGCATGAGCATGGCTCAAACCGGCGGTCTCGCGGGCGGCGGAAAGTCTTCGCTGCTTGGCATCGAGATCTGGCGGGACGATGTCAACGCCAGGGGTGGCCTGCTCGGCCGCAAGGTCGAACTTGTCGTCTATGACGACAAATCGAGTGCTTCAGAGACTCCGTCGATCTACTCAAAGCTGCTGGACGTCGACAAGGTCGATCTCCTGTTCGCACCCTACGCAACCGTGCCAACGGCGCCGCTCATGCCGCTCGTCAAGTCGCGCAGCCTGTTGCTGATCGGTAACTTCTCGTTCCAGGTGAACAGCAAGGTCGGCCACGACATGTGGTTCAACAATGCGCCGTGGGGGCCGCCCGACAGCTGGGCGGCATCGTTCCTCGGACTGGGTCAGAAGGCCGGCGGCAAAACCGTAGCACTTCTCGCGGCGGACCAGGAATTCGCGCAGAATCTCGCGGTGACCGCAAGGAATGTCGCAAAGCGGCTCAACATGCCAATCGCCTTCGATCAGGCCTATCCGCCAAACACGGTGGAATTCTCCAGCATCATCCGCTCGCTCAAGGCAGCCAAGCCTGACGTCGTCTATGTCGCGTCCTATCCGCCGGACTCGGCGGGAATTTTGCGTGCCGTGAATGAGATCGGGATCGGAGACAACGTCAAGATTTTCGGCGGCGGCATGGTTGGCCTGCAATTCGGCGCGGTAATGGAAAACCTGGGCTCGCTGCTCAACGGCGTCGTCAACTACAATTCATGGCTCCCGGAACCGAGCATGTATTACGACGGGACCAAGGCGTTCTTCGAGACCTACGCGAAACGGGCCGTGGAAGCCAAGGTCGATCCGCTCGGCTACTATCTTGCGCCATTCGGCTACGCCAGCGGTCAACTCGTCGAGCAGGCCATCAAGGCGACGGGGTCGCTCGACCAGAAGGCCATGGCAAAATATCTGCGCGACAACGAGCACAAGACCATCGTTGGCCCGATTGCGTTTTCGGCGGACGGCGAGCGCAAGGAAACCGCGACGTTGCAGGCGCAGTTCCGCGGTGTCGTGGACAAGAACATCGAGCAGTTCCGCGGCCCGGGCAAGCAGGTGATTCTCTTTCCGGAAAAATTCAAGTCTGGCGATCTCATCAGTCCCTTTGAGGCTGCCCGAACGTAAACCTCGCGGTTTCTTACGGACCATGGCGCGGATGCCCGGGATCAGACAATGATCCCGGGCATAGGAATCGGATAACCGGTGTGCGCGAACTGTGGAAGCGGCGGCTTAAGGGCGGGTCAAGGGGGGCCTCAATTGTTTTCATTTGACCTGCTGCTCGATGCGGTGGTGATCGGCGTGCTGCTCGGCTGCTTCTATGCGGCCGTAAGCCTTGGGTTGTCGATTTCCTTTGGCCTGCTCGACGTTCCTCACCTTGCCCATCCAGCCTTTCTGGTAATGGCTTCCTACGGCGTGTTTTTGCTCAACGATCGCTATGATATCGACCCGCTGTTGGCAGGGCTGTTGATCACGCCGCTGCTCTTCGTCTTCGGTATTGTCGCCTATCGCCTGTATTACGAGACATTCGAAAAGCGCGGCAGCGATGCCGACGTGCGCGGCATCGCGTTCTTCTTCGGCATCGCGTTCATCATCGAAGTGCTGATCATTCTGCAATTCGGTGTGGACCAGCGCTCGGTCACCGCGTCCTATATCGGCAAGGCCTGGCGGATCGGCGATATGCGGATTCCGTTCCGGCTGGTGGTCGCGTTCGTGGTGGCCGTTGCGCTGACGACTCTGTTAACGCTGTACCTGTCGCGAACGTTCATGGGACGCGCGATCCGCGCGGTCGCACAGGACCAGGAGGCGCTGCGGCTGATGGGAGCCAACCCGGTCCGGATCAAGCAATGGGCGTTCGGCATTGCAACCGCTGTGCTCGGGATCGCGGGTGCCCTGCTTATCGTCGTCGCTCCCGTCGATGCGACACTCGACCGCACCTATATCGGACGGACATTCTGCATTGTGGTCATGGCAGGGCTCGGCAGCATGACCGGCACGCTCATCGCTGCCATCATTCTCGGCGTCGCCGAAACCATCGTCCTGACCCTGTTCGGCGCCTCTTGGGCGCCGGCCATTTCGTTCGCGATGCTGCTCGGCGTTCTCGCCGTCCGGCCGCAGGGCCTGTTCGGCAGACGATCATGAACCGTAACGGCATCCTTTTCTGGGTCGGGGCCACCCTCTTTCTCGCCGCCGCCCTGCTGATGACACAGGTCATCGGCAACCAATATCCTTTCTTTGCCTGCTACGTGATCCTGCAGTTCATCGTACTCGCGGTGGCCTGGAGCATTCTCGGCGGCTACGCCGGTTACGTGAATTTCGGCACCAGCGCTTTTTTCGGCGTTGGCGTTTACACAGCCGTGTTTCTGTTCAAGGCGTTTGGTGCGCCGCTTGCCGTGCAGATCGCGGCGGCCGCAGCCATCGGCGCATTCCTCGGCTTCGCCCTGGGCCTGCTGACCTTGCGCATGCAGGGCATCTACTTCTCGATCGCGACGATTGCGATGACCATCATCATCGAGACGACGGTGACGAACTGGCGATATGTAGGTGGCGCCGCCGGCATTCAGCTGCAGCGGCCGCCGGTGATGCCGGCCTTCGACACTTACGTGCAGATGCTGTTCTTCGTTCAGGCACTGCTGGTGGTGCTGGCGGTTGCGATTGCCCGCTACATGCAGATCTCATGGATGGGCCGCGGCCTGCAGGCGCTCAAGGACGACGAACTCGCCGCGGAATGCACCGGCGTGCCGACCCTGCGACTGAAGGTGACGGCTTGCGTCATCTCGGGCGCGCTGATGTGTGCGGCCGGCGCTCCCGCCGCCATGTACCTGCAATACGCGGACCCGTCGTCCGCGTTCAATCTCAATTAC
>Ga0070717_10000621_pt1 | contig 22817 bp, 26 predicted proteins | sample LARL113metaG_FD_71366 | JGI IMG/M metagenome (GOLD analysis project Ga0070717, IMG submission 71366) | Corn, switchgrass and miscanthus rhizosphere microbial communities from Kellogg Biological Station, Michigan, USA - LAR L11-3 metaG | ecosystem: Host-associated > Plants > Roots > Rhizosphere ...
GAACAGCTCGCCGAAGAGGACCTCGGAGTAGCCGGTGGCCAGCGGCGCCCGGCCGGTCTCATCGTTGTAGCGGGCGTCGTCTAGGAAGTCGATCCCGGAGCGCAGGGCGTGGTCCAGAACGACCTCGGCGTCGGCGCGCTCCATGCGCTCAAACGTGCGCCACGACCCCAGCGCGATGCGCGAGACCTCCAGCGACGAGCCGCCCAGCTGGCGGCGCGGGCTGCGCCACGGCTCAGTCATGCCAGTGGGGGAGGGGGAGCCCCGCGACGGGGGAGCGGAACGAGGGCAGGCGCAATCCCATCAGACTGCCGAGATAGACGGTCTTCAGATCGGGTCCGCCGAAGGTGACAGAGGCCATCAACGGGGCCAGCCTACCTCGTCCGGCGGCGGGCGCCCGGCGCGCTAGTCGGGCTGCGGCGCACCGGTGTAGAACGCGGTCGTCCGCGCCTCCCAGTCGCGCGCCACGGCGGGATCGGTGCCCGCGGCGACCGCCGCCTCGCCCCACCGCTCGCTGCTGCGCGAGACGAACTCACGTCCCTCCTCGGAGACCGCCCAGGCCTGGGCCGCCTGTGGATCGAGCGGCGCCCCGGAGCCGAGATGGCGTCCCAGCCCGCCCAGCCCCAGCTCCCACCCGACCCCGACCGCGCCGGGACCGAACCGCGCCCACGTGGTGTCGTCGGCGCGGGCGATGTGCTCAAGCTCCAGCCGGGTCGCGTCCTCGTCCACCGCGGTGAGGCGCAGCTCGATCCAGCTCACGGCGCCGCCGGACTCCCACGTGGCGCGAAAGCCGGTGGGCGGGTCACAGCGCTCGATCCTCCCGCTGGCGTTGCCCTGCAGCTCGAAGCGCCCGCCGGGTCGCAGATCGCCCGAGACGGGCAGGAACCAGCGCGGGATCCGGTCGGGGTTGGTGCACGCATCCCACATGTCGTGAAGGTCGGTCGGGTAGGTGCGGGCGAGGATGACCGCGCGCGTCTCGCCGGCCTCGCCGGCGCCCGTGGTGACCCGCCGCTCGATCGCGGTGAGCTCGCTGCTGAGATCCGTCATCGCTGTCTCCTCTCGGTGTCTGTGGCGGCGTGGCCCGCCGCGGCGGTGCGTCGCGCCCGGCGCCCCCGCGCCACCTCGGTGGCCAGGGCATCCAGGTGTGGGGTCCAGAACGCCCGGAAGCGGTCAAGCCAGTCGTCCACCTCGCGCAGCGGCTCGGGCGCGACCGCGTAGAGCCGGCGCGTGCCCTCGGCACGCACCGAGGCAAAGCCGGCTTCGCGCAGCACGCGCAGCTGGGCCGACACCGCCGGCTGCGAGATCCCGAACTCGTCCCGGATGACCTCGCAGATGGCCCCGGCGCTCAGCTCGCTGCCGGCCAGCAGCTCGAGGATGCGCCGGCGGACCGGATCGCCAAGGACGTCAAAGGCATGAACCGCCATGGGCACGGACAGTATCAGCTTCTACTTATATAAGCCAGAACTGAATATGCGCGCCGCGCGGCTGGTCGAGGGCTTCCACCGTGCACAAGCCGACAAACCGGCCCGGGGCCCGCGAGCTTTGGCGGAGAGTGCATGACATAGCTGCAAATCCGCCCCCGACCCGGCCCCGCGCACCCAGCCAGGCCTACGAGCCCGCGGAGGGAGGCGGCCCATGCGTCGCGCGCCGCACCAACCGCGCCGGGAGCACGACGCGCCGCGGCGCCAGGTGCTCGTCGGGCGCGGCGGCGATCCGCGACAGGAGCAGCTCGGTGCTGGTCCTGACCATGTGCTCGATGTTCTGGGAGACGGTGGTGAGCTGGAACGCCTCCCACGCCGCCAAGCGAACGTCGTCGAAGCCGATCAGCGTGATGTCCGCCGGCACCCGTACCCCGCGCGCGTACAGAGCGTTGTAGGCGCCCAGGGCCAGGATGTCGTTGGCCGCGAACAGTGCGGTGGGCTCGGAGGGCAGCAGCTCCAGGGTGCAGCGATGGCCCTCCGCGAAATCAAACGGCGCGCGGCGCCAGCGCTCGGGCGGCAGCTCGACGCCGGCGTCGGCGAGCACCGCGCGGAAGCTGGCCTCGCGGTCGCGGCCGGTGCTCGTGGTCTCGGGGCCGAACACCGCGGCGATGGCGCGGTGGCCGAGGGCGAGCAGCTCCTCGGCGATCAGTCGCGCGCCCTCGGTGTTGTCCACCACGCACACGTCGCCGGGCGCGTCATCGACCTCGCGGTTGAGCAGTACGAAGGGGAAGCCGCGCTCGCTCAGCTGCGCGGGCAGGGTGGACTGCAGCTGTGTCGTGGTGAGGATGACGCCGTCCAGCGACCCGTCGACGACCCGCTCCAGCGGGACCCGGTTGCCGTCGTCGGGGGTGAGGACGAGCATCCGCAGCCCGGCGTGGCGAAGCTCCTCGTGCAGCGCGTCGAGCACCTGGAGGTAGAAGGGGTTGCCCAGGTCGGAGACCACGATCCCGATCTGCCCGGTGGAGCGCGTCGCCAGCGAGCGGCCGCGCTGGCTGGGCACGTAGTTGAGCTCACGCGCCGCCTCCTGCACGCGCTGCCGGGTCTCCTCCGACAGCCGTGGATCGTCGCGCAACGCGCGGGACACCGTCGGCTGCGACACCCCCGCGACCCGGGCGACGTCATGGCTGGTGGGGGGAGGGGTGTGGGGCATCAGGCGAGCGCGGGAAGCCGGGGCCGGCGCCTCGTGCATACGTATACCAGAACCACGGCCGGCTCAGCGCCCGCCCAGCGCTGCGGCCGTGGCCACCAGCCGCTCGCGCAGCCACCCGTGCGCCGGGCCCGCGGCGGCGCGGGCGGGCCACTCAGCCGGGCAGTCTCACCCACAGGCGCGGCGCCAGCTGAAGCACCGCGGCGGGCTCCAGGTCGGCGACGGTCGCCGCTCCCGCCTGCTCCAGGGCCAGCGAGAGCTCGCGCCACGCCTGCGCCACCGGGGCCACCCGGGCGGTGGGGCCCCAGCCGACTGCAGCGCGCAGCTCGTCGGCGTGAGCCCGCGCGTCGTCGGCGGTCAGCGATCCGAACGGGCGGTTGGCGCCGCCGGAGAACACGGTCTGGGCCAGGACCTCGTCCACTGAGGCGGCCGGCCCGGTCATGAGGCACGGAGGGTCGCGGCGGCCACCGCCGCCTGGCCGTAGGCGATGCCGCCGTCGTTGACGGGCAGCCGCCGCGCCACCAGGACCCGCAGTCCCGCGGCGTCCAGCTCGGCCGAGATGAACTCCAGCAACCTGCGGTTCTGAAATACCCCGCCCGAGAGGACCACCCGCTCGCACCGGTGGGCCGCGGCCAGCGTCACGCACACGTCCACCGTCGCCCGCGCGACACCGGTGTGGAAGCGGGTGGCGATCGCGCCCGGCGCGACGCCCGCGGCGACGTCGGCGGCGATCGCGGCGATCGCGGGACGAGGGTCGATGACCGCCATGCCTTCGTGCTCGCGCACCGGCATCTCGTAGACGCCGCGCTCTGACGGGTCGCACGCGGCCTCCAGCTCGATCGCCGCCTGGCCCTCGTAGGTGACCTCGGCGCGGATTCCGCACAGCGCGCCGACGGCGTCGCACAGCCGGCCCATGCTCGTCGTCGGCGGCGAGGCCGTGCCGGTCTGGACCAGGCGGCCGACCTGCGCCCACGCCCGCTCGGAGACCGCCCCCCGCAGTGACGCGGGCAGCTCGGGCGAGTCGCCCAGCGCGGCCCACAGCCACGCGCACGCCATCCGCCACGGCTGGCGGATCGCGGCCGCCCCGCCGGGCAGCGCCACCGCGATCAGCGTCCCCACCCGCGTACACGTGCGCGCATCCCCCAACAGGAACTCTCCGCCCCAGACGGTCCCGTCGCCGCCGTAGCCGGTCCCGTCGAAGATCGCGCCCAGCGCCGGGCGCGCGGTGTCCGGCTCGCCGTACTCGGCCAGGCAGGCCGCGAGATGCGCGTGGTGATGCTGAACGCCGATCACCTCGACCCCGTCGCGCTCCAGCGCGTACTTGGTGGACAGGTACTCGGGGTGCAGGTCGTGGACGACGACCTCGGGAGTCACCGCGAACAGGCTCTGGAAGTGGCCGATCCCGTCGGTGAACGAGCGCAGCGTCTCGTAGTTCTCAAGGTCGCCGATGTGGTGGCTGACCCACGCGCGCTTCCCTTTGGCCACGCAGAACGTGCTCTTCAGCTCGGCGCCGCACGCCAGCAGCGGGCGCGGCGTGCCGCCCCTGGGGAGGCCCAGGCTCGCCGGGACATAGCCGCGCGAGCGGCGCAGCTGCGTCGGCCGGGGGTGCGCGCGCACGACGGAATCGTCGGTGCGCGTGTGGATCGGGCGGTCATGGAGGAGGAACAGGTCCGCGATGGAGCGCAGCCGTTGCCGCGCATCGTCGTCGCGGTAGGCGATCGGCTCGTCGGAGATGTTGCCGCTCGTCATCACCAGCGGGCCGCCGGCGTCGTCGATGACGAGGTGATGCAGGGGGGAGTAGGGCAGCATCACGCCCAGCTCGGGCGCTCCGGGCGCGACCGCCGCGGCCACGGGCGCATCGACCTGCCGCCGGGCGAGCACGATCGGCCGCTCCGGCGCCTCGAGCAATTGACGCTCAGCCTCGCCCACCACGACCAGCTGCCGCGCCTGCGCGAGGTCGGCAGCCATCAGCGCAAACGGCTTCTCCTCGCGATGCTTGCGCGCACGCAGGGCTCCCACCGCCGCCGCGTCGCCGGCGCGGCAGGCGAGGTGGTAACCGCCGATCCCCTTGATGGCGACGATCTGCCCTCGCCGCAACGCTGCCACGGCCCCGGCCAGCGCAGCGTCGCCGGTCGCCGTGCCGGCCTCGCCCACCATCGTCAACGAGGGGCCGCAGTCGGCACAGGCGTTGGGCTGGGCGTGGAAGCGGCGGTCGCCGGGATCCTCGTACTCGGCGCGGCACGCCGGGCACATGGCAAACCCGGCCATCGTCGTCAGCGGGCGGTCGTAGGGGACGCCGCGCACGATCGTGAACCGCGGCCCGCAGTTGGTGCAGTTGATGAACGGGTAGCGGAAGCGGCGGTCGGTGGGGTCGCGCAGCTCGCGCAGGCAGTCCGCGCACACCGCGGTGTCGGGCGTGACCGGCGCATCGGGCACCTCGCCATGCGGGCTCTCGCGGATGACAAAACCGCGCTCGCCGCTTTCCGGGCGCGCCTGACAGGCGATGTCCTCGACGACCGACAGCGGGGGCGCCTCGGGGCCCAGCCGGGCCAGGAAGGCGTCGACCGCCGCCGCGGATCCCTCCACCTCGGCCAGGACTCCGTGGGCGTCATTGAGCACGAACCCGGCCAGGGAGAGCTCGCGGGCGAGCCGGTACACGTAGGGCCGGAACCCCACGCCCTGAACCGTGCCGCGCACACGCACACGCACGCGCGCCCGCATGCGCTGGTCGTCCACCGGCGCATGCAGGCTCATCGCACCAGCGCCCGCAGCGCGTGGTAGGCGCTCGCCTGGGCCTCCTGGATGCGGGGGATGTGCTCGGAGCGGGTGACCACGACGTGGTCGGCCAGGCCCTCGGCGGCGATGCGCCCGCCGTCATAGCCGACCATGGCGAGCGTGACCAGGCCTCGCCGCCGCGCCTCGCCCAGCGCCGCGATCACGTTCGCGGAACCGCCCGAGGTCGAGAGCACGAGCAGGGCGTCCGCAGCCATCCCGTAGGCGATCACCTGACGGCTGAAGATCGCTTCGGTGCCGATGTCGTTGGCGATCGCGGTGATGATCGCCGGGTCCTCGGTGAGGTCGATGGCCGGCCGCCCGGCGGCGCGGAAATCGGCGCACACGTCCATCGCGTCGGTGGCCGAGCCGCCGTTGCCCAGCGCGAGCAGCTTGCCGCCACGCGCGAAGCAGTGGCGCAGCGCGTCCGCCGCGGCGGCCAGCGCCTCGGCGTTGTCGCCGAGCGTCTGCGCGCGCAGCCGCCCGATGTCGGCGGCCTTGGCCAGGACCGAGCGCCGCACGTCCTGGACCACGGGCTCGAGCTGGTCCTCACGCTCATCCAGGAAGGGGTAGAGGAAGCTCGATGCGCCGGCGTCGTGGGAGCGGCGCTCCGAGCGGCCGCTGAGCAGGCCCCGATGCTCGAAGAACACGTGGACGAGCTCCCACAGGACGTGGTAGAGCGTCTCCACCAGCTCCTGGGCGACGTCGCGGTCAGGGGTCGGCGGGACGAACACGTACTCGGCTCCCCCGGCCCGGGCGGGGACCACACCAGCGGCGGCCGTGGCACAGGCGATCGTCAGGCACCCGCGCTCGCGCGCCACCGCGATCGCCGCGTCGGCCTCACCATCGTCGTCGCCGGCGCCGAAGGCCATGGCGATGTCGTCGGGCCCGGCGAGCAGCGCCACCTGGCCGGCCAGCTCTCCGCCCTCGCCGGCCAGCCCGATCGCGGGCAGGGCGCGCTTGCCCACGATCACCGGGTGCACGAACTCGACGGCGACGTGGCGAGCGTCGGAGCGCGCCGCGGGAGAGCGGCCGAATGCCACGAGACGCCCGCCGCGGGCGAATCGCTCGGCCATGAGGTGACACAGGCGGGCCAGGCGCTCGGCCTCGGCGTCGAAGAACCGGGCGTTGGCCTCGGTACGGTCCGCCAGCAGCGCGGTCAGGCGCGCGCCGGCGGCGGCCGCGAGCGCCGCCTCGGTCACACGACCGCCTCCTCGCGGACGGCGATCTGCGTCAGCCAGTCCCGCCACGCGTCGACGCCCTCGCCCGTCCGGGCGCTGAGCATCATCCGCTCGACGTCGGGGTGGACCTGGTCGATGTTGTAGAGCAGATGGTCGAGGTCGACGTCCAGGTGGGGGAGCAGGTCGATCTTGTTGACGATCACCAGCTCGCACGCGCGGAACATCAGCGGGTACTTGAGCGGCTTGTCGACGCCCTCGGTGACCGCGCTGACCATGACCCGGGCGTCCTCGCCGATCCGGAACTCGGCGGGGCACACCAGGTTGCCGACGTTCTCGACGATGAGCAGATCGATGTCGGCCAGCGGCAGCGACGGGATGGCCGACCGGACCATGTTGGCGTCCAGGTGACACTCACCGCCGAAGCCCGCGTCGGTGTTGATCTGGGTCACGGGCACGTGCAGGCCGGCCAGGCGGTCGGCGTCCATCGAACCGTGCACGTCGCCTTCCAGCACGCCGACACGGACCCCGGGCAGATCGGCCACGACGCGCTCCAGCAACGTGGTCTTGCCGGCCCCCGGCGCGCTCATGAAGTTGATCACGGTGACCCCGGCCCGCTCGAAGTCGGCGCGGTTGGCCGCGGCGATCGTGTTGTTGGCGTCCAGCGCCTCCTCGACCACCTTCACCTTTGTGCGATGCATTCCGCCTCCTCGACCTCGATTGACTCGACCTCGAACTCGTCTCCGCTGGCCACCTCGACGTCGCTGCCCGTGCAGGCCGGGCACCGGAACGCCGGGATCTCGATGGCCCACTCGTGATCGCACGTGCGGCAGCGAAGGCGCGCCGGGATGACCTCCTGCATCAGCTGCGCGCCCTCACACACGCTGTCGCGCGCCACGAACTGGAAGTAGAACTCCAGCGTGTCGGGGATCACCTGGCGCAGGCGGCCGACCCGGAGGTTGACCACGGTCACCCGGCGCCCATGCGCGTGCTTGGCCACCGTGTTGACGATCGCGCTGGACAGCGACAGCTCGTGCACGCGCTCACTCCGCGCGCGCCGCGACCGTGCCGGCGCGCAGCTCGCCCACCGTCTGCAGCACCAGCTCGACGGCCCGCTGCACCGCGCCCTGGACCGTCTCGGACAGGCCCCAGCCCATCTCGGAGACCTGCTCGGGCTCGCACGCGATGACCACCACCTTGCCGGGCCACGCCCCGACGGACTTGACGAAGCGCAGCACTGTCTGCGGGTCCATGGCGTGCGGGTTGATGACGTCGCCGTCCTCGATGCCGCCGGGCACGGCCTCCTCGTCGGGCTCCATGACATACAGCGTCCCCGGCTCCCCGCCCTGGGGCGAGACATCGAGGATGACCAGCGCGTCATAGCCGCGCATCACCTCGTAGGCGAGATCCAGGCCTCCGGTCCCGGCGTCCATGACCGACACCCCGGCCGGCAGCCGGAGCTCGGACAGGCGGCGCGCCACCTCGCCCCCGAACCCGTCGTCGCGCAGCCAGCTGTTCCCCACCCCGGCGACCAGGATGCTGCGCAGTGCGTCCTCGCTCATGGCTCCACCACCTCCAGCTCCGGGGCGAAGAAGTACAGGTAGCGGCCGGTCTCCCGCATCAGCTCCTGGCCCGGGTCGTCGTCGATTGTCAGGCCCAGATGGGCCTTGCCGTCGTAGTCGGTGAAGATCCGCTCGACGGTGGCCGTGCGCCCGTTCAGCATCCGCGCCTGCACATCGGCGTCGGGGGCGGGACGGATGACCACCTTGCCGCCACGCCGGAACGTCCGCCCTCCGACGTCGAGCACAGCGTCGCCGGCGCGCGGGTCGACCAGGCCCGGCGGCTCGGTGGGCGGCTCGCGCGTCTCCCGATCGCGCAGCTCCACGCGGCCGTGCAGGGCCACGATGTCCTCAGCGCTCGCGGCCGAGGCCCGCGCGATCATCTCGCGCACGGCGGGGTCCTGGCGCTCGATCTCCGCACGCTCGGCGTCGGACAGGGTGCGCACGTGCAGGAGCAGCGCCTCCTCGATCTCGGTCGAGTCAAACAGGCCGCCGAGGCTCTCGGGGGCGAGCTGCGGGTGGTCGGGGAGGACGATCGCCGCGCCCAGCACGACGTCGTCGGCGTCGCCGGCCAGCACCGGGAACGTGTTGACCGAGTGGCAGGGCCGCTCCAGCGGCGAGACGAACCGCCCGCCGGTCACGCGGAGGACGGGATGCGTCGAGATCAGCGAGCGGCGCAGCGCGCCGGCGCGGTCAAGCCCCGAGGGCGCGAGCGTGAGGTTGTCCACCCGCAGCCGCACCTCGTACGCATCCTCGCCGCGCTGCGGCGTGGTCTCGAGCGCCATGCCGATGGTCAGTCCGCCCACCGACACCTCCTTGCGCGCCGGGCGTCCCGCCAGTGCCCCCGCCATGGCTCCGGGCAGCTGTACGCGGTGCGCGGCGGCCTGGTGGCGCACTCCCGAGGCCGCCAGGAAGCGGACCTCGGCGCTCAGCACCCCGTCGGGCGGTGACCGGAGCAGGCAGCGCAGCTCGAGGTGATCGAACGTGCTGGCCAGCGCCGCGGCGTAGACGGGCGGATAGACGATGCCGAACGGGGTGGGAGTGGCGTTCTTGGTCGCGCCCGGCGTGTAGGGGTACAGGGCGTAGCCCTCCCAGAGCAGGGACTCCAGCAGCTCCTCCACATGATCAGGCATCGCCGGCCTCGCCCAGGAGTGCGGTCAGCGTGTCGTCCAGCGTGGCCAGGCCGCGCGCGAGCTTGGCGCGCTGCAGCGCCTCAAGCGTCTCGGCGCGCAGGCCCACCCAGGCGGTCCCCGGGTAGTAGTGCTCGATCGTCTCACGCCAGACGGCCACCGGCATGCGGAAGCCGATCGAGTTGGACCACGGCAGCAGCACGATCTGCAGCGCGCCGCCCTCGCCCGGGTAATAGACCATGCCGTTGAAGTGCAGCGCCAGCGGGGCCTCGCCGTCGGTGAGCGCGTGAAGGTACATGGCCGCTGCCAGCTCCAGGTCGTAGTGGCAGTCGATCGGCACCGTCACCGTCGTGCGCCCGGTGAAGGCGGGGACGACCACATCGCGCGTGGACCAGACGAGGCTGCGGGTGGTCACCGCCCATCGCTCGGGCGCGCCGAACAGCTCCACCAGGCGCTCGTGGGCCCTGTCGTCATAGGCCCGGCGGGCGGGCTCGATCATCAGCTGGACGCTCAGCGCCAGCATGTACACGTGGCGGCCGTGGCTCTCGGTGATCTCGAGGTCCAGGGCCAGCGTCGGCGCGGCGGCGTACTTGACCGGACGGGCGCCCAGGACGGCGAACGCCACCTCGGGCGGCGGGTCAAGGGCCGCGCCCGCGGGGGCTGGGGTCGCGCTCTCCATCACGCGCCCGCCTTCGCGCGCAGCCGCTCGAAGAACCCGTCGACCGCCGCGTGCACCTCCGGGCCTCCGGAGATCCCTTGCCAGGCCGCCTTGATCGTGCCCGTGAGCTCGTAGCAGCGGTCGATGGGCGCGATCACGTAGCTGGGCGGGTCGGACATCCGGTTGGCGATGAGGCCCTCGATGTCAGGCTCGAGCGTGTCCAGAACCGGGTTGAGCGCACGCATCCGGGCCCAGGACTCGAAGTGCAGCTCGCTCTCGGTCGCCCCGGCGGGGCTCGGATACATGGCGACGATGCACCCGGTGACCGTCGACTCCATGAAGAAGGCCAGGCCGATCGGGATCTGAAAGCCGGCCCACAGGTCGTCGGGCACCTCCAGCCCGGTGAGCCACACCGTCCGGTTGCCGGTGGGGCGATAGTCGCCCTCGCCCGAGCGCATCGCCCAGCAGGCTTCGCACGCGCACACGATCCGGCGCTCGCCCAGGTGCAGCAGATGGCGGTGATCCTCCGGGAGACCGACGCCGCACAGGTCGCACGCCTCGGCGTCGGTCGCGCCTGGCGGCGGAGCTGAGGACGGGACCGGGGCCGGGACACTCGCGCGCGGTCGCGCCAGCCCGCGCAGCCCGGAGACGAGGTCCGCCCGGCGCCGGGCGGCCACCGCGTCGGCCACCGGGCGCCGCGCCGTCATTGGCTGAGCGCCACCCTGACGCGGCCCTCGTCGCATAGCAGCGGCACCGGGACGAGCTGGAGCTGCTCGTCGTTCAGGGAGCGCCCGGCCCGCGGCAGGAAGAAGGAGCGCCGGCACTCGGGGCAGGCGAGCGCGCCCGACGACAGCAGCCCGTCATGCAGGGGGGCGCCGCAGCCGGCGCACCGGTCGCGGTAGGCCAGCAGCGTCCCGTCGATGTTGGCGACCACGAGGTCTGAGCCGGCCACGCTCACCGCGGCCAGCGCGCCGTCGGCGAGGCTGGTCACCGACTGCACCTCGACCCACGAGGGCTGGGGGAGATGGCCCCCATCCGCATCGCTCATCACCACCGGGAGCTCCATCCCCGAGGCCGCCATAGCCCCGTTGACCATCGGCAGTCCGGGACTACCGGCCGTCTGGGTGGCGACGCCGAGCACCTCCAGGCCCTCGAGATCGGGGGCGGCCTCCTCCAGCGCCTGCTTGATCGCCAGCTCGAGCGTCACCGCCGACGCCGAGCAGTCCGAGCAGCTCCCGCGAAGGTGGATGGTGGCGACGCCGTTCTTCAGCGACAGCAGCTCCACGTTGCCCCCGTGGGACTCCATGTAGGGCCGCACCGAGGCCAGCGCCGCCCCAACCCGGTCTTCCAAGGGGACCGGGTGCAGGTCGTGGATGAGCAGCAGCGTGGAGACCAGCTCGTCCGCGGACAGGGCGTCGGCGAGCTGCCGCCCGTCGCTCGGCGCGCTCTGAAGCAGCTCCACGATCCGCTGAAGGCCGGCGCCGTACATCTGCACCACGGCCGAGACCAGCTGCTCGGCCACCTCGCGGGTGGCCGCATCGCCCGTCGCCTCCAGACGCTCCTGGAGCTCCTGGATGTGCCCGACCAGCTGCTCGGGGACACGCTCCCCGCCCACGCTGTCTCGGCCCACCTCGCCGACTCCCGCGGCGGTCGCCATCGGCTAGGCCATCGCGGTCGGGGTGTGCATGACCTTGCGCACCTTGCCGGCGCCGGTGTACATGTGCACACCGCACGGCAGGCAGGGGTCAAAGGAGCGCACGGCGCGCATGATGTCGACGCCCTTGAAGTTGTCCGGGCCGTTCTCCTCGAAGATCGGCGTGTTCTGGACGGCGTCCTCGTAGGGGCCGGGCGTCCCGTAGACATCGCGCGGGCTGGCGTTCCACGGCGTCGGCGGATAGGGCTGGTAGTTGGCGATCTTGCCCTCGCGGATGACCATGTGGTGCGACAGTACCCCGCGGGCGGCCTCGTGGAAGCCGCAGCTCACCGCGCTCTCGGGGACCGTGAAGCTGTTCCAGCTCTTGGTCCGCCCGGCCTGGACCTCTTTCATGGCCCGTTCCAGGCAGTGCAGTGCGATGAGGGCGCTGTAGGCCTGATGGTAGGTCCGCGCGCGATCGCGCTCGATCGCGTTGGACTTCTCGGGGACCTTCCACTCCAGCTCCATCTCGGGCATGTTGGGGGAGCGGGGCAACACCATCTGGATTGACTCGCCGGTGGCCTTGGCGTAGCCGAAGTCCACCAGGCCGGCCTTGGCCGTGCACCATTGACGGGCGAAGGGGCCGCCGCCGGTGTCGCAGCACACGTGCGTGTCGGTGCGCTTGTCGTAGATGCGCGGCGACACCACCCACGTGTACTTGTCGGCGAAGTCGCGCTTCTGCGGCCGCGGCAGGGTGACCTTGTTCCACGGGTGGTTCTTGTCCACCGGGTTGCCCAGCGGGTCGTGAGTGACGAACGTCGGCTCGTTCTCCCAGCTGTCGAAATACGAGGACCCGAGCAGGATGCGGATCATGAGGTTGATCTCCACCAGGTCGGTCGAGATCAGCTCGCCGCCGATGGCCACGCCGGGGGTGATGTAGCGCTTGCGGCCCCAGTCGGTCATGTGGCGGTAGTCGTAGTCGACATAGTCGGGATCGTCGAAGGAGCCCCAGTTGACGAGATTCGTCTCCCGGAAGCCGACCATGTCGTAACCCGGCAGCTCCTGCAGGAAGAAGTCATACAGGTCGTCGTGCATGGGCACGCTGCGCTTGACGTAATCGAAATAGCGCATCAACCGCACGTAGTAGTCCGTGCACGTCTGGTGCGTGATGTCGGCGCTGCACCCGCCGGGCATGATCGTGGAGGGGTGGGTGTGGCGGCCACCGAACAGGCAGTACATCTCGCGCGTGTAGCGCGCCACGTGCAGCGTCTCCAGATAGAACTCGCCGGTGAACGGGTTCAGAGCCCGCATGATGTCGGCGATCGTCTTGTAACCGTGGATGTCCGAGCTGGGCGCGGCGGTGCTCTCGGCCTTGGCCAGCAGGCTGGGGTTGGTCTCCTTGACCATCTGCTCGCAGAAGTCCACGTTGGCCATGCAGTCGTTGAAGATCGCGTGGTCGAAGATGTAGTCGGCGGTCTCGGCCAGGTTGAAGGCCAGGTCGCCGAGCTTGGGCGGCTTGACCCCGTAGGCCATGTTCTGGTTCAGGCACGAACAGGTGCAGTGGTTGTCACCGCAGATGCCGCAGATGCGGCTGGTGATGAAGTGCGCGTCGCGCGGATCGATCCCCTTCATGAAGATGTCGAACCCGCGGAAGATCATCGACGTGCTGTAGCACTTGATCACCTGCTGGTTTGAGAAGTCGATCTCGGTGTGGATGCCCAGGCTGCCGACGATCCGCGTGATCGGATCCCAGGACATTTCCTTGACGACGACCTTCTGGCCTGTCTCAACTGCCATCTCGTCTCTCCAATCTCATGCTGCGGCGCAGTGCGAGGGTCAGTGGCGGTGTCACCACCGCTTCTCGTAGCCGGTGGTCAGGGTGCTGCCACGCCGCCGCCACTCGGGCTCGACGTCGAACTTCGTCTTGATGTGCCGCTTGCGCATCATGCGAACGATCGGTCCGTAGGAGAACTTCATGACGTCCGCGGCCACGCCGCCCCACTTGTCCTCGTCCATGAACGGCATGTACTTGTCGGGGAACCCCGGCATCGTGCACGCCATGCAGATCCCGCCGACGTTGGGGCATCCGCCCACGCCGTTGACCCAGCCGCGCACCGGCACGTTGCACTTGACCACCGGGCCCTTGCAACCCAGCTTGACCAGGCAGCGGTGATCGGAGCCGTACTCGGTGGCGAAGTCGCCCTGCTCGGCGAAGCCGGCGCGGTTGCAGCTCTCGCGCACGGTGCGCCCGAACAGCCACTTGGGCCGCAGGGCCTCGTCGAGCTCGGGCGCGGGCGCCAGGCCGGCGAGATGCAGCGCCAGGTACAGCAGCGTCTCGGTCATGTTGTCGGGTTGCGCGGGGCAGCCGGGGATGCAGACGACGGGCAGGCCCGCCTTGGAGCGCCAGCTCCAGCCCAGGTAGTCGGGGACGCCCATCGCGCCGGTGGGGTTGTTCTTCATGGCCGGGATTCCGCCGTACGTGGCGCAGGTGCCGACGGCGACGACGGCGGCGGCCTTGGGCGCCAGCCGGTCCATCCACTCGTTCATGGTGATCGGCTGGCCGGTGGACGGGTTGACGGCAAAGCCGGTCCAGTGGCCCTCACCGTTGATCTCCTCGTTGCCCAGCGAGCCCTCGATCACCAGCACGAACGGATCGAGCTCGCCGTTCTCGGCATCGAACCAGGCCTGCGCGTACTCCTGGCCGACGGCGTAGTCGACCACCTGGTTGTGCACCACGACCTTCGGCATGCCCGGTATCGCCTGCAGGATGATGTCCTCCAGGCTGGGGTTGGTGGCCGAGGTCATGGCCACCGAGTCCCCCTCGCAGCTGAGACCGGTGGTCATCCACAGCACATGTGCGGTGACGGCCTCGGTCTCTTTCTGCTTCGCATACGGACTCGCCTGTGTCGCCATCTGGGACTCCTCTCGATCAACAGATCCGTGGCAGCGGGTCGCCCACCAGCTGATCCATCACCCGCCGACCGCCAAAGCTCGTCTCCACCAGCACCATGCCGGGCGGCTCGGTGCGCACCTCTCCGATCTCCGCCGCCGCCTCGCATCCCGGCAGGGCGCGCATCGCCTCCAGGGCGGCGTCGGCCAGTCCGGGCTCCACGAACGCCACCAGCTTGCCCTCGTTGGCCACGTACATGGGGTCGATGCCCAGGATCTCGGCCGCGCCGGCCACCTCGGGGCGCACCGGCACCGCGCCTTCGCGCACGATCATCGCCACCGCGGAGGCGCGCGCCAGCTCGTTGAGCACCGAGGCCACGCCGCCGCGCGTGGCGTCGCGCAGGCACCTCAGCCCGGGCCCGGCCGACTCGAGCAACGCGTCGACAACCGGCCACAGGGAGCGGGTGTCGGACTCGATCGCGGCATCGAGCTCGAACTCGTTGCGCGCAAGCATGATCGCGGTGCCGTGCTCGCCGATGCTGCCCGAGAGCAGGATCCGATCACCCGGCCGCAGCGCGGCCGGCGACAGGCGGGCGCGGGGGTCGTGGCGGCCGACGCCGCTGGTGCAGATGTACATGCCGTCGGCGTGCCCGCGCTCCACCACCTTGGTGTCGCCGGTGACGATCCCCACGCCCGCGGCGTCGGCGGCGCGCGCAATGGCCTCGACCTCGGCGCGCAGCTCGTCGGCGGGAAGCCCCTCCTCGAGAATGAGCGAAAGGCTCAGCGCCACCGGGCGCGCACCGGAGACGGCGAGGTCGTTGAGGGTGCCGTTGACCGCCAGCTCGCCGATCGAGCCCCCGGGGAACCGCAACGGCTTGACCACGTAGGAGTCGGTGGTGAGCGCCAGCTCGGCGCCGTCGACCTTGACGCTGGCCGCGTCCGCCAGCTCGTCGAGCACCGGGGAGTGAAACGCGGGCGCCAGCAGCCCCTCGATCAGCCCTTGGGTCGCCTTGCCGCCGGCCCCGTGGGCCATGTTGATTCGCGCGTCGCGGAACTTGGCGCGCTTGCCCCGCGCCGTCTCGATGATCCGGAGGATCGTCTGCTCCCGCTCCGAGACGACGGCCGGATCGCTCATCAGACCACTTCCCGGTCGCGCGCGAAGCGCCCGAAGTTGTAGTACGCGGCGCAGGCGCCCTCCGAGGACACCATGCAGGTGCCGATCGGCCGCTCCGGCGTGCACGCGGTGCCGAACACCTTGCACTCCCAGGGCTTGATCACGCCCTTGAGCACCTCGCCACACTGACACGCCTTGGGATCAGCCACCCGGATGCCGGGCACGCCGAAGCGGACCTCCGCGTCCAGCTCGGCATAGGCGTCGGTGAGTTTCAGCCCGCTGTGGGAGATGAACCCCAGGCCGCGCCACTCGAAGTGCGGGCGCAGCTCGAACACCTCGGCCATGACCTCCAGCGCGCGCAGGTTTCCCTCGTAGGGGACAACGCGCCGGTACTGGTTCTCGACCTCGCAGCGCCCGGCGGCCAGCTGGCGCAGGATCATCTCGATCCCCTGCAGGATGTCCAGCGGCTCAAAGCCGGAGATGACCACGGGCCTGCCGTAGTCGAGGGGGATGAACTCGAACGGGCGGGCGCCCACCACGGTGGAGACGTGGCCGGGGCCGATGAAGCCGTCGAGGCGCAGGTCGGGCGATTCCAGCAGCGCCCGCAGCGGGGGGACGATCGTCACGTGGCTGCACATGACGCTGAAGTTGGGGACGCCCTCGCTTCGCGCGCGTTTGAGGGTGAGCGCGGTGGAGGGCGCGGTGGTCTCAAAGCCGATGGCGAAGAACACAACCTGTCGGTCAGGGTTCTGCTTGGCGATGCGCAGGGCGTCCAGCGGCGAGTAGACCATCCGGATGTCGGCGCCTGCGGCCTTGGCATCGAGCAGGCTGCCGTGGGAGCCCGGGACGCGCATCATGTCCCCGAAGCACGTGAAGATGACTCCGTCGGTGTGGGCGATGCTGATCCCGTCATCGACCCGGCCCATCGGGATCACGCACACAGGACACCCCGGGCCGTGAACAAGCTCGACGTTGCCGGGGAGCAGGTCGTCGATGCCGTACTTGTAGATCGAGTGGGTGTGCCCGCCGCACACCTCCATCAGCTTGTAGTGGCGCCCAGGCTCCACCAGCGAGAGGATCTGCCCGGCGACGGCGCGGCCGAGCTCGGCGTCGCGAAACTCGTCGACGAACCTCACAGGTCGCCTTCCTGGTGAGCGAGCGCGGTGCCGGCGTGGACCAGGAGCCGATCGGCGGGGCGTACCGGATCGACCAGCGCGATCTCCACTGACTCACGGGTGCCGTCGTCGGCCTCGCAGAGCGCGAGGCCGCGGTCGGGGTCCACCATGACCACGGTCATCGGTGTCGCGATGTCACCGCAGGTGATGCAGTGCTCCGACGCGCAGTCCTCGCTCACTCGATCACGCTGGCCTTCAGCTCCTCGAGCTCCTGCTCGTAGTCGGCCCCCATGCGGACGAGCAGGTCGCGCGTGGCCCGCGCCTCCTCCTCGTCGACCTTGGAGATGGCAAACCCGACGTGGATGAGGACCCAGTCTCCGGGGATCACTCCACCCCCGTCGTCGTCGAGCAGGCCGACGTTCACGTTGCGCCGCACGCCGGCGACGTCCACCTTGGCCAGCCGGTTGGTCTCATCGACGATCTCGACGACTTGACCAGGTATTGCCAGGCACACAAATCCGTTCTACCACTGGCCATTGGCGGCGCACGAACCGCGGTAACGGGAGTTACCTCCCAACGTGGTAACCCCGATCACACCCTTCCCAAGTGCGGTGTCGGGGCGTAGGGTGGGCCTCCGGGTTTCGACGGCCGACCGTGACCGAGGAGGCGTCGTGCCGTGAGTGTGAGAGACGGAGGCAACGTCGAGCGCCGGCCGTTCCGATGGCCCGGCAGACCCGGCCTCGTGCCGCGACGGCCGGAGCCGAGCGCCCTCTACACCTACCTCCTGGATGCGGACGACGAGCTGGCCGACGAGTTCGATGTCCGCGGCCGGGTCGCTGTGCGCCAGCTGGCCACCGCCCGGGTGCTGCAGGTCGGCGTGGGCGACTGCGACCTCTCGGGCTGGTTCGACATCGCCAGCCACGGGCCGGGGCTGCTGATCCTCGACGGCCTCATCGCATTCGAGACACGGACCGGCGACCGGGTCGCCGCCGAGCTGCTCGGCGCGGGCGACCTGCTCCAGGCGCCGACGCTGCCGACCGACGACATCCTGGAGCGCAGCTGCCACTGGCGGGCTCTGCGTCCCACGCGGCTGGCGCTGCTCGACGAGGACTTCGTGGACCGGGTGCGGCCGTTCCCTCAGGTGGCGCGCGCGCTGCTGAGCCGGGCGTGCCGGCGAACCGCCGAGCTCGACGTCCTTCGGGCGATCACGTCGCAGCCCCGGCTCGAGGTGCGCCTCGTCCTGCTCCTATGGCACCTCGCCGCGAGGTGGGGGAAGGTCGAGCCCGCGGCGGTCCGGCTGTCCCTGCCGCTCACCCACCGGCTGCTCGGCCAGCTCGTGGCCGCCGAGCGGCCGTCGATCTCCCACGCCCTCAAGCGCCTGGCGCAGGCCGGGCTGGTCAGCGGTCCGGCGGATGATCTCCACCTGCACGGGACCCTCGACGATCAGCTGGAGTCGCTGCTCGAGCGCCACACCGCGCTGGCCGAAGCGCCTCCAGGCGACCAGCGTGCCGGCTGAGTCGGCACGCCGAGCCTCGTCGCGCCGGAGCCCACCGCCGGCTCCCAGCGCCGATCACCCGATCCACGTGCTGTGGCTCACCAGCGGGCTGGGCTGCGACGGCGAGTCCATCGCCCTGACCGCTGCGCGCAACCCCACGTTCGAGGACCTCCAGCGCGGGGCCTTTCCCGGGATGCCTGCGCTCATCGTCCACAACCCGGTGTTCGCCTACGAGACCGGGGAGGAGTTCATGCGGCCGTGGTCGGCCGCCGCCGCCGGCCGGCTTGGCGCGTTCATCCTCGTCATCGAGGGTGCGGTGGCCAACGAGGAGCTCAGCGGCGATGGCCACTGGGCGGCATTCGGCGTCGACGCCGGGGGCCAGCCGATCACCACCTCACGGTGGATCGACCGCCTCACGCCCCACGCCGGGGCGGTCGTCGCGATGGGCACGTGCGCGGCCTACGGCGGGATCCCGGCAATGCGCAACAACCCCACCGGAGCGATGGGCGTGCGCGACTACCTGGGCCCGGGGTGGACCTCACAGCGCGACGTACCGGTGATCAACGTGCCCGGGTGTCCGGTCCAGCCCGACAACATCACCGAGACGCTCGTGCACGTCGCGCTGTACGTCGCCGGCGCGGGGCCGATGCTCGAGCTCGACGAACAGGGGCGGCCGCGCTGGCTGTTCGGACGCACCGTGCAGCAGGGCTGCGGCCGAGCGGGCTTCGCCGAGCAGGGCGAGTTCGCCCGGACCCCGGCCGATGCCCGCGGCTGTCTGGTCAAGCTGGGCTGCAAGGGGCCGGTGGCCATGTGCAACGTGCCCATCCGCGGATGGACCGGCGGCGTCGGCGGGTGCCCCAATGTGGGCGGCATCTGCATCGGCTGCACGATGCCCGGCTTCCCCGACCGCTTCATGCCCTTCATGTCGCCGCATCCGCTCGGCCTCCTCTCGTCCCGCGCCGCCCGATTCACCTACGGACCGGTCCTGCGCCGGCTGCGGCGCAGCGCCATGGCGCGGATCTACGACGTCGAGCCCGACTGGCGGACCCCGGGCCCGGATCTGGCCAGTGGTTATGACCCGCCGTGGTGGGAAGCTCGCGGTTGATGCCCGTCCGCGTCGTCTTTGAGTGCGAGCTGTGCGGGCAGCGCCCGGACCCGGCGACCCAGGCCGCACTTCAGCGCCAGCTCCTGGACCTGCGCCACGGCGAGTACGTCGACGCCGAGCCCGGCGGCTGGCTCACGTGGCACGGCCGCGGCATGTACGGGCCGGTCCGCTACGCCTGCGGCGAGCACCGGGGCGAGCTCAAGGCGCTCATCCGCGAGCACTACGGCACGCTCGGCTGGCATCCCTGGGCCCGCGGGCCGCACCCGTGGGCGGGACGTCGCGGCTCTGATCGTGCCCGCGCCCTGGCGCGTCGCCTGCGCTCGAGCCTGCGGTAATCCAGAGCACCGCGAATTGCGCGCCGCCGCCCGCGCGACTACGGTGCGGGAGATGCGCCGGCCCGGCCCGCGAGCGTTCTGGTCTGCCCTGACCGGGGGGCAGAAGCGGACCCTGGGGATGATGGCCGGTGTCGTCGGGGCGCTGCACGTGGTCGGCTTCGGGCTCCTGTTCGCGCTCATCGCCCCCGCGCACCTGGGCACCGCGGGCGCGCTCACCGTCGGCGTCGGGGTCACCGCCTACACGCTCGGCCTACGCCACGCCTTCGACGCCGACCACATCACCGCCATCGATAACACGACGCGCAAGCTGATGGCCGACGGGCGGCGGCCGCTCAGCGTCGGCTTCTGGTTCTCCCTGGGCCACTCGACGATCGTGTTCGCGTTGGCCGTGCTGATCTCGGTGGGGGTGAGGGCGCTGGCCGGCCCCGTGGCCAACGGCCGCTCGCACCTGCATCAGGTCACGACCGTGGTCGGCACGCTGGTCTCCGGCTCCTTCCTGTACCTCATCGCCGCCATCAACGTGGTGATCCTGCTGGGGATCCTCCGCGTGTTTCGCCACATGCGCACCGGTCGCTACGACGAGGCCGAGCTGGAGGACCAGCTGGCCCGGCGCGGCCTGCTCAACCGGGTGCTCGGGCGGCTGACGCGCACGGTGACCCGGCCGGGGCAGATGTACCCCATCGGCGTGCTCTTCGGGCTGGGCTTCGACACCGCCACCGAGGTCGCCCTCCTGGTCCTTGCCGGGGGCGCGGCCAGCGCCGGGCTGCCCTGGTACGCCGTCCTGTGCCTGCCGGTCCTGTTTGCCGCCGGCATGTCGCTGATGGACTCGATCGACGGCAGCTTCATGAACTTCGCCTACGGCTGGGCGTTGTCTGAGCCCGTGCGCAAGGTCTTCTACAACCTCACCATCACCGGTCTCTCGGTGGCGGTCGCCGCCGTCATCGGCACGGTCGAGCTCGGTGGGCTGCTCGCCTCCCAGCTCGATCTGTCCGGCGGGTTCTGGGCCTGGTTTGAGGGCATCGATCTCAACACCCTGGGGTTCGTGATCGTCGGGCTGTTCGTGGCCACCTGGGGGCTGGCGCTGACGGTGTGGCGCTACGGGCGCATCGAGGAGCGCTGGGGGGCGGGGCTCCGCGAGCCGCGCTGAAGCTCGCTGTCCGTCCGCGTTGCAGCGGGGCACGGGGCGAACGTCAACGGCGAGCTTTAGAGAGGTGGAGTTCGGGCGTCCGCGGCGGGTCGTGAGGTGGAGTTCGGGCGTCCGCGGCGGGTCGTGAGGTGGAGTTCGGGCGTCCGCGGCGGGTCGTGGTCGATAGTGCAGGAAATAGCTTCAAGATCGACCACAACCCCGGCCCGGGCCACCCGGCACGTTCCGGCCGCCTTCCAAAGCCAAGCCGTTCCAGCCACGCCCACGCCCCCGTCACGCAGCGACCCGCGCCATCCGGCCATCACGACCCGGACACGGCCACGACGCCCCCGCACACGAACCCTGCTCGAGCCGCCCTCTGATACAGTGCGGCATACGTATGCACCAACGCCGAGGCCTGGGTGCCGAAACCAGCCGGCCGAGGTGCTGACACCGAGGAGAGAGATCGCCACATGAGCGCGGCCACGCGTGTGCTCGTCGTGGGGGGCGGGATCGGCGGCCTGTCGGCCACAATCGCCCTGCGCAACCGCGGCATCGAAGTGGTCCCCCGGGCGCGCGCTCGGCAGGGAGCATCGGTATGACCCTGAGCACCCGGTACCTCAAGGCGCCCAACCCGCCCACCACGCAGGCGACCGACGAGCTGCGCGCGCGTGTCTCGGAGATCCTGCGCGACATCGAGCAGGGTGGCCTGGACGCCGTGCGCCGGTACTCCGAGGAGTTCGACGGCTGGGCCCCCGACGACTTCGTCGTCTCCGACGCCGAGTGCGCGCGGATCGAGGCCGAGCTCGACGATGAGCTCAAGGGGCACATCGCCTTCGCTCAGGATCAGGTCCGCGGCTTCGCCCGCGCCCAGCTGGGGACGCTCACCCCGCTGGAGGTGGAGATGGGACCGGGCGTCGTCCTCGGCCACCGCCACATCCCGGTCAACGCGGTCGGGGCCTATGTGCCCGGCGGGCGCTACCCGATGCTCGCGTCCTCCTTCATGACCGTCCTGGTGGCCAAGGTGGCCGGAGTCGGTCGGGTGGTCGGCTGCGCGCCGCCCCAGCGCGAGGGTGGGATCCACCCGGCGATGCTCTACGCCATCAAGACCTCGGGCGCGGACGCCATCCTCGCCCTCGGCGGGGTGCAGGGGCTGGCGGCGATGGCCTTCGGCCTCATCGACGGCCTGGAGCCCGTCGACATGCTGGTCGGCGCCGGCAACGCCTTCGTCGCCGAGGCCAAGCGCCAGCTGTTCGGCCGCGTCGGCATCGACCTGCTCGCCGGGCCCACCGAGGTCCTGGTCATCGCCGACGAGTCCGCCGACCCCCGGCTGGTGGCCATTGACCTGCTCGGGCAGGCCGAGCACGGGCCCACCTCACCGGCGGGCGTCATCGCCATCGGCGAGTCGCAGGCCCAGGCGATCTCCGACGCCGTGGACGAGCTGCTGCCCACCTGGCCGACGGCGGAGGTCGCCGGGGCGGCGTGGCGCGATCACGGCTGGATCGCGGTGGCCGCCGACGACGACGAGGCCGTGGCCATCGCCGATGACGCCGCCTACGAGCACCTGGAGGTCCAGGTCGCCGAGGACAAGCTCGGCTGGTATCTGGAGCGCTTGAGCAGCTACGGCAGTCTCTTCGTGGGCGATCAGGCCACCGTGGCCTACGGCGACAAGGCGGTGGGCACCAACCACGTGCTGCCGACTTCGCGCGCGGCCCGGTATACCGGCGGGCTATGGGTCGGCAAGTTCCTCAAGACGTGCACCTACCAGCGCCTGACGCCGGAGGGCACCCAACGCGTGGCGCCCGCGGTGGCGGCGATCTCGCACGCCGAGCATTTCGAGGGGCACGCGCTGACTGCCGAGGTGCGCCTGGAGCGGGTCGCCCGGACCGCCCCGTGACGCGCGCCAGGGAGCGCGATGAGTCATCGCGACCCGTGGCGCCTGGACGGCCGCGTCGCGCTCGTCATCGGTGCCGGGCGCGGCCTGGGCCGCGCGTCGGCGCTGGAGCTCGCCCGCGCCGGCGCGCGGGTGATGTTCGTCTCGCGCACGGCCGCCGAGCTTAAGGAGGCCGTGGCGGAAGTAGGCCCG
>Ga0070717_10000622_pt1 | contig 22798 bp, 20 predicted proteins | sample LARL113metaG_FD_71366 | JGI IMG/M metagenome (GOLD analysis project Ga0070717, IMG submission 71366) | Corn, switchgrass and miscanthus rhizosphere microbial communities from Kellogg Biological Station, Michigan, USA - LAR L11-3 metaG | ecosystem: Host-associated > Plants > Roots > Rhizosphere ...
CGCACACGCCCGGCCTGCCCGAGAGGCCTCGCGTGCTGGCCGACGCGGGCGTGGTACGCGTCGAACCGAATGCCGTCCACGCCGACTTTCATTATCGGGGTGACGGCCGAGGGTTGCTCTCGCAGGTTGCTTCAGCATTTGGCATAACCGCGACTCTCGACGATTCTGTAGTTTCCCGCCAAGTCCGATTCGACATCCAGAACGTGGATTTCTATTCCGCCATGCGAGCGGCCTGCGCGGTGACGCACACGTTCTGGACGCCGCTGGAAGAGAAGCAGATTCTGATTCTGATCGAGTCGCCGGAAAACCACCGTCAGTTCGATCGCATGGCTTTGCGGACATTCTATGTTCCGGGAATCAGCGCACCGACGGAGTTAAATGACATCGTCAACCTGCTGCGTACGGTTTTTGAGATTCGCTTCGTGACTCCGCATCCGCAGGACAACACGATTGTGGTGCGCGCTCCAATCGCAGTTCTGGATGCTGCCACGCAGTTGATAGAAAGCCTGAGTGATTCCCGCCCGCAGGTCATGCTGGATGTGCACGTTTATGAAATCAGCAGCACGCTTACACGCAACATCGGGCTGCATATTCCGAATACCTTTGAGTTGTTCAACATTCCCGCCGGCGCGCTTGCCGCTTTGGGGGGACAGAACATCCAGAACCTCATCAATCAGTTAATAGCCAGCGGCGGAATCAATCAAGCCAACTCGCAATCGCTTTCCGCGCTACTCGCGCAATTACAGGGACAGCAGAATTCGATCTTCAGCCAGCCGCTGGCCACGTTCGGCAGCGGTTTGACCCTTACGGGACTAAGCCTTGGCACGGCTAGCGCACAGCTCTCTCTAAATGAGAGCACAGCACATACTTTGCAGCATGCTATTTTGCGCGTGGCGCAGGGAAACGAAGCGACATTTCGCGTGGGCTCGCGTTTGCCGATCCTGAACGCCAGCTTTGCGCCGATCTTTAATAGTCCGGCTATTTCGCAAGTGATTCAGAACAACAGCTTCCAGGCGGCATTTCCTTCGTTCAATTATGAAGATATCGGTCTTAGTCTGAAGGCCAAGCCTGTGGTGAATGGAAACTCCGATGTCAATCTTCAGTTGGAGTTGCAGTTCCGCTCGCTGCAAGGACAGTCATTCAATGGTGTTCCGGTAATTGCAAATCGTGAATACAAAGGCAGCATTACGCTGACCAACGGAGAGCCGGCAGTTGTAGGAGGCTCAGTCTCCCGCACCGAGCAGCGCAGCCTGAATGGGATTCCCGGGCTCGGCGCTGTGCCTGCCGTGAACCACATCATGGTGACGAACAGAAAGGAAGTCGATGAAGACGAGCTGCTGATTGTGATCACGCCGAGAGTAATCAGCCGGGGGACACGAACGAACGCGGAAGTCTATTTGGCGAAGTGAATACGCCTCAAAAAAGACCCGTTTTTTATTTCCCCTGTTTAGCAGCGAATTCCACCAGGCTCTTGAGGAGATCGTAAGGCACGCCACTCACGTTGCTGATTTTTCTGCCGTTGATGAATAACGTGGGTGTGCTGGTTACATCTACCGATCCTCCTAATGCAATCGAATGCTGCACGCGCCCGGCGGTCTCCGCGGCAGCGGAACATTTCGCGACCTCCGATCCCTTAACTCCCGCTTGATCGGCCACTGCGGTGAGCTTTTGATCCGCATTCTCGGGAGTAATGTCGGCTTGCGCATCGTAAACGCTGTGCATGAATTTCCAAAATGCCTCACTCGACATTTTGGCTACGCAATCGGCATAGTTAGCGCCTTTAGCCGCCCAATTGTGGGAAGGTAGCGGAAAGTTCTGAAAGACCAGGCGCGCGTTTTTCTCCTCCGCCAGGAGCTTGTCAATGGTAGGCTGCGCCTGCTTGCAGTAGGGACATTGCAGATCGCTGAATTCAACGAGGGTGACAGGAGCATCGGCAGGCCCAAGCGCCGGCCCGGTAATTCCCTTCTGGAGTGTTTCGCGAGCGGCGTCGAAGGGATGCGCGCCGAAAGGAATGATGTCGCCGACTATGGCGTGGTGTCCATCAGCGGTGACGTACAGCTTCTGGTTCTGTTTTCCCTGAGGATTGCTGACGGTCACCGTGACTTCGGCCAGGCCTTCAGCCTCGGCCGGCTTGATCTCGAGAACCTTCCAACTCACGGAAGAATCGTGGCCGAACATCTGCTGCATAAAGGCGTTGACGGTTTCCTCAGTAGGTAAGCGAGCACTGAACGTGGGTTCTGGAGGAGCGGCTTTTTTCATGTCATTGGGCAGAGTCTTTTGCTGTGCAGCAAGAAGCGACGCAAGTAAAAGCACAGCTAGTGAATAGCTCAGCAAACGATGCATGGGTCCCTTTCTGTTCTTCATAGGGAGAAAATTGTTTTCAGATGTCCGCTTTGGCCGCGATGGGAAAGCGCCTGCCATACCCAAATGCCTTGGCGGAAATCTTTATGCCGGGCGCGGCCTGTTGGCGCTTATATTCGCTGCGCTCGACCATGCGGACGACGCGCCGCACCAAGGCGATGTCGAACCCTCTTTCCTCGGCGATTCGCTCCGGCGAATGGGAATCCTCAACGTAGTCATCCAGAATTACGTCGAGAACTTCATAAGGGGGCAGCGTGTCACTATCTTTCTGTCCGGGACGCAACTCAGCCGATGGCGGCTTCTCTAAACTTGATTGAGGGATCACAGCGTGCCGCGAGTTCACGTAATGGCTCAAGCGATATACGAGGGTTTTTGGCACATCGGAAATGGCCGCTAACCCTCCCGCCATATCCCCGTACAGAGTGCAGTAGCCGACCGCAAGCTCGCTTTTATTGCCGGTGCTGAGCACAATGGCTCCGAATTTATTCGAGAGCGCCATCAGCATCATGCCACGAGCGCGGGATTGAATGTTTTCTTCGGTCTCGTCTTCCTTCCTGCCGGCGAACACTTTTTGCAAAACCTTGCGGTAGGCTTCGAAAATTTGCGTGATACAGAGCAATTCAAAGCGGATGCCTAGATTCTTGGCAAGCGCGCGGGCGTCGTCGATTGAGCCTTGCGAAGAGTACGGCCCGGGCATGCCTACACCGAGCACGTTTTCAGGGCCGAGCGCGTCGACCGCAATGCAGGCGGTGAGCGCTGAATCAATGCCTCCGCTCAGCCCGACAATTACTTGCCGGAATCCGCATTTGCGAACATAGTCGCGAGTCCCGAGCACCAGCGCGGCATAGGCGCTGGCCTCTTCACCCGCGATTTGCTCGTGAATCTCGCCGGTAAGCTGATCGGAGTCGAAATAGACGATGTCTTCTTCAAAGGATTTGCCTTGCGCGATCACATCTCCCGCGGGATTCAACACAACGCTCGATCCGTCGAAAACCAGGCTGTCATTTCCACCGACCTGGTTCACCATTACGACCGGCACTTTGTAATTCTTGGCAATGGTGGCCAGCATGTTGCGACGAAATTCCCGCTTGCCGAGCCAGAACGGTGAAGCGGAAATGTTTAGCACGAAATTGCCGCCCGCCTGGATCAGAGCTTCAACGGGATCGAATGTGTAGAGACGCTTATTCCAGAAATGCTTATCGTTCCAGGCGTCTTCACAAATAGTGAGCGCCATCTGCTTGCCGCAGAATGGAAATAGAAGCTGGCTTTTTGCCGGGGCGAAATTCCGCATTTCGTCGAAGACGTCATAGGTGGGAAGAAGCATCTTGGACTGAAGAAATGCCAGCTTGCCATCCTTGAGCAGCGCGGCGGAATTCATGACTGATTTGCCGGTTTCCGCCTGGGCGGGAGTCACAAGACCACAGACGACCGCGATGCCGCGGGTTTCGGCCGCGATTCGTTCGGCGGTTTCGCGATTATGCGTGACGAAAGACGAGCGCTCGACCAGATCGCGTGGAGGGTAACCGCAAACAGAAAGCTCGGGAAACAGAATCAGGCCAGCCCCGGCAGCTTGAGCCTGATGTGCGAAGTCAATGATTTTGGCTGCGTTGCCGGAGAAGTCTCCGACCGTGGGATTGATTTGTCCCAGCGCTATCTTCACAGTTCCAGTGTAAAGCGGAGGCGAGAGACAGCCAAGTCGCGGTGGTGTGGCGCCGGCATCCTGCCGGCTGTCGTGCGGGCGTCCCGCCCGCACGCATCGAATTGCTAGTTTGGTACCGGAGTCTGACTGGCGGGGTCGGGGCTTGTCGGGTGCGGCATTGGAGCGGGGCCGCTTGCCGGCTTGTTTGTGGGAGAAGACGGGTCGGGTTCTTCGCCTGGCCGTCGCAGGCTGGGAGCGCCGGGCGGGCGGACCGCGGGCTCTGAAGAAGTCTTCGCAACTGTCGGACTTTCGATATTTACTTCCTTCTCGGTGCGCACGAGTTTTTCGCCATCTACTTTCATAGTTTCCACCCGCACCACTTCATCCGCGACAAAGCGCACGAAATCTACGTCCTGTGGCGGCTCGCCATAGATCCATTCTTCGTATTCGGTTTCTCCATCTTTTTCGCGCGTTTTCTTGGGCGGACGCCCTTTGGACGTGGTCACCATCTCGCGGTTCATTCCGACGAGAACGTGGTGGCTCTTGATTGCGTCTCGGACCTTGGGTGGAAGCGTGTCGAGATAAGCTTCCACCGCCGACTTCGCGTTGAAGTCGAAAACCGGCCGGAGGAGGTCTTTAAGCTGCTGTGGACCTAATTCAGGCACGTACTTATCGAATACCAAGTCCACGTAGGAGCCTCGCGGGTTGGCATTGGGATCGCTGGGCGCGACGGAGGTCATACCACCGCCGCCGCCGACCTGGATGCGTTGATACCACCTCTGCTTCTTGACCGGTCCGCCGTTGATTTCGAAATGAATGCTCTTGTCTTTGATAATAATTCCGCTAATACGGGCCTGATCGCCGGGTTTCGCCGCCGGTCCCCACATGGCGATCATTTGCTCAAGTTCGCCGCCTGCGGGCGAAAGCTTGCCATCTTTGAGCATCAATCCCTTTTTCCCCATCGGGAACGGCGAACGGATATAGACCAATTCGGCGTTGAAGGCGCGGATCAAATCCATGCGGGTCTGCTTGGAGATGTGAGGCGGAGGAACTGATTTCTGCCCGTCAGCATTGGCCACGCTCGCGACTGCGAAGAAAGAAGAAAGAATGAGAGTCGCAAAATGGCGTGGCTTCATGGAACACCCCAGGGCTGATAATTAAGATGATTATAGCCTTGTTTGGGTGGTCCGACGTGAGCTTCGGCAGTCGGCGATCGGGTACTTTCCCGAAGAAAGGGGGCACTTCGAAGGACGTGCCCCTTGGGTCAATGAAAGAAGAAAGGACGTGCCCCTTGGGTCAATGAAAGAAGAGCAGTGAGAGAGAACTCACTTGTAATAGAAATTCAACTTATCCAAATACACCGAGTACGACTGCTGATACTGATTGCCGTCCATTTGGTAATTGATGGTCATGCCGTACCAGCTCGTGCCGGTCGGGCTGTCGTAGCGACCGGTCGAGGCGGTGTAGCCGTTCAACGTGATCGACTTGAAGTAGAGATGATTGTCTGACGTACGCTGCACATGGATGGTCAGGTGATTCCATTGATTGCTCTTAGGATTACATGGAATTCCGCTTTTCACCCAGTGCATGGTGACATTGTTCCAGGTGTCCCATTCGTGACCGCTGGCAATGCGGCATTCATGTCCCCAGATGAACGACTTTCCACCGACAAACTGATTGATGTCGAATTCCAGTGCCTGAGATTTCTCCAGGTCGGTTCCGTAGAAATACACGTCGTAAGTAAAATCGTGGTAGTTACCAACCGATTTCGGATCCGGCAATCTACTGGTGAATTTCTGGTTCCAGAGAACGTCACCGAACTGCATAGTGCCGCCAATGCTGAATTTCATCGAGCTGCCGCTCAGTGATGGCGACGAGATACCCTGCTGGGTGGAATAGGTGATTGCTGGCCCGCTTGGGGTGCAGGAGCCGCAGATGTTGTAGGACGGAGGCATCAGGGTGTAGCCATTCCAGTGCGAGTCTTGCTGCAGGTTCGAGAAGACCCCGGCGCTGGTGCCACTGGGAGTGCCGCTGCCAACGGTAATAGTGACCGCTTTGGTGGCGCTCCAGCCGCAGTTGTCCCACTGCTGAACGACGGTGTTATAGGTTCCATTACTGAGACTTAAATAGGTGTCGATTTTTGATCCGCTAATTTTGTAGGCAAGTTGATAGGGTGCAGTGTAGACGCCCATCCCGCCGATGCCTTTGGAGCAGGCAGGAGATGATCCCGAAGCTACGAAGTGCACGGGAGATGAGTCGGTGGAACCGCCGGTGGGTGAATAAACGGTTACGCCCGCAAACGCGGACGTTGCCCAAGTCGCAAGGAGGAAAAAAAGCGCGCACCTCTTCATCAGAAGTCTCCAGCAAAATTTTTTAAACTCAATTCCGCGAAGGAAAGTGGCCGGAGTCTAGCCTTGCTTCTACTTACGCTCAAGCAAAAACAGAGGAGATTACACTTTTTTCACAGTCGGAAGTACATGAACTAGAAGGCCGGTTCTGATGAAGCGAGTGGAATTCAGGTTTTTCTCTTAGCATTACTAAGCATTTCTACTTAGAGATTGGAGAGGCGCAGGCCGTCTCGCGCCACCTGCAGCGGCAGGACGCGCCCGCCATTGTCGCCGATGGCGGTGGCAACCCGGCTGGCGACGCCTTTCTCGACGAGAAAGATTACGCAGCCACCACCACCGGCGCCACACGCTTTAGCGCCAAGCCCTCCATTTTTTGCCGCCACTGTAATGAGCTTGTCAATCAAGGGCGTGGTAATTCCCGGGGCGTTAGTCCGGCGCAGTTTCCATTCTTCGCGAAGCAGCCGGCCGACTTCTTCCCAATCGCCGCGCATGAGGGCCTGGTGCATGGAGCGGGCGATTTCCGCGATTCGCTCGAAATTGCGATGCACGTGTTTGTCGCCATTGATGTGCGCTTTGAAAACTTCCCAGTTGTTTATGCCAGATTGCCTAGGCGCACCTGTGTAGGCCAGCACGAAGCGCGATTCAATTTCCTCCGGCATGATGGGAACAGCTTCGCGGTGAATGCCGTCAGCGTCGAGGTGGATCGCACTGACTCCACCATACAGCGCCGGATAGTAATCCTGGCAGCCGGTGGGTACTTGGATGATTTGCGCTTCGACGTTTTGCGCGATCACGCGCATCTGCTCGAACGTCAGGTTGCGGTCGGTGAATCGAGCAAGCGCAGCCGTCGCAGCGATCATGAGCGCAGAAGATCCTGAAATTCCTGCGCCAGCGGGGGATTCTGAGTCAGTCTCGATCAGCAGCCCTTCCTTGGGAGCAAAAAACTGCAACAAGCGCGCGGCCAGCGGGAGCCGGAGGCGGCGGGTGTTCCGCAGAGCTTCAAAGCTGGGAAATTCTTGCTCCTTCTTTGTGTCTAGCGATAGCAGGTGGATGCGCTTGCCTTTGAGCGGAGTGACGCGACAAGTGGTCAGAATGTTGACAGCAAAATTGAGTGTGAGCGCGCCGTGATGAAACAGGTAAAGCGGCCAAAGGTCAATGGTTCCTCCGGCAAGATCCGCGCGACATGGGGCTTGCGCAATAATGGCAGGGCCGCTGGCGGCAAAGGTCGCTTTGCGCATGCGATGTTGTATCACGTTGTATAGTTCGGCGCGAGATGGTCACCGTGACGCAGCGGAATATCGCCTGCGAACACGCTCAGGACTGGGTTTGATCAGGTTGAATTTCTGCGGCGGCGGCCAGGACCTCTGGAATCACGCTGTCTACATCCGCTTCCGTAGTGCGGTGATTCACGATGCAGGCGCGCAACGCAAATTTCCCCCGAACAGTCGCATTCGACAAATACACTCGGCCGCGCTCGATCAAACGCGTAAGAATCGCTGAATTGTGCCGATTGAGCTCTTCATCCGTTGCTCGCTCTCCGACTTTGTGGCGGAAGCAAACTGCGCTCAGCTCGACTGGCGCCAGCAGTTCGAATTCCGGGTGATTGGCGACTGCAGCGCCCAGTCGGGTCGCCAGCCCCACGTTCTTTCGGATAGAGTCACGAAAAGACCGCATACCGTGAAAGCGCAACGAAAGCCACAACTTCAGCGCGCGGAAGCGGCGGGAGAGTTCTATTGACTCTTCAAAGAAAGCAAAGCCCTCAATCGGATCGGTGCTTAATGACTTCGCATAATCTCCGGTATGCGAGAAGGCCCTCTGGGCGGCAGAAGCATCGCGATAAAGCAAACAGCCGCAATCCAATGATTGAAACAGCCACTTGTGGGGATCGAGCGACATTGAGTCAGCCAACTCGAAGCCGGCAAACTTATCGGGAGCCGCTATCGCGGCAAGTGCGCCGTAGGCTCCATCAACGTGCAGCCACAGACTGTGCTGGCGCGCAATGTCTGCGATTTCCGGCAGCGGATCGATAGCGCCAGTATTAACCGTTCCCGCGGAGGCGACCACGGCGATTGGGGTCTTGCCAGCAGCTTTGTCGGCCTGAATGGCCTGTTCAAGCCCCGCGGGAATCAGGCGGAAATCCTGGCCAGTGGGAATCAGCCGCAGGTTCTCCCTCCCCATTCCCAGCAGCGCCACGCTCTTGGGAATCGACATGTGGACTTCCTCGGAGGCATATAAAACCCACTCTCCGGCGAAACCATGTTCATTTGCCGGCGCTTTGGCTTCGCGGGCCATCGCAAGACCCATCAAATTGGCCAGCGACCCTCCGCCGGTCAGGCTGCCTTGAAAACTTGCACACCCGATGGCCTCGGCCAGCCAGCCAACGACCGTCCGCTCCAGCGTGACCGCTGCGGGAGCCGAGCGCCAGGCAGTAACGTTCTGGTTAAGCACGCTGGCCAGCAGGTCGGCGATTGCGCCTACCGGCTCTCCAGAACCGAGCACATAGCCAAAAAAACGGCTGTTCTGCGCCCGGCTGTGGTCAACCACATCATGGAGATATGTGAAAGCTTTTGCACCTATAGCCTCTTCTGGCAGGCGAGCTTGGAACAGATGCTGTGTCTCCTGACCGGAAAGACGGCGCGGGAGTCCAGGCTGGAAAGGTAATCTGCGGCAATTTCTGTTACCTCTGCCGCCAGACGGCGGAATTCATCCGGTGCAATCTCAAGAAGGTTCATGGCTTGGCGATTCTATATGCGGACGCCCGCCACTAATGGGCCATAGCATTGAACTTAAATCTCGTTGACAACAGAGTTCCTTTGCATCACACTCGGCTGCAAGTACTTGCTGCCCTTCCCAGCCGTGGTGCCGAGTTCTTGGCGCGTTTAGGTAACACAGAAAATGGCCGAATTACCGCTCCCAAGTCCATCCGGTCCGGAAGGGCAGAAGCCGGCCTCGCCGCGCCTGGTGCCCACGAATCGCCCCGGAAAACCTGATGCTGCAGCAATCTTGACCATGCTGCGCGAGGCGGTAGCTTCAGGCCGATTCGAAATTGACATGATCTTAGGGGCGATCGCCGAGGCGGCGCAAACGCTTACGGCAGCCACTGGGGCGGCTGTTGCGATGCGGCGTGAAGGAGTGATGATCTGCCGGGGCCGCAGCGGCATGACGGCACCCTCGCTCGGCGCGCAACTCAGCATCAACTCCGGCCTCTCGGGAGATTGCCTTCGTACCGGAAAAACTCTGCGCTGCGATGATACTGAAAAAGATTATCGTGCCGACCCGGATGCCTGCCGACGGATGGGACTGCGGTCAATTGTGGCTGTTCCCTTGAATGGCCAGCGAGGAAGCATCGGCATTCTGGAAGTGTTTTCGAACCGTCCATCGGCATTCTCCGACGAACATGTCGAAATTCTTGACCGGCTCGCCGGGATGGCAGAAGCGGCAGGATCGCGAGAAGCGCGCTCAGGACCAGCCGCGGCCCAACATGCGGAACTCAGGTCCGTGCAGTCGGTTGACGAGGTGCTGTTCGGTAAGGCGATCACCGTGGACCGTGGCATGGTTGGCCGGCCCAGCCAGAAATTTTGGGAAGCTATCGCGGTCCTGGCGGTGCTGTTGGCTGGTGTTGTGGCATGGCGAATCTGGCCACAGGCTGCGTCGGGCCGATCATCGGCGGGAGCCGATGATCTGAGCGTTGGGACGTTGCTGAGCTGGAAGCCCAGCGCAGCGCACCCGCGCATATCGAAGAATCATAAGAAACTTACCGCCAAGTCCAACGCTAATGATTTAGTCCCAGCACCGCTCCATTCCGATACGGAGAAGCCTGGTGGCGGGATGGCCTCACCGGCACAAGCACAGACCTCAACCAGCATGACTGATGGCGCGCTTCTTCGAAAGGTGCAGCCCGTTTACCCAGCGCAGGCCATTGCACAACATCTGGAAGGCTCGGTGGTGCTGCAGGCAACTGTGGCCGAAGATGGGAAGGTTCAGGACGTGACCGTGCTTAGCGGCGATCCCCTACTGGCCCGAGCGGCGACCGATGCGGTTAGGCAATGGCAGTATGAGCCGTTTCATGCGGATGGAAAACCGATTCAAAAGCAAACCGAGATCACCATCGATTTCAAGGCCCCGTAACACACGATATCAGGTGCCTGGGGAGAGAAACGTTCCTGCTCCGCCGACGATTTATCTAATATTCAGGGCGCGTTTCAGCGTGCCACGTTCTTTCTGAATTTTTCCCTGCAAAAGAGTGATGGCGTAGATTAGCTGCTCCGGACGGGGTGGGCAGCCGGGGACATACACGTCCACCGGAATCACCTGATTTACGCTCTGGACCAGCGCGTAGTTATTGAAGACGCCGCCCGAGGTTGCGCACGCACCCATCGAGATCACCCACTTTGGCTCGGGCATCTGCTCCCAAAGCTGCCGGATAACGGGTGCCATTTTGTTGGAGACGCGACCTGCAATGATCATGAGATCAGATTGACGGGGCGAGGGCCGGAACACTTCAGCGCCAAAGCGCGCAATGTCAAAGCGCGAGGCGCCCATCGACATCATTTCGATGGCGCAGCAAGCCAGGCCGAAGCTCATGGGCCAGATGGAATTCTTGCGCATCCAATTCACGGCGGAATCGAGTGTGGTTAGGACAATTCCCTCGGGCGTGGGATTGCCGAAAGTCAGTTCCTTGACGACTCTCTTGCCGTTCTCGGTGGTGACGTACGGCCCAAAGCTGACACCGTTTTCCATTGACTAGCATTCTAAACTACCCAGGGGATCGCGGTTCGCGCAATGGCCTGTTTGCGGCGATTGCGCTCAGGCACAATAGCACAATGCCAAGTCTCGAAGGCATGATCGGCTCTGCAGAATGGAACCTCAAGCGCATCCTGAGACGCATTGTTCCCATGCGTTTGCGTCGGGTGGGTAAAGACGGCGTTTCAATTTTCTTGCTTCTTCGTAGCCCACATCTATTCGGTGAGTACGAGCTTCGACTCGCAGCCGAAAGGGCTTGGGGCGTTTCGTTCGCTTGCGGAGAAGGCTCCACGCGCGCTGTTTTCGAGTCGGAGCAAGGAACAGTGCTGCAGGCGGGATCACATCTTCTAAGGGCTTTCAACTACTCCAGACCCTACAGTGAAAACCCAAGTGAAGACGTTAGCTGGCTTCCGATGCTGAGCCAGCAGCGCGCCTGGGCTGAACACACCGCATGCGCTTGTGTTCAATATGTAAACGCCCGAACAGATGTGGAGATGGCGCACTGCGTTCTTGCCAAGCTTGTGGCACAGCTGCTTAATGAAAACTGCACAGGAATCTACGTTCCCAGCGAAAACAGCTTAATATCGGCTGATGAGTCACTCTATGAGGAACTGCAGAAAATGGGATCTTTTCGCGCCTCAAATATAGTTTCGGCGACTGAGATTGTCGGAGAGGTGAAGATCCCTCATTCGACTCTGTGGTCCTCTCTGACTGTGTCTCACGGGTTCAAAACTATCTTGCCGAACATCTGGCTTCTTTCCATGTGCTCGTGGGCGGCGCGAATATCTTTTAGAGGAAATGTGCGGTCGACCACCGATTTCAACCGTCCCGCGAAGATGTGTGCCAGCACTTCATGAAGCTCGCCCATTGTCCCCATGTACGAGCCGAGAATAGAGAGCTGGCGGGAATAGACGAACCGCAATTCTAGACCAACATTCGGTCCCGTGGTGGCGCCGCATGTGACCAACGTTCCTGCCGGTTTGAGCGACTTTACGCTTTCTTCCCAAGTCGCGGCTCCGACGTGTTCGATAACAATGTCCACGCCTTCTTTATTTGTGATCTTTTTGACTTCTTCAGAGATTTTTTGCTTGTAATGATTGATTCCGTGATCCGCGCCCAAAGCCCGGGCCTTCTCCAATTTCTTTTCGTCTCCGGCGGTCGTAACCACGCGGGCGTGGAACAGTTTTGCAATCTGAATGGCCGCGATGCCAACGCCGGAGCTGGCTCCGAGCACTAGGACTGTTTGGCCCGTACGGATGCCGGCGCGGCCCACCAGCATGTGCCAGGCCGTCAGAAAGACGAGCGGCACGCTCGCCGCCTGATTGAAATCGAGGCTGTCGGGAATTGGAATTACGTTGACCGTAGGCACAGCGATGAGTTCGCAGTTGCCACCATCTACACGATTGCCGAGGACGGTGAACTCAGGACACTGATTCTGCAATCCGGCGACGCACTTCGCGCAATGATTACAAAAATGCATGGGCGCGAGGAGCACACGCTGACCGGTCTTGAATCCGCTAACGTACTCGCTGGTTTCGACAATCTCTCCCGCGATATCGCTCCCCAAAATATGTGGCAGGTTGACCCCGGCAAGACCCTTGCGTACCCAGAGGTCGAGGTGGTTCATCGCGCACGCTCTGACGCGAACCAACACCTGATCCTTGCGTGGTTTCGGATCAGGGACATCTTCGTAGCGCAAAACTTCCGGACCGCCGAATTCGTGAATGCGGACGGCTCTCATGTATCCTCAGACACGAAGTCAAACTACCACATTAGACCTGCGAAGATTCCGAAGGCTATCTAATTGCTGGAGGGCACGACGCCCGTGGGACACGCTGAGAAAGTTGAGCACCCGAAACCAAAACTCTTGCGGCGCAACGGACACCGCTCCGCCGTGGCGAGCGCCCGGCACAAGCCATAACTGGGTGTGTGCGGGATTGGCTCGCGCCAGGATGCGCGAATGCCGTGGAAGGATATTAATGTCAGCTTCGCCATGAATCAGCAGTACCGGGATCGTAGATGATTTCAGCGCGTCCAATGGATTCGCACGCGCCAGATCGACGCCGTAGCGCCATCTCGCGTAAGCGAGAGCAATTTCGGCGGGGAGTAGGCCGATGGTTCTTCCGACCAATGGCTCCAGGCCTAGCCGCCCTGCTCCCACGAAATATCCTTCGCGATCATACGCGACGCTGCGAAAGGTAGAGAATGGAGAGTCTGCGACAACTGCGCAGAACCTTGGTTCTGAACGCATGCTCTCCAGCACTAGCGCCGCGCCCATGGATTCTCCAAAGCCATCAACGCAAGATGCGCCCCGATCGTAGAGCCACGAAACCCAACGATGAACATCATCATTTTCACGCAGACCATAGGTCGCCACAGGTCGCCAGATTCACCATGAGCGCGCGAGTCGGGCAGCAGAACGCGATAGCCCTGCTGTAAAAACATCTGGCCGTACCCGGCCACGCCGCCGCGATTGTCGCCAATCCCGTGGAGCAGAATTATGGCTTTGCCGTTGTCACGCGCCGGCACGCTGTACCAAGCGCGCAGCTCGGCGCCATCCGCAGCGTGAATGGATACAGCCTGCAGGTCTGCCCCGGATTGCGCATACACGCGTGCAATACGGGCCGTGTCAGGCGGTCGGCGTTGCACCGGATGCAGGGTCAGCTCGGCCATCACGATGCCAACCGCTAGCGACACGGCCGCGTAGATAGCAGCTGCTTTGAGTGCGATCCTAATGGGTCGGGCATAGCGAGCTTAGCTAGAACAACAAACGTCAGACCAGGCTCGAATTGTTCCATGAAAGGGGGCGGAACCGCGCCTCTAGCCTGCAATCTGTGAACTTCAAGATGGTAAAATCAAGATACATGACGTCGAAAACCCTTTCTGTAGTCTTAGACGAACCGACTAAAGCCTCTGAACCTGTCGCTCGGCCCACCAAAGTCGGTTTTGTCAGCCTTGGCTGCCCCAAGAACCTTGTGGATAGCGAGGTCATGATGGGCATGCTGGCCGAAGCAGGAGCCGAGCTGATTTCACGCGCCGAAGATGCCGACGTCATCGTGGTAAATACATGTTCGTTTATCGACAGTGCGCAGCAGGAGTCGGTAGATACGATTCTTGAAATGGCGCGGCATAAGACCGCCGGACGGGCGCGTAAGCTCGTCGTCTCGGGCTGCCTGGTTGAGCGATTTCGAGACGAGATTCGCAAGAACATACCGCAAGTAGATGCTGTGGTTGGAACCGGCGAACTGGAGAACATTCTCACTGCAGCGGGAGTTGAGAACGTTGCGAGGGACTCCCCTTTCAAGATTTTGCAGTCGCGGCCGGAAGGCGATCTCCGAGCCGCTCAGGGACGCTTCTCACGCGAGAACTGGGACGGCGCGATTTCTGACCTCCCCAATTATCTTTACGACGAAGCCACGCCGCGCGTGCTGGCTACGCCCGGGTATACCGCGTATATCAAAATCGCTGAGGGCTGTGATCATCCATGCACCTTTTGCATTATTCCGCAGTTGCGCGGAAAGTTTCGCTCGCGACGGTTTGAGTCTGTAATTGCCGAAGCCGAGCGCCTGGCCCGCTCGGGCGTGCGCGAGATCACGCTGATTGGCCAGGACACCACCTGCTATGGCGAAGATTTTGGCCTGAAAGATGGCTTAGCGTTGCTCCTCGAAAAACTTGCTGGTATTGAAGATCTGCGCTGGATTCGTTTTCTATATGCCTACCCAAACAAGATTACTGGACGTTTACTTGAGACGATCGCTGCCAACGAGAAGATCTGCTCTTATGTCGATGTGCCGCTCCAGCATGCGTCCCCAGCGGTATTGAAGCGCATGAAGCGGGGTGGAGGCGCAGATATTTTTCAGCGCTCAATCGAAAAGATGCGTCACACGATTCCAGACGTTACCGTTCGATCGTCCTTCATCGTCGGTTTCCCTGGCGAGACGGAGAAGGAATTCGAGGAGTTATGTGAATTCGTGCGTGCGGCCGACTTCGACTGGATGGGAGCCTTCGGCTACTCGGACCAGGAAGGAGCTGGTGCCTATGCCATCGATGGCAAAGTCTCCGCTCGCGAAATTGAGCGCCGCCGCAAACATCTGATGCAGATTCAGCGCGCGATCAGCAAGAAGAAAAAGAAAGCGCTGATTGGTAAGGAATTTGAGCTCTTGCTCGAAGGAACCTCCGAGGAAAGCGATCTGCTGCTTGGAGGCCGCACCGCAATGCACGCTCCGGAAATTGATGGCAAGGTATTCGTGAATGATGCCCCAGATAAGCTCCAGCCGGTCACAGGCGAATTCTATCGATGCAAGATTACCGAAGCTCACGATTACGATTTGATCGCCAAAATTCTGTAAGCGCCATGCCTCGCAAGCGATCTCTCAAGCTACGCTGCCCCACATGCAAGAAATTGGTAAAGAACACAGATTCTGAGTTTCCCTTCTGCAGCGAACGTTGCCGCCTAATTGATTTAGGAAAGTGGGCGAGCGGCGGTTATGTGATTTCGTCTCCGGTGCGGGATACCAGCGACGCACTGGAGGAAGACGAGTCTCGAAAGCCGAAGTAGCGGGCTGGACGCCGGTACGACAGCCGGCGGGACGCCGGCGCTACTTTCGCTGATGGTGTCGATGAACAGCGAAGCTGAGGTATCGAATACGGATCTGCATCGCCACCGTCCCGACCGTAGCGCCGGCGTCCCGCCGGCTGTGGCGGGGGCGTCCCGCCCACGCTTCGGTGATGTGAAGATCCGCCACCGGGGGCACCTGCCTCACTGGGAAAAGGAAGGCGCGACCTACTTTATAACTTTCAGGCTGGCCGACTCGCTGCCCAAGTCTATCCTCGACGGAATCTGCTCCGAACGCGAAAGCATGGTCAAGACGGCGATCCAACTTAAGCGAAATCTGAGCGCGGACGAAACAAAGAAAATCCAGAAGCTCTCTACTCGCGTCGTCGAGCAATATCTTGACAATGGAGCGGGTGCCTGCCATCTTCGCCGGCCAGAGATTACCAATATCGTAGCTGATGCCCTGAATCACTTCGACAATAAGAAATACCGGCTGCTTGCCTGGTGTGTCATGCCGAATCAGGTTCATGTGGTCGTGCGGCTTTTGCCGGGCAATAAGCTTGCTGATGTGGTTCACTCGTGGAAATCGTTCACCGCTAAGCAAGCGAATTATGTGCTCGAGAGGCGAGGCATTTTGTGGCAGCGGGAGTATTACGACCGTTTGATACGCGATGCGCAGGAATTGGAGCGAGCGATTCGCTATGTCGCGGAGAACCCGGTGAAGGCGGGCTTACACGGCTGGAAATGGGTTTCGGCGGGCGGGCGGGAAGCCCGCACGACAGCCGGCGAGGACGCCGGCGCTACTGTCGATGAAGCACAAAGCTGAGTTCTCTAACGCGGATTCGAGTAGCGACATTCTCGACGAGGCTGCGGCTGCTGCGCCCCGCTGGGCTGAGCTGGTTGCAACGTTCTTTGGCATCGGGCGGCTGCGGCCTGGGCCGGGGACTTGGGCTTCGGCAGCCACTGTGGTGTTGTGGTGGATGATCACTCGCTGGATCGGCGCCTACTGGCAGCCTTGGGCCGCAATTCTGCTGGCCCTGCTGGCTGTCGCCTTCGGAATTCCCGCTGCAACCCGCGTCTCTAGGGCCAGCGGTTCGAAAGACCCGCAGTGGGTTGTCATCGACGAAGTGGCCGGCCAGTTCATCACACTGATTGCCGTACCTATCTCATGGAAATCTCTTTTGCTCGGCTTTATACTTTTTCGAGGGTTCGACATTGTAAAGCCGCCGCCGCTGCGCCGCCTGGAACAACTTCCTGAAGGCGTGGGAATTGTAGTTGACGACGTAGGAGCGGGCCTTTACGCTCTGGTCGTCATGCAAGCTGTTCTGCATTTCGGTTGGTTGCCTCGTTAGTTCGCCGCGCGCAAGGAAGCCGAAGGCCATGGGAATTTCCGATCGCCTGCTGGGCAAGAAGAACGTAAATGGCAATCCGCGGATTGAAGCCGTACATCCCAGCGCAGCCCTGCCCGGGGGCGAGGTGCGAATTACCGGTACCGGCCTGCGGCCACCGGAACTGCGACGTCCACGCGTACGCTTCGGTGAACTTGAAGGCGCGGTGCTCATCAGCTCGGACGAATTCTTAGTTGCTCGCGTACCCGCCAGCGCTTCTTCAGGCCCGGTCGTCGTCTCGACTAATGGCCACTCCAGCAACCCGCATCAAATCAAGGTGGCGGTGCCTATAGCAGAGAATCTTCACCCCGTCACCAATCCCGCGCTTGATGCCGAAGGCAACATCTATGCGACCTTCTCCGGTTCGCGGGGACAAAAAGTGCCGGTCTCGATTTACAAGATTGACACCAATTACAACGCTAAACCCTTCCTCGCTGACGTGATGAATGCCACCGCAATCGCCTTCGACAGAGCGGGACAGATGTACGTTTCGTCGCGGCATGACGGCGCCGTTTACCGGGTCGCACCAAACGGGACCATGTCCACCTATGCGGAGGGCATGGGCATTGCGACTGGAATCGCCTTTGACCGCACTGAGAATTTGTATGTCGGCGATCGCAGCGGCACGATATTCAAAATCGCCCGCGACCGCCAGATTTTTGTCTTTGCTACCCTTGAGCCCAGCGTATCTGCATACCATCTGGCATTCGGGCCGCACGGAGATCTGTTCGTGACCGGACCTACTACCTCAAGTTTTGATTGCGTGTACAAGATCAATCCGCAGGGAGAGGTTTCCATCTTTTACCGAGGCTTGGGTCGCCCGCAGGGGCTGGCGTTCGATGTCGAAGGAAACATGTACGTGGCGGCTTCGCTTTCCGGGAAACGCGGAATCGTCAAGGTCACGTCCCAGGGCAAAGCGTCTTTAGAAGTCTCAGGCCAGGGACTGGTCGGACTTGCATTTGCGCCGGGACGGGCTGCAGTTTTAGCTACTACGAATGCGGTTCACCATCTGTCGTGGAACCTGCAAGGCTTGCCGCTGCTGGCAGAGCAGCCAGTGTAACGCGGCTCCGCGCCCCTCTGTGGTGAATCATTTACACTTTACGCGTGGACGCCGAGATCATCGCCATCGGCTCGGAGCTGCTGACCCCTTTCCGCGAGGACACGAATTCGCTTTATCTCACGGAAAAGCTCAACCAGCTCGGAGTTGAAGTGATTTTCAAGACTATCGTCGGCGACAGCCGCGAGCGTCTCACCGGAGCTGCGTGCCTCGCGCTTTCGCGTGCCGATATCGTTATTTTTATGGGTGGACTCGGGCCTACCGAGGACGATCTCACCCGTGAAGCGGTCGCTGATGCGCTGCAACTCGAACTGCGGCGCGATCCCGAGATGGTGGCTAGCCTGGAGCGTCGCTTCGCCGCGCGTGGCTACAAAATGACCGCAAACAATTCGAAGCAAGCAGACGTGCTCGCCGGGGCAACCGTGTTGCCGAATGCGAATGGGTCCGCGCCGGGGCAGTGGCTCACGGGAAAATATGAAGGCAACGAAAGGATCATCGTCCTGCTGCCCGGCCCACCGCACGAGTTGACCGCGCTGTTCGAGGAGCAGTGCATGGATCGGCTGCGCGCGAAAGTGCCTCCGCAATTTATCGCTACACGTGTGCTCAAGATTGCCATGCTTGCCGAATCGCAATGCGATGCTCGGATCGCGCCGATTTACAACCGCTATACGGACATCCAAACCACAATCCTGGCTGGCGCAGGAGAACTCCAAGTACACCTGAGGACGCGTGGAACATCGCTTGAGGTCGCCCAGCAGCGCGTCGATCAGCTGGTTGAGGAACTTGAAGAGGAACTTGACGAATTTGTGTATTCCGACAACGGCGACTCGCTCGAGCAGATCGTCAGCTACTATTTGCAGATGCGCAATGCAACCGTCGCGGCTGCAGAATCGTGTACTGGAGGCTTGTTGGCCGACCGCCTGACTTCGATCAGCGGCAGTTCGCGGTACTTTCTCGGCGGGGCAGTCGTTTACTCAAATGAACTGAAGACCAAATTTGCGGGCGTTCCGACGGAGTTGATCGAGAAGCATGGAGCGGTAAGTCAGGAAGTCGCAATTGCACTGGCCGAGGGAATCCGTGAACGCTGCGGGGCGACGTTCGGCATTGGCATTACCGGTGTCGCCGGACCGACAGGTGGAAGCGCCGAAAAACCCGTTGGGTTGGTATTCCACGCTCTGGCCGGCGCACGCGGAACCGAAGTGGTGCAACGAAACTTTCCCGGCGACAGGCAGCGTGTTCGATGGTTCGCGACCACCCAGGCACTCGATATGGTGAGAAGGAAACTCATGTAGTAATCGTTAGCGTTACGGTAAATGTGGGTAGGCCACCGGATGCTTACGCGGTAAGGTTCCGCTTACGACTATGAGAATTTTTATCGCCCTCGACATCGAAGAGGCAATCCGCGACCGCATTAGCCGCTTTATGGATGGCGTGCGCGAGTTCGCGCCCGATGCGCGCTGGGTCCGGCCTGAGTCCTTGCACGTGACGCTGAAATTTATTGGGGAGAAGCCTGCCGAGGCTGTGGAGCAAATCAAGAAGGCTTTGGCGGCGGTGCAGGGTCAACCTGTTGAAATGAGCTTTCGTGGGCATGGATTCTTTCCTACGGCGAAATCGGCGCGAGTGTTTTGGGTGGGAATTGAATCCGGACCAGCACTTGCCTCTCTGGCCAATGCGGTGGACGATGTCACAGCTGGCTTGGGGATTCCTAAGGAAGAACGAGCGTTCAACGCGCATCTCACACTGGCACGCGGCGGTGGAGGCTCCGGCTCGCCTCGCCGGCAAAATGGAGACCGCTCAAACAAGAACTTTCAGCGCCTGCAGGAAAAATTGTCAGCTTTGTCCTCTCCCGATTTTGGTACCATGACGGCCCACGAGTTCTTTCTATACCAGAGCCAATTATCACGTGGCGGCTCACGCTATACAAAGATTGCACGCTTTGCGCTGAACTGACATCCAGTAGCACCGGCATTGTTGGCTGTCTGGTGGGCATCAACGCTGGCATCGGACAAAATGGCATTATTCAACTACGAACTTCTGGTCACCGCCGCTCTCAGCTATCTTCTGGGATCGATTCCCTTCGGCTACATACTGGTGCGCATTTTCTGCGGTGAAGATGTGCGGCTGAGTGGCAGCGGCAACATTGGAGCGACCAATGTCTCGCGCAAGTCGCCAGTACTCGGGGTGTTGACGCTGCTCCTGGACGCGCTTAAGGGATCCGCTGCCGCGGCGATCGGAATCATGTTGAGCCCTCCGGTCTTTCTGCGCATACCTCTCCCGCAAATTCCGTGGCGTCAGATCCTGCAGGCTTCGTTATCATCGGAATTTGCTATGTGGACGGTTACCGCGGTGCTGTTCGTCTTGCTTGGGCACATGTTTCCCGTCTGGCTGAAGTTCCTTGGAGGTAAGGGAGTCGCAACCGGGATGGGTTCGTTCGTGCTGATCGCGCCTAAGTCGGTGTTGGCCGCATTAGGTATATTCATCGCGGTCGTGTTCATCCTTCGCTACGTTTCCTTGGCATCAATTGTGGCGGTCGCCAGCTTCCCTCTTGTGGTCTGGCTCACGCGCGAGTCCAGAGCCACGCTGGCGTCGATAGGCTTTGTGGCACTGGCTTCCCTGCTCATCATCGCCCGACATCATGAAAACATCCGTCGCTTGCTCGCCGGAACTGAGCCAAGGCTTCAATTGAGGCGCGGATGAGTCAAATTGCGATAATTGGTGCCGGCGCATGGGGAACCGGCCTCTCCATCGTGCTGGGACGCAAAGGAACTCATCGCCTTCGCCTGTGGGCCTTTGAGAAGGAAGTCCGCGACTCCATCTCTTCACGCCGCGTTAATGAGCTTTTTCTACCTGGCCATTCCATTCCCGACTGCGTATTGGTGACGGGCAGTCTCGATGAAGCGCTGCACAAAGCCGAAATCGTGCTCAGTGTAATGCCCTCCCAGCACTGCAGGCGCCTGTTTGAACAGATGCGCACGCATTTACAACCTAAGATCATGTTTGTCAGCGCAACCAAAGGCTTGGAGGAGAAAACTCTGTTGCGCATGACGGAAGTGATTTCGCAAGTAATCGCCAGCGGCGGTGAATTCCAGCCCCGTATCGGCGCACTGAGCGGGCCATCGTTCGCTAAAGAAGTCGCTCGGGGAGATCCCACTGCGATCACAATCGCTTCGAAAGACGCGGCGCTGGTGGAAACTGTGCAGCGCGAATTCAGCGACCCGCGATTTCGAGTGTACACAAATGACGATGTCGTAGGGGTGGAGTTGGGCGGCGCGCTGAAGAACATTATCGCGATTGCAGCAGGAGTATGCGATGGGCTCGGGCTGGGACATAACTCAATTGCCGCGCTCATCACCCGCGGCCTGGCCGAGATCACGCGTCTGGCGATGGCTTGCGGTGGGCGTCGGGAAACTATGGCCGGGCTGGCGGGCTTAGGAGACCTTGTGCTTACCTGCACGGGCGGACTGTCTCGCAACCGCAGCGTCGGAGTGGAACTCGGACGCGGACGCAAGCTTTCTGACATCATCGCTGGCATGCATGGCATGGTTGCCGAAGGTGTCTTCACCACTCATGCTGCCCTAGGACTGGCCCGCGCTCGCGGAGTCGAGATGCCCATCACCGAGCAGATGAACGCGATTCTGCGCGAAGGCAAGTCGCCAAGTGACGCCATTCAGGATTTAATGACTCGTAGCGCAAAAAGCGAAGTGGCGCTTGGTGGGTAGGTTCTTGCATCTGGCTGCCTGCTTCCTAGCTGTTGGCTTCTAGCTCTTCCCTCCCGAGTCTTTCGAACATCCCTAGCTTGAGTTCAGCCTGCGTCATCTCGCCGCATTGGCGGTCGAGCTGGTTGTATTCCTCCAGGTTTGTGTGGCGGAATTTTTCATATGCTTCGCGTGAAGCCCACACATCTATCGTTAAGTAGCGTCCCGTCTCGTTCGTATCCTGAACCAACTCAGTCCCGCAATACCCTTCGCCTTGGCGGAAGAACTGTGCCCAAATGCCATTTGGGCCGTAAGCCTCCTCGAATCGGCTCTCGAGACCGGCTTTGGGGCGGAACTCCCAAACGATCAGATATCCCCATTCGCTGCCTGTGTTCATCTGGTTCAGCCTTTCCCCCGCAGAAGTGTACCGTGCTCGGGATGCTGCGCGTAGGCCCGTGCTTTTTGGGAAAATAGCAGAATGAACCCGCCTAAATTTTGTTCAGTGTTACTGCCGTTTCTAGTTGCGTCCACACTTGGATGGTCCCAGGCTTGCCCGAAGGTAACTCTCACCAGTTCAACGCAGCAAACGATTCAGGGTCTGGTCTTCGCGGTGAACTGCCTGATTGATGTCGGCGAACAGGCACGCTCGAATTTGCCTCAAAATCCGAAGCCCGGACTTTTGGCGGAGGGTGTTTCAATCCGCGGCGCACAGCGTACGCGTCCTTACCCGAACATTGTGTTCGCGGTAATTGCGGTGCCAACGGAAGGCACCATGAAAATGTCGCTTGCTACTCCAGACAATCCGGAGGCGACGGTTTCGTCGGCTGAATCAGACTGCAAGATTAAGCTTAACCAGGACAATACGATCGACGGGCAATGTGGCCGCGCTTCAGGCACGTTGTTTGTGGTCTATCATCGTTGAAATGCAATACGCGAAACATTGATGATAAGACGGCACCGGACGTACCGATGACGAGGTACTTTCGTAATCGCCTTCCGATGTGATCTTCGT
>Ga0070717_10000623_pt1 | contig 22771 bp, 19 predicted proteins | sample LARL113metaG_FD_71366 | JGI IMG/M metagenome (GOLD analysis project Ga0070717, IMG submission 71366) | Corn, switchgrass and miscanthus rhizosphere microbial communities from Kellogg Biological Station, Michigan, USA - LAR L11-3 metaG | ecosystem: Host-associated > Plants > Roots > Rhizosphere ...
GCCATGGTCTATCTGACCATGCTGCGTTTGATGCTCAGGCGCCTGGCCAAGCAAAACGAACAGCAATTCGTGAAATACAAACAGACACACGCTGCCTGACTTCTCGTACAGCCTCTAGTGTTCATCGGTACGTGCAATATGTGTGTCGAGCCTCATAAAGTCGTATCTCTATCACCTTGAATACCTTATGATCTCCTTCAGGAGGACACTTTGTTAGCCTGAAGGAGACGATATGCAACAGCGAGGACAAACAACCAGCTTTCAAGTACGCTTAGAGATTATGGAGCAAGCGAGCGCGGGGTTGAACGATACGCAAATCGCCACTGGCTGGAGGCTTGCTCGCTGTGGACGGTACGCAAGTGGCGACGAAGAGCACTCAAGCGTGGCCGCGTCGGTTTAACCTCACAGATGGGACGTCCTGCTACTGGGTCGCTGAGCACCTTTGCCGAAGAATGAAAAGAGGCCATCTTTCACGTGCGCAAACTCCATCCAGGCTGGGGACCGGCCACACTTTTAGTCGCACTCAAGATGGATGCTTATTGGTGTGACCAGCCACTGCCTAGTCGTGCACACATCGCCAGGTTCCTCAAGCAAGCAGGCTTGACGCACCGCTATCAACAGCATCGCGACTTGGCTCAACCACCTCGAACCTGCCTCACTTCTCCGCACCAGGAATGGCAAATGGACGCGACATCCGCATCATGCGAGTGGAAGGAGTAGGCAAGGTGAGTCTGATCAGCATCATCGATGTCGTCAGTCGCTGGCATCGGCCGAAAGCTATCCGAGCGAGGATTCGACCAATCCAGCTTTAGCAGACTACCAATTGAGCTTGCGACGAGCGTTTCTGACGTATGGTCTGCCGGAGGCACTGACCCTGGATCATGGCACCGTCTTTTACGATAACACGACTCCTTCGCCTTTTCCCACGCGGTTGCATTTGTGGCTCCTCGCCCTAGGCGTCCAAGTGCGCTTCACACGCAAGCGCTGTCCTACAGATCATGCCAACACTCTCCGGACTCGACCTTCCGATGACGGCTCAAGCACTGCTCGGACAAACCTACACACCCCATACGGACTTGTGGACCAGCCTGGATGAACGGCGGGAGGTCCTGAACCACCATCTGCCCACTCGTGCCCTCTCTCACAAACCACCGAAAGCGCGCCTATCCCGGTGCCATTCACTCGGGTCGCTCCTATCGCGCCTCCATGGGAAGAGGAGTTACTCTCTCTAGAGAAGGTGTGCACGTACCTCGCGGAGGCGCCGATGGTTCCGCGGCGTTCGCTCCAATGGCTTCTTTGGCTTAGGCGCCTATCAATACTACCTCGGGAAGCACTTGGCACAACAGCGTGTCGCACTTCGTTTTGATCCTGAGGCGATGGTATTGATCTGTCTGCCCGAAGGCTGCGAAGAGACTATTCGACTACCCATCCAGGGGATCACGAAAGCCGAGTTGATGGGTGAGCTAGCAGTTCTGCAGTCCTTGCCGACCTATCAATTAGCTCTCCCCTTCTCGTTAGCTGCCTGGCGACAGCTTGAGTATGTTCAGAATTTGACCGGCACGACTTTGTGAGACTTGCTGGAAAATGGGTAGGTACGACTTTATGAGACTCGACAGCCGATTATGTGTGCAGTTTCCGTTGTCTCTTCCTCTCTCTCGTGCTCAGCAATCAGTAAAAATCCACGTATAAAGTCCAAAACACATCAGATAATCGAGCCTATCTCACCTCGTACTTTTAGGTAGGATTCACGATGGGAGTGTAGTCGTCAAACGGATTGATCGAGAGCATTTCTCGCAACGGCAACATCCGTAGACGCATTTTTGATGACCATGCTGCAGCACCCCTTGTGAGCATGCTAGATCATCTGCAGATCCGATGGGAGTAAAGCACTCAAAAGCCTGGAGAACTCTTCCACCGTCACTTTCGACCCGATCAAGCCTGGTCGCTTGCTGACACATAGTGCATGACTCTTTACAGGGAGACTCATTCGCCTTCTTGTAGAGGCTTGCAGGAGCTGCTGGTGGCTCTACGTAGGCGACAAACGGGAAGAAATCAGATCCTTACATGATAGTTGTGCAGATTTTACGGGGATTGCACCAGTGTTTGATAGTAGTCGCACAAATCGGTAAGCAGACACCGATTACAGCGTGGGGCGCTCAAACACGCAAATCCGCTGCCCATGCCGCAGCAAAGCCTTATGGAAGATATAGATTGTGTGTGCATCATTGGGCAGCAATGCTTGTAAGAGGGTATGAGCCGCATGGGCTGAGTCCTTCTTTCCAATCAAGCCCAGGCGTATAGCAACTCGATGCACATGTGAAGCTACCCACAGACCTGGTTAGGACTTCTGACAGGGACATGAAAGAGCTTCTTATCGCTCTTCGGAGAATGCTGCACAAAGTAGCCTGATATGCTTGTCAGGTTGCCATCTTTCCAAGCTATACAGAGTATGAGCATACTACGGCTGACTTTTTTTATTTCTCCATCTGTACTTCTTCGCTACTCAACTATCCCTTCAGACCCAAGATGGGCAGATACAACACTTCTACAGATAATCCTTATCACGGTTTCACCACTGTTTTATAGTTGTCGCATACATCGGTGATCGGACATCAGTTACAGCGTGGACGCTCAACAACGCAAATGCGTTGCCCATACCATACTATTTTTCATCCTCTCTTTTGTGGGTTTTCTCTACCGCTGCACTCATTGCGCTCGGATGAGCACATCTGTAGCCGGGGTGACCAGGATACACCTGGATGCGAGACGGGAGGTGAGCGGGAGTCTGGCGCTATTGACAGCGGGAGCGTTGACCTCTGCTAGACGCCTATCAGCCCAGGACGGAGGCTGCCTTTTCGGTGGGCAGGGCAGGAAGAGTCACCATTTGCGGAGAGCCGGGCACAACGGCGTGAACAGTCCTTATACAGATTATTGGTTTCCTTCCTTTCAGACTGCACGGTGGCACGCTTTGGCAGCATGAGCGTGCAGAAAGAGAGGTTCATCTTGATGGAGGCTTTTTCCGACCGTCGAAGTACGCCTGCCTCACGTGCTGGAAGCATCCTGCGTGGGGCGCTTGTGCACAACATGAGGGAAGAGTGGGATTGGCAGGAGAGGCCCTCTAGCCAGACGTCAACGCGGGCCGTGTCCTTCCTTGGCCTGTCTCCAAGCAAGCGTTGAGCAAGATCGCGGCGAAAAGACCCAAGAATTCAGGCGGGTATGGGGATGGACAGCCGCTCCCCGCCGTAAGGCAGCTTGTAGAGCTACCTGGAGCTTGACAATCGGATCGTGCTTCGGAGGTTCCGTCGCAAAGCGTCCCGGCGGATAACAACACAAACCCCTGGCGAAAGCACCGATGCTAGGAGCGCTCAGCGGGTTCCAGGGATGGTGGAAATGCACCGGGCAGCGCGATCTGTGTGGGGAGGCGGTAGGCGCCCGTGCGCGATCGCGCTGCTTCCAGGTCCTTGCGTGTGTCCTCGTCCGCATCCCACACCTCCGCCGAGAAACGCCTCATGTGCTTGTAGTAGGCGGTCCACACCTTGTCGACCATGTGCGTCATGTCCATGGCGCCGTAGAGCATGATGCAGCGCCTCATGGCCCGTTCGCTCTGCACGACGCGCTCACCATGCTCGCGACCGTTCCTCCCAAAGCTTACCTTGAGGTCCCACCTGCTGCTCGTGGCATGCATCGCGTAGGTACGGTAGAAGCGCGCGGCGCGGTCAAAGTGCTGGCGCTGTTCCTCTTGCTGCGCTTCACCGGCCTCGATGGCCTGTCCTTTCTTGAGCTCGTAGCCGGCGGCGTACCACAGTGCGTCCAGGTAGTAATCCCGAAAATGGGTGTACGGTCTTCTGACCCAGCTCTGCGACCAGGGATCAAAATCCTCGGCGTAGTCCTTGAGAAGATTCCCCAGAAAGTCTCCCTTGTAGGCGTCTATCAGAGCCAGACAGGCTGCATTGACCTCCTCGGGTACGCTGTTGGCCAGCAGTCCGTTGTTATCTGCCTGCTCGATCATGCGGAAGGAGGCCTCGACCGCCTCCAGATCCGTTACCCGGCACACGACGGCGAGCCACCAGAGCTTGTTGCCGTTTTCAAAGAAGTCCAGACCGGGTGGGATCACCGTCTGCCCTGCCTGCTCATTTATTCTGTCTATGGCGTCCCGCAGGTCCTTCCGCAGAAACTTTCGATGGGAATCGAACGCCTCACCCAGCCGCTTGGGTGTGGCCTCTTCGTCTGATTTGCCATGGCCGAACACATCCTCGAGCATTTTGTCGCGGTTCACCTTCTTTCCCTGCTGCCAGGCGATATACGCGAGGAGCTGAACGCGAATGATGGTTCCAGAGAGCGGTAGGGGCACGGTCAACGCCCTGTCGGGTGTGTGCAGGCTGAGATGGACCTCTTTGAGTAAGTTGATGGTGATATACACCGGCCTCTCCGCGGCATCCCCCGTAAATGCGGCGCTTCCCTCGGGGACCCTTGCTTCCTGCCCCTCACCTCCCCGCTGACTCACGAGTTCCGAGCGTACAACCGGAGCAGAGAACGCCGGGTTCTCTCTGCCGTTCCCCAGCTGCTCGGTATCGCCCTCGTGGCCTGCGATCGCCTGTTGCTTCTGTGCGCTCTCTTCGAGCACGGGAGGCAGCGGGGTAATAGGAAGAGTGGGAGTGATGGAGGAAGCACCCTGGTAGAGGACCTGCAGTGGAGGTGCTGGTCTGGAAGATACGCCGGTCGCTCCAGGGTGTATGATGGATTGCCGGTTGGCCTCTTCTCTTTCCGGCAAAACGAATGGCTTGATGGTGTACCACAGCCAGCAGCAGGCACCGACAATCAGCGCGATGATAATGGGGGCGAACACACTGGCGACCAAGCGCTTGATTTCGGGCTGGTTGCTACTGAACTGCCAGAGAGCCGGCAACTGAGAGACATTCCGCGAAAACTCCCCCAGGTTGGGGATGGTCCAGATGACCAGCGAGACGCCCGCGCTTGCCACGACAAGGAGCGTCGGCACCAATGGAGGCTTTCTGAAAAAGCCTTGCGAAGAACGATTAGCCATGGCTCTCACCTTTTCTTTTGCTCGAGCTACCGGAGTGCACAGGAAAGGCGTGTCCTGTGTCACCTCTGTGCTCCCATCCTGCGCGTTGTCTTGTGCGGAGCCGCCGGTTACTCATTGCGCCTGTAACCCGCCTGGCACCACGCCCCTGTCCATACCTCTCTTGGCAAGAAAAGAGAGCACACTCCATTGCTCTACCCCCGTCTGTTACTACTGAAAGACAGGGGGTACTCTACGTGGACATCGCTGTCAGGTGTGCTTGCACCGCTGGTGATACATCGCACGAATCAAGTGATACGTTCTTGTGTATCAAAAGTATACACTAAAAGTTCCATTAAAGTATATATCTTGCACGCTCTTGCTCTTTCTCTCTGCTCATGGGAATGCGTCTGCCTATGATGATGCGCTCCTTCAGCCCTTGAAGCGTATCGGTTTTGCCCCGGATCGCCGCGGCGGCGAGCACGCGGCTCGTGTCTTGAAAAGATGCTGCGGCGATCCAGCTGTGCGTTTCTAGCGCGCACTTCGTCAGTCCCAGAAGCACGGGTCGGACTCTGGTGGGGTTCCCTCCTTGTGCCAGCGCCCGCGCGCTCAGCGCCTCGACTTCAAAGCGGTCGAGGATTTCCCCCGGGGACGCAGCGCTGTCTCCGGGATCGATCACCAGGACGTAGCGCAACATCTGCCTGACGATCACCTCGATATGTTTCTCGTCGATGTGCACACCTGTGCTGCGAAACACCTGCTGCACCTCGCTCACCAGGTAACGCGCCGTTGCCTCGCACCCGAGCGCCAGCAGGAGCTCCTGCGGATCGATGGTCCCGCTGACCAGCGGCGTGCCCGCTGCAACCTTCTGCCCCTGCTCAACTGCCAGCGCGCGGTGGGCAGCAACGGTGTGGGAGCGTATCTCACACTCCTGGGCGCAGATGGTGAGCGGGGTGTCGCCGGTAACGAGCACTCGGCCCGCCGTGCGAGCCAGTACCGGCATGTCCCCCTGCGTGGTGGGCAGGAGCGCGAGAGCCTGATCTCTCTGCACAAGCTCCTGTAGTTTGACGAGCAGCCGGCTGCCAGGGGGTAGCAGGTAGTCGTCGAAAAAGGCATGTCTGGAGACGATGCGAACGGTACGCGTGCCGCTGCTCTCGTCTTGCTCGATCTCTACGACGCCGTCGATCGTGCTTATCTCGGCCTTGTCCTTCGGCACACGCGCTTCCAGGAGGTCTATCAGCCTTGGCAGACCCGCTCTGATATCTCCATGCGCTCCGGCGATACCACCCGTGTGGAAAACGCGCATGCTCAGCTGCGTGCCAGGCTCGCCAATCGATTGACCGGCTATCACGCCCACTGCCAGCCCCATCCTGACCGGCTGCCCGGTCGCCAGGTCGCGCCCATAACAGGCGCGGCAGATGCCGTACCGCACCTGGCAGCCGATCGGGGAGCGCACGCGCACGGCACTGATCCCGCAGGCGATCAGGTGATCCACCAGCGCCTCATCGAGCAGGGTTCCGGCCGGGATGTCGCCCGCTCCCTCTGCCAGGACGCGCCCGGCAATGCGACTGCGCATATCGGGTAATCCCAACAGCGATTGGCTTTCCGCGTTCGTGATCGCGAGTGTTTGCGTCGTCCCACAATCCTCCTGCGTCACCCACACTGCTTGCCCGACCTCCACGAGCTTGCGCGTCAGGTAGCCGGTCGTGGAGGTATTCAGGGGGCGGGCCTCCAAAGCGTCTCGCGCCCCACTGGCGGCGTGGAACTCCTCCCAGACCTTGAGGCCTTCCAGGTAGTTACCCCTGACGGGTATGGGCGTAATCCGCCCACCCGAGCCGGCCATCAGCCCGCGTATCCCCGACAGCTGGCGTATCTGCTGGAACCTGGCCTTGGTCGCGCCGGAGTTGATGATGGTGGCGAGTGCCCCGAAAGGGTTACGCTTCTGGATCCGTGCCTCCAACCGCTCGCTGATGCGATCGGCGGTGTTTGTCCACACCTCGATCAGCTGGCGGTCCCGCTCCTCATCGGTAATCATGCCGTCGTGGTGCAGTTCTTCGATCTCGCACGCGACGGTGTCTGCCTGATCCAGGATCGCGCGCTTCTCCGGCAGCTTCTCGATGTCACTGAGGGAGAAGCTGGTGCCGCTGCGCGTGGCGTAGTGGAACCCGAGCGTTTTCAAGCGGTCGGCGAGGTCAGCCGTCTCGTCCGGGCCGCATATCCGCAGGCTCTCCGCGATGAGTTGCCTGGCGCGCTCCTTCGTCAGCACATAATTTCTGAAGCGCAGCGCCACCGGAAGCTCCTCGTTCAAGAGGAGCCGCCCGAGCGTGGTTTCGACCAGCCAAGGCGCCTTGAGTACGCGTGCCGGGTGGGGCGGCGGCGTATCGTACACCCGTGGGTCGTCGAGGCGCACGAATATGCGCGTGTGCAGGTCAATCACGCCATGCTCAAGGGCGAGCGCCGCTTCTGCGGCATCGGTAAAGCTGCGCCCGGCGCTCCTGGGAGAAGGTTGCTCAGCCGTCAGGTAGAAAAGCCCCAGCGCGATGTCCTGGCCCAGCGAGATCGATGGCTCACCTGTCGCCGGCGCGCGCAGGTTGTGGGTGGAGAGCAGCAGTTCCCAGGCCTCATCCTGCGCCTCGTCGGAGAGCGGTAAATGCACGGCCATCTGGTCGCCGTCGAAGTCCGCGTTATAGGCGGAACAGACGAGCGGGTGCAAGGTGATGGCGCTTCCCTCGACCCGCACGGCCTCGAACGCCTGGATGCTGAGCCGGTGCAGGGTCGGCGCACGGTTGAGCAAGACCGCCTTATCGTACATCACCTCTTCGAGCACGTCCCAGATCACCGGATCGAGGTGCCTGGTACCCTCGACCATGCGTTTGGCCGCGTGGGGGCTGGACGCGCAACGATGGTCGAGCAGCCTGCGTATGAGGAACGGCTTGAACAGCTCCAGGCAGATCTTGGTTGGCAGGCCGCACTGGTGCAGTTTCAGCTCGGGGTCTCCCACAATGACCGAACGGGCGGAGTAGTCTACCCGTTTGCCCAGCAGGTTCTTGCGGAAGCGACCGGCCTTGCCGGAGATCGCATCCGTCAGGCTTTTGAGCGGCTTCCCATGCGAACCCAGCACCGGGTGCTTGCTGTGTGCGTTGTCGAACAGCGCGCCGCAGGCGTCCTGCAGCAGGCGTTGCTCGTGGCTGAGGATGACTCCCGGCGCCTCCAGCTCGAGAAAGCGCTGAATGCGCTCGTTCCTGCAGATGACGCGCGCGTAGAGCTCATTCAGGTCGTTCGTGGCGAAGTGGCCGTTCTTCAGTTCTACCAGGGGACGCAGCGCCGGCGGCAGCACGGGGAGCACGGAGAGGATCATCGAGGCGGGATCGACGCGTGAGGCGCGCAAGGCTTCCACGATGTGCAGGCGCTTGATGGCCTTTTTCTGCCGCAGGCCGTGGTCGCGGATCGTCTGGCGCAGCTCTCGCGCCAGCGCGTCCAGGTCAAGGGCGGCGAGGCACGCGCGCACGGCCTCGGCCCCTTGTCCCACCCGGAAAACATCGTCATGCAGGCGGGAAAGCGCGTCCAGCACCGGCCCTTCGAGTACCGTCCCAACGGTGAGTGCTTGCAACCTGACACAGGACGCCTGATCTGCCTCCCGGCGGGCACTCCGTTTGTCCTTGTCGATAGCGGTCACGATGGAGGCGTTGTGGGAGAGCACGGCCCCGAGTGTGCGAGGGGAGAGGTCCAAGAGGCGTGCCAGGTCATGCGTAAACCATGGGTGCGCGACGGGAGCGGCCAGCTCGATGTGCCCCATGCGCGTGCGGCGCACCGACGATGGCGCGACCTCGACGCCGCATTCGTCACACGTAAAACCGGGCGCGCGCCCCTGCTGGTACTTCCCGCAGGCGCACGACCAGTCCTGCGCCGGTCCGAAAATGCGCTCGCAGAACAACCCGCCAGGTTCGGGCTTGCCGGTCTTATAATTGAGCGTCTTCGGGTTGCTAACCTCTCCGAAGCTCCACGAGCGGATCTGTTCGGGAGAGGCCAGGGTGATGCGGATCGCCGAAACGTGAGACATGTCGAGCATAGCGGGTTCCTCTGCCTTTGTCGTGCATGGGGCGCGTACGGGTAGGTATCCAGGCTTTTCAGCACAATCACCCGTGCCCTGTTGGTGTGCCAGACCCCTTCCTCTAGTTCCAATCCTGGTTGCCACATATTCACTACAACCGCACTTTATAAACTGAGCAGTAGCGTTCATTAAAAGAGAAAAAACTCACGCTATTCTTCTCACAGTTGTGACATGCTGAAGGTGTAAAACGACCCCTCTAACGTGTCACAAGCAAGGAGAAAACCGTGAAGCAGAAGCACCATAGCATATCTGTCGGGTCAAAGACAACCATCCACGACGTGATCCATTGGGGAGCCGAGTTACGATCTCTGCATGCCCGCATTGCTCCCTATTTTGCTCGCCCCGAACCACGCCATCGTTGCCTCTTGTATCTCCAAGGCATCTTGAGTGACGTGGCGCGCAAAAATGGCTGGCAGCTGGCCGAACAGGCCGGAGAAAGCCGCCCCGATGGCATGCAACGCCTTCTGACCACTGCCGTTTGGGATGAGAAGGGTGTCCGTGACGAATTGCGCACCTATGTCCTGGCTCAGTTGGGAGATCCGTATGCCGTGGTGGCTATTGACGAGACCAGCTTTCCCAAGCGGGGCAACCAGTCAGCAGGGGTGGCGCATCAATATTGTGGCAGCACCAAACAGGTCGAGAATTGTCAGGTCGGGGTTTTTCTCTCCTATATCAGCAGCCGTGGCCACACGCTGCTGGACCGGGAACTCTATCTACCGCGCCACTGGCTGGAAGATCGCGCTCGCTGCGAAAAAGCCGGGATTCCTGACACCGTCGTTTTTCAGACCAAGTGTGAACTGGCGAGAGCGATGATGGAACGGGTGCATCAGGCACAGATCCCTGTGGCCTGGGTCGTCGCCGATACCGTGTATGGCAACAATCTGGACCTGCGAACCTGGTTGGAAGACCATCAGTACTGGTTTGCCCTGGCGGTCGCCTCGACCGAACCGATTGGGGTCATGACGGCTCAAGGACGCACTCTGCTGACGGTGGCGCAGGCCGAGCAACGGTTCGTCAACGAGCAGGAGTGGCAGCGCTTCAGTGTGAAGACTGGCACAAAAGGGCCGCTGCTTTTCGAGTGGGCGTGTCTGCCCATCTTACATCGTTGGGAAGACGACGGGCAACATTGGTTGCTCATTCGCCGCATCCCCGCTCACCCAGCCGAAAAGACCTATTACCTGGTCTTCGGCCCTGCAGGCACCGAGCTTTCGGTGATGGCCTGGGCGGTGGGAAGCCGATGGGGTATCGAGGAGGAGTTCGAGAATGCCAAAGATCTGGGCTTAGATCAGTATGAAGTGCGCAGTTGGGTGGGCTGGTTTCGCCATGTGACCCTCGTGCTCCTGGTGCTGGCAGTGCTCACCGTGCTGTGCGCGCAGGAACAAGCAGACCCACCCGTTTCTGCGCAAGAGATGGCTCATCAGGTCACTCCATCCCCCATCCCGCTGACCGTCCCCGAGGTGCGCCGTCTGCTGGGACGCCTGCTTTTCCCCTTGCCTCGCAGTGCGATGGCCGTGTTGGCCTGGTCCTGGTGGCGTCGCTGCCAGCAGGGCCGGGCACGCGCCTCGCACGCAAAACAGCGCCTGAACTCGAGTTAGTCGTTCGTTGGTTCGTTCTCTCAGCCCCTTCTCACTCCCAGGTAGTCTGCTGACGGCGTTGCGAGCCTGGCTGGCGATACCCGCCTCTTCATGGCTGCGTGGAGCGCTCCCTGTAGTCCCTGCATTCTCCCTGAAAGTGTCCTTGTTGTCCCTGTAGTCCCTGCACTTCCGGCTGGTGTTGTTTCACACCGGACGGACTCCCTCGAAAGGAGGACTCATGACTGCCATTCCTCAGATGGAGTGTTGTACGATGCTCGGCATCGATCCCAAAACCTTACGCAACTGGCTCCGGCATGCGCATCTGCACTTCCTTGCCCATCCAACTGATGCACGCCTCAAATGTTTGACGCGCGAGCAAGTCCAGCAGTTGGCTACCCTGCATGCTCGCCCCATCGCGCCACTTGCCGCCGCTTCCCCGGTGCTCTGGCAAGAAGCCACCCCACTTCCTTCGACACTTTCGCCCCCTTCCCTCACGCAACAATACGAGACTCCGTTGGCTGACGCCCCTGCCTCTTGCTCGGAAGAAGCAGGACTCCGAACGGTTGTTTGCGGTCTGGAGGCGAAAGTGATGGCGCTGCAAGAACAGCTGGCCCAACTCACCCTGGAACTCCTTCGCGAGCGCTCTGAGCGGTATGAACGCCGCCTGAGCTCTTTGGAGGCTTTGCTCTCACAGGGCGCACCCCCGTTGTCCGTCAAGGCAGAGGAGGTGCCGGTCGTTGCTTCCCAAAGCGAGCGCCCTTTCCAGCGATCTCTCCAGCCAGGCGAGCTGCAGGCACGTGCTCGCGTCATCCCACGGGTGGAAATGGGGGCTGCTGGGTCCTATGTGCTCATCTGCCCGCACGAAGGGGAGCTGGCTTTCGCCACCGATTCGCTCGAATGGTTTGAGTGGTTCTGTTCTCTCGCCTCGTTCCGCTTTATCGGCCACTCCGGGCGTTTTACGGCCTATCGGGAGGGACAGCGCAGCTGGAGAGCCTATCGCACGTTTCATGGTCAGAACTACAAACAGTCTCTCGGCACCACCGATCGTCTGACGGTTGCTCGCTTGGAAGAAGTTGCTGGAATGCTGCAAGCTCGCCTGGCCTAGCGCTCAGGAGCTGAGCCGTTCTACGGGCTGGCTCCGGGGATGCTTGCTCTTTTTCTCAAAAGTGCGGTTGTAGTGATATTTCGCATTGCCAGGTGGGGCGAGTTTCGTTCCAATGGAGTGTCCATTCGGGCAACTGATCCCCCAGGTGTTCACTATTGTGAAAGCTCGATTCTTGATTGTACATAGCCTCAGGTATCCCTTCTGACAGTGGCTTATCGCTTGTGTAGGGTTTCTACACTGCTCAAAGCTTTTTCCAAGGGCACGCATCGCGTGCAAACACATCGTAATCCACCTGCACTTGAAGTAGGGGACCTTCGTACCTCAATGAGTACAGCGTATACTAATGAGTACAGCGTATACTATAGAACCAGGACGAATCCGGTAAACTGGCTGGAGGCGGGCGGGAGAAGGGCGGGAGACGAGCGGGAGAAAGGTAGGAATGCCGCGCTTCAGGTATCCCAGCTGAAATAGCGCGGAGCCACAGTTGAACAGGCTTTGGCAATTACTTCGTTAGCGGATTCTGTGTAAAAAAGAGCGCCTACTGCCTTGAAAAGCGGCACGGCTCGCCTGATGCTATAGTAGTATGTAAAAAATCGTATACTCTCAGCGAGCACACTTGCCTGGCGACGGAATGGACGAGGTCGTTTACTTCTTGAGCAAAAGGGATGCGGTCAGTTGTACATCAAAGAATGTAATGAGTGATTTCTGTTCCATTACCGGTAGTTTGTGGACTCGGGGAATCGCGTCTGATTTTGGATATCTATCTTGAGCAATTTGAGCTCGGATTGTTCCCATTTGATGGGTTTAAAATGGGACAAAATCCCGAAGCAACAAAGTTGCGGTAGTTCATGGTTTTATGTACACTATTGAAGAATGCAGCAGTAGTTTCCACTCTGTTGAAGAGGAGATCTCATAGATGAATACATGGCAAGAGCGAAACGAACCGGTCATCAAGGAATTTCGTGCGAACGGCGGGAAAGTAAGAGGTTGGGCTCCATTAATCCTTTTGACGACGAAAGGAGCCAAAACTGGTCAACCGCGAATTATTCCACTGATGTATGTTCCTTATGGCAATCAAATATTGGCGATAGCTTCTAAGGGGGGCGCTGTGAAACATCCTGAGTGGTACCACAATGTGCTGGCTCATCCCGATGTGATGGTCGAGGTGGGTGACGAGAAGTTTGAGACGACAGCTAGGATTCTCACTGGCGAAGAGCGGGAAAAAGCGTTTAAGAGAGCGGTGGAGGTCTTTCATCCTTATGCTGGGTATCAGAAGAAAGCGCCACGTGAAATTCCTGTCATTGCCCTTGAACGACCTACCAACGAAGCCTAGCAGGCAGAGAAGTTCCATCTTCTTTTGCGTACATGTGATCATTCGGTGCCTCATGGCCAGATTCGGGAGCTTACAGATTGCTTGTCTGCAACATCTAGCAGAATATTTCTCCTGATGGTGCTCTCCTTGAGCTGAGCAAGCGAGCACTTTGCCTCAAATCTGGCCATGAGGCGTTCAATTCTATGATTTTCAGATTGTGCGGCCTAAGCCGTTATCGTTCTCGTCTGCTTCGATGACCATATTCTCGTGCTTTTTGCCGAGGGATTGAGAGACATTCTGTCAACTCCTCGCAAGTATTTGACTCAATACGCTCTCTACAAGGGAATTCGCGCATTGAGTTTCGATCGATTCAGGTATAATCTTATGAGGAGTCATCGTGTCGAATTGTGCTGTTTTTTCATAGGATAGAAAGTGTCATGAGATGGATTTACAACGCCGCATTCGGAACACGAGCATCTTGATAGCAAGCTGCATGCTCTTGCTCTTAATCATAACAGGGTTACCGATTCCGCAGCTAGCTGCCCTAGATTTTCGCCATACAAGGGGATATGGTAGATCCAAAAACGTGTCAGCTAAAATTTGTTTTTTGAACGTCTACTCGCTATGGCTTCAAATTTGTTCCTTCATGAGGACAGTCGTTACATATATTGCTTCGGCTGGTCAAACTCATGATAAAGAGGACTGTGATTCGCAATTAAGGCCCAGCATTGAGAGATGATGCCGCGAACTCCGTAAGGGATTTGATGCCCACTACTGAAGAATAAACACATAGGTGACACCTGTAGTCTCATCAAATGTTTCTCATCGCTCACGTCTAAGGATGCTTTCCTCGTCATTGAGCGAAGTTTGGAGAGAATGCTATGGAAGTTCCACGTGATAAGCTTGATGTGAGGGATAACCCCAAGGTCATCTCTCCGCCAATCCTTACTCTACCCCTTTATGGATGCGCCTCGGCTGTCAACGTGACAGGGTATCTTCCCCACGCGACGCTCGATATAGAGGTCAGCGGCGCCATCGTGGTCAACGGTTTTCCCGGAGGATCGCCTGCACCTTTCGGAGCGACCATCCATCTGCCGAACCCACTCGTCGCCGGGCAAAAGGTTCGGGCCAGGCAGCACCATGCTGGCGTGACCAGCAAATGGACATCACTAGCCATCGTCCGCGATCACACCGCCGATTATCCAGCCGGACCTCCGCGTCCCGAACTCTTCCCAACGCCGCTGTATAAGTGCGGAGCACGGACCGGTGTGAACAACTTGTTAGTCGGGTCCAATGTCTGGATCACGGCGGATGGGGCTACCGTAGGCGCGGTGAATGGCGCCAACAACCCCCAGGGAGTCAACGTCAGTCCGCATTACCAGCAGAGTCAACACGTGCGCGCTCTAGCATCTTTGTGCAATGACCCGAGCCCACCATCACTCGAGCAGATTGTGCAACCGCCTCCGTTGCCGCTTCCCACTCCCGGCTTCGATCCTATCTATGATGGCGGAACTCAACTGGTTGTGAATACCATCGTCGATGGCGCAACCTTCACGCTATCGCGCGGCGGAGTCTCGCAGGGGACATTCGCATGCTGGGGTGGCAAGTGCATCATCGGGCTGAATCCCCCGTTTACCGCTGGCGAGGTGTTCACAGCGACACAGGAACTCTGCCCTGGCGATGGGCCGAGCGGCTCAGGTACCGGGACTGTCCTGCCGTGTTCAGCGCTGCCAGCGCCACAGGTCGCGCCAGTGCAAGACGGCGATACCCAGGTCGACCTGACCGATTTCGTTTGGGGTTCAGAGATCAAGGTCTTTGTGAACCTGGTAAAGACGGGCGACGGGAGTGGACCAGTCGTCGCGCTCACTGCGCCTGTCCCCCACGATGCTCGTATCGATGTGTGGCAGATCCTCGGCTCCTGTCAGGGTCAGACGATGCAGGAGCTGTATTCGCACTGCGTCGCGCCGCCGGTGGACGGCGATCCCTCTGCTCTCGATTTATTCCCGGTCGGCACACATGAATACGATGGTGGTGGGACCGACATCGATGGATTCCACTATAACATTCGGGGCAGCATTTTCTACCCTGCCGATGACGACGGCGTGGACAAGCCATTTAACACACGCCTTGCCTCGATTGGGCGTGTGCCGATCATCGTGTTGGTGCATGGTGCCCACAGCTCCACTACGCCCAGCTATCAGGGGTACGACTACTTCCAGTACCAGCTGGCGAGAATGGGGTTTGTGGCGGTCTCTGTGGACGAGCGCGAGACCGATCAAAGCCCTGACTGGTCGGGTTGGACCAGCAACATCGTCCGCCGAGCCGAGCTGGCAATTGCCTCGATTGGCTTCGTGCAGCAGCTTGACGCCAACGGCCCACTGTTCCAGGGGAGGATCGACTTCGCCCGCCTCGGCCTTATGGGACACTCGCGCGGTGGCGATTGCGTGATCGCGGTCGCAGAACGGATCGCGCTACCGGGAGTCACAGTCAAAGCAGTGTTGTCCCTGGCACCTGTCAACTCTGGTGCCAATAGCGGGAAGCCGCACGGCTACGCCTTCATGACATTTCTTCCCGCTGCGGACGGCGACGTGAGGGACAACAACGGGGCACAGTTCTACGACCAGGCGCAGCCCGATCCTACCAAAACACAGCTGTATATCTATTACGCGAACCACAATTACTTCAACCGTCAGTGGTTAAATGACGATACGGGAGGTGGCCTCCCGATCATGTCCCGTCCGGATCACGAGCGCATTCTCTCGACCTACGGGTGCGCCTTTTTCCGGCACACGGTGCGCGGCGACGCGACGGGTGATTACCTCATCGGAACCGCCCTTCCGCCAGGTGTGCAGAACCAGAACATCCATCTCTCGTATGACGTGGTGGGCGTTCGCGTCGTGGACAATTACGAGGGACACCCCATCACCATCGATTCGGAGGTGCAGCCCACGGCTCAGTCTGGCGGACTTGTCGCCCGCGATTTCCCCTTCGCCCAGGTCCCCGGGGCGTTCAATACCAGCTTCTTCGGCAACACGACGGGGAACGTCGCAGTGAGTAAGGAGACCGGAGGTGATTTTCGATCGCAACTGTCCGGTCGCGCCAACCTCACTCACGCGGAGATCCGTGTCCGAGCGGCAGAAGTCTTCGATGGGCAGAACATCCCTCCACTACCCACCAGCTTCCGTGTTGGTGCCGAAGACGGCGCAGGCACGATCAGCTGGGTTAGCATTGATGATGTTGGCGGCCTGCCACGACCGTTCGACCGTAGAGCTTTTGATAACAAGACGAAAACGATGCTCTCGACATTTCGCTTCCCTGGCCGCTGCTTCGCGGCGGAACGGAAACTGCGCATCGCAGACATTCGAGCGATTCATCTCAACCTCAGCGGCGACGCTAATCGCCCGATTGCCTTCGATGATCTCGAGATCGTAAAGCATGCGAAAGGAAGTAAATAATGAGTTTCGATACCGCTGGCCAGGTACCACCGCGCAGAGATGTCAACCTCTGGCATCTTCCTGACGTTCTAGCAGTAGAAGTGCATCATGTACGCTTCAAGAAGCCACGGCGATACACGATTCTGGGCAAAGACAACGTGGTCTCCGAGGCAGTCGAGATCACCATCGAAACGTCCGAGCCGTTCCTCATTCGTGCACTCAACCCGGCTCTATTCGTCGGCGATATCGCCCTCATTCCAACCGAAGGGGAGGGCGACCGCCGTTATCGCTTTTTAGCGTTCCAGCCTGACGATCTCAAGCCTGGTGCTGCGATTTCGATAGCCTGGAACAGCCCTGGAGCGCCACGTAAAGAGACGGGCTTTGCTTATCAACCTCCAGAACAACGTGACGAGGAGCGCTAAGTCGACGAGACGAATCAAGATGCTACACGCCTTCGGCGTGCTCCTACTCATGAAATGGTTGTGTTGCGGGAGCCACCGAGGATGACAAAGAGAAGGATGTTGGGACACGGATGAAGGATTTTTCAGCACCTTTTTTTGAAAACCGGATCATTCTCAACGCCTGCGTAATGTGGCTCATATCATCATTTGGTAAGAATACAAAAGGAAGAGCTTACCATGAGATAGGCCGGTGGAAACAGCGAAAGAGCCCATTTTACATCGATACTCACAACGCAACCACCTCCTGTCTGGTGGAGACTCCCAACTTACTCTTCCGGTTCCTCAGATATGCAGGTCCGGTGAATTCCACACACCCAGGCTGATATGCAATGTCCTGGTCACTTCCCTGGTGTGCTCACAGGCGGAATACCAGTCGTTCATGCGGCTTTGGCGAGTGGAAGGAAGAAAGAGGGTTGGCTCCTGTACCGGTAATTGAGCGCAAGTGGTGTTCCATGTATGATCACCAGCTAAGAGCGGTTTGGTTGGTGTTGGCCCCGTCGCAGATCAGCACGACTCTCTGCCCTGGGTACGACCCTGGCGGCCGATCCATCTTACCGATGATGCCTTGCTCAATCGTTGAGAGCAGGCTGGCGTGAAGGCGCATCCATCAGCTCATTGAGCAGGTGAGCTAACCTCGCCAGATGATGCTGGCCTTTCGCTACTTTTGATGAATTTGGTCATCGGATTCCTGGTCAAGAATCCATCACTCAACTTGATAGGTTCGCCCGCATTGCTGGAAGCATCAAAACGGCTCACTGCATCATCAAAAGTGGCGAAAGGCCAGGATGTCTTGGCGAAGTTTCTTCGAGAAAGAGTAGGATAGGCAGCTCGCGAACTGCCTATCCTACCTGGAGAGCGGATGCTTTCAGAGACAGATCATCTTGCACCTGTAATCAGTTTGCAGTAGTCTCATCATAATCGCATAGTCGCGTCTTGCGGTGTTGATGCGGCGGCGCAAATACGGACGATCTCTTGAAAGATCGCTCTTATCCAACCAATATGCAAAAAAATACCCGAAGCACCGTCTACATCAATGAAGTTTCTGCAAGAGAGAAGCAGCTCGTTGTGACTCTTTTCCATGAAAAAACTGTTAGTGCGACGGAACTGTCTACCGAAGGAGGTTGATCTATGTCACATCGCATCGGCACTCTGCAGGTGCTTTCTCCCACCATCACGATTGGTCCTGACTCCGGCTCACCGGCCACGTCCCCGGGTACCTGGCTACTCAAATTCCCCCCCGCGCCCGCACCAACCGGGACCAAGTTTGTGATGCTGCACTTCACCTCTGTGAGTTTCCCTGCCAGCAATCGTCTGGAGGTCGATCTCAGCTATGACACCGACGTTTTTACGACAACGGACGGGCCCGATTTCTGGACGCGGCCCATCAAGGTGGCGGCAGATGGAACGGTCACTATCCGCTACATTACAAACGGCAGCACGAATGGCCATGTTGTTCTCGGTGAGTACGGACGCGGCGAGCCCATGGAGTCGGTCATCACAGCCGATCCGAATTTCCACAACCACACCAATCCAGATCTTTTCCTGCTTGATTCGCCGTACGTGGAACCGTCCTACGAATTACGCGGCTTTTGCAGTACCACCCCGAACTGGGAGAATATTGCCGGGGTACCACCCGGGGACGTGCGCGACACAGTAGCGCAAAGCGTCTGCATCTTTGTCCATGCCGAGATCGACGAAGAAAACGGCCAGCCTGATCTCTCAAGTTGCACGGGCACGCTCATTGCGCCTGATATGGTGCTCTGCGCCGGCCACTGCGTGAGTGATCCCAATAACCTCAATCCATACTCCGGGTCCGTGTGCTTCGACTTCCAGACGAATTTTGATGGCACCCGGCCCGTGGGTTACAACCCGAGTTTCTACAAAGTGAACAAAGTCATTCGCTCCTCCACCGGCTCGCTGGATTACTCTCTGCTGCAACTCAAAACGCCGGTCGCAGGCGTGCCCACTGTTCCCATGAGGCCAGACCTACCGGCGGTGGGCGATGCGGTTTTCGAGGTGCATCATCCCCAGGCTATCACGAAAAAGGTTTCGGCACGCCACAGCGGTCCGCAGGCGACCATCTCCAGTATCTCGCCCCAAAATGGGTTTCTGTTCCTGTTCGCCGATGCCGATCTCACCGGAGGCAGTTCGGGCTCAGCGTTATTCGATATGTCCGGGCGCATCGTGGGCATCGCTGATATCTCCGGCCATTGCGCGAACGGGTACCTCTCCGTCACTGAAGTGTTACGCGACATCGCTTCCACGCCGCCCCTGGCTACCAAGCGCGACGTGATGATGGTGCTGGACCGCTCCGGCAGCATGTCAATGGATGCCGGGACCGGCCGCACCAAGATTGAAGAGGCGCGAGATGCAACCTCACTCTTCGTACAGTTGATTCGTTCAGGAGCAGGCGACAGAATCGGCATGGTGTCGTTTAGCACTACCGCGTCGTCGCCCGTGGATTTCGGCCTCAATCCGGTCGATGCTGGCAGCAAGAATACACTTATAGGGCCACCGCCGTACTCCGGTGGGATTGTTGGCGGCCTTGCACCCAACGGACTGACCTCCATCGGCGATGGTCTGGAGCACGCCGTTGGCCAGTTTCCAGCCCCTGGCGCGGGCGTCAACCAGAGGACCGTCCTGTTGATGACGGACGGTCTTCAAAACACGCCGCCGATGATCGCCGATGCTGGTCCGTTTCTGGTAGGCACCGACCTTTCCGTGGTCGGCTTCGGCACTGAATCCAGTCTGGATGGCGTGCTGCTGGACCGCCTGGCGCAGGAACATGGCGGCCTTTATACACGCGCAGGAAGCGCTCTGCAGCTCAAGAAATTCTTCGCACTTGCCTTCGGCAACATTTTTGAGTCGGGCACCCTGACTGACCCGGAGTACGATCTGCCCGCGTCAGAGAACTCAAAATCCATTCCCTTCCTGGTGTGTAGCGACGACACCATCACCGCTGTACTTGGATGGGACCGGGACGATACGTCATTGCTGCTCCAACTCAAAACGCCTGGTGGGTCCATTATCAGCGCCGGATCGCCTGGTGTGGAATCGTCCTTCGGCCGCACGTGGATGTTTCTTCGCGTTACCCTTCCCATTGGCGGAGAGCGTGACGGGGCCTGGGAGGCACAGGTGTTCCGTCCAGGTGGTGGTGAATTCCCACCTCCTGCGGTGGATGTCCGATTCTTTGTCAACGTGGTGGTCAAGGGTGGTCCCTCATTCGTCCGCCTCCGCCCTGATAGCACGTACTACACCGGCGACAAGATCAACCCGCTTGTTCGCCTCAGAAATACGGATGGCACGACACCCCGCAATGCCAGAGTGAAGCTCACGGTGACTACGCCGACCAACGGCGCTGGCAATGTATTGACGCAGGCCAAGCTCGGGTCTGCCACAACCCTTGGAGGCGACGCCATTCCTGCGCGCCAGTCCACTTTGCGGGCGCTGGAAGCCGCAAGCGGCAAACCGGTCATCACATACGTGGACCAGAACTTCGATCTCTTTGATGACAGTCTTCACGAAGACGGGGCTATGGAGCCAGACGGAATTTTCGGCAATCCACTCACCGTCCTGCTCAAGACCGAAGGACATTATACGTTTCGCGCTGTGGCTACGTACGGGGACCAATGCACAGCGACTCGCGAGGTGTTGTGGTCGCTACACGTTGACGTGGGCGTCTCGCCTGCGCACACGGATGTGACCATTAATTTCACCGGTACCCGGTCTGATGGCCAGCTCACCGGGACGGTCACCATCACGCCGCGCGATCCCTATGGCAACAACCTTGGCCCGGGCAGAGCAGACGGTATCACGGTCACAGGCGTGCCCGGAACGACCGTCACCGGTCCGGTAAAGGACAATGGCGATGGAGGGTACACGATTCCCATCGCCTGGGACCCTGGATCAGGCCAGGGGGCAGGGGTGGTCGTGAGTCAGCCAGGCCGACCTCCGGTTATCGCGCAACCAAGACCGAAACACGGATGCAGAGAGTGGGAGTTTCTGGTCTGGCTGCTGGTGCTCCTCGCGCTGATTTTGGGGTTCCGTCGCAAAAAAAGGTAGGCAAGGAAAATCGCTCATATGGGGGTCACGACAGTTTTCCCACGCGAATTCCCCTCAAGGGAACCGCTGTGGGGAGAACCGGGTCGCTCGCCTGAGGCAGCAAGTTGGATTGCGGGCGATTTACAAACGGCTTCGAACGACCACAACGGACGGCCAGCACGCCCTGGTAGTGGCACCCAACCGCCTGTAACGCGATTTCAGTGCGTCGGCTATCAATATGCGTGTGGGTGGCGTATATCACCACAGTCTGGACAGCGGAAGGCTGGCTCTACCTCGCGGTCGTCCTCGATGTGTACTCGCGGTTCGTGGTTGGCAGGGCTGTGGTCGAGCATCACGACGAACACCTGGTGGCTGCCGCTCTGCGCATGGTACTTGGGTGGCATGAGCCTGTTGACGACATACTGCACCATTCTGACAGGGGTAGCCACTATACCAGCCAGGGCTACCAGGAACTCTTAGCTAAGCGGGACTTTCAAGTCAATATGAGCAGTAAGGGAAATTGCTACGATGACGCGATGATGAAGAGCTTTTTCAGCCCCCTTAAAACTGAGTGTCTTAATCGGCATCTTTATCAGAGGCGCGCTCAGGCCAAACAATCCATTTTTGAGTGGATTGGGGTGTTCTGCGATCGACAGCGATGACACTCCTTGTTAGACTACATGCGTCCCGTCTCTTATGAACAACACATCGGTTCTCCGAATGTAGTGACTCCACCAAAGTGGGTGAGGATCACTCCTTCCACTGTCAGACCCAGAGGAACGCCATGGCCTTCAACGAGCAGACTGCGCTTCACTCCCCGTTTGCGTCGATCGGTGGGTTTGGGCCCGTTCTGCTCTTGGCCCAGAGGAGCTTTTGTCATCACCACATCCATGGCTTGCCATGTTCAGTCCAGACCTTTCCGTTTATCGTTGTCGAGCAGACCTTGAGCCCACAATTCTTCAAAGACGCCCGGATTTCGCCACTCTTGAAAGCGTCGATGCGCATTACTACTCGTATAGATCCATGTAGCATCAAATGCTTTCCATTGGCACCCTGTTCGCAACGGGTAAAAAATGGCATCCATCGCATTTTGGGGTAGGCTCTAAGCTTGTGGGGAGTACTGGCTCCATGACGGTCACAACCGTTGAAGCTAGATCTAGACATTAGGCTAGAGAGGCTCAGCAGAGGCTCGCCTCATCGCAGATCCGGTCTCCTCGCTGCCCCGTGGAGAACCCTGGACGCCTAGAACCAGTAGGAGACCGCGTTGTAGCACTTCCTGTTCCAGGACGATCGTGACCTGCACATCTTGAGCGTGGACCTGGCGAATGCTCCGGCGAATCCGATCGGCCGCTTGCTGGTTGGGTGTGATCATCACGATGCGCGGCAGGACGGTGCGCATGTCGTGCTGGTAGGCAGAATACGCGGCGAATTTGTCTTGATACTCTCGCGCAAAGGTCGTGCCCCGGTCGTACTCTATGAGTAGGTGGCAAACGGCAGTTGATCCGGAGAGCGTATAGAGCAGTTCGGCGTCTGGCCGTCCTGAGTAGCGCTCGCTCGAATCGTGGTACGAGCGAACCGACTCGCGAGCGCTCTTCGTATGGTCGGCGGGGAGATTGCTCCCTCCGCCGCCAATCCAGAACCGTACGTGAGAGTTTCCCCTCATACGGCTCCTCTGTGTATGGTCATTGTGATTGATACCGGTCTTCGGCATCT
>Ga0070717_10000624_pt1 | contig 22766 bp, 20 predicted proteins | sample LARL113metaG_FD_71366 | JGI IMG/M metagenome (GOLD analysis project Ga0070717, IMG submission 71366) | Corn, switchgrass and miscanthus rhizosphere microbial communities from Kellogg Biological Station, Michigan, USA - LAR L11-3 metaG | ecosystem: Host-associated > Plants > Roots > Rhizosphere ...
CACCTCAATCCCTCCGAGCGCGCGATCACGAGAACGATTTCAACCTCTCAAATTTCACATCTCGGATCTCAAATCCTACTCCCCCGCGCGCCAGCGCCACACTCGCACCTTCACACCTTCAGACGTTCACACCTTCGCACCTTCTGACGGCTCGCCGGGACGTCGAGCCCCACCTGCGGGCTTCAATTCAGAGATGAGGGCGATTGCGGAGCGGAGGTGACGTCGTCGGGGAATTCACCCCCGCGAGTTGCCCCGGAACGGATCGCCCACAATTTATTTTTCCCTTTCTCGCCCGCGTCTGCGCGCCGCACCCGCACTTTCGCACCTTCATACCTTCTCACTTTCGCACCTTTCACACGTGTCTTCCTGGGACGTCCAATTTCGCGCCGGCGTTTACCTGCCTCAGATCGACTGGTGGCTGGACGCGCATTTTCCCGTTCACCGTTCGTTCGTCTCTCACGCCCACAGCGATCACACCGCGCTCCACCGGGAAATCATCTGCTCCCTCGGCACGTCACGCCTAATGCAGGCCCGCATTCCCGGGGAACGGCTCGAGCACGTTCTGCCCTACGAAAAGACCGAAGCACTCACCGCCGACACGACGATCACGTTGTATCCAGCCGGCCATATCTTCGGCTCGGCTCAGTCGCTTCTTGCCCACCCGGAGTGGGGCACGCTGCTCTATAGCGGCGACTTCAAACTACGCCGCGGCCTTTCCGCCGAACCGTGCGCCACGCCGCGCGCTGACACCGTCATCATGGAGACGACGTATGGGCGGCCCCACTACGTTTTTCCTCCCACCGAACAAGTCCTCCGCGACATCGTGCGCTTCTGCCACGAGACGCTCGACCACGGCGAAACGCCGGTCCTCTTCGGCTACAGCCTGGGCAAAAGTCAGGAGCTGCTCAGCAGCCTGGCCGCCGCTCAACTGCCGATCATGCTCCACCCGCAAACGGTGAAAATGACCCGGATCTACGAGGAGCTCGGGATCCGTTTCCCGGCCTACCGCGAGTTCTCCGCCGTCGATCTCCCAGGCCATGTAGTGATTTGTCCACCACAGGCCAACCAGTCGGTTTTTCTGAAAAAGATCGCGAAGCGCCGCTCCGCCATGATCACCGGCTGGGCCATCGATGCCGGAGCGATTTTTCGCTACCAATGCGATGCCGCTTTTCCGCTTTCCGATCACGCCGATTACACCGACCTGCTCCGCTACGTGGAGTTGGTTCAACCCAAGCGCGTGCTCACCCTGCACGGCTTCGCCGCCGAGTTCGCGCGCACCCTGCGCGACCGCGGCATCGAGGCCTGGGCCATCGGGCAGGACAACCAGCTCGAGTTCAGCATTCCCAGCGCGCCCTCGGCCGTCTTGCTGAATCAACCGGCCGTGGATCAGCCTCCCGATTGCGGCGGCAGCTGCGAGTCTCTCGACCACTTCGCGGCCGTGGCCGAACAGGTCAAAGCCACGCCGAAGAAGTTGGAAAAAATCGAACTGCTGCGGACCTACTTCGCTTCGCTCGACGACTTGGCCTTTCCGCTCGCGGTTCTGTACTTCACGGGTCGGCCTTTCCCGCAGTCCGACGGTCGCAAGCTCAACCTCGGCTGGGCCGTGATTCGCCGCGCCGTGCTCGAAGCCACCAGCTTGAACGAGGCCGATTTTCGTCACGCGTATTTGCGTTTCAGTGACAGCGGCGACACCGCCGAAGCGCTCCTCGCCGGGCGAACCCAGCCGGAGCTTTTTACCTTGCTGCAAATGGAGGCCCTACTGGTCGAACTCGCGGGCGCTCGCGGGCCCGCGCTCAAACTCGACGCACTGCGGGAGCGGCTCACTCGCCTCTCGCCTCTGGCCGCGAAGTACCTGATCAAGATCATCACCGGCGACCTCCGCATCGGTTTGAAGGAGGGCCTGGTCGAAGAAGCCGTCGCCGCCGCCACCACTCAGCCGGTCGAGCTGGTCCGCGAAGCCAACATGCTCTGCGGCGACCTTCCTCAGGTCGCGCGCGCCGCGCGCCAGGGCGACCTCGCTTCGATCGAATTGCGGATCTTCAACCCGATCCAATTCATGCTCGCCAGCCCGGAGCCAACCGCCGAAGCGATTCTCGAACGGCTTAGTCCGCCGGTGTGGTTGGAAGAAAAATACGACGGCATCCGTTGCCAACTCCACAAGCAGGGCGACCGGGTCGAGCTCTTCTCGCGCGACCTCCACCGCATCACCGACCAATTTCCCGACTTGGTGCGCTCCGCTCGCGCGCTCCCCCACGACGTGATGATCGACGGTGAACTGCTGGCCTGGCGCGAAGGACGCGCGCTGCCTTTTGCCGAACTGCAGAAACGCCTCGGCCGAAAAGGCGGGGACGATTTCTTCCTCGGCACCGAGATCCCTGTATCCATTTCCTGTTACGATCTGCTCTGGTACGACCATCGCTCGCTGCTCAAGGAACCGCTCAGTCAGCGCCGCCTCCTGCTCCAAAATCTCTTCACCACCGCGACGGAAGGGCTGGTCCTCGCGCCCACCTCCGTTGCGCACAGCGCGCTCGAGATTGAAGCCGCCTTCCTCACCGCTCGCCAGCGCGGCAACGAAGGCCTAATGGCAAAAGATCCACAAAGTCCCTACACGCCCGGTCGTCGAGGTCTGGCCTGGCTGAAATTGAAAAAAGCCTTCGCCACCCTCGATGTGGTGGTCGTGGGCGTCGAATACGGCCACGGCAAACGCCGCGGCGTGCTGAGCGACTACACCTTTGCCATTCGCGACGAACGCACCGGCGGGCTGCTCACCGTGGGCAAAGCCTACTCCGGTCTGACCGACGTGGAGATCGCCGAGATGACTCAGTACTTCCTCGAGCACACCACGCAGGAGTACGGCCGCTACCGCTCGGTCGCGCCCGAGATCGTGATCGAAGTGGCCTTCGATACCATTCAACGAAGCGATCGCCACGAGAGCGGCTACGCCCTTCGTTTCCCGCGAATCGCGCGTATCCGAAAAGATAAGACGGTGGCGGAGATCGATACGCTCGAAACCTGCCGCCGTTTAGCCCAAGGAGCGAACTTCGCCGATGCTGCTGCCGGAAGATAAGGGGGAAAAGCATTCCCTCGTAGCTAGGCCTGAGTTCGTTGTAGCCGGGGGCGCTGACCCCGGGGATCGCGAGCTACGTGAGGAGAAAAACGGCGATCCAATCCACAATCCTCAAACCCCGGGGTCGGCGCCCCCGGCTACAACAGAGCGGGACGCGGCTACGGGAAATCACGCCGACATCACTTTCGTCCGCGAGCCGGCTCTGAGCGAATCCCAACTCCTGGAAACGCTTCATCCGGAACTGGCGCGCTGGTTCGCGAAACGCTTCGGTCATTTCTCCACTGGTCAACGGCTGACCATTCCGGAAGTGTTGGCCGGGCGCTCCACCCTGCTCACCTCGCCCACCGGCACGGGCAAGACGCTCGCCGCGTTTTTGGGTGTATTCGATTACCTGGCCCGCCGCCACGAGGAGAAAACCCTGCCCGACTCGATCGTCGCGGTCTACGTCTCGCCCTTGCGCGCCTTGGCCTACGATCTTCAGAAAAATCTTCAAGGACCCTTGGCCGAGCTGGGCTGGGACTTCGTGCGGGTCAGTAGTCGCACCGGCGATACAAGCCAAAAGGATCGCGCGGCCCAGAAACGCAAGCCACCGCACATTTTGGTCACGACGCCCGAGAGCCTGACCTTGCTCCTCAGCCAGCCGAACTGGGTGCCGGCATTTCGACACACCCGTTTTTTGATTCTCGACGAGCTTCACGCCCTGGCCGAGAGCAAACGCGGATCCCTGCTCATGGTCGCCGCCGAGCGGCTAGAGGAGGTCGGCGGTCGGAAGGCAGAAGTCAGAGGTCAGAAGTCAGAGATTAGAAGTCAGAGGGCAGAGGTCGGAAACCAGCGGTCGGAAGCAGAGGAAAAAGCCAGAGACGACTCCAACTTTCCCCGTCCGACATCTGACCTCCGACCTCTGACCTCTGACTTCCGTCCTCTGACCTCTGCCCTCACTCGTATCGGACTTTCCGCTACGGTTTACCCGCTTAAAACCGTGGCGGCGTTTCTGGTCGGGCCGCAGCGCGCCTGCCGGATCGCCGAGGTCACGCAACGCAAGCCGATGAAGGTCGAGTTGTTTTCGCCGCTGCGCCGCAATCCCTATCCCCCCGCGGGCTGGGGCGCGGCACGAGTCTTGGAGGAGTTGGGCACGCTGATTCGCACCAAGCGCACGACGTTGGTTTTCTGCAATGTCCGCAGCGGCGCGGAAAGCATTGGACAACGCCTGAAACACCACTTGCCCGACCTGAGCGCTCAGATCGAGGTGCACCATGCCTCGCTCGATCGTTCGATCCGCTTGGAGGTCGAGGACAAATTGAAACGCGGCGAACTCCGCGCCGTGGTTTGCTCGACCAGTCTGGAGATGGGAATCGACATCGGTTCGATCGATGTCGTCGTGATGGTTTCCGCGCCCAAAGGCGTGGCGCGAGCGCTTCAACGCGTCGGCCGCTCCGGCCACTCGATGAACGAGGTGAGTCACGGCATCCTCGTGGCTTCGAACATCAACGACCTGGTCGAGTGCACCGTGACCGCGCGCATGATGGAGCAACGCGAACTCGAGCCGGTGAAGATCCACGACAACCCGCTCGACGTGCTCGCCCAGCACCTCGTCGGGCTGGCGATTTTCGGTTCGGTCACGCCCGACGAAGCCTACGCCTTGATGCGGCGCTCCTATCCGCTGCGCGCCCTGCCCCGTCCGCTCTTCGACCGCGTTCTGAGGTATCTCGAAGGCGGCGGCACGTCATTGGAACGCAACTACCGCAGCGTTTTTGGAAAAGTTCTGATCGAGAACGGCGTCCTGGTCGTGCCCACCCCGCGCACCGCTCGCGATTTTTATCAGAACGTCGGCACGATCGTGGCGCCGCCCATGATTCAGGTAAGACTAGGCCGCAGAAATCTCGGCGAGGTGGAGGAGTGGTTCATCAAAGGACTGCGGCCGGGCGATGTATTCGTTTTGAACGGACGCAGCGTCCGGTTGGTCGAAACCCGTTTGCTCACCGCCAAAGTGGTCGAGGCGAAAAACGCGCTGCCCACAGTGCCGCGCTGGGGCGCAAATAAAATTCCGCTGGGCTCGGGCCTGGCCGCGGAGGTGGTGCGGCTGCGCACCGAAGTGGCGGCGCGGCTGTTGCCGAACCTGGCCCTTCATCCTTTCCCCGAGCCGGCGCGCTCGCGCGCGTCGCGGGGTGGGGGCACCCCGCCTACAACAGAACCGGCAAAGTTGGTTTCCAAGGTTTTGGGACCGAGCGCGGCTGAACACACTGCTCCGGCGCCAGCGGACAAAAACACCCCGCCTCACGCGGAGGCAGCGGATCCAGCGCGCGATTGGCTGATCTCCGAGTACGACATTTCGCGCGCCAATGCCGAAGCGATCGTCAAACATTTTCGCCTCCAGGCCCACGTCTCGCTCGTCCCGACCGCCGATTATTTTTTGATCGAGAGTTACCAGGAGCGCGATTTGCACTATTATTTTTTCCACTCGCTGGTCGGACGCTCGGCCAATGACGCGCTCTCGCGCATCGTGGCCTGGCGGGTCCAGCAGACGAAGGGCGGCAACGCCCTGGTCACGATCGACGACTACGGCTTCCTCCTCTCGCTCCGCTCGTTTCAGGTCATGACGGTGGACGAATGGCGCGGACTCTTCCGCCGCGAAGGCGCGGAAGAGGCGCTGCGCGGCGCTTTGACCGACGCCGACTTGGTCAAATGGCAGTTTCGCGCCGTGGCCCAGACCGGATTGATGGTCCCGCGCCGCGTGCGCGGCGAAGAACGCGGCGCCCGTTCGCTCCAGTGGAGCGCGGAGATCATTTTCGACGTGCTTCGGCGTCACGAACCCGATCACCCCCTGCTTCAGGAGGCCTACGCGGAGGCGACGCTCCGTTTTTTGGATACACCGCGGGCCCTCGCCTTCCTCGATTCGGTCGGCTCGCGTCCTTGGAAATTGCAGCCAATCGACCGGGTGAGTCCGTTTTCGTTTGGAATCTACGTCAGTCGTATCAAAGAAACCATGATGCTTGAAGACCCGGAGACGGCGATCGAGCGACTGTATCATGAGATGTATGGCCACCTCGAAACGACTGAGGACTGAAATTCACCCCGGTGTCTGGATTGACGCACGTCGGGCGCTTTTCGTCGCTTCGCTCCGTCTTTTGGTCGTGGCCGACATTCACTGGGGCTTCGCCGCCTCGCATCGTGTCGCCGGAAACCTACTACCGATGTGGGGCGATCAGGAAATCTCTAAAACCCTTCTGGCCTTGATCGCCGAGTATCAACCCCAGGAGATGGTCTGGCTCGGCGATTCCCTCCACGCGATCGGCGGGCGTCGCGCGGCGGAAGACTTTCTCGCCGAGGTCGCGCTGACCGGCTTGGCCGTTTCCGTCATCTCGGGAAATCACGACCGGCGCTGGACCGTTCCCTCCGCGCGCACGCTGCAGCGCGAGCGTTTTTTCCTCCATCACGGCGACATGAGCGCGCCGGAACTCCCGCCCGATTCGATCGAGGTGCTCGGCCATTTTCATCCCGCAGTCGGATTATACGATGGCGCCGGCACGCGGCTGCGCATTCCGGCGGTGGTGGCGTCCCCGCGACGAATCATTTTGCCGGCATTTTCCCCCTGGGCGGCGGGAGTTCCCTGGAATCATAAGCTTCAAGATGGCGAAATGCTCTGGGCCGTTGCACCTTCACGCATCTTCGTGGTCAGAGATCCCCAACCGCGGATTCCACCCGCCTCTTAATGAAATACGTTTTCGCTCTCATTTTCTTCTTCGCCACGCTGGTTGGGCACGCCGACGTTCCCGCTTCCGTCCCGCTCGCCCCGGGCGAAAGCCTCAAATTCAAAGTCCGCTGGGGCATCTTTGGCTCCGCCGGAGAGATTCTGGTCAAGGCGCGTTCCGAAGATTTCCAAGGCCTGCCTCAAGTGCGGATCACCACCCGGACCAGCACGCGGGGCCTGATTCGCAGCTTGTATCTATTTGATGGCGACGGCGAATCGGTCTTCGACGGACGAGACGGGCGACTGCTCGCGATCAGCGCCTCCAGCTCCAGCAGCAAGAAGTCGACCAAGACGATGGCGGTCTTCGACTACTCCAACAAGACGGTCAATTACCACGACTACGTTCAACCGGAGCGGAACCAGCAGACGCCGTTGCCCTCGGGCAATCCGATGGACCTGATCACCTGCCTGATCGAAACCCGCCGCTGGGACCTCAAGCCCGGAGACCGCATTCCGGCGACAGTGGTGTTCGATCGTGATTTCTATGAACTCGAAATCGTGGCGGGAAATTACGAAACCGTGCACACCCCGATGGGAGACTTCAACACCATCATGCTCGTCCCCACGATGGACAAAGCGCCTCGCGGGCTTTTCAAACGCGGGGGCCGCGTGCGGGTTTGGATTTCCCAGGACGACAAACATCTTCCCGTGAAATTCGAGGTCGCGATGAAATTCGGCACCGGAACCGCGGTCTTGGCCGAATATCATCCGCCCACGGGAGCCCAGGAGATCGCGAATGCGAATCCTAGTCCTTAGAGGCGGTGCCCTCGGGGATTTTCTCGTCACGGTTCCAGCACTACAGTGTCTGCGAACTCACTGGCCAGGGGCGCGCATCGAACTGGCCGGAAATGCGCGAGCCGCAGAATTGGCGATTCTTTCCGGACTGCTCGACGTCGCCCATTCACAACACGAAGCGCGCTGGAGCGGACTTTTTAGCGACGCGCCTTTGGCTCGTCCTTTTTCGGAGTGGCTCGACCGCTTTGATTTGGTCCTGAGTTTCTGGCCCGACATCGATGGCGCGCTGCGGCGCCACTTCGCGCATCGCGGAAAATCATTCGTCGGCAGTCACGCTCGACCCACCACGACCCCCGCCGCCCGCCACTTTTGCGAAGCCCTCGAGCCGCTCGGAGTGAAGCCGAAAGAGTTTCAAGCGCGCCTGAGTTTGCCCGCGTCGGTCGCGGAAGAAGCGGATCAGCGCCTGGGGGGATTCCATAATTTTCTCGCGATTCATCCCGGGAGCGGAATGCGGCTGAAAAACTGGCCGGTGGAAAACTGGGTGGAGCTCTGCGAACGGCTGCATCAGCCGATTCTCGCCGTGACCGGCGAAGCGGAACACGTGACGATCACCTGGCCCGAGGATCTTTTTCTCCAGCACGCGCGCGAGTGGCCGCTGCCGATTTTAGCGGCGGCGCTGCAACGGTGCAGCCGCTACCTCGGACATGACACCGGCGTCAGTCACTTGGCCGCCGCGGTGGGAGCGCGCTGCCTGCTCCTCTTCGGCCCGACCGATCCCGCAATCTGGGCGCCGATCGGCGAAAACGTGGCGGTTTTAAAACGCGGCACCAGCATGACCGACATCGCGGTCGACGACGTGGTCATCGCGCTGGCCAATAGTTAAAGCGAAAATCCGATTGCGGCGGGTGAGGAGCGAACGGATCACCCTGCTTTTCTCGCGAAGCTTCGTTCTCAGGCTGCGAGGTCACCGAGCCGCGGCCGCACCGTCGCTCGCGGTCAGACCGTCAATCCTTGGCATTTTTTGAGCGCGTCCAACGTGAGCACAAAGCGCCACGGTTTCGTGGACCAGACCGGGCCCGCGTAGGCCACGCCGATCCGCGGCGTGGCTTTGATCAGCGCGCGCGGGACGTGGAGGCCGTCGTCCTCTAACCAGAGACCCGAGGTGGGTTCGGCCGGTTGGCCATTCAGTGTGCGACCGATCTGAAGGGCCTTGGTCAGTCGCCCCGGACCCACCGCGTCGTGCACCCCTCGAATCAAGATCGCGGCGGGAAATCCTTCCGGGCCCACCACCAGATTCAGCATTTCGTGGATCCCGTAACAAAGGTACACATACCAAATGCCGGCCGCTCGGTAGAGCACATCGGTGCGCGCGGTGCGTCCCTTGCTCGCGTGACACGCAAGGTCCCGCTCGCTGTGGTAGGCCTCCGTTTCGGTGATCACATGCCGCGTGGGAAGCGCACCGGTTTCGCCAGCTCGCACCAGCACCTTGCCAATCAGCCCGCGAGCGAGCACGACCGTGTTCTTTCCAGAAAATGAGTTCGCTTTAATCAATTCGCCCATCGCACTGAGGATCGTTCCTCTATTCACGACTCGCCTCAGCGCAATGTCTGATCGCTCTTCGCTGCTCCGCCGCAACCTCCGCCTCTGCACCACCGACGGGCTGGTCGCGACGCCGATCGTTTATCTGCTCCAGCCGGGCAATTTCATCATCGCGGCCCTGCTCACCGGTCTCTTCCGGCTGCCGAACGAAATTTACGGCATCATCGTCTCCCTGCCGTTCTGGGGAAATTTCGCGCAGGCCTTCCTCATGCCGTTCATCAACCGGTATTTTCCCCCGAAGACCGTGACGGTGGTCTGCGCTACGCTCCAGGCGCTCTGCTGGGCCGCCCTCGGCGTATCCCTTTCTTGGTTACCAGCCGACCGGATGGCGGCGAGCGGGCAATGGTTTCTCGGCGTCTTCACCGTTTCCGCCGCGCTGACCGCCTTCACCGGGGTGAGCTGGACCTCGTGGATGCAGGAGTGGGTGCCGGTTCGCCTGCGGGGAAAATATTTCGGGATGCGCAACCGGCTGCTCCAGATTGCGCAGTTTGTTTTTCTCATCGGGGTGGGCCAGCTCCTCGCCCGCACCGCCAGCTCGGTGCGCGCTTTCCAGGCCTTGATCCTCGGTTCGGTTGGCCTGCGTGTCGCCTCCGCTGTCATCCAACACCGGATACAAGCCGGCGCGGGCAAACTGCGGACCGAGGCTCAAACCTCCTGGCGGGAACAGCTGCAGGTCTTGCGCCGCAGCCCCGCCTTCCTCTGGTTCATGGGCTATGGCGCGCTCTGGGGTTTCGCGGCCAATCTCTTCGGTCCGTTTTACCCGGTGTTCATGTATCAACATCTTGGATGGAAGCCGGAAAACCTCACCTGGCTGGTGGTCCTGAACAGCCTCGGCGGCGCGTTCTCCTACCCGGCCTGGGGCGCCCTGGCCGATCGCTTTGGCAACAAACCGGTCATGCTTTTCTGCATGCTGGTTTGGCAGCTGGAGAATTTCTCCTGGTGCTTCCTCACCCCGCAGAACTCCTGGTTGCTCTACAGCCTCTGGACCTTTGGCGGAGTGATTGGGGCGGGCGGCATGGTGGGCGCGGGCTTTCTCCTCACTTTTTTCAACATGCAGCTGAAGCTCATCCCGCCTGAAGCGAAGACCATGGCGGTCAGCGTGAACCTCGCTCTCACCTCCCTCGTGACCGCGATCGCGCCGATTCTCGGAGGCGGACTGATCGATTCTTTCCTTCGGGCGGGCTACGAGCCAATGGCGCTCTATCACCGCGTTTTCCTCGTGCAGCCCGCCCTCGCGATCCTGGCGTGCGCGCTGATCGTTCGGATCCAGGAAGACAAGGCCAGCCCGCTCTCCAGCGTGGTCGGAGCGATGCGCAATCTGCGAACCCTCAGCGCGGTGATGGGCATCAGCTTCATCGTGGATTTCATCTTCGTTAAACCCCAGAAAAGTCATGATCATCACCTTGACCGGTAACCTGCTGGCCGAGCGTACGCTGACCTTCGCGGATTGGTCGCCGGGGAAAACCCAGCGTGCCCAGGGCGAGTCGTTTCAAGTCGGGGGCAAGGGGATCAACGTATCCAAAATGCTCCGTCGTATTGGAAGCCCCACTACAGCCTGGTGCTTCACCGGCGGCGCGGCCGGAGCCGAGGCGGAGACGTGGCTGCGCGCCCAGGCCATTCTCTACCGCGCCTTTGCCACCTCGGCGCCGACTCGCCCGGGCTTGGTCGTGCGTGGAGGCCAGCACGGCGAAACCACCTTTCTCGGTCCAGACCGCGCGCCCGATCCCGCTGCGCTCCGGGCCTGCGGCGAAGCGCTCGCGAGCCAGCCGCCTCCCGGCACCACCCTTGCCCTCTGCGGAAGTTTTCCTGGCTGGGCTTCGAGGGAGGCCGAACCGCTGCGTGAAGCGATCAACGGCTGGGCGCAGGCCGGTGCGCTGGTGGCCGACAGCTATGGGCCACCCCTGCAATGGCTGGTCGAGCGACCCGTGGCCCTGGTGAAGATCAACCGCCAAGAGTTCGACCCACTGTTTTCGGAAAAAGAACGAAGCTCACCCGTGCTTCAACGCCTCAACGAAATCGGCCAGCGCTGGCCGGTTCGGCGCTGGATCGTCACGGATGGGCCCGGACCGGTCTGTTATGCCGAGGTGAATACAGGAGCGGCCGGACAAGTTGAGCCGCCGCCGGTCAAAGAAGTCTCCGCGACCGGTTCCGGCGACGTGCTCTTCGCCTGCGTGTTGCATGCCCTCTATAGCCAAGAAGTTGATCTCGCCGCGGCGGTGAAATTCGCTCTACCCTATGCCGCAGCGAACGCCGCTCACCCCGGGGTGGCGGATTTTGAGTTGAACAATCTACCCCACGGACGGTCAGTGCAGCCATGAAACGAGGAACACTCATCACGTTGATCGTCATCGCTCTACTTGCGATCGGCTTCGCTGGATACCGCACGCTCCAGCAGCGGACCGCGCGCGACAACGAAGCCCGGCGCCTCGCAGCCGAACAAGCCGAAGCGGACCGGAAGGCCGCGGAGGCCAAGAAACGCGCCGAGGACGACGCGGAAGCGCATCGCTTGGCGGCATTGAAGGCCCAACAAGACGCCGATGAGTCAGCCCGCGAATTGGCCCGTCTCCGCAGTGAAGAAGCGGCCGCAGAGGCACGCCGCCGCGCGGCCGAAGACGAAGCAAAAGCGGCCGCGGACGCCCGGGAGCGCGCGACGAAAGAAAAAGAGCAGGCCGAAGGCGAAGCTCGCGCTCTGGCCGAACAAAGAGAGCGCGAAGCGGCCGAAACCGAAGCCGCCCGCAAAGCCGCCTTGGCTAAACTAGCCGATTCCGAGCGCGAAGCCCGGGCCCGCTCCGATCGAGAGGCCGCCCGCCTCGCGGCCCTCCGCCGCCAGCAGGAGCTGGAAGCCGACCTCGAACAAAAAGCGGAGATCCTGGCCCGCTCGATTTATCCGGCCGATTACAAACGCCGCGAACACTACTACATGGACGTCGATATCAAGAACGCGGAAGCGACCAAAAAGCCCGCGCCGCAGCAGGGCCGCCCCGCCGACACGTCCAAGGCTCAACCGTCTGCCACCCCGGCGCCTTAAAAACCGCTCGTTTTGCCCTCGGAAAATCGCGGTTCTCGCCCGCGAGGAAAATTCCCAAATTAAACCTTGCTTAGGGCCTCCGAAAAATTCTTAGTTCGCGGTTTTATTTATGAAAGCGACCATCAGAACTCAAGGCCAGCAGTTCGCCGTTTCCGAGGGCGATATTCTGATCGTCAACCGTTATCCGAAAGCGGAAGCCGGTTCGACTGTTCAGATCAACGAAGTGCTCTCTGCCGGAGAAGGTGAAAACTTCAAGGTCGGTACCCCGATTCTTGACGGCGCTAGCGTCACCGCGACCATTCTGGAGAACAAACGCGGAAAGAAGGTCATCGTTTTCAAGAAGAAGAAGCGCAAGGGCATGGAGCGCAAGCAGGGCCATCGCCAAGAGCTTTCCGTCATCAAGATTCAATCCATCAACGCGTAAGGAGCCCCCGCCATGGCGCATAAAAAAGGTCAGTCCACGACGTCCAACGGCCGCGAGAGTCACTCGAAGCGGCTGGGCATCAAAAAATTTGGCGGTGAAGTTGTCATCGCTGGTAACATCCTCGTCCGTCAGCGCGGCACGAAGCTTCATCCCGGTCGCAATGTCGGCCTGGGTCGCGATTTCACCCTCTTCGCCCTCAAAGATGGCACGGTGAAGTACGACAAGGTTCACCGCCGGGTCGAGATCGTCTAAGACGAGCAAAACCACTCTCTCGAAAACGCAGCTTTTCCGCTGCGTTTTTTTTGTGTCCAAAAACTGGAGACAGGTCTCTCCCTGCGAACTTGATCCTGGGGGAACTCGGCTCCGTCCGGGCAGCTATGCTCCATCAGCCCGGACGGAGTCGGGCCCTCCCCCAATCGATGGGAGGCGAATCGATTTTTTCGCCTTTGCACTTTTCGTCCTGCCGGTCGGCGTACGCTCCGGCACAGCGTGTATCGCAAAATCCACTTCACGGGCGGTCGGGATCCCTCTACGTGCGGAAGCGCACGAAGGGCGCAGGCCATGTTAAAAAATAGTTATCTCGTCGAGCTAAACCACTTCCGCCGGTGAGCCGCTATAAGAAGCGATTGCCTCCGCTTCATCGGAATCCAAACTGAGGATACGTTTCGCAGCCCCTCGACCGAGAAACACGAACATGCCCGACCGCCTTTCGGAGCTTCTTCAACAGCGCCGCTTGATCGAGGAGCACCTCGCGTGGCTCAATCGCGAAATCGCCGCCGCCACGCCTTCTCCTGCCGCCACAGGCTTGTCCTCCCCCCCGCCCCGGCAGGCGGGATCGCCTCCAGTGGCCGCTGCGCCCTCGAGGTCTTTGCCTCCGGGCGGGATCACGCTCGACCCCACCGCCTCGCCCGCGATCAGCGTCCCGTCCGTCGCCTTGACGGGATCAACTGAAGCGTCGCTCGACGCGGGATTGAAGGAAGCGGATACGATCCTCGCCGAATATCAGACCGACCCGCGGAATCTGCACGTCGACGTGAAGCGTGGATGTCTTCTGTATTTTGCGGCTGCGATGGGACTGCTGATTTTATTTGTCGCGCTCCTTTACATCCAATCGGTGCGCCGACATCGCGAGGATGCTCCCCCCGCGCCCGCGCACGGGAAAGAACACCGCTAGGGTGTTTTCCTGCATGGCTGTTCGCTGCGGTGCAAAGCCACGTGGCAAACTGAAACATACGGCCGGTTTTTTGTCACATTGCTGCGAACCATAGGCAAATCATCCGGTCTAGGACGCGGAATTTGACCGCTGCGATTTCAAGCTTCCCCATTGTTCTCGACGCGCCTCGGGCTGAACTCGCCCGCCTTTGTCGCCAGATTTGCATCGCACGGGAGCGTGAGGGTCCACAGGTCCGTTCTTTCGAACCCGATTTTTTGCAGGCTCTCGCCGAAATCCACGCTCATTTTGGTCTGGAGAGTGTCAGTGAGGAAGACCTCTGGGAAATCGTGCGAGTTGAAGAGAAGCGTGTAGCCGACGCCTCCGTCATCGCCGAGCTCCTTCTGCCCCGTCTTCTCCACGCTCTTCGTTCTCAACCACCCGCACCCACCGCACCTTCTTTCGCTCCTCCTCCACCGTCTGCTCCCGCGGAAACACGCACTCCCGCTTCACCGGCTGCACCGCTGGGTATCGCCGATCTTCTCGAGGGCATGCTCGATCAACAACGGAGCGAACTTCGCAGCCGCTCTTCTTCTCACCGCTCTTAAGTTAGCATTATTCCCAAGCGTTTATGACACCACCTGTAGTTGATAAGCCCCTTCCCCAATCTGGCTCGGCCGCAGCCCCACAGCGTCCGACTAAAACCAAAACTGTGCTGATCGGTTTCGATCTCGGCACCAATAAATCCTGCGTTCTCGCCGGAAACGCCGGGTCTTCCGACATCGCGCTCAGCAAAGTTATTCCGAGCGTCGTGGGTTACGTGAAGGAAGGCATCGTCGATGGCATCATCGCGGGCAACAACAGCATTCTCTTCGGAGAAGATGCGTTGAAAAACGTCCTCCACGTCAATCTCGTCGCCCCTCTTGCCGAGGGAGTGATCGCTCATCCTAATGCGGCGAAGGATTTCTTCCGCCACATTCGCACGATCGTCGACGCCTCTGGCACAGCCGAGATTCGCGCGGTGGTCGGCATCCCCGCCAACGCCGACGAGCGCGCGCGCGAAGACATTCGCACCTGCTCGCAAGGAATCTTCGACCGCATCCTTCTCGTTCCCGAGCCCTTCCTGGCGGCGCTTGGTTTCCGCGACGACAGCCGTCTCGGACAACCCGGCTACGTCGACCCCGTGACCAATTCGCTCTTCATCGACATCGGCGGCGGCACGAGCGATCTCTGTTTGGTCCAGGGTTATTTCCCGACGCGCGAAGACCAGATCAGCATTCCTTTTGCGGGCGATGCGATCGACGAAATCCTCCACACCGAGATGAACCGGGTGTATCCAAACAATGGTCTCTCCCGTCTGAAGGTGCGCGAGATCAAGGAAACTCACTCCTACGTCGGTCCGATCCGCAAGCCGATCGACGTTCGTGTGATCATCAGCGGTAAAGCCCACACCCTCGATCTCGGCGAGGCCCTTGGTCGCGCCGCGAATACACTGATCGACAAGATCTATCCTTCTCTCACCACGTTGATCACCCGCGCTCCTTCCGACTCGGTCGTCTCCTTGCTCCAGAACATCATCATCACCGGTGGTGGTTCGCAGATCAAGGGCATCGACACCGTTCTCCAGAAGCGTCTGACCGACGACGGCTACGAGGCCCCGAAGGTCAAACTCGCCGGCCAGGATTACAAGCGCTACGTCGCCCTCGGTGCCCTCAAGGCCGCCCGCGCCGCGCGCGAGAATCAGTGGCAGTATCTGCTCGCTTGATACAGAGAGCGGCTCGTCCGCTCGCCTCAGAGATTTTGGCTGTGAACATCGGCTCCAGTCAGCTAATGAAGGCCGCGCCAACTCCCAGGCGTGGCCTTCTTGCGTTTGAAACTCAGCCGACGCTCGTCGGCCACGCCCGTTGTAGCCGGGGGCGCCGACCCCGGGGTATTTGACTTCCCATCTCGCTCCCCGGGGTCAGCGCCCCCGGCTACAACAAAGCAGATTCTGGGAGCGGCCGTCCGCGTGCCGAAAGCCTTGGTCAGATCCGCGTTCCCTCGGTCAGCACGCGGCGACGGAAGGACTGCAGCACGCGGTGCGTCACGGGGCCGGGCTTGGCCGTGCCGATTTCGCGTCCGTCGAGTTTCACCACCGGAATGACTTCCGCGGCCGTGCCGGTGAGAAAACATTCATCGGCATTCCACACGTCGTAACGCGTCAGATCCGCTTCGCGCATCGGGATATTCAGCTCCTTCGCGATGTCGAAGATCGACCCGCGCGTGATGCCCTTGAGCGCTCCTTGCGACGCGGCGGGCGTGATGATTTCGCCCTTGTGGACGATGAAGATGTTATCGCCGGTGCACTCCGCGACGTACCCTTGGTCGTTGAGCATGATCGCCTCCAACGCGCCCGCCTGCCGAGCTTCGATCTTGGCCAAAATATTGTTCAGGTAGTTGAGCGACTTCACCGCCGGGCTGAGGGCCGAGGGATTGATCCGGCGGGTCGGCACCGTGACGATGCTGAGGCCAGTCGTGTAGTGTTCCTCTGGGTACAGCGCGATCTTGTTCGCAATAATGAAAATCGAGGGCACGGGGCACAACCAGGGGGAAAGCCCTAGATCGCCGACGCCGCGTGTCACCACCAAGCGGATATAGCCATCGGTCAATCCGTTTTGCCGGCAGGTCTCGCAGGTCGCGTCCGAAATCTCTTTTCGGCTCCACGGCATCTTTAGCAGCAGCGCCTTGGCGGAATATTCCAGGCGCTCCAGGTGCTCTTCCAGACGGAATACGTTTCCTTGGTACAGGCGAATGCCTTCAAAAATGCCGTCGCCGTACAGGAGACCGTGGTCAAACACGGAGATCTTGGCCTCAGCCTGATCCACGAATTTTCCGTCGAGATAGATCTTCATTCACTCAAAGTTGAGTGGGCTACACCAGCTTGTCCAGTCTCCGCCCGCCGCTGAGTGTGGATGATCGTCAGATCAGAGCCGCGACCGCTCCCCATCGCCTGCTCTCTCTGGTCTCACCGCGGATTTGACGGGTCGGATGGTTTCCCCGTGAACCCTGCGTAGAAATTGCTTTCCTAAGCACCCTCGGCAAACTTGCCCAACCCGTTCATGACTGTTGCACCCTCCGCGCCCGCCTCGAATGTCACTTATATCATTGGGCATAAGAACCCCGATGCTGACGCGATCTGCTCTGCGATCTCGTATGCGGCTTACAAGGAGGCGAAACAAATCCCTGGATACGTCGCCGCCCGGTGCGGAAATTCCAACGCGCGGATCGATACCATCCTGCAACGCTTTCGCCAGCCGCTGCCGACCTACGTGAGCGACGTCACGCCTCGGGTCCGGGACCTGATGGTCGAGAAAGTTTTTACCGTTCCGATCAATGCGACCTGTGCCGAGGCGCTTGAGCTGATCGACCAGCACGACGTTCGTATTCTTCCCGTGGTGACCGATGATCGCCGGGTCATCGGCTCCGTATCCGTATTCCAACTCGGGGGCTATTTCATCCCAAAATTCCGTGAGCTGCGGGAGATGCGCAAAGTCAGCTCCTCGCTCGCCCACATCGCTCGCGCTCTCCGCGCCCGGGTCATCCACATGTCGGACCCGGAAAAAGTCGAAGACCTCTACGTGCGTATTGGCGCCATGGATGTCCGCTCGTTCGGCAAGTTTTCCGAAAACGAAGGCATCCCCGCCGGACAGTCCGCCATCATCGTCGGGGATCGGTGGGACATCCAACAGCGCTCGATTCAGATCGGCGTTCGGGTTTTGGTCATCACCGGTAACCTCCCAGTCGACGAGGAAGTCATCCAACAAGCCAAGGACGCCGGAGTCAGTTTGATCGTCAGCCCCTACGACTCCGCGACCACCGCTTGGGTCATTCGCACCGCTTCGACGATCGAGCGCTTGATCGACCGAAAATTCACCTCCGTGTCGCCCGACATGCGGATCGCCGAGCTTCGCAAGAAAGCCGCCTCGAGCAGCGCGCCCGCCTTCATGGTCCTGTCCGATGAAGGTAAACTCATCGGCATCCTGACCAAGACCGATATTTTGAAGCAGGTGAAAACTCGTTTGGTCCTGGTCGATCACAACGAGATGACCCAGGCGGTTTCCGGTGCGAGCGAAGTCACGATCGCCGAGATCATCGACCACCACCGTCTCGGCGCGATGAATACACAGCAGCCGATCCTGTTCATCAACGAGCCGGTGGGATCGACCTGCACGATTGTCGCCGATCTCTTTCGCCGCGACGGCCTCACGCCTTCGCCGGAAATCGCCGGGGTGATGATGGGTGGGATCATTTCGGATACGCTCCACCTGAACTCCCCGACTTCGACCGAAAAAGACGGCACCGTCCTGGCCTGGTTGAGCAAGATCGCCGGGGTGAATTCGCGCGCCTTGGCCGACGCCATCTTCAGCTCGGGCTCGGTCATCCTGGCAAACTCGCCCGACAAGGTGATCCGCTCCGACTTCAAGATCTACGAGGAGGACCGGGTCCGTTTTGCCGTCTCGCAGGTCGAGGAACTGGGCTTCGGCAATTTCTGGCAACACTCGAAGCAGCTCTGCTCCGCGCTCGATCGCATGCGCGCGACCGAGGACCTCGCCTTCGCCTGTCTCCTGGTCACCGATATCAATACTCAGAATTCGCTCATGCTGGTCAAAGGAGACCAGGAATTCATTAATCGAATTTCCTATCCGCACGTCGAGAAGGACGAGATCTTCGACTTGCCCGGCATCGTCAGCCGGAAGAAGCAACTGGTCCCCTACATTGCCTCGCTTCTGAAAGAAATGCAGGCCGACGGCGCCTCGCCCACCTCGAAAGCACCGTCGCAACCCGAAGCCCAGTCCGCGTAGACGAGCGTTCGCCGTCTTTCCAGTAGCTCGACAAGGATACGCGATTCGCGTTTCACAGAAGCGTGATCGACCAACTCACTGTGCTGGCTCCGGGCTTGCTCGGAGGTTCCGTCGCCATGGCAGCGCGCCAGCGAGGCGTAGCGCGCAAAATCGTGATTTGGGCCCGCCGGCCCGACGTTCGCCTCAAACTTCGCGAGCAGAGCTGGTGTGATGCCGCCCTGGATACGCCGGAAGCCGCGGTCAAGGAAGCCAGTCTGGTCGTGCTTGCTGCGCCGGTTGAAAAAATCATCTCCCTGGCGGAGGAGATCGCCCCCTATCTGCGTCCTGGCACGATCGTGACCGATGTGGGCAGCGTGAAGGGCGACCTCTGTCGGCGTTGTCACGCGTTCATGCCGCAGGGCACACACTTCGTCGGAGCTCACCCCATGGCCGGAAGCCAGAAAACCGGTTGGGAAAACGGCAGTGCCGATCTCTTCGCGAACCGGATGTGTTTCGTCACGCCCATGCCCGGAGTAGACGCCAAAGCGGTCGAGGCCGCAGTGGACTTCTGGCACGAGATCGGAAGCGAGGTGATGACCTTGTCCCCCGACCAACACGATGAGATCGTGGCCCACATCAGCCATTTGCCGCAGGCCATCGCGACCAGCCTCTGTACTTTTCTCGCGGGGAAAAATGTAATGTGGCGCAACTACGCGGGCGGCGGACTACGCGACACCACCCGCATCGGCGCGAGCGACGCGACCATGTGGGTCGAGATTTTTCAGCAAAACCGCGATGAAGTGCTCCGGGCACTACGCCAATTCCAGGACGAGCTACAAGGCATGTACTCCGCCATCGCCAACCGCGACTGGCTCGAAGTCCGCGCCCGCCTCGAACGCGGCAAAGCCTACCGCGACGGCTTCAGACCCTAAACCCTCGGGGAAAACGCCAGAGGCCAGGGCCGCCGCCCGCTGGGCGAGAGAAAGTGCCTACGCCCCACCCAACTGGACCAGCATAGCTTTCAACCTTCTCCCTTCGGCATTCGGCCTTCCGATTTCGAATTTCAAATTAGGGCCAGCCTCTCCCCGCCGCACCGTGCCGCCCGCGTCGCCTGTCGCCGCGGGACGCGCCGACCCACCTCGACCGAGCCCAGCCGCCCATCGGTCACTGCGCATTGGTCACTGGTCACTGGTCATTGGTCATTGGTCATTGGTCATTCCGTCGCAACGCGACGGCCTCCGTTTCCTCTTGGCCTCTCGCTTTCTTTGGGCGAGCAATGTCCCTTCCATGGCGTTGCCTGACTTACTTCCCATCCGGCCCTTGACTCAGCCTGTGCAGGGCGAGGTCGCGGTGCCGGGCTCGAAGAGCTTGACCAACCGAGCCCTGATGCTCGGCGCCCTCTGCGCTCGGCCGGTGACGCTCACCGGCGCGTTGTTCAGCGAAGACACGCATCTCATGGCCGAGGCGCTGCGCAAGCTGGGTTTCGAGGTGGAAGCCGACGCCTCTCGCGCCACCCTGCGCGTCGCTGGACAAGAGCGCGGCTTCAGTGGAGCCGGCGCGGATCTTTTTGTCGGACTGGCAGGCACGGCCGCACGCTTTCTCACCGCTCTCTGCGCGGCAGCGCCTCGGGGTGTCTACCGAATCGACGGCGTGGAGCAGATGCGCAAGCGCCCGATGAAGGGACTGATTGATGCGCTCCGCGCGCTCGGCGCGGACCTACGTTGCCTTGGCCAAGAAGGATTTTTTCCGATTGAGATTCACGCGCGCGGCCTGCGCGGCGGAGCGGTTCAGATCAACGCCCAAGAAAGCAGTCAGCTCCTCTCGGCTCTGTTGATGGCGGCGCCGCTGGCCCAAAAACCGGTCGAGGTCGAGTTGCTCGGCGGTGTGCGTTGGCCCTTTGTCCAGATGACCACCCGGCTGATGGAGCAGTTCGGCCAACCGCCGGTCGAGCGGGTGGGCAGCGATCGGGTGCGCGTGCAGAGCGGAATCGCTTATTCCTATCCGGGCGAAATGTATCCAGTTGAGCCCGACGCTTCGGCCGCGAGCTACTTTCTCGCCCTCCCTCTGGTCGCGGGCGGTGAGCTGACACTTCCCTCCCTCCGCGGACCGGGCGAAGGTCTGCAAGGCGACATTCAGTTCACCGCCGTGCTCAAGCGCGCGGGCCTCACGGTCGAGCCAAGCCGGAGTGGCTTGACCGTCCGTTTCCCCCGCGGATCGCCCCGGCTCGGCGTCGACCAAAATTTCTCCGAATTCTCCGATACTTTTCTCACTCTCGCTGCGATCTCTCCTCTGCTCAGCGGACCGACCAAAATTTCCGGCATCGCCCACACGCGTAAGCAGGAAACCGATCGCGTCGCGGGCATGGCTCGCGAGCTGATCAAGCTCGGGCAGCAGGTCACGGAAACGGAGGATGCGTTGGAAATCACGCCTCGTCCACTCCGGACCGGCCAGACCATCGAGACCTATCACGACCACCGTTTCGCGATGAGTTTCGGCATCCTCGGCTGCCACGACCTCCACCGCAACGGTCAGCCCTGGCTCACGATCAAAGACCCGAGCTGTTGCGCAAAAACTTTCCCGCACTTTTTTGAATTGCTGGAGGCTGTGCGCACCCGAAGCGTGAGCAGCTGAATGGCCAGCTCACCTTTTATCATCGTTGCGATCGACGGCGGCGCCGCCTCGGGAAAATCGTCCACCTCCCGCGCGATCAGCGAACGTTTTCATCTCCTGCATGTGGACACCGGTTCTTATTACCGCGCGGTCACGGCGGAACTGCTCCGTCGAGGCGTGGCGGCCGGCGATATCGAGGCGGTCAAAAAAGTCCTGCCCCAACTGCACTTCGCCACGCGGGTCCAGGGACGTAGTGCCGCGATGGAGATTTCCGGCCGCGTCGCCGGAGAAGAGATCCGCAGCCCCGAGGTCAATGGCAGTGTCTCGCATTTCGCCGCTATCCCCGAGCTCCGAAACGCCTTGCTCGCTTATCAACGCGGACAGGCGGACGTCGCGCGCGCCCAAGGTTTTCGCGGACTGGCGATGGAGGGACGCGACATCGGCTCCGTGATTTTTCCCGACGCCGATTTCCGCTTCTTCCTCCACGCCGACCCGGCGGAGCGCGCCCGGCGTCGGGCCGATCAAGGACAGCAGGACCAGGTCGCCGAACGCGATCGGCTCGACACCCAACGCAAAACCGCCCCGCTCACCTGCCCGCCTGGAGCGATCGATATCGACAGCACCTACCTGACCCTCGAGCAGGTGGTGGAAAAAATTTCAAAGTTAATCGCCGCCAAACTCCCGCTCGCCTGAGGACCGCATTCCCTGATCCATGAGCCGCCACATCGATCATCTCAAGATGGAGCCTCTGTATGGCGTTTGTCACTACCTCATCCTCCAGGTCTACACCATCTTCTTTCGCGGCGAGGTGGTGGGACAGGAGAATCTGCCCCGCCGCGGTGCGTTCCTTATCGCCTCAAACCACGCCAGTCACATCGATCCTCCGGCGGTCGGCGCGCAGGTCCCCCAGCAGATGGCCTTTTTTGCCCGCAAGACGCTCTGGAAACCAGGCTTCGCTTCCTGGTGGCTCGACCATGTCGGCACGATCCCGGTGGACCGCGACGGCGGCACCGATGTGACCGCGATCAAGCGCGTCCTCCAAGCCCTGAAGCAGCAGAAGCCGGTCATTCTCTTCCCGGAAGGCACCCGGTCCCCCGACGGGAGCCTGCAAGCCCCCAAACCGGGCGTGGGCTTGATCGCCTGCCGCACTCAGGTTCCCGTCGTGCCCGCGCGGATCTTCGATTCCTCGACCGCTTTTGGAAAAGACGGCAAACTCCGCCTTGGAACGCCGGTCGATATCGTATTCGGAAAACCCTTACAACCCAGCGCCTACGACAACCCCGCCGACGGCAAGGAGCGCTACCAACGAGCCTCCGAGCGCATCATGGCAGCCATCACTCAGCTGCAGAAACCGCAGCCCGTGGTGGTCTGATGTATTCAGATTCTGGTTTGATGTAGGCGGGGTGCCCCCACCCCGCGATTTCAATCGGCGCGCGCTGGCGCGCGTCGCGGGGGTGGGGGCACCCCAATGCTGTCCCATTAACAAGATGGTTATTTTTCAGACAGTGGGTTAAATCAGCTACTTACGTGATTTTAAAGCTGCTCACGATTTGAGCAAAGAATCGGGTTTGTTCGTGCTTTTTGC